>Ga0207433_10001440_pt1 | contig 51176 bp, 53 predicted proteins | sample YelNatPaOPGAMG01_FD_187559 | JGI IMG/M metagenome (GOLD analysis project Ga0207433, IMG submission 187559) | Hot spring thermophilic microbial communities from Obsidian Pool, Yellowstone National Park, USA - OP-RAMG-01 (SPAdes) (version 3) | ecosystem: Environmental > Aquatic > Thermal springs...
GGAACACCCTTTTGGGCGTATCGTTTCATCTGAGCCTCCTGTTTGAAGGGATCGGTGTTTGTTGGGGAACAGCACCAGATTACCCCTCGAACACCAGAGGCTCAACCTCTTTAAGGTCATAGTAACTCCTATGGAACTACTATCAAATTTGGTTTTTTAGGACATCAGGCTACATCCTGGGTTGAGCTGTCTTTCTGGACCCCGTCTTTAAAGATTTTTCCTTCAAGAACAAGAGCCAGGTGGTTGAATCCCTTGAACTTTCTCCATCGCTTCTCGGCTCAGAGTCAACACTACCTGTTTTTGTAAGAAACACTGGTCCTATCCATGATGGGAAGAATGGTTCAAGGTATTTCTACTCGTTAGTTCCTGCTTATTTTGGAGGAATTGTGGAGCCCAAATTTCCAAGTCCAACCGTGACCATCATCGCTACAGCCCCCTTAAATTTGTAACGCCCTCCCAGAGGCATTGAGGAGATGACAAGGACCTTTTCCACACCGAACACAGATTTACCTGGGCGCACAGCAAAGGAATCCGAAGCGATGGTCCAGAAATACCAGAAACTGGACTTCAATTGGAAAGCTCTTCACTCCCAAGAGAGGGTCAACGGAAAAGAGACAAACTTCAGACAGACATAATCAAAAATTGTGCCCCAGATCGCTTGGACAATACCTCCGCGCCAAGTTTTAGCTCCATGGTCTCCTAGCATGCGATCATTGGGAACAAGTTTGCTTTCAAGTTCCCGGCATCGAAGTGATTAGGGGATTAGGGCTTGACCCTGAGGGACCTTACGGGTTCAAAAGTGCTTACCTTCTGACGGAAAAAACATAAAATATATAAATTATTCCTCATAAATGCCCTTTATCCTTTCTTCCTCCTCCCCATCTCCGGCCTCCACATTCTGTTGCTCTCCCTGTGAAATATCCGGCTGAATGTCTTCTCGAAGTTCCTGACCTCCCTCCTGTCCATCGTCAAAAACAGGTTGTTGTCCTGCTGGGCATGAAGGGACCTGTACCCTCTCCGACAATAAGCTCCCTCCCCCGGAGGAGACCAGTTGGCCGAACCGGTTCGAAGGATCAATCCATCAATTTCATAGGCCTTGAGGTGCATGATGTTGCGAGAGGAATTTCTCTTGACCAGGACCGTGATGTGCTCCCGTCCTACCTTTGATTCGAGAAGGCGCCTCGTCTTGTCTCCCCGGTCCCGGACCTGGATCCGGTCCCGGTAGATCCGGATCCGGACCCCCCGCCGGGCCGCCCGGAGAAGGGCGTCCGCAATTGCCCGATCCGTGAATGAGTACATCGCGATGTCGATCGTCTTTTTCGCCCGGTCGATCATCGCCACATCGATCGCCTCGAGATTCTCCTCAGGCGAGTAGTGCTCCCCCAGATATCCCCCGGGAAAAGACCGGCGGGGAGGGGACGGACACCCGTAGCGTTGGCTCCCTCCATACTCCCCCCAGACCCGGTGGCGATAGGCCCGGGCCTTGGGAGGGAAGGGGAAGACGAAAAGGAAGAGAGCTGCGAAAATGAGCGTGCGACCGACTTGCCGCCTCCAAGGGGCGGACGGTATGATGGAAGAAGGGATCGGAAATTCTGGCATCGACAGTCCTGTGATGAGGGGGTGGCTATGGACGACAAGCGAAAGACTGTCATCTGTCCGGCGTGCGGTACCGCCAACAGAATCGACCCGACCCGGGATCTTTCCCTGGCGAAATGCGGAAAGTGCGGAGCCCCTTTAGCCCCTTCGGCCTCCTCGGCCCCCCTGGAGGTGACGGATGCCGACTTTCCGGAAAAGGTTCTTGCCTCGCCGCTTCCCGTTCTTCTCGACCTGTGGGCCCCGTGGTGCGGACCCTGCCGGACGGTCGGTCCCATTATCGAGAAACTGGGAGAAAAATACCACGGACGACTCCGGACCGCCAAGCTCAATGTCGACGACAACCCCTATACCGCCCGGGAGCTACGCGTCTCCAGCATCCCCACCCTCCTCTTCTACAAGGGAGGAAACGAGGTGAACCGGCTGGTGGGGGCCCATCCCGCCTCGACCATCGAACAGTATCTCAAGATGATCCTCTGACCCCCAACCCTTTTTGACCCACAGGACCCCATGGACCCCGAAAGCCTCTACCAGCTCCCCGACGACGTCTTCCCCCGCCACTACGATCTCACTTTAAGGATCGATTCCGGAATCACCGCCCTCTCGGGCCGGGTCGCAATCGACCTCGAGATCCATCGAAACACCATCGAGTTTGTCCTGAACGCCCGGGACCTCGCCATCACCTCGGCCACCATCTCTTACGAAGGGGTCGACTTCCCCCTCACGGTCCGCCTCCTTCCGGCGGAGGAGCGGGTGATCCTCTCGGCGACCCGCCTTTTCGAGCAGGGAAAGACGGGCCGCCTCTCCCTGGAATTCTCCAGGGAGATCGACGACCTTCTGGCGGGCTTCTACCGCTGTACGGGAAAGGACGCCGAGGGGAACACGCTCGTCATGGGAACGAGCCAGTTCGAGGCGACCGATGCCAGGCGGGCCTTCCCCTGTTTCGACGAGCCCCGCATGAAGGCCACCTTCACGGTGACCGCGATCGTTCCTGAGGCGTTGGACGCCCTCTCCAACATGCCCCTCGAGCGCCGGACCCCCGAGGGCGAGGGCTTCGACCGGGTGGTCTTCCGCAAATCCCCCCGCATGTCGACCTATCTCCTCCATCTTTCGGTGGGACGCTGGGAGAGGGTCCAGACCCTCTCCGCAGGCGTCGAGATCTCCGTCCATACCCCCCCGGGCCGGGGAGCCGACGGACGGTTTGCCCTAGATGTCGCCGCCCGGCTCCTTCCCTGGTACAACGACTATTTCGGCACTCCCTACCCCCTTCCCAAGCTCGACCTGATCGCCATCCCCGATTTCGCGGCCGGCGCCATGGAGAACTGGGGGGCCATGACCTTCCGGGAGACGGCCCTTCTGGCCCCTCCGGTCGGGGCCTCCGCCCGGAACCTCCAGCGGGTGGCCATCGTGGTCGCCCACGAGATGGCCCACCAGTGGTTCGGCGACCTTGTCACCATGACCTGGTGGGACGACCTGTGGCTCAACGAAGGCTTCGCCTCCTGGATGGAGGTGAAGGCGGTCGATGCCCTCTTCCCGGAATGGGGCATGTGGGAGCTCTTCCAGAGCGAGGATAGAAACGAGGCCCTCGAGATGGATGCCCTGGCCTCGACCCATCCCATCGAGGTCCCCGTCCGGGACCCGGGGGAGATCAACGAGATCTTCGATGCCATCAGCTACACCAAGGGGGGCTCGCTTCTTAGAATGCTCGAGGCCGCCCTGGGACCGGAGACCTTCCGGAGATCCCTCTCCGGCTATTTCAAGAAGTTCGCCTATGCCAACGCCACCACCGCCGATCTCTGGCGGAGCCTCTCCGACCCCGCCTTCGAGCCGGCGGGAGGGGTGGGGAAGGTCCTCTCCGTCTGGACGAAGACCCCGGGCTACCCCTGGCTTCGCGTCTCCCGGGAGCCGGGAGGGATCAAAATCACCCAGCAGCCCTTTTTGATCCGGAAGGATGACCGGATCGCACGAGAGCAGGGACCTGACCTTCCCGTCTGGCCGCTCATGCTCGGGGTCTCGGAAGGGGGCGGGGAGGCGGCGAGGCATCTCTTGACCACCCGGGAGGCCGTGATCCCCCTTCGGGATCCCGGGGCCGCCTGGGTGAATGTCAATTCCGGGCAGACGGGCTATCTCCGGGTCCTCTACGAAGGGGCCTGGCATGAGGGCCTTGTGACAGCGCTCAGGGAGAACCGGCTCGCCTCCCTTGACCGGCTGGCGATCGAGAACGATCTCTTTGCCTTCGTCCGCTCAAGTCTTGCCCCCATCGGGGACTATCTCTCGCTTCTCGAGGCCTTCCGGCAGGAATCCTCCTATGCCGTCTGGTCGGATATCGCCGGCAATCTCGTAACCATCGACGGGATCTGGGCGATGGAGGAGGGATGGGCCGAGTTCCGGAAGTGGGGGGCGGCCCTGGTGCGCCCCGCCTTCGCGCGTCTGGGATTTTCCCCCAAAGCCCAGGAGTCCCACCAGGAGCGGCTTCTCCGGGCCTCCCTTCTGGGGATCCTGGTCCGCTTCGAGGAAGAGGAGGTCCTGTCGGAATGCCTGGGACTTTTCGCAGACTACCGGAAGGATCCGGCCTCCCTTTCCGCCGATCTCCGGTTTGGCGTCTTCCAGGGGGCGATCACCCGGGGAGGGGTCTCCGCCTTCGAGGAGGTCCTGGCCTTGGCCTCCCGCCAGAACGACCAGGAGGAGAAGAACAAGCTTCTCTATGCCCTAGCCCGGACGCCGGACCCGGCCCTCTTCGACCGGGCTTTGGGTCTGGTCCTCACCCCCCTCGTGCGGGTCCAGGACGCGGTCTCGGTGATCGGCTTTCTCTCGAAGAATCCCCCGGGACGACACAAGACCTTCGACTTCGTGGCCGCCCACTGGGAGGAGCTCTACCGGCGCTACGAGTCGGGAGGATTCGCGTTGAACCGCCTCGTCCGGAGCCTGACCGACGAATTCAAGACGGAGGAGGAGGAGAAGAGGGTGGCGGACTTCTTCGCCGCCCACCCTGCCCCCTCGGCCAAGCGGGCGATCGCCCAGGGCCTTGAGACCATCCGGTCGAACCGGGAGATCTATACGGAGCAGGGGGAGGGGTTCCGGAGGTTTTTCAGAAACCACCCTTAAGCTCCCGGGAGCCTCCTTGGTCTTCCACCCATCTTTTGGTCCCCCGTGTCTTGCGGACCGCCTGAAAACCGCGAGAAGGAGGGGGGAGGGACTACCAAAGAATCGTGAGAGGCTTGAGCGCTGAAAGCTTCTTGTCGGCGGAGATCAAGGGGTCCTGGTGAATGAGGGCGGTGGAGGCGATGAGCCGATTCGCCGGATCCTGATGGCGGAAAGACTCTGAACGTGAAAGAGCCGCGATTTCTGGTGTGATTGCCAACACCTCGAGATTGAGAGCGTGAATGATGGCCTGCATGGATCCTTCGATAGAGACATTCGGCGGAAGAACAATCCTTCCCTTCTCATGCAGGAGAGCGATCTCCCATAATGTCATGTCTGCACTGGCCAAGGTCCATTTTCCCCTGTTCTCGTCCAATGTTTTTCTGGCAAGCAAAGTCAACCGATCCGGTTCATTGGCCCAGAAGAGTAAGACGTGGGTGTCACAAATGATTTTCGTCGGCATTCCATGGCTCCGTTTCGCTGACCGGGCTTTCGACATCGCCTAAAAGGACTTTCCCCCTCAAGTTTTCAAGCCATTGCGCAGCCTCAAGAGAGGGGTCTGCTATCGGAAGCAACCGGGCGATGAGTTTTCCATGAGAGGTGATGCCAATCACTTCTCCCTTGGCCACTCTTCTGAGGAAAGTGGGGAGGTTTTGTCGAATTTTCTTCACATTGCTCAACCGCAACATCTTCTCTCGGGATAAACCCTGAATCAGAAGCGATTCGAAGACAATGCCCGTGAACTGGAAAAGGCGCTGCGTCTGATCCGAAAGACGGCCAAAAGTTCCTTCCTGCCAAGGGAATCCGGGAAGGGCCTTGTGGATGTCGTCCCGCTAAACCCGCACCTTCCTCTGCCTAAAGCGCTATGACGAAGGCCTGTTGACGGAACCTCCGGGGCAGGCGGGAGGCCTTTAGCCCGCTATAGAAGAGGCCAGGCAAAGCATTGTCACCTGGAGGGTGAGCCTCACCAGGCGAGGTGAGGCCGGAATTCTCTTTGGCCTGGAGCGCTGGGACAGAGTTTCCTGCCCATCCTGGGCAATCTGGAACAGAGCCTCTTCGGACAGCCTGCCTTTCCGAAGGTCGAGGCCAAGGCCGCCCACCGTCTGGACTTCGTCATCCTGAATCATCCCTTTTCGGACGGCAGCAAACGGGGCGCGGTCCTCCTCTTTCTGGACTTTCCAAACAGGAATGGCCGTTTGATGGGGGAGCATGAAAGTCCGGTCATCAACGATGTGGGGCTCGCCGCGTTGGCCCTGCTTGTTGGGGAATCAGACCCCTAGGACAAGGAAGGTTTGCTCCGGCTGGCCATGAACATGTGGACAACAAATGTTTCCGGTAAAGACTGACATCGGAAAATCCTGGAATCGCCGTCGGCGTCAGCCCCCCCCCGCCCGGAAGGCTCAGGAGACGCTACAGGTCGGATGAGTCATGGCGAAGGGTCCAATTCGGCCGGCCCGGATTGGGGCCTTCTTCAAGGCCGTTAGGGGAGGGGAGGACAACGCTCATGTCACCGGAACAAAACCTATGTGATCAGTCCTGCCGTCCTGACCCCACCTCTTCCGAACGTTCGATCAGGAAGTCGTGGAGTCCGGCAACAGGGATGGCCAGGCATTCGCGGCTCAACCGGAGCCGTTTCCCTCCGAAGGTCACCAGGATGATTTCGCCTACGTGGGGAAATAGCTTTTTAAAACTTTCAGGAAGCCTGGCGGGCTGAGTCGACTGCAGGCTCATCTTGGCATCGAGGGCCAAGACGAGCCCGGAATCCGTGAGGATCAGGAAATCGATCTCCTCGCCCTCCTTGGTGCGCCAAAGAGTAACTTGCCAGTCTTTTCCGTAATTGTGAATGAATTTGAGGATTTCCGAAAAAACTAGGGTTTCAAATAACGCCCCTGCCTGGGGACTCGTCAAAAGGGGAGTCCTCTCCTGCCAACCCTGTAACCGGACCGCCAGTCCCGTATCCATGAAATAAAGTTTGGGAGTTTTCGTCAAGCGTTTGTTGAGATTGTTTTCATAAGGCTTCAGATACTGGACCAGGGCCGTCCGTTCAAGAAGGCTGATCCACTCCTTGACGGTCACTCCCTGGATCCCGCTGTCCCGGGCTATATTGGCATAGTCCAGCAACAGGCCAGTCCGGGCGGCCAGGAGGCCGAGCACGGTCCCGAAGGCTGACTGCTTTTGGACGCCGGCGCTTAACACGATGTCTTTTTCGATATAGCTGCGAATGTAGTCATTGAGATAGACAACGGGTGACACCGTGCGGTCGATGTAGAGTTCCGGCCATCCTCCCTGAAAAAGAATCTCCGTCAGGTCGACATTGGCGAAGGCGTTTTTAATCTCGTGGACGGTCAGGGTGTTCAGGGGAAAATAACTGACCCGTCCCGCCAGACTCTCCTTGATGTTTTTGTCCACCATCAGAAGATTCGATCCCGTCATCCGGAAGAGGACGGGGAGAGGCCGGCCGGTCTCGAGGCGCTTTCTCTTTTGTGCGTCGACGTACCTTTTGATTTCCGGAAAGAGATTGGGAACATACTGGACTTCATCCAGCAAAACAGGGGGCTTGAATTGTTCCAGGAAAAGTCCTGGATCCCGGTTGGCCAGGGTCCGCAATTGCAGATCGTCGAAGGGGACCTCTTTAAAAGAAGACCCCGAAAGATGGGAAAGAAGCGTGCTTTTGCCACACTGTCGCGGCCCCGTCAGGAACTGGACCGGGGCATGGCTGTCGGACAACCTCGTTGTGATGTCGCGTGGAATATACATATGTAAAATATAATCTGCCAGCTTATAATTGTCAAAATTGTTATGATGTTGTAACTAATCAGGTACAGCATTTTGGGGGGGCGATGCCCCGAATATTCACTCCATTTTGTGGGTCTCATAGAGAAGAGGGCTTTCCGAAGCCGGCTGTATCCCTTTTTCGAGAGCCGGGTCCGTCTCTGGACCGAGGTGCCTGACGACCCTGCATCGGGGAAAGTCCTCCATAGGCGCCCAAATCCCGGGCGGAGGGAAAGAACTCCAAAGAGGGGATCTCGGCCATCACCGAATGAGCGGTGGTATCCCCTACCCCAGAAATGATGGTCAAGAGACCCTGATTTTTCGGAGATCAGGATTCTGCTCCACATGAGTCCGAATCTTATCCTCGATACCCCGGATTCCGGCCTCCAGTGGGGGCAGGACCTTCCAGAGGGAGTCCGCAACCTCCTGGGGAAGAACCGGAATGGAGAGACGCTTTTCCTGCCGGACTTTGTCGTTCTTCAGGTTTGCCAGATGACGGACCCATCTCCGGAGGGTAGACGTCTCGGGGGATGGGGCATCCAGGGCTCCGGGGGCTGAACTTGGGCAAACCGAGCTATCAGGGCCGTATCGGCCTTGTCGGTCTTGTTTCTGAGAAGCTCGGACTGTCCATAGGCTTTGATTCGGGCTGGATTGACGATGCTGACAAGATGAGCACAATCCGCCATAAGTTGGTGCCTTGCTTTGCATACCCTCCCACTTGCGCTACAATGTATCTCATTAACAAGGAGGCAGCCATGGCCAGCACCACAATGATTCACGTCCGAATTGACGAAAAAATAAAGAAGGAAGCCGCCGAAACACTGGAAAATATGGGTTTGTCCGTGTCCGATGCCGTGCGGGTCTTTCTCAAGCGGGTCGTTGCGGACAAGCAGCTCCCGTTCGAGCTCAAGGTGCCCAATGCCACTACCCGTCGGGCTATGGAAGAAGCGGACCAGATTGTCCATTCGAAGCGCGCTCGCTATCAAGATGGTATCGAATTAATTGACGACCTTGAAGAGACCGCCGGACAGTAAGCGAACGACCCTTCCCAGGTCGTCAGACTTTACGAAAGACTTTCTGAAGGACTGGAAGCGCCTGTCCCATTCCGGCCGATTCGACATGACTCGTCTCAAGGAAGTTATGTTGTTGTTGATCTCCAACAACGGCCCCCTTGCTACCGAATGGAAAGACCACCGGCTTGAAGGCAACTGGAAAGGGTTCCGCGAATGTCACATTGGCGGAGACTTTCTGCTTGTTTACAAGCTCGACAATGAGGGTAACTCTGGAACAGTCGTTTTTGTCAGGACTGGAACTCATTCCGAATTGTTCAAATGATCACACATGAAAAGGTGCCCATAGGTCTAATCCATTGAGAACAAAAACCTCCTTTCCTTTTCAATGTCTTGATCCAAATAGAATTCCCATTTTTTCCTGAAGCCACCATCTTGGACCTCCTCCCCTCAGGGGGACAAAAATGTTCCCGAACAGAAAACTCCTGCCTCTTCATGACGAAGGATCTTTTATTCGGGAGATAACTTTGCCGTTCCTTGGCCATTTATAAAGTTCGTATCGCAATAAATGCCGATAAGAATGCTAACAAAATGATAAAAACTGTAAGCTATACCCAAATAGTAGTTTTTAAAACTAAGGTAGGAAAATTTTTATCGTTTTACTTTAATTTTTATAAATCACCAAATACTCATCATTTTTTAAATCAGTTGTGATCCTTGATGAACACAGGAGGGCAGGGGATAGGGACTTCTGGGGAGGCAAAGACAAAAAAGACGGGACATCTCCCGTCTTTTTGAACTTTTTATGGCCTTCTGTCTTGCCGGAGAGCTAAGGAGGAGGGAAAGGCAAAAGAGAGTTGCCTTGAAAGGACGTGCCGGGGATAATCAGGACAGGGCAGGAGGCTGGATCGCCTCAAGAGGCCCCGACCGAAGCCGACCTCCAGTCGGTCCGGCGGCCTCAAGGGATCCCCGGCCCGCAACGGTGACCTTTGGGAGCCATGAATTGAGGGAGTCAGGACTCCGGGTTTTCTGACGGGACCAGGAATCCCTCTTCTTCTCACCCCATGAAGACCGAGGGTCTCTGGTAGTGCTTCCGGGTATAATAGTCGACCATGGTCTCAAGAAGCCGGTCGGGATCCCCGTCCCTCAAGACGGTGCTTCCGGTGGGCTTTGAGACGACCCGGACGATCTCGTCCACGATGGTGGTGATGCCGCCGCTTCCGTCGACCACCCCGATGAGCTTTCCCTCGTCGTAGGCGATCGAGAACTCTCCCAGGGTTCCAGAGTGGCCTCCCAGGATCACCACAAAGTCGCTCGAGCGGATGTTGATCACCTCGCGGCCCATGAGTCCCGAGCCGGTGAAGATGATCATGTCGTAGAGGTCGTTGGGGGAGTGGTAGCGGTGCAGGTGCTCCTCTTCGGAGAGGGCGGGAGAAATCCCCACCGAGAATCCCCCCACTTCTTTAAATCCCGCGCAGGTCTCCCATGGAAGGCCCGGGCAGGCCCCGGTGATGAGTCCGAATTTTCGTTTGCCGATGGCCCGGCCGAGCTCCCGGCCCAGACGGATCTGTTCGGGAGAGAGAGCCCCGGAGGCCGATCCCATCACGCCGACCGTGAGCGTCCGGCCCGGGGCGTTCGCCGTATAGCGGTCGGGATCTTTGTCGAAGGTCTCCCGGCATTGAAGACTGTCGAAATAGTAAAGGTGGCCCCCGTAGATCCGGATGGCGGCGGCGGCATGGTGGTGGGTGATGACGCTCTTGCAGACAGGATCAACAGTCATGAAATCTCCTCGGGTGTCAACGGATCGGACGAATGGATTGAATCTGATCGATTTCACTGAGGGAGTCAAGCCGGGCGTGCCTCCGGAAGAGAAGGCGAAAGGATGCGCCCGGTGAAAATCCTTCTCATCATGCTCCTCTCGGGACTCCTGGAAGTCGGGGGAGGCTACGGGGTCTGGCTCTGGATGAAGGGGAACGCCACCCTCTCCATGGGGGTCTTCGGCATGACGGGGCTCGCCCTCTACGGAGTAGTGGCCGCCTTTGAGCCCCTTCCCTTCGGCCGCGCCTACGCCGCCTATGGCGGGGTCTTTGTCCTCCTCTCAATCCTCTTCGCGATGAAAATCGACCGATTCCAACCCGACCGCTGGGACGTTCTGGGAGCGGGCGTCATCGGACTCGGAGTCCTGATCCTTCTCTTCGGGCCGGGCCGGCCATGAAGAAGCCCGCAGACGAGGGGGAAATCCTCGTTCCTGTCCGGAGCGGACAGTTCGAGCTGGTTTCAAGCTACGCCCCCTGCGGGGACCAGGACCGGGCCATCGCGATCCTCTCCGAAGGGGTCCGGACCGGCAAGACCCGCCAGACCCTTCTCGGGGTCACGGGGTCGGGGAAGACCTTCACCATGGCCAACGTCATCGCGAACGCCGGAAAACCCACCCTGGTCCTGGCCCCCAACAAGACCCTGGCCGCCCAGCTCTACCGCGAGTTCCGGGAATTCTTCCCGAACAACCGGGTGGAGTATTTTGTCAGCTACTACGACTACTACCAGCCCGAGGCCTACCTTCCGGCCACCGACACCTACATCGAAAAGGATTCGGCGGTCAACGACCTGATCGACCGGATGCGCCACAGCGCCACGACGGCCCTCCTGGAGCGCCTCGACACCATCGTGGTGGCCTCCGTCTCGTGCATCTACGGTCTGGGGTCGCCTGAGTCCTACCTCAAGATGCACCTCTATCTCGAACGGGGGATGGAGATCCGGAGAAACCGCCTTCTCGAGCGGCTGGTCGAGATCCAGTACCAGCGAAACGAGATCGACTTCCACCGGGGAACCTTCCGGGTGAAGGGCGACGTGGTCGACATCTTCCCGGCCTCCTTCGAGGACCGGGCCGTCCGGGTCGAGTTCTGGGGGGACACCATCGAGAAGATCCGCGAGATCGACCCCCTGACCGGCCACGAACTGACCCAGGTTCCGTCGATGATCATCTATCCGGGAACCCACTATGTCCTGCCTCCGGACAAGCTGGAGGGGGCCCTTGCGGGGATCGAGGAGGAGCTTTCCGAGCGCATCGCCTACTTCCGGAGGAACAACCAGCTGGTCGAGGCCCAGAGGATCGAGCAGCGGACCCTTTTCGACCTCGAGATGATCCGGGAGGTCGGTTTCTGCCACGGCATCGAAAACTACTCCCGGCATCTGTCGGGGCGGGCCCCCGGGGAACCGCCGCCCACCCTGTTCGACTATTTCCCGCCGGACTTCCTTCTGGTGATCGACGAAAGCCACGTCGCCGTCCCCCAGGTCGGAGGCATGTACCACGGGGACCACTCGCGCAAGAAAAGCCTTGTGGAATACGGCTTCCGTCTGCCCTCGGCCTTCGACAACCGGCCCCTCACCTTCCCCGAATTCGAGCGCGTCATGCGCCAAGTGGTCTTTGTCTCGGCCACCCCCGGTCCCTACGAGCTGACCGCCTCAGGCGGCGTGACGGCCGAACAGGTCATCCGGCCCACGGGACTTCTGGACCCCGAGATCGAGGTGGTCCCGGCCCTCCACCAGGTCGACCATCTTCTGGGAGAGGTGCGGAAGACCGTGGCCCTGGGGGACCGGGTCCTGGTGACGACCCTCACCAAGCGGATGGCGGAGAACCTGACCGAATATCTGGAGGAACGGGGAGTCCGGGTCCGCTACCTTCACTCGGAGATCGACACCCTCGAGCGCATGGAGATCATCCGGGACCTCAGGCGGGGCGAGTTCGACGTCCTGGTGGGAATCAACCTCCTCCGGGAAGGTCTGGACCTTCCCGAAGTCTCCTTGGTGGCCATTCTCGATGCCGACAAGGAGGGCTTCCTCAGGTCCCGGCGCTCCCTCATCCAGACTTCGGGGCGGGCCGCCAGAAACCTCCGGGGACGGGTGATCTTCTACGGCGATACCGTCACGGGCTCCATGCAGGAGGCGATCGACGAGACCCGGAGGCGCCGGGCGATCCAGATCGCCTTCAACGAGGCCAACGGCATCGTTCCTCGGGGGATCACGAAGAGCATCCCGGAGGCGCTCTACCATGTCTCGGAGAGCGATTACGTCACCGTGCCCGTCTCCTCGGAGACGGAGGAGACGGGACCGGAAGAGTCGCTTCCGGAAGGGGAAATCCGGCGGCGGATGGTGGCCGCGGCCGAGGCCCTCGATTTCGAGATGGCGGCCCATTACCGGGACCTTTTGCGGGCCCGGGGAGACAAGCCCACCGGAGAGGGAATCGTGCTTAAATCTCCCCGCGGCGGGAGCCGCCGGAAGAAGGGGCGGTGACGAGGGCCATGAGGTTCAGGAATTCCGGTAGATGTAGTAGCCCAGGAAGATCCCGAGGATGGTCAGAAGGTTGATGTGAAAATTGAGCCCTAGCGAAAGGTCCAAAAGGACGAGATGGAGGGTGAGCGGAGAGGCGCTTCCGATGGAGACGTGGGAGAGAAAGAGCCTCGCGATGGGGCCCGAGGGAACGAAGGCGTCGAAGATCACCGTAAGGACCGCCCCGAGGACGGCGCCGGCAAACATCAGAAAGACCAGAAGTCCAATTCCTTTTTTGACCTGGGCCACGCGCTCTGGGTCCTTTCCGGAGATTGTTTCGTGAAGGGTGATCCGGCTCCCGGGACCTCCCGGGCCCCCCGGGTCCAGGGACCGGCGCCTTCATTCTAGAGGGGGCGGGGGAAGGGGTCAAGCCCGTCCGGCGAGTCAGATGTCACAGATTTCGTGGGATGCCCAGGAGAAATTTTCCTTGGGGAAAACCCGCCGGGCCCTTTGGGGAAAAAGTCTTTCGCCTCAAGGGATGACAATCTCGTCCTTGATTTTCAATAGACCAGTCTATATTCTAGTCTTGTCTTAGGATTGGTTCGGGCGTCCCCCGGCATTGCGGGAGCTCCTGCGAGGCTCGACAAATCTGGAGGCCTTTCCTTGGGGGAGACAGCTCCTGCAGAAGGAATGGCTTTTGGAAAAGGTCGTCAGGATTTTTCGGGATGCTTGCGGGGACACATCCTTGACACATTCCTGTTTTGGGAGAATGGCATGAAGAGAGAAATTGGTTCTTATGAAGCAAAAACAAGGCTTCCTGAACTTTTGCGCCTTGTGAAAGCCGGCCAGAGTTTTACGATCACCAATCGCGGAAAGGCTGTTGCGGACCTGGTGCCAAGTGAGGGATTGAAAATAAAGGACAAAGCTGCGGCAGCGGAAAAACTCAAGGCCTTCATGGCAGCCGAGCCGGTGCATGGGGTCGATATCAAGGCGCTTGTCTCCGAAGGGCGTGCATGAGATTTGTTCTCGATAACTCGGTCACCATGCGCTGGTTTTTTGGTGGCGGTAAACCGGAAGAACTGGCCTATGCCGGTACAGTTCTGGAGGCATTGAAACGGGACAGTGCTTTGGTCCCTGTGATTTGGGGCCTTGAGGTTGCGAATGTCATTGCCAGGGCGGAATCAAAAGGCCTCGTGACAGAAGCCCGGAGCGAAGCCTTCCTTGAGATGCTGGAAGGGGTGGATATCGAAGTGGATCCAGCCACATCCGTTCATGCCCTGTCAGCGACCCTTCAACTGGCCCGAAGGTACAATCTCTCCGCTTACGATGCCTCCTACCTCGAATTGGCCTTGAGACAAGGACTAAGGCTTGCCACACTCGACGAAGAATTGCAGAATGCCGCAAGGAAAGCGGGTATAAGAAGATTGGGTTGACCCTTTCAGAAAGGTTAAATGAAAATCACTGAAAATCCCCCTCCTCTTTTTCAGGGAAGTGCTGCTGGATGTGGGTTATAACATTCCCTTTGTCTTTTTCGGTCAGAAAAAGATCCCGAAAAATTACCAGCCTGTCTCTTCCCCACGCAACCGCTTCGTCAAAATCCAATTCCAATGACGTTTCAAGCAGTTCCCATGTCCTTCTGGCGGATGGACTCGATTTCATTCTTTCGAGGGATTGATGGATCCCTTCCAGCCGGGTATTGATCACACGGGCGATTCTTTGCACATCGAGAGCCTCCGGATGAATCGACTCAATACAGGCCCAATCGAAAAGATCCCGCGGTGTCAGGTAGGCTCCCCGATAAAACAGCTTTTTAACCAAGACCTCTTCGACCGGCTCGAGCAAGAAAAGACTTTTTTCGGAAGATTCGGGGGGAAGTCCCGTAAGGGACATGCGGACGATGAAATCGATTTCTCCCTCGGAAAATTTCAATTTCAAAAAGGTCGCGTCCTCTTCGTACCCCTGAACAAGATCTCCGATTTTATCGTTCAATCTTGGAGACATGAGTCCAATCCATTGCGGATCGCGGATAAACAAATCGATGTCACGGCTGATTCTGTGGCCCAATTCGAGCATCAGTCGGGTTCCACCGCCCAGAAGGGGAGACAGGCGACCGCTTCCGGCGGAGGCTTCCGCATCGGATACGATCTGGGCGGCTTTTTTTTCGAGACTTTTCCAGCCGCCCGATACTAGCCAGCGGTCCATTTCGCTTTTACTGATCCTCGGCATGGAACCTCGGGCGGTTAAAGAGTCACTTTTTCCCACTCAGGGGAGGGCGGTAAAGACATCCCTATTATTTCTTCGTAAAGTTTCTGGACATTTTCGACCGAGGCGCCGCATTCGTAAGCGGCCTTGAGAATGGATGTGGGGGAATTTTCATTGAAAAGGGAAACAAGAATGTCCTTCGCTGGAGAGGCAATTCCGGCGAGACTCCCGTGTTTCAAGGCTTCGTAGACATCCTGTTCCGAAACGATTCCCGGCCCGTAGGGAACGCTCAAGTGAAACGCGATCAAGGCCCCTGCACTATCCATTGTCGAATGGTTTAATGATAAAGTGTCCTGATTTCCCATGATCCTAAGCCACCTTATGAAAGCCTAAAGGGAAGGGGGGACGTTCTGGCCGCAAGAGACACAAACCGGCGAAGGATATTCCCGTTGAAACCGTCGGTTGAAGCGATAGCAGAATTCCGACAGAGGGCGGGATGGAGGCTTTTCCCGGACCGCATGGTACGTTTCATGGATCGCATTCTTCACCTTTCCCGGGATCGTACTCACCTCCCGGAAGTGGGGGGCCTGACAGCTTTCGGGTCCCCCTCCCGTGTCGTGGGGCTCATGAGCGGATCCGGCCTCAACTACTCCCCGGAAGGCTCCCAGCCCGTCCGGGACAACCACCGCAGAGGCGGTGAGGGGCTTCCTGGCCCAGCGGTCGGTCTCCGGCTTGCGAGAACCGGACACCCGGGTCAGCCAAAGGCGCTGGGGACGACCCTTCTGGAAATCGCACCCGATTCTTCCCCATGATTCCCCCGTGAGGGAAGTCTTTGTCGATCCGGAAATTATTCTATCGCTGGAAAGGCTAACCTTCCTGGGTCATCCGGTCAAGCTTTGCTCATCTTTGATCGAATGCGCGGCCAACCTCGCCCTTCAGGGCGGGGAAGGATAGCGCGGACGGCAGAGCCGTCCGGGAGTTTTTGCTTTCAATGTGGCGTCTTCTGCGGTTCGATATACTGGCGAATCACTTCGATGGGGGCTCCGCCACAGCTTCCGGCAAAGTCGCTGGGGGACCAGAGCGATCCTCCCCACAGTTTTTTCTGGATCCGGGGGTCGTTTTTCTTCCGGATCAATCGACTGGAGACGCCCTTGAGACTGTTCACCAAGGCGGAAACAGAGACCTTGGGAGGGTAACGGACCAGCAGGGGAACAGGGTCGTCTTCTCCCTCGAATTCGACGAGAGTGGCCTCGAAGTCCTGACAGACGGAGGCAAAGATCTCCCGCAGATTCTCCAGAATGTCCCTGGTGAAGACATCCTTTCTAGACTTTGTCACAAAGACCAAGTGGACGTGCATCAAGAACACGCAATGTCTTCCATGTCTAAGTTCCGTTAACTTGTCCATAAGACCAAGCATAATGAATGACATGAAAACAAGGCAAGCCTTCAAATTCCGTCTTTGTCCGACTCCGGAGCAGGAAAGCGCCCTCATCCGCCATGCGGGATGCGTCCGGTTCGTGTGGAACAAGGCCCTCAATCTCCAGACGAAACGGCTTGAAGCGGGGATGCCTCTCCTGTCCTACGGAGACTTGGCCAAGCTTCTGACCCTGTGGCGGTCGAGCGAGGAGTACGGCTTTCTGTCGCTCGGCCCGGTCCATCCCCAGCAACAGACCCTGAAGAACCTCGACCGGGCCCTTTGGGAGGCCCTGGACCGAAGGAACCCGAAGCGGTTTCCCCGGTTCAAGCGCAAGGGGGAGGGCGACTCCCTCCGCTACCCGGATCCCCTCCAGATCCGGCTCGATCTTTCGACCCGGGACAAAGACGGGAGAATCGTCCTTCCCCGGATCTTTCTTCCGAAGGTGGGGGGGGGTCAAGGTCCGCCTCTCCCGGCAGATCGCGGGAGAGATCAAGAACGCCACTGTGACCTGCAAGGCCGGACGGTGGGCCGTGTCGATCCAGACGGAAATGGAGGTTCAGGAGCCAACACCAAGAACCTCTCCGGAAATCGGACTGGATCTCGGGGTCGTCTCCTTCGCCACGCGGTCGGACGGAACCCAGCTCCATCCGGACGAGCGCCTCGTCCGGGCCATGAAACGGGCCGAAGACCGGCTCCGGTGGGAGCAACGGAAACTCTCCCGGAAGTATCGGAAGGGGCCGAAAAGCCGGAACTTCGCCAAGCAGAAACTCCGCGTAGCGAGAGCCTGCGAAAAAGTGGCCGACATGCGCCGGGATTTTCTGCACGAGGCCTCGACAACGATGAGCGAAACCCAAGCCGTCGTCTATGTCGAGGATCTGAAAATCCGGAACATGACGCGAAGCGCCCGGGGCACCCGGGAGAACCCCGGACGGAACGTCCGGCAGAAGTCCGGACTGAACCGCTCCATTCTCTCGCAGGGATGGGGAACGTTCCTCTCCTTGCTGGAGTACAAGCTGGCGAGGCGGGGAGGACGCCTGATCCGGGTCGCCCCCCGGAACACAAGCCAGACATGCTCCGCTTGCGGCTACGTTTCCCCGGACAACCGGACGAGGCAGGAGGCGTTCGTCTGCGTGGTCTGTGGTCATGCGGAAAACGCCGACGTCAATGCGGCCAAAAACATTCTCAGGGCGGGGCACGCCCATAGCGCCTGTTTGGAGGCAAAAACCTCCGAGTCGGCGGCCTGACCGTTCAGGCCCGCCGATCCATCCCCGTCTCTAAAAGGGGAGATGGCAGGAAGGAATCCCCTTCCTTCACAGAGGGGAGGATGTCAATCGTCGACGTCGGATTTCATTCGAAGAACCCAATAGGAGAAGGGGGCTTGACAACGGGATTAATATTCTAATATCCTAATATTATGAAAAATGAATATAAAATTTCCGACAAAAAGGTCACGGTGGGGGCCCGGTGCCTGCGGGTTCTCGGCCATCCGGTCCGGATCCATCTTCTTGAAATCCTGACCGAAGGGGAGCAGAGTGTGGGGGTTCTGGCCGAGGAACTGGGGGTCTCCCAGTCCAACCTCTCCCAGCATCTGGCAATTTTGAGGGACAAGGGGATCCTTGCGGACAGGCGGGTGGGCCATCAGGTCTTCTACCGCCTCGCGGATCCGAGAATTCCCGAGTTTTTTTCCATGATGAAGGAGATTTTCTGCCGATGAAGACGCCCCCCTTCCTGATCCAGGCCGCCCTCCTGGCGGCGCTGGTTTTTTTTGTACCTGCACCCGTGCGGGCCCTGACCCTGGCGGAGGCCGTTCACGATGCCATTCTGGGAAACCCGGATCTTCGGGCGGCCCGTCTTGACGAGGAGGCCCAGAAAACCCGAATCGTCCAGGCCGTCGGAACCTACCTCCCGACCCTGGCCGTGGGCGAAAGTTTCATTACGACCAACAATCCCCTGACCGCCTTCGGGATCCTGCTGAACGAGGCCCTGGTCACCTCGACTTCATTTTCGAACCTGAACACCCTCAACAATCCGGCCAACACCCAGACCTTCGGATTCCAGGCCCAGCTCTCGGAGACGATCTTTTCGGGAGGCGGGAGATTTCACGGCGTCCGGGCTGCCAACCGCCAGAGCGAGGCGCGCCATGAGATCGTCCGCTGGAAGGAGCAGCTCTTAGTCGAGCAGACGTCGCGCGCCTATCTCGACGTCCTCCTGGCCTCCGATCGCGTCTCTGTCTTGACCGAGATGGTCCGGGCGGCCCGGGAGGAGGAAAAGATCGCCAGGGACAATGTGGCAGCGGGAAAGAGCGTCCGGGCGGAGTACCTGGCGGCGGGGGTCCATGTGAAACACCTCTCGGTCCGCCTCCTCGAGGCCCAGAAAGATGTGACCCTGGCCCGGATCCGGCTCTCCCGGCTTTTGGGCCACAGCAAGGATTCGGGGATCCTGGTGCGGGATCCCGACCTTCTCGGGCGTGCGGAGACGGCCTACCGGGCCCTGGGGGACCGGGGGGTCGAGGCCCTGGTTGGACAGGCACTTTCGGACCGGCCGGACTATCGGGCCCTGGAAAAGGAGATTGCCGCACGCCGGGAAATGGCAAGCGGAGCCCTGGCCGGATTTTTTCCCCAGGTGAGTGCCCAGGGACTCTACAACGAATTCAATCCCACGCTGGCCTGGGGAAAGCAGGACTACACGGTGATTGGCCAGGTCCAGTGGAACCTCTTCAACGGGATGTCGGACAAGGAAAAGCGGGAAAGGGCCTCCCTTTCGCTTCTTGAGGCCGAGTACCAGGAGGAGGACCGGAGGAACGCTCTCATCTACGATGTCCGTGCCGCCTGGGCCGAAAGCGAAACGCTCTACGGAGCCCTGAAGGTGGACGAGGGGCGTCTGCAGGAGGAGTCCGAGGAGCGGCGGATCGTCCATGAGCGCTACCGGGTGGGCCTTGTCCGCTTCGCGGACATGCTTAGGTCCGACGTGGCCTACCGCCGGGCGCGGCTCAGGCTTCTTTCCGACCGGACCCGGTTTGTGGAGGCGGTGCTGGCCTTGAAGAAGGCCGTGGGCGCCCTCTCGGAGAAAGACCCGGTCTTCCGGAACTCGTAGGAGCTCCGGGATCCCGTAAACCTTTGTCGAACCATTGCAGATGAACACCATGAGACCGAAAAGGGGAGAGTCGTCGATGTCGTGTCAGATCAGGCGGGAAGTGACAGCTTTCAGACTCGGGATTCTGCCTTCGTTGATCTTCCTTGCGATTTTCCCCCTGGCCGGATGCCATAAGGGGGGGACAGGGGGGCCAAAAAACGGTCCGCCCCCGGTCGCATTGGAGGTCATGGCGCCCATCGCCTCCGGAATGACCCGGGAAATCTCGGTGGCCGGGGTGGTCCGGGGGATCCATGAGGCCGACCTGACCGCTCGTGTCGACGGGCAGGTGGAGAGAATTCCGGTGCATCTGGGAGAACGGGTCGCAAAGGGCCAGCTTCTGGTCGTCCTCTCCGGACAGACCTATGCCTCAAGGCTCTCCAGTGCCGAGGCCGCCCTCTCCTATGCCAAGACCAGTTTCGCCCGCATCGACCGGCTCTACCGCACCGGGAGCGCCTCCCGCTCCGAGTGGGACCGGGCAAAGCAGGCGCTCGATGTCGCCAGTGCCCAGGAAAGGGAAGCCAAAGCCCAACTCTCCTGGACCCGGGTGGTCGCCCCCTTCGCGGGACGGATCGCCAACCGGGCCGTCCATCGGGGAGACGTGGTCCGCCCCGGAGCCCCGCTCCTGTCGGTGATCGACTCCTCCCGGCTTGAGGTGGTGGCCCATGTCCCCGACTCTTTGGTCGGAAATCTCAAAATCGGCCTTCCGGTGACCTTCAAGGTCGAGGAGAACCAGATGACGGGCCGGATCCGGGATCTCTCCCCCCGCTCCGATCCCCTGACCCATACGGTGACGGTCAAGGTCCTCCTGAGCCCCCTGCCCCGGACGGAGAAAGGCCAGGGGGCCGACCATCTCGTGGGCATCTACGGAAAGCTCTACATTCCCGTCTCCGGCACTCCGGGCCTCTTCGTTCCGGCCACTGCGGTGATCGACCACGAGGGACTCCATGAGATCTTCGTGGTTTCGGGCGGACGCGCGGTGCTCCGTTACGTCCGGACGGGCCGCCGGGAAGACGGGCGGGTCGAGATTCTTTCGGGACTGTCCCAAAACGAGCGGATCGTGGCCCAGCCGCCGCCGACCCTCGAGGACGGTGCGGCCGTGGCGGAGCGGGGGCAATGAACGACGAGACCCCTGACAACGAACGAAGCCCCCGGGGAATCGCCGGGAGGGTCGCCCATTTCTTCATCGACTCACGTTTAACCCCGATCTTCGTGATCGTGGCCCTCCTGGTGGGAGGGCTGGCGGTTCTCAAGACCCCCCGGGAAGAGGATCCCCAGATCCGGGTTCCGATGATGGATCTTTTCGTCTCCTATCCGGGGGCCTCCCCCCGGGAGGTGGAAAAGAGCGTGACCGAGCCTCTCGAACGCCATCTGGACCGGCTCAAGGGGGTCAAGTCCGTCTACTCCCAGTCCCTGCGCGGCGAGACCGTGGTGACGGTCAGATTCCGGGTCGGCCAGCCCATGAACGAGAGTCTGGTGAAGGTTTACAACGAGGTCATGAAGGCCCGGGCCTATCTTCCGGAGGGCACCGGGCGGATCCTCGTCCGCCCCAAGGACATCAACGACGTCCCCGTGCTGGCGGTGACCCTCTCCTCCGCCACCGAGTCGGACTTTGCCCTGACCCGGATCGCCTCGCGCGTGGTCTCGCGCCTCAAGCGGATTCCGGGGACCGGGTCGGTCTACACCATCGGAGGCCGCCACCGGATGATCCGGGTCCGGCTCGATCCCGCGGCGATGAAGGCCTTCGACCGATCGGCCTCCGATATCGCCGGAGCCCTGACCCGGTCCAACATCAGCATCTCCATGGGAAGCTTCGACAGAAACGACACCTCCTTCCGCGTCAACCTCTCGGGAAGCCTCAAGACGGCCGACGATGTCCGGAACCTGGTGGTGGGAGTCGCCAGCGGGCGGACCATCCGCCTCTCCCAGGTGGCCACCGTCACTGACGGTCCGGAGCCGGTCTCCCACTATCTCTGGCAGGGGTATGGTCCCGGCCATCCCGGCATTCCCGACCGGACGGCGGTGACGATCGCCCTGGCCAAGAAAAAGGGAATCAACGCGGTGACCGTCTCCCGGGCGGCCCTCCGCAAGGTCCGGGATCTCGAGAAGACCCTGATCCCCGGCGACGTGACGGTGACGGTGACAAGAAACTACGGCCATACCGCCAACGAAAAGGCCAACGATCTCCTCGAGCATCTCCTGATTGCCACCGCCTCCGTCATCCTCCTGATCGGGGTGGCGCTGGGGATCCGGGAGACCGGAATCGTGGCGGTCGCCATTCCCGTCACCCTCTCGCTCACCCTCTTCTTCTCGATGATGATCGGCTACACGATCAACCGGGTCACCCTTTTCGCCCTGATCTTCTCCATCGGGATCCTGGTGGACGACGCCATCGTCATCGTGGAAAACATCTACCGCCATTTTCATTTCCTGGGAGGCCACCACGACCGCAAAACCCTGATCGACCGCGCGATCGTGGCCGTTTCCGAGGTCGGGAACCCCACGATCCTCGCCACCTTCACCGTCATCGGGGCCCTCCTTCCCATGGCCTTCGTGAGCGGCCTGATGGGGCCCTACATGCGGCCGATCCCGGTCAATGCCTCCATGGCGATGATCGGATCCCTTCTGGTGGCCCTGATCGTGACCCCCTACATGGCGATCCGCCTGATCCGTCCCGGGGCCACGGAAAAGAAGGGAACAGGAAAACTCGAGCTCAGAATCCGCCACCTCTACCGGGTCCTGATGGAGCCGCTTCTGGATTCCCCGCGTAAACGCTGGGGATTCCTGGGTGGGGTGGTCGTCCTTACCGTGGGTTCCATGCTCTTCTTCTATTCCCGGACCATCCTGTTGAAGATGCTCCCCTTCGACAACAAGAGCGAGATCGATGTGGTGATCGACATGCCGGCCGGGACGACGCTCGAGCGGACGGCGGCCGTTGCCAAAAGCCTGGAAGGGATCGTCAGGACCAATCCCGAGGTCAAAAGCTACGAGGCCTATGTGGGAACCGCGGCTCCCTTCGATTTCAATGGCCTGGTGCGCCATTACTACCTCCGGTCGGGCAAACGGGTGGCCGAGCTCCATCTCGACCTCCTTCCCAAGGACCAACGGAGCCTGGGAAGCCACGCCATCGCCGAAGGCATCGAGAAAAGCCTGATGAAACCGGCCGCGGCCCTGGGCGCCCGCATCAAGGTCGTGGAGGTCCCCCCCGGGCCCCCGGTCTATGCCCCGATCACCGCCGAGCTCTACGGATCGGACTACGATCGTCTGGTGGAGGAGGGCCGCCACCTGGCCGACCTCTTCCGGAGCACCCCGGGGATCGTGGACGTGGATACCTCGATCCGGGATCCCCAGACTCTCTACCGGGTGGTGGTGGACCAGGAGAAGGCCGCCCTCTCCGGCGTCTCGCCTTTGGATGTGGCCAATGCCATGGAGCTCGCCCTCCATGGCCTGAGCGGGACCCTCCACACCAAGGCCGGAAAGGGCCATGTCCCGATCCTGATCGAGTACCCGGTGCGGGACCGCTCCAACATCCGGGACCTGTCGAGCGTCTTCGTCCGGGGAAACGGCGGACGGCTCATTCCGGTCCGGGCCCTGGTCCATGTCGAGCGCCGGACGACCGAGCAGCCGATCACCCGGAAGAACCTGAGGCCAGTCGTCTACGTGACCGGAAACACCCTGGGCTCCTCACGAAGTCCGGTCTACGCCGCCGTCGACCTCGAAAGAAAGATCGCCTCCGACGCCTCCGCCCACCAGGTGCCCCTCCGGCAGATCTTTACCGGCTATCCCTGGTCGACCTCGGGGATGACGGTGCGCTGGGGTGGGGAATGGCAGGTGACCTTCGTGACCTTCCGGGACATGGGGATCGCCTTCGGAGCCGCGATCATCCTGATCTACCTCCTGATCGTGGCCGAGTTCGAGAGCTTCATCACCCCTCTCGTGATCATGAGCCCCATTCCCCTGGCCCTGATCGGGGTCATCCCGGGCCACATCCTTCTCGGGTCGAACTTCACGGCGACCTCCATGATCGGCTTCATCGCCCTGGCGGGGATCATGGTGAGAAACTCGATCCTCCTGGTCGACTTTCTCCATGCCAAACGGCGGGAGGGGGTTCCGATCCGGCAGGCCATTCTCGAGACGGGGGCGGTGCGGACCCGTCCCATCCTCCTGACCGCCGCGGCCCTGATCGCCGGATCCTTCGTGATCCTCTCCGATCCCATCTTCCGGGGGATGGCGATCGCCCTTCTCTTCGGGTCGGTGGTCTCGACCCTGCTCACGCTTTTTGTCGTGCCCCTCCTGATCCTGATCGTGGAGGGAAAGGCGTGGCCCCGCGAACGTCTCAACGGCAAGGAGCAAGCCTTGCATCCCGTGACAAACGGGGAATAATGAAACTGACAATCATATCGAGGAGTCGACAATGAAAATCGAACGAATGATCCGGGGACTGGCAGGAACGCTCATCCTGGTGAGCCTTCTCCTGTCGGTCTATGTCTCAAGAAACTGGCTCTGGCTCACCGCCTTCGTGGGAGCGAACCTTCTGCAGTCCTCGCTCACCCGCTGGTGTCTTGCGGAGAGCATCATCCGGAAGATCCTGAAGGAGCCCCGGAAGGACGGAGCCCGGGGCTGCGGCGTCTGACATAAAAATCAAGGAGGTCCCATGAAAGCCCAGGTGATCCGGCGCCACGGCCCCCTGGGGCCTGATACGCTCGACTTGGTCGACCGTCCCGTTCCGGAGCCGGGGGAGGGGGAGATTCTTGTGCGGATCCTGGCCTGCGGCGTCTGCCGGACCGATCTCCACGTCGTGGAGGGCGACCTTCCCGTCCTTGCCGGGGAAGGGATCCCGGGCCACGAGGTGGTGGGGGAGGTGGTGCAAAACGGTCCCGGAACCCGGGGACTCTACCGGCCGGGGGACCGGGTCGGGATCGCCTGGCTCTACCGGGCGTGCGGCGTCTGCCCCTATTGCCGGCGGGGTGACGAAAACCTCTGCCTTTCCCCGCTCTTTACGGGGTATCACCGGTCCGGAGGCTATGCCGAGTTCGTGGTGGGAGACGAGGCCTTCTGCTATCCCCTCCCAAGCTCGGAAGATCCCGTTCTCCAGGCCCCGCTCCTCTGCGCCGGGATCATCGGCTACCGGGCTTATGCCCAGTCCGGGCTTGGTCCCGGACAGCGGCTCGGGCTTTACGGCTTCGGCGCTTCGGCCCATCTGGTCCTGAAGCTCGCCAAATCCTCCGGCCTTTCGGTCTCTGTCGTCACCCGGGGAGTTCGCCACCGCGAGTGGGCGCTCGAGGCGGGAGCCGACTGGGTAGGACAGGAAGACGATGCGGTCCCGCCGGATCCCCTCGACGGGGCCATCCTCTTCGCCCCGGCGGGGGAGCTCGTCCCGGGGATCATGAGAGCCCTCGACCGGGGAGGGATCCTGCTCACGGCCGGAATCCACCTCTCCGATATTCCCTCCCTCAACTACCAGCGGGAACTCTTCTTCGAAAAGCGTCTCCGGTCGGTGACCGCCAACAGGCGCCAGGACGGCCGCACCTGGCTTTCGCTGGCCGCAGAGCGCAGGCTCGTTCCCGAGGTTTCGGTCTACCCTCTGGAGGAGGCGGTGAGGGCCCTTTCCGATCTCAAGAACGACCGGCTCAAGGGGGTAGCGGTTCTTCGGATGAGCTAGGAGGGAGGGGCCAGGATCGGGGCCCCTCCGGCGATGGGGATTTGGGTGCGATTACTTGACGTCGACGTCGACCGAGGCCCGGGCCTTCAGGAGGTCGTGATGGCGGGAGGCGGCCCGGAGCATGATGGTGTGGTGGCCGGCGGGGAGCTTGAGGGTCACGGGATCGTCATGGGTCGCTTCGAGGAAGTTGCCGTCCACGAAGACATGGACGTGATTGGCCCGGCCCTCCTTGTGGTAGTCGTACTTCACCACCACCTTCTGGGAAACGGCCGCGCCGTTTTTGGGAGAGAGGATCTTGATCGTGGTCTTGGCCAGGGCGGGCGTGACCGGAAGAAGAAGCAGGGCCCCGGTCAGAAGGCCTGTCGAAAGTTTCCCGAGAATGGGGGACATTCCGGATTTCCTGTGGTAAACCATCGTCTCCTCCTTGATTGTTTTATGCCAATGATTCCCGTTATCGTCCCATGATCCATGGGACTCCTCATGGATGCAAGAAATTTAATCCGATGTTACGGTTGATGAAGTAACTCTACCACCGGGTGACCCTCCCGTAAAGGATCCCCAGGAGGCCCACAAATTCCCCTCGGGCCCTTCGAAGCTCGTGCGGGCCCTTAAAACCTCTGAAGCCACAGAAACCTTGGAGGGCTGTCGAAGGGGATCTCGCGGCTCTTCCCCCCCGGATCCCTTCACACCCCGAATATCCCAACGCCTCCTCTCATATTCCTCTCTTATGATCCGGATCATGACGGGAGACCCTCTCTTGTGGGAAAATAGAAAACTTGAATGGAAGGAGGGTCCGGACCGGATCTTCCTCCGGAGGGAGATTCCAGGCCGGAAGGCTCTCGGGAAGGGCCCAGAACGGGGAAGGAGGGGTGTTGGAGAGGAGTCTCGGAGGGGGAGGGCTGGGGGTCCTGTCGCTCCTCCTTTTTGTCTCCCCCCTTCATGCCCAGACTTCTCCCCCGCCACCGGCTTCCGCCGGTCCTCCGGCCGTACCCTCTCCATCGGCCGCCCCCGCCGCCTCCCCGACCGCCAGTCTTCCAGCGGCTTCCTCCCCGGGAGGAGCCGGAGCCCCGGCCAGTGCAGCCCCTCCTGGGACCTCCGCCCCCGCAATTCCAGCCCCGGCTCCGACATCCCCTTCGGCCACTCCCGGGACAGCTCCCCCCTTAGGGACTGCCACGGCTCCTGCCGCGAAGCGGTCTAGGGCCTCGGACAATCCTCCGCCCCTCTCCCTCGATGGCCCCGATGCCCTCGCCGCCTACCGGAAATCCTGGAACCCGCTCACCTCGGGTCCCGACCTCATGCCCCAGGCCGACACCCTTCCCGAGGGAGAGTTCAATGTCCGCTTCTTCATGTATGGCCGCTTCACCCAGGCCCAGTACTCCGACTCCGGCGGAATCACGGGACTTCCGCCGGGGTTCAGCCAGACCCAGCTCCTCGATCTCTTTGCCATGTTCTATGGCCTGGATGTGAACACCGAGCTCGTCTTTCTCCCTTCGGTCGTCACGACCTTCTCCACCCAGAACGGGACCTCCCTAAACGGCTCGGGGCTCAACGATCTGACCTTCGGCATCAAGCACCGGTGGATCATCCAGGATCCCTTCACCGGCCGCCCGAGCTTCACCACCGCCTTTCTCGTGACCCTTCCCACCTCCTCCTGGCTCGGGACTCCGGTTCCCGTGGGGGGGCTTCCTCCCATCAACGTCGTCCCCTCCACCCATTTCGGCACCCCCGCCTTCACCGGAGTCGCCATGCTCCGGAAAAACCTGAAGCCCCTCCGACTGATCGGGGATGTCTACTACACCTTCTCCGTTCCCGGAAATCTCTCGGTGGCCGCGGGAGACGCCCCGGTCTTCTCCCAGTTCGGGGACCTGTTCCAGTACCGGCTGGGAATCGAGGACGTGGTCGACGACAAGAGCGGCCTTGGCTTCATCCTGGAGATCGCCGGCCTCTCGGGGCTTCCCTTTTCCATCGACGGCATTGGCGTCAACACCCATCCCTCAACCTTCAATCTCGTCGCTGTCCAGCCCACCCTCGAGGTCAATCTCACCCCCAGACTCGCCGCCTCCTTCGGGGTCCTGCTCCCGGCCTTCGGAAACAACGAGTATCTGGCCACGACTCCCAACTTCTCCCTTTGGTACTATTTTCAGGGACCTCAGGACCACCTGCTCCCCCGGTAGCCTTTCCCCCGATGCGGAAAGGGGGAGTTCCGTGGCGCTCTGCCTATCGGTCCGAAGGCCCCGACCGTAAAAATCTTGAGGTGACTTCTTCCGTGATGGTGTAAAATAAAAGAAAGAAATCTCATACACTCCCGGACGACATCCAGGATGGATCTTGCAAAGGAGGCGCGTCCATGAAGAATCCTGCCAGAAACGGGGTGATCGCCGGAGTTCTCCTTGTCCTCTCCCTTTCCCTGGCCGCCTGCCAGACCTCTCCGGCCGTTACCTACGTTCCTCCGCCCCCCGGCCTTCCCGTTCAGCGGGGAATTCCCCTGAAGCCCATCGTCTCCGACATCGAACGGCTGCTTCACGATGTGGGCCTGCGGGGAGGCCAGAAGGTCCGGGTGGCGGTGATTCGCTACACCACACCGTCGGGATCCTCACGCACCTTCGGGCGATACCTCGCCCAGAAAATCGGGGAGGGCCTCTCGGCGGATGCGGGCATCCTCCTCATCGATCCAGGCCAGGTCTACGAAGCCCTCCACGATATGGGGATCGAGCAGGGTCTTCTCGATACGAAGAGGCTTCTTGAAGTCGGCCAGAAGGTCGGGGCCGATGTCCTGGTCATCGGCACCTACACCGACCTGGGGCAGACCATCGACATCCAGTCCCGTCTGGTAACCCTTCCCGAGGCCCAGCAGCTGGGGCTTTTCTCACGGAAGATCCCGAAGACCGGGGAGGTGCTGAACCTCATCAAGGTCGGCCCCTAGAACAACTGAAGAAACGTTTTTAAAAGGAGATGTCCCATGGAGACGATCCCGGCTTCCGAATGCCGAACCCTCCCCTCAAAAGGCCCCCGGACAAGGGCCACGGGGCGCGCCGCGGCAGCTTCCCTTGCTGTCCTCGCCCTTTCGCTCTTGTCCGGATGCGTCGAATCAATCAATCCCGGACAGGCTGCTGTCCTCTGGACCATCAGCGGGGGAACCGACACGAAAACGATCTACCGGGAGGGCGTCCAGGTCATTGCGCCCTGGAACGAGCTTTACATCTATGATCTCCGGACCCAGGAGGCCCGGCTCTCCCTCCATGTCCTGTCAGTGAACGGCCTGGCCATCGACATGGACTCCTCGGTGCTCTACCGGGTCCAGGGAAAGGCGCTTCCCACCTTGCAGGAAAAGGTCGGGCCGGATTACTATCATGTCCTCATTGCTCCCTACGTCATGAGCGAGGCCCGGAAGATCGTGGGCCGGTTTACCCCTTCCCAGATATATTCGAGCCAGCGGGAGACGATCGAGCGGCTCATCCTCGAGGGGATCCGGGAAAAGCTCCGGGACTATCCCATCGTCGTGGAGGGATTCCTGATCCGGGACGTTCGCCTGCCGCGCATCATCCGGGTGGCGATCGAACGAAAGCTCACCGAGGAGCAGAACTACCAGCGCATGGAATATGTGCTTGACGTGGCCCAGAAGACGGCCCAGAAGCGCCGGATCGAGGCCCAGGGCATCGCGGCCTTCCAGAAGATCGTCCAGTCGAACCTGACCCAGAGCTATCTGACCTGGAAGGGGATCGAGGCGACGGAAAAAATCGCCAAGAGCCCCAACACGAAGATCATCATCATCGGAAGCGGCAAAAACGGCCTTCCGGTCATCCTGAATGCCGAATCCGGCTCGGGACGCTGATCCTGGGCCTTACGGACGTGATGGTGAAGTGCCAAACCATAGGACAAGGAGGCTCCATTGACGACTGAGAGGGAGTTGGAGGAAGGGGAAAAGGCGCCGGATTTTTCGGCGGAGGCGGTGGGAGGGACTTCCCCCCGGGTGGCCCTTTCCGATTTTGCCGGAAAAACGGTCGTTCTCTATTTCTATCCCAAGGACGACACCCCGGGATGCACCACTGAAGCCTGCGACTTCCGGGATTCGGAGCGCCTCCTGACCGACCGGGGGATCGTGGTTCTGGGGGTCTCAAAGGATTCTCCGGCGAGCCACGAGAAATTCCGCAAGAAGTACGGGCTCCCCTTCCCGCTTCTCTCCGATTCCGACGGAAAAATCTGCGAGGCCTACGGCGTGATCAAGGAAAAGACCATGTACGGGATCAAGCGTCTGGGCATCGACCGGAGCACCTTCGTGATCGGCCCGGATGGAAGGATCCTCCGGATCTTCCGGGGAGTGAAGGTGGCGGGCCATGTTGCGGCCGTCCTTGCGGCAATCGAAAAGAAAAAGTGACAAGAAGGTCAGGAGAAATTTTCCCCGCCTTCTCTTTTCCGGAGAATAATTTTTGCAGCCTGACATTGTGAGGACCTGAAGACCCCTTCTGACCATGGACCATCTGGCAGTGGCGAAGTGGGGTGCCGGCTTGTATGCCCCGGACCTGTTCCTTCTGGGGACACCGGCAGAAGCCCCGCTTCGGCCGGAGAATCTCCTTTCCGTGTGGTGGAATGGAAAAGGATCGGACGAAACGCTCCCCTGAACATTTTGAGACTTGGCCCGGAGTCTCGGGGCTGTCCTCCGGACACTCCGGCGCATTGGCGGGGAGGCGTCACATTTCCCCTTTGTCGTGAAGCCTTAGGACGAAAATTTTTCAGGTCACGAAGATGTCAAGGAAATACCCTGCCGTAGCCTTCCATCCTTTTTTTCTCTATTTTACATATAGGGTCCTTTCCCCGGTTGCAAGAGGTTTCTCCCGTTTTGAGGACGATCGCTGCATATATGGACTCAACCGTTTTATAACAGCGGATTCAAACGAATGTTGTCGCTTTCGTAATCTTCCGTTGTCCACCACTCTGATACGCATGTCTTTCATGACCAGGGAAGTTGAGCATCCGTGACACACGCACTCGACCATGATACCCTCCCCCATGTTTCGAACGTTTCGGTCGATGTGCAGAGGTTACCGCCCCTTCCGCGTTTTGACCTCCGTCTGCGTCCGAGAGCCGGTGACCCGGATAAAATTCTGTCCGGTTACCGGGCGCGGGGGGAAATGATTCGCGAATTTTTTACGACCCACTTCATGGTCTCCCGGGAATTTCCGTCAAGGTTGCCGAGTCCTGACTCGAAGATGGACTTCCCTTTCGATCCGTACATCTTGAAGAAATCCTTCATGGCCGGAATCATATTTTCTTTCGGAATGACTGAGGCCAGAACTTCGGCTTGAAATCCGTCCTTTATCTTTTTGGGATCGTTTTGCCCCTGTGTGCTGATGACGATTTTGTGGATCATATACCGTGACGGAGAGGGAATATTGACCAAGATCCCCATGTCGGGGATTGCGGCACGGACTGGTTCTTTCACGAGATAATCCATGAACTCGAGCGGTTTCGCCATAAATCCGATTTCGTTGACGGATTTGATATCCTCTGGGCGATCTTCCTTTGGATCAAGCGTTGTCAGGATATCCAGCGTCAGATCCGTTCCCTTGATGGAGAATTGATAGCTTCTGTGTTTTGGATCCAGGGTCGGAGTGCCGATGAGCGGGATGTTTTTAAGTATCTCCTGCGGATCCACCCTGTCCCGGTCGATGAAAACATCGATCTTTCGGTTATAGGAGAGATCAATGTCGAGAGTCGCACACGGTTCGCGAGCGACCACATCGTACCCCGTCAGAAAGGGATAGAGGCGAAAGGCCATGGTTCCTACAAGAATCCCCCCTGCGCTGAATATTCCTGACTTATGCAGTCCTCTCAGGACCTTTTGTTCGTCGCTCTTCGTCCGTGCGATGTTGACTGCGGAGAGCATGGCGACGAGGTTGTCGATCACCACAGAGTTTCTTTCCACGTGTTTTTCTGCGTCTAGGATATTACTGATACGAATTCTCGTCTCTTCCGTATCGGGGCCGACATACACACGTTTCCGTGTATGTCCCGTTCTTTTCTGGAGATACCAATACTTCCGGCCCTTGACCGATACGCGGACAGACGAGACCGCTCCATCCCCGAGCCCGGAATTGTCGCGAATGGCTTCGGATTCCAAGAGTTTGTCGAGAAGAATGGAATAGTTCGTGAGCGTGGTGATGGGAACCTTCTGTGGGACAATCATGTCTGCACTCCGGTTATACTCAAAAATTCAATATTTTGACAAAATGAGTATAACCGATTCTGTCCGCGAAGATATAGACATTGATAGGAATTGAAGAGAAGTTGTAACGAGAAAGAACGCCTGCGCACCGTAAAGAATGGTTTGTCGGTGTAAGGGGGTTGCAGTATACCAAAACACCTGGCGTTTCTCCGGCAGATTGTCGGATCCAAAGGTCAGACCCTGATACCCCCTGATGCGACCGGAGGTCTGGAGGGGATGCCACACCCCGGACTTGACAGGCCCGATAGCCTCTTTCCCCTTAATCGGAAGATTGCCAGGTCCGGTCTCCCGAAATCCCCTAAAAACCCGTGGTTCCTTCCGCAACCCTCCGGGAAGACCCCCAAGGACAGCCTTTTCCGGAACTTCCCGGAAGGGGGGTCGGTTTGACCCGGATTTTTGACGGGTGCTATACTTTGACCTCGGGGGGAACGACAGTCATACCGTTCACCCCCTGCGACCCCACATCCGAAGGCACAGTCCGGGGAGCCGTTCCGACGATCTCCCCGGGTGCCGGATTCCTGTGGAACCCTCGCAGAAAGGAGAAGCGATGAAAGACTCTGCCGGCAACGAAGAGCCATGGGTGGATGTCACTCCTCCCCGTTCCGGGTCAGCGCGCCCCGAGATGGATGATCCGGGGGAGTCCGAGATCTTCCGCCTCCGCAGGCGAATCGCCTTCCTCGAACAGATCGAGCGCTCCCACGCCGAGACCCGGGAGATGCTCGATTCCTCGGCCGAAATGAACCGGAAGCTCGAGGAGACCCTCAAGAAGGCCCGAAAGGAAATCCAGGCTCTCCGCGACGAACTGATCCGCCTGACTACTCCCCCCAACAGCTATGCCGTCGTCCTCGGAACCAACCTTCCGGCTCCGGGGGAAGTTTCCGTCCGGGGAGCCCATGTCGAGCCCTCCGTCGACATCATCGTGGCGGGCCGCAAGATGCGGGTCAACATCGACCGGGCGATCGATCCGGCCTCGATCTCCCCCGGGGACGCGGTCCTTCTGAACGAGGCCTTCAATGTGGTGGGGAAGGCCCCCGGAGAGCGGCAGGGAGAGATCATGACCGTGAAGGAGCGTCTTGTGGACGACCGGATCCTGGTCTCCGGGGAATCCGGCATCGACCGGGTCGTCCTGCTCTCGCCTCTTCTTTCGGAGAGCCCCCTGTCGGTGGGCGACCCCCTGATGGTGGACGTCCGTTCCGGATTCGCCCTCGAGAAGATGCCGAAGAGCGAGGTCGGACAGGTGGTGATCGAGGAGATCCCCGACGTGACCTTCGAGGATATCGGCGGTCTCGACCTTGAGCTCGAAATGGTCCGGGATGCGGTGGAGCTTCCCTTCCTCCATCCGGAGCTCTTCACCCTCTACCAGCTCGACCCTCCCAAGGGGGTCCTTCTCTATGGGCCTCCGGGGTGCGGGAAGACCCTGATCGCCAAAGCGGTCGCCAATTCGGTGGGGCGCCGGATGGCGGAGCGTGGAGGAGAGGCCCGGTCCTACTTCCTGCATGTGAAGGGTCCGGAGCTTCTGAACAAGTATGTCGGCGAATCGGAGCGCCAGATCCGGGAGGTCTTCGCCCGGGCCCGGGAAAAGGCCCAGGAAGGCCATCCGGTGATCGTCTTCTTCGACGAGATGGACTCGCTCTTCCGGACCCGGGGAACCGGCGTCTCCTCCGACATGGAGAGCACCATCGTCCCGCAGTTTCTGGCCGAGATCGACGGGGTCGAGAGTTTGCGGAACGTGATCGTGATCGGGGCCTCGAACCGCCAGGATCTCATCGACCCCGCCATCCTGCGTCCGGGCCGCCTCGACGTGAAGATCCGGATCGACCGGCCCGACGAAAACAAGGCCCGGGCCATCTTCCGCCGGTACCTGACCGGTAAGGTTCCCCTGGCCGAGACCCTGACAAAGGGGTATGGCGCTCCTTCGGAGGCAATCGAGCCCCTGATCGACCGCACGGTGGAGGCGATGTACCGGAAGAGCGAAGAGAACCGCTTCCTCGAGGTCTCCTATGCCAGCGGGGAGAAGGAGGTTCTCTATTTCAAGGATTTCTCGAGCGGCGCCATGATCGCGGGAATCGTGGCCCGGGCCAAGCAGACGGCCATCAAGCGCCAGATTTCGGGGATCGCACCGGCCGGCCTCACCTTCGAGGACCTTTCCCAGGCCATTCGCCGGGAGTTCCAGGAAAACGAGGATCTTCCCAACACCACCAACCCGGACGACTGGGCCCGGATTGCCGGACGCAAGAACGAGAGGATCGCGAGCGTCAAGACCCTCTCCTCCCGGGAGGCCCGGGAGCGGCCGGTGGAAACGATTCCCGTGGGGCACTACCTGTGACCCTGCCCCGGGAGACGGCCCTCTCTTTGTCCGGCGGGGGAGGAAAGGGAATGCCCTCCTTCGGCCGGATCGTCGGCACGGAGGTCGAATACGGGATCTCCTTCGGATCGGGGACGATCGGGGATGCCCAGGGAGAGATCTCCCACGAACTCATCAACCGCCTTCCCGGGCTCTATGCCTCCGGGGCACTCTGGGACTACGAGGAGGAGGATCCCTTTCTCGATGCCCGGGGCTACCACGTCGAAGGCGACCGGGAGCGGCCGGACCGCCGGGAAAACCGGTGGACCAACCGGGCCCTTTACAATGGGGGACGCCTGTATGTGGACGGCGCCCATCCGGAATACTCCGCCCCCGAGTGCACGAGCCTTCGGGACGTGGTCCGCTTCGAGCGGGCCGGAGACCGCCTGGTGGAGGCCTGTCTCCTGGCCTGGGAAGCGGAGGATCCGGGCCGGAGGACGCTCCGGGTCTTTCGAAACAATTCGGACGGATGGGGAAACTCCTGGGGTTACCATGAGAACTACCTCCTCTCCCGCGAGCTCCCCTTCGACCGGATCATCGCGGGGCTGACCGCCCACCTGGTGAGCCGGACTGTCTTCTGCGGCTCCGGGAAGGTCGGCTCCGACCGGGGGCAGGGGGGAGGCTCCTACCAGCTCTCCCAGCGGGCGGAGTTCTTCGAGGTCCCGGTCGGGCTCTCGACCACCTCCCGGCGGGGGATCGTCAACACCCGGGACGAACCCCATTCCCGGAAGGAGGCCTATCGAAGGCTTCACGTGATCACGGGGGACTCGAACTGCTCCGAGATCGCCACGGCCCTAAAGATCGGCTCGACGCTCCTCGTCCTTCGGGTCCTCGAGGAGAGCCACCGGACGGGAGTTCCCCTCGACTTTCCCCTCCTGGCCGACCCCGTGGCCGCCTTTCACCAGGTCTCGGCCGACCTCTCCTTTTCCCGGCCTCTCGCCCTGGCGAACGGAAAGACGATGACGGTGCTGGGGATCGCGGAACGCTATCTCGAGAATGTCCGGCTCTGGTTTTCCCGGGAGGGAATGGATCCGGAGGTCATGGATCTTCTGGAGCGGTGGGCCGGAGTCCTCCGGCGTCTGGGACACTACCGGAGGGATCCTTCCGGTCTCGACCGGGAGCTCGACTGGGCCATCAAGCGGCGCATGATCGAGCGCTACCGGGAGTCGCGCCGCCTTGCGGAGAACGACTCGAGGCTCCGGATGCTCGACCTCCAGTATCACGATATCCGCTCCTCCACCGGCCTTTTCCGGCTCCTGGAGGCCAAGGGGGAGGTGGAGCGGCTCCTGGATCCGATGGAGATCGAGGATGCCCTCGTCCATCCGCCCTCCGATACCCGGGCCTTCTTCCGGGGGACCCTCCTCAGGCGCTTTCCTGCGGAGGTTGTGGCCGCCTCCTGGAGTTCGGTGGTGGTGGATGACGGAACCCCATCCCTGAAGCGGATCCCGCTCTCGGATCCCTTCCGGGGGACCCAGAAGACGGTGGGGGCGATCGTCGATCGCGCCCAGAGCGCGAAACAACTGCTGGAAGGGCTCCTTTCAAAGGGCGGCCCGACCGGAACGAGCGAGGATATGTCATGAGCCAGAAGGAAAAAGAGACACGGAAGAGGGACGAAACCGAGGAGACGGCCCCCGAGCCGGAAGTGCCGGCCGGGGCCCAGGAACGGGCCAAGAAGGTCGCTGAGGAAGCCGACGACATTCTCGACAAGATCGACGAGGTTCTGGAAAAGAACGCGGCCTCCTTCGTCAAATCCTTCATCCAGAAAGGCGGGGAATAGAGGGTGAAACGAACCGATCCTGAGTCCTCTGCCTCTCCCTTCGATTCCCCGTCCTTTCTCGACTGCCTCAAATCCCTGGGATACTGGGAGCCGGCCTCTTTTACCGGCTCCGTCTCGGGGTCGGCCGCTCCCGTCCCCCATGCGACCACGGTCCTGGCCGTGCGCTATAAGGGCGGAGTGGTCATGGCCGGAGACCGGCAGGCCTCGGAAGGCTACCAGGTCTCCTCCCGGGCCATCTCCAAGGTCATCCCGGTGGACCGCTTTTCCTGCGTGGCGATCGCCGGGGCCGCGGGCCCGGCCATCGACATGGCCCGCCTCTTCCGGGTGGAAATCGAGCATTACGAAAAGCTCGAGGGGGTGATGCTGACCACCGACGGCAAGGCCAACAAGCTGGCCCAGATGGTCCGGGAGGCCCTTCCCATGGCCATGCAGGGTCTGGTGGTGGTTCCCCTTTTCGCCGGATATGACGCCGGACGCGGCGCCGGGCGGATCTACAAGTACGATCCCGCCGGCGGGCGCTACGAGGAGGATGCCTACCATGCGAACGGCTCGGGGGGACTCTTTGCCAGAAATGCCCTCAAGATGCTCTGGAAGGAAGGGATGACCCGGGCCCAGGCGATCGAGGCCGCCCTTCGCGCCCTCTATGAGGCGGCCGACGAGGACCTGGGAACGGGAGGTCCGGACTTTGTCCGGGAGATCTATCCCTCGGTTTTCACCATGGACCGGGAGGGGACAAGCGAGCTTCCCCCTGCCGAGGTGGCCCGTTATTACCGGGACTTGGTCGACTCCTTAAAGAGAAAGGACTAGCGGCAGATGGCGGCCCTTCCTTTTTATGTCTCTCCCGAACAGCTCATGCAGGACAAGGCGGAGTATGCCAAGAAGGGCATCTCCCGCGGACGTTCCGTGGTCGTCCTCGTGGTCCAGGAAGGCATCCTCCTGGCGGCCGACAACCCGTCGGCCAGTCTCTACAAGATCTCCGAGGTCTACGACCGGGTGGCCTTCGCCGGCGTCGGAAAATACAGCGAGTTCGAGAACCTCAGGAAGGCGGGGATCCGGCATGCCGACCTCAAGGGCTTCATGTACAGCCGTGAGGACGTGACCGGCCGCTCTCTGGCCAATGCCTATTCCCAGCTTCTGGGGTCGGCCTTCAGCCAGGAGATGAAGCCCCTCGAGGTCGAGATCGTCCTGGCCGACCTGGGAACGGACGGCCGTCCCGACGAGATCTACCGGATTTCCTACGACGGGTCGATCTTCGACGAACCCCTCCTGACGGCCGTCGGAGGGAGGGCGGAGCAGCTGGGGGCCCTTCTCCGGGAGAGGATCAAGGCCCCCCTTCCTCTGCCCGAAGGCCTCCGGATCGTCCGGGGGGCCTTTCAGGAGATCTCGGAGGCGCCCCTTCCGGTCGACCAGATGGAGGTGGGGCTCCTAGACCGCAAGGCAGTCGGCCGGACCTTCCGCCGGTTTTCGCGGCAGGACCTTTCCGGGATCCTCGACACCCCCGTATGAACGGAGGCCCCGATGCACCGCCGGATCATGGGACTCGAAAGCGAATACGGATTCCTGTTCACCAATACGGGAGACCGCATTTTTCCCCCGGAGAGGGCCCTGGAGTACCTGTTTCAGGGAATCATGCAGAACTCCTGGTCCCGGGACGCCTTCCTCCCGAACGGGGGACGGATCTACCAGGACACCGGAAGCCACCCCGAGTATTCGACCCCGGAATGCGACCAGGTCCGGGATGTGGTGATCCATGACAAGGCCGGGGAGCGGATCCTCTCGCGGGCGGTGGAGACGGTCTCCCACCAGCTCGAGGTCGAGGGGATCGACGGCCATCTCTACGTGCTCAAGAACAATACCGATTCGGCCGGGAATTCCTACGGCTGCCACGAAAACTACCTGATCGACCGCAACGTCACATTCTGGCGTCTCTCCCGGACTCTGATCCCCTTTTTCGTCTCCCGCCAGATCCTCACGGGGGCCGGGGGCCTGGTCCGGAAGGCGGACGAGAGCGTCCGTTTCGTCATCAGCCCACGGTCCCTGCATATCCGGGAAAAGATTTCCTGTTCGACCACCTCGAGCCGTCCCATCATCAACACGAGAGACGAGCCCCATTCCGATCCGCAGAAATACCGCCGGCTGCACATCATCGTGGGCGATTCGAACATGAGCGAGATCAGCGATCTTCTGAAGGTCGGAACAACGGCCCTGGTCCTGGAGGTGATCGAGGGGGGCGGGCTTCACGACCGGATGTCCCTTGAGGATCCCATCCGGGCCATCCGGGAGATCTCGGAGGATCCCACCCTCTCGGTCCGGGTCCGTCTCGAATCCGGTCTCGAGCTGACGGCCCTCGAGATCCAGGAGTCCTACCTCGAGGCCTGCCGGGATTTTTTCCACAAGGAGGGGACGACGCCAGCCGTGCGTGATATGCTGGATTTGTGGGAGAAAATTCTCTTTGACCTGTCTAAATGGAACGAACCTGTCCTGGGACGGGAGATCGACTGGGTGATCAAGTGGCGGCTTTTGACCCGTTACCGCGACAGGAAACGGGGAAATTGGGAGGATCCGGCCTTGGCCATGCTCGACTACCAGTATCATGATGTCCATGAGGAGAAGGGGCTCTACAATCTCCTCAGGAAGGCCGGATGCGTGGACCGGATCGCCGGGGATTCCGAAATCCTCTCCGCCATGGAGAAGCCGCCCCAGACGACCCGGGCCCGGCTGAGGGGGGCCCATATCCGGGAGGCCATGGAGCACCACCGCTCCTACACCGTCGACTGGACCTACATGCGGCTCAACGATCCCCCCCAGGAAACGCTCCACTGGGCCGACCCATTCAATGCGGCGGAGGTTCCGTGAAACGCGGGGGAGGCCTCGATGCCGTCCTTTTGATCGTCTGGTGCCTGATCCTGGCGGGCCAGGGGGCGGGCCGCTTCGACCTTCCGGGGGGACCCGGTCCCGGATTCCCGGACGGGGCCTCCCCGGAAAGTCCCCGGTTTTCTCCGGCCCCTCCGCCCCGGGACCAGCCACTCCACCCGAGATTTACTCCCGTGGCCGTGCTGGTTCCCCCCATCGGGAGCTCCCCCTTGAGCCCGGTCTCCCTTCCCGCCACTCCGAACCTTCCTGGCGCTTTCGGCCAGACCTCGGGGGCCTTCGCTCCTCCGCCTCCGACGGGACTCACGGTCGGCCCTCCCCCGGTCCTCCTGATCCCTCAGACCCCTCTGGGCCAGGGCGGGGGGGCCTTCGCCCCTTCCTCTCCCGCCCTCCAGCTTGTCCCGCTGGCGGGAAACGCCCCCCAGATCCAGGCCGGAGCGGGCATTCCTTATTTCGTGCCCTTCGCCCAAGGGCCGACCTCCATCATCAACCAGTTCATCCAGCCGCCCCTGGTGCCTTTCGGCCAAGTGGGGATTCAAGTCCAGTCCTATCTTCCGGGATTCTTCACCGGAAACGCCAACCCCTTCAACCGCACCTGCAACTACTACTATTTTGCCGGCTGCGGACCCTCCGGGGGGGCCGTCACCGACTTCAACTTCTCCACCCGCTGAACTTCCTGGGCCCGACCCTACGGGAATTCTCCTCCTCCCGTGGACGGTCACCTTTTTCGTGAATGACGAGGAGTTCCGGGAGGGTGCAGGGAACCGGCTTTTGGTCCTTGCCCACATCCTCCCTGCGCATTCCGCTTTGGGGCCTTGAGGGCCTTTCCGGATGGGATGCCCTTTGAAGAAAGGGAAATTCTTACTTATATCGATATTTAAGAAATTTTTTACTTTTTCTTGCTTAGGCCGTCAGAAAAAAATAAATAGAGGAGGGGCTCCATGCAGGCCACGGTGACTGACGAAGGGCAGGTGACCGTCCCCAAGGAGATTCGGGACAAGATCGGACTCGTTCCGGGGAGCCGGCTTGATTTTACCCTCAATGAAGACGGAAGCCTCAAGGTTCGCCTCCTTTCCCGCGGAGCGGGCGGCCTGTTCGGGCTTCTCAACCGGCCGGGGCAGCCGGCACTGGAAATCGAACAGATGGAGGAAGGGATCGCCGGGGCGGGGAATTCGGGGAACCGCCGAGCTTGATCGCTCTCGATACGAATGCCCTGGTTCGGCTCCTGACCCGCGACCACGAAGCGCAAGCCCTGAGAGTCAAGGCCCTTTTCGATTCCTGGGAGGGGGAAGACGGGATTTTCTTCGTCTCAGACCTAGTCCTTGCCGAGCTGTGCTGGACCCTGGAACGCAGTTACCGACATTCCCTTCCGAAATCGATGCCGCCATTTCCGCCCTTTCGGTCAATCGATCCCTCTCCCCGAATCTTCCCGCGCTGTGGAAGAGGCCCTGGAGATCTTCCGGACCGTCGGGGCCGGATTTCCCGGAGTGCCTGATTTTGGCCAAGGCGCGTCTCCGGGGATCTTCGAAGACGGTGACCTTCGACAGGAGAATTGCGGACCTTCCTGGTGTGGAAAGACTTTAGAGATTGCCAGCCAAGGCGGATTGCGGCATGGGGGGGGCGGTAAACCTCTGGGCATAGAGGGTCACCTTTCCTGGTTGATTTTTTTGATGTTGGTCATCTAGGATGGTCATATTGGGAAATGGTTGTCGGGAGGAGGTAAACGGTGAGGAAGAGACCTTTTTCCCTTCCATCAAAATGGTCAAATCTTGAGACTGAGGGGAAGGAGGCTTAGATGACCCAGCTCAATATCGCGGAGGCCAAGGCCCATTTTTCGGAGATTGTCCGAAGGGCCGTAAATGGAGAAGAGATCGTGATCGCCAGGGATAACCATCCGTTGGTCAGGCTTGTCCCTGTTAAGGGGGATGAGGGGGATCGGGTGCCTGGTTCCGCGAGACACCAAATTGTCTCTGTGTCCCCGGATTTCGGCAGGACTCCTGATGACTTCAAGGACTATATGTGAATCGATTTCTTCTCGATACCCACAGCTTTCTCTGGTGGGTAGAGGATTCGCCCAATCTGTCAGAGACGGCCAGAGGGGTGATTCGTGCAAGGGAGAATGAGATATTCCTGAGCCTTGCCAGTGTCTGGGAGTTGGCGATTAAAGTCAGTCTTGAAAAATTGGTCCTTTCGGTCTCCTTCGAGAAATTTCTCACGGAAAATTTGACCTCGAATGATTTTCATCTTTTTCCGGTTGACTTATCCCACGTCGTCTCCGTCTCCACCCTTCCCTTCCACCACAGGGATCCCTTTGACCGCCTCCTTGTCGTCCAGGCCCTTAAGGACAATCTTCCCATCGTTTCTGCCGACGGGGTGCTAGACCTCTATGGAATTGTCCGCCTCTGGTAGAAATGAGGGAAAAGACCCTCCGGTTACCGCCAGGCCTGGGACAGGAATAACCTCCCGATCGAAATGATTTCCCCTTGGGACCCCCCTGTCGGGGGCCACCGGCCCCAAAGGGGGGATCCCCAAGGGGAGAGGCCCAGGCTTTGTCTCTTCCGGTCGGGAGGGGCCCGGGATACACATCCGTCTCCTTTTCCTTTCATCAGACTTGTTCATTCCTGCTGACAGCTTGGGCGGGGTGCTCTTCCTGAAGCCATTCTGAGGAAAGAAAAAGAGGGGAGCGCAGGGCCTGGGCCGCTTCTTTTGCAAAACCGGGGGAATTCAGGGGTTTTGGACTCCCGGGGATTTGGGGCTCTTCCCTCCCCAGAGCAGCACCGCACCTCCAACGGCCGCCGAAAGGGCTGCGATCCCCATTCCCAGCCCTGTCTCTCCGATATCCCACAGGTGGGAAAGAGCCGGCCAGAGGAGGAGCGACAGGAGGGCCGCGGAAATCTCGAAGAGGGCAAAACCCCGGCTCCGGAGCTCCGGGGCCCAGAGGGCGGCTCCCTGGACCTTGAGCCCGACCGTGGCGCAGGCCTCCCCCGCGCCCCAGGCCATCATGGCCAGAATATAGGCGGCGGGATGGGCTCCCCGGGGGGCCAGCATGAGAGCCGAAAGGGCGATGAGAGGGGCCGCGATTCCCATCAGGGTGCGGGGGGACCGGGAAAGAAGCCCCTTCACGATGGCGAGATTGGCGAGAACCGTCAGGAGGGAGGACAGAAGAAATCCTGCGACCGTCACCGGGAAGGATCCCCCCTCCGAGGCAAATCGGAACATGAGAAGGGTGGCGGGAAGCGTGCCGGCCCGGAGGAGCGTCCCTCCCAGGAGGAAGGTCCGGATCCCGGGGAGAGACATGACCCCGCTCAGAAGAGGCGAGGCGGGAGAGGGGGAGGTGGCTTCGGCCGGAAGAGGGGCCAGGCGTTTTAGGACGGCCCTTCGGGTGGCGATGACGGAAAAGCCCATGCACAAAAGTCCCGGAAGGATCGCGACAAACAGGATGTGCGCCGGGGAAAGAAGCCCGGAGAGGGACAGGGCAATGAGCGGGCCCAGGAGCCCTCCGACCTGGTCTAAGCCCCGGACGGTTCCGAAGGCTTTCGCATGGAGTTCGGGAGGAAGGGCGTTCGACAGGAGGGCATCGCGTGCCGGTCCCCGGAGGCCCTTCCCGAACCAGGAGAGGCTCTTGAGTCCGATCAGGGCTCCCGACCAGGCGGCGGCTCCCATGAGCACCGTCGAGAGAACCGTGAGGCCATAGCCTCCGCGGACGAGGGCGGCCTCCGTCCGGGGAGGGCCCCCCAGACGGCCGGAGACCAGGAAGCCCCCCATCCGGGTTCCCTCCGCCAGAGACTCCATCAGGGCGGTCGAAAGGGCCCCGCCTCCGAAAGCGATCATCATCTGGGGGAGCAGCACATGGGCAAGCTCGTAGGTCATGTCCGCAAAGAGACTGGTCAGTCCGAAGAGGAGCGGGACGGAGCCCCGGCCTTCCTTATCCGGAGAAGGGGAGAGAGAAGAAGGATCGCTCAAGGAGGAGCTCCTCCCGTCCCCTTCCGGAGTGCGCCGAGGAGGCCCAGGGCCACGAGGGCCCCCGAAAGAAGGAGGCCTGCCCGGAAGGCGTCGGGAGAGCCGGTCCAGGGAGAGGCCAGAAGCCCCGCCGCGATCGAGAGTGTGGCCTGGAGGTGGATCGACCCCCAGAGGATGGAAAAGGACTGGGACAGGCTCCGCTTTCGGAGGAAGTGGGTGAGGGTGAGAAGTTCGGGGGCCTCGGTGGCCAGGGGCCCCAGAAGGAGGGCCGTCCAGAAGGAGGACCATCCGCGGGTCTCCTTTAGGCTTTCGATTCCCGAAAGGAAGAGCTGGCTCCCGAGAGCCATCAGGAGGGCCCCTCCCGCGACAAAGAGGGCGTCCTTGGCGGACCAGGGGGCAGGGGAGGAGGGCAGTTCGTGGGGCTCCGAAGGCTCCGGGGCCGAAAGGAGGCCCCAGAGATAGACCCCGGAAAGGGCCAGGGCCAGGAGAAGGCGGGGAAGAAGGCTGTGGCCGAAAAGGAGGAGGGCCGCGGCGAGCCCCGCCGCGATGAAGGGGATCTCCCGAAGGAGGGTCCGGGCCTGGGAGCCTCCGAGAAAGAGCGAAAGGGGGAGGAGAAAGAGGCAGAGAAAGAGCGGGGGGCCGAAGAGGGCCCCCGTTCCGGCCTCGATGCGGGATTTCCCGTCACCCGGAACCAGAAAGGCCATCAGGGGAAGGACCAGCTCCGGAAGCGAGAGGGAGAGATTGCCCAGGATCCGGAGTCCCCGGTTGCGGTTTTCGAAGAATCGCTCGACGGTGGCCTCGAGGGAGCGGGTGAAAAGCGCCGAGCCCGCCACGATGAGGAAGAATCCGGCGGCCAGGGCGGCTCCCGAAGGGAGGGGAAAGGTCATGGGCTGGGACTCCCGGGAGTCAGGCAGGGGGTTCTTCCGGAGGGGAGGCGGCCCGAGCGGGCCAACGTCCGGTCCCCGTCTCCGGAATCCGTGTGTCGAGCTCCATTCTAGCGGGGGAGGGGATTTCTGGCAAGAAATCAGGAGGTGCGCTCGGGGTCGAACGGGGCCTCGAGGGGACGGGCGCCTTCTTTTTTAGGCTGGGCCGACCGGTAGAGGAGATAAAACAGGACAAGGGAGAGGCCGGAGAGGATCCCGGAAAGGATGAGGGGCGTTTCGGTTTGCCCGGAGTGAAAGAGGAGTCCGGAGAGAAGGGGCCCCGCGATCTGGGCGGCATTGAGCGAGGAGAGGTGGAGGGAGGCGGCCTGTCCCTTTTTCCGGAGGGGGACAAGCGAGAGCGCTAGGGCCTGGCGGACTCCGCCGGCGGCCTTGATGCCGGAGAGCCGCACGGTATAGAGGAGGACGGCCAGGCCGAAGGAAGAGGAAAGGGGAAGGAGGAGCCCCGAGAAAAAGGAGATTCCCAGAATGGAGAGGACGAGTCCGGTCATGGGGCTTAAGCGGTTTAAGCGTCCGAGAAGGAAGGAGACGAGGGCCGCCGAGAAAAAGGCCGGGGCCAAAAAGAGGGCCGTCTGGCCGGGGCCGGTGTGGAAGCGGATGAGAAACCAGTAGGCGATGACAGGATCCAGAAGGCCGATGGAGAGCCCCCCCGCGACATTCAAAAAGACCAGCAGGAGAAGCTTCCGGCGCTCCGGGAGGGGACGGGAGCCGGAAGGGGCCGGGGATGGATCAGGAGAGCGGGGAGGGGGGACGGGCTCCGGAGGGAGGAGCGCGGCAAGAAAAAAGGTGAGGAGGGAGAGGAAAAAAAGCCCCGCCAGACCCTCCCTGAGGCTTTTCAGGGGATCCGAAGGGCTGAAAAAGGCCAGGAGGGCCCCGGAACCCATTCCGGCAAGGCCCAGACTCATGTTCACCCCGAAGTGGAGGAAAGGGCGGCTGAAGACGGGCTGTCTTGCCAGAAGGACCTGTTCCGAGGGGGCCCAGGGGCCGGGAGAGCCGTTTGATCTCTGACCGGCTCCGGCCAGAAAAATGGAGAGTCCCAGGGCAAGCGGCGACGGATCGACCAGGAAGGGGAGGGCGGAGGCGGCACTGGCCAGTTCCCCGGCCATGAGCAGGTGGCGGGGAGAGATGCGGTCCGAGAGGGGGCCCACCACCAATGTGAGCAGGAAGTCGGCTAGCAGTCCCCCCGAGAGGGCTTCTCCCATGGTGAGGCTCGACCATCCCAGCGCATGGAGGTCCGGAAGAAAAACGGCAAGGAGAAATCCCTGGACGAGGCCCCGGAGTCCCCGTGAAAGACCCAGGAGACGGGGGATACGGGCGGAAGTCACGGCCGGATTCACCGGTCGTCCCGCCGGAATCCGGCCAGGGGGATCCCCCGGTCGTCCGAGGCGCGGAAGGGGGCCCGGAGAGCGGAGTCCCTCCCGTCCTTCGGAAGTTCCCCGGCGAGCCGGCTTTCGATCGCCCCGACCACCCTGTCGACAGGAAGGGAGGAGAGACAGAGGTTGTCCCCGCCGCAGGGGGGGCGCAAGACCTGGTAGAGACAGGGACTGCAGTAGAGGGATTCATGGAGGGCCGTCATCTGGGAAAGGCTCCAGGGAGCCAGCACGAGGTCCGGACGGGTCGGGCCAAAAAGGGCGACGGTGGGGGTCCGGAGGCAGAGAGCCAGATGGAGGGGGCCGGTATCGTTTGAAAGAAAGACATCGGCACGGCGCAAGAGGGCGATGAGGCCTCCGAAGGAGAGCCGTCCGGCCAGATTCGTGATCCGTCCCCGGAAGGCCGGGAGATCCTGGAGGATCTGGTCCGTGTATTCCCGCTCTTCCGATGACCCTGTCAGGAGGATGCGGAGAGAGGGATGGCGCCGGAGAAGCCGTTCGGCGGTCCGGGAAAAAGACTCCCGGGGCCACCGCCGCTCCAGGGCCCTCCCGGAGGCGTTGGGGTTCATGACCAGGATCATTCCCGGAAGGCGCAGGGAGGGGACGGCTCCTTCGAGCTCGCGGTGGTCCTTAAGGGATTCCCGAAGGGCCGGTTCGAGGGCTTCGGGCCGGAAGGTCCCCGGGAGCCCCAGAAGAAGGGCGGCCTGCTCGTAGGCCCGGACGGAGGGGTGGTGCCGGTTGAAAAAAAGGGGATGCGAAAGGGCCGCCATCCGGAGACGGTCCCCCCGTCTGACGAAACCGATGCTCCGGGAGGCTCCGCTTGCCACCTGGGTAAAGAGAGCGGTCTTTCTCAGGGTCTCAAGCTGGAGATCGAGGAAAAGGAAGGGCTTCTGGGCCCGGATCGCAAAGGCAAGCCTTGCCACCCCGGGAAGGGAACGGGGGCCTGAACCCACGGAGCCCCCGTCAAGGTAAAGGATCGTGTCGGGCCAGGGAAAGCGGGAGGCGACGGGGGCGTTCCTTTGGTGTGTGACAAGAACCAGCCGGCAAGTTGGCGCCTTTTTTCGAAGGCCAGAAAGAATGGGGGCGATCCCGAGAAGGCTTCCCCAGCCGGAAAGCTTGAGGATCACCACGGTCTTCCCGTCGAGGGGGGAAAGCCCGGAGGACAAGTCCATTTCCGGGTCTTCCCCCTCCGGGGACAGGCTGTCGTGGGCAAGGGAACGGGCCCGGATCATGATCTCTCCATGAAAACAGGAGTCTGGACTCACAGTTGTGAGTCCGGGCCTCTGTTTTCTCCTGGTGAAGGTTGGTTCAGCTGCGCCCGGAGGGTCAGAGCCAGCCTTTTTTGAGGGCCTTGACGGCGGCATCCGCCCGGGTGGAGGCCGCCAGCTTGACCAGAATGCTCTGGATATGGGCCTTGACGGTGCTCAGGCTGATCTCGAGATCCCCGGCAATCTCCCGGTTGGACCTCCCTTCCGCCAGACGTTTCAGAACCTCCGTCTCGCGCGGGGAGAGGGGGGACTCCGTTTCGCGCGCGGGAGAGGAGAGGATCCTCCGGATGGCCAGATGGGCGATGCGGGGGTCCACATACAGGGATCCCAGGGCGACGGCCTGGATCCCCAGAAGAAGGCTTCCCACATCGCTGTCTTTCAGGCAGTACCCGTCGGCTCCGGAGGAGAAGGCCGAAAAGATCTCCTCCTCCATCTGGTGGACGGTGAACATGAGGATCCGGAGGGAGGGATGCGCCTCCTTGAGCCTTCGGGTGGTCTCGATCCCCGAGAGTCCCGGAAGACCGATGTCCATGACCACGACATCCGGAAGGCCGCCATCGGCGCTCAGGGGGAGAAGCGCCCCCAGCCCCGCCTCCCCGCTTTCGGCCTCCCCGGCGATCTCGAGGGAGGGATCGCGCCCGAGGGCGGCCAGAAGGCCCTTTCGCATCAGGAGATGGTCTTCGACAAGAAAGATCCGCGTCATGGGGGACCCCCTTCCGGGAGCTCCACGGTAAACAGGCTTCCCGGATCTCCCTTCTGATAGTGGATCCGCCCTCCGTGGAGCCTGGCGATCTGCTGGGCCAAGTAGAGCCCCAGGCCAAACCCCGAACCGGGGGAGAGGCCGCCAAAGCGCCGGAAAAGACGGGGGACCATCTCCGGCGGGATGCCGGGCCCGGTGTCCGAAATCGTGACGGAGAAACCGGAGGGCGTCTTACGACAGGATACACCAACCGTTCCCCCGGGGGGAGACCATTTGATGGCATTGTCCACCAGATTGAGGAAAAGACGCTTCAGGGCCTGCCGGTCGCCCACGAAGGTCTCCGGAAGGAGACGGGTCGAGACGGTGAGCCCGCCCTGGCTCGAGATCGGCTCAAGCTCGGAGAGAACCTCTGAAAGGAGCTCATCCAAGGGGAAGGGATGCCTCTCGAGAGGTGGATCGTCGAGCTCGTAGCGGGAGAGGAGGAGAAGGCGGTTAGAAAGCTCGAGAAGAGAGCTGTTCGACCCGATCATCTGTTCCAGGAGGGAGGCGACCCCTTCCGGGGGGGGCCCCCAGACCCCCTCGAGCGCCAGGGACATGGTCATGTTCTGGGCCAGGAGAGGGGTCCGGATGTCGTGGGAGACGCCGGAGATGAGGTCCCGGATCATGGCGTTTTTCCGGAGCAGCAGGGCGTTCGTCTCCCTGAAATGGCGAAGGAGCTCGAGGCGCCTTAAAAGCTCCTCGAGGACCGGAAGGATCTCCTCGAGGAGGAGGGCGGTGTCCGGCTCCCGGGGTCCCAGGAGAAAGAGAAGGATCCCGGAGGTCTCGGCGGAACTTCCGGATCCCGTCGAGAGACGGGCGACGATTCCTTCCGGGACGTGGTTGGATTCGAGAACGAAGGATAGGCTCAGCTCCGAGATGGGCCGGGGGGGAAACGTCCGGGCCATGAGAAGGGAGAGGGCCCCGGGAAGGGGCTCACCCTCTTTCCAGAAGGAGAGCTCCGGAGGATCGGAAAGGATGGGGGAGTGCCACCGGTTCTCCCGGGCGGCGGCGAAGATGATGCCCTGGCCTCCGAAGAGGGAGCGGAAATGGGTGGCGATCCGGGAGAGGAGGTTCTGGGGGTCCTCTTCCCGGGACAGCTCCTCCAGAAGGGACCGGATCTTTCGGTCGCGGTCGGCCCGGAGGCGTTCGGAGAGGGCTTTTCCGGTTTCGAGGGCATGGTCCTGGATCTTTAAGGCCAGGTAGCCCACCAGAAGAAAGGAGACGACGGAGAAGAGGCGGTTGGCGATGGCGATCGGGCTTATAGATCCCTCTGCCCGGGCATTGATCGCCTCCGCAAGGACATTCGAAAGGATGCCGAAGAGGACCAGGACGATGGTGAGGCGCCGGTTCCGGGTGAGACCCGTGAGGGCGATGGGAACGTCCTGGAGGATGGAGACGACCAGGCGTTGGGGGGTCAGGGAATCGAGTAGAAAGAGGAGAAGGGAGAGGAAGACCGCGAGGAGCATGACCCTTCTGGAACGCCCCGAATCGGGAGAGACGACCTCCTGTCTCTTTTGTTCAGGCGGAAGGGGCGTGTTCACGGGAAGCCTCAAGGCCCAGCCGGCGGAATTTCCAGAGAGTGACAGGAAGTCCGGAACGGAGGAGGACCGTTTCGATGGCCCGGGAAACCGGCGAATCGGTATCGTTGATGACGAGGGTGTCGGCCTGCTCCCGCCTGAGGGTCCGGACCAGGGCCTCTCCCGCTGAACGGCCCCGGAGGAGGCGGGTATCGACCAGGACGTCCCGCTCCACCCCGATCGCCTGGCAGACCGAAAGGGTGTGCCGGGCGGCCTGCTCTTCTGCGGGAAGGGGGGCAGAAAGCGGCAGGGCCAGGGGAACCTCAAGGACCGTCACGACGAGAACCTTGGCCCCGTCGGTTCTGGCGATTTTCAGGATGTCCGGAAGGACCGGCGAGGGAGCCGTGGGAGAGGTGGCGACCATGAGGGTCTTGTGGGGAATGTCGAGCGGGATGGGGGGCTCGGGAATCTCCGTCACGGAGAGACGGTCCATGAGGGGCATCCTGGCGGTTTTCCGGAAGGTGTAGTAGTAGGCGATCCCGGCCGCCATCCAGAGGGTTCCGAAGACCCGCCCGTACTTGTGGAAGATCAGGACCATCGCGAAGACGCTTCCGGTTCCCAGAAGGCCAAAGAGGGCGGGAAGCGGGATTTCCCGTCCGCCTATCCGGAGCGAGAGGGGGACCCGGAACGGGCGGGGGAGGGCGGGCTCCAGGTGCCTGAGACGGATGAGGGCCAGGTGGGTCATCGTAAAGGAGATCATGGCGCCGAAGTTGTAGAGGTCGGCCAGGACCTCGAGGTAGGGAAAGAAGGCCACGATGGCGGCGCCCAGGCTTCCGAAGAAGAGAATGGAATAGACCGGCGTCCGGAAGCGCTTCGTGGTATGGCGGAAGATCGGATGGATCAGGAAGTTGTGGGACATGGAGAAGGCCAGGCGGGAGACGCCGATGAGTCCGGCATTGGCGGCAACCGTCAGGATCGTGGCCCCGAGAAGGGCCACCCAGGGCCCCAGGTAGGTGTTCACGTGGGGGATGAAATGGGCGATCCCTGCAATCGGATCGTTGACCCAGACGGTGGAGAGAAGCTTCGGGCTCATGGCCGAGACCGCGACCAGGCTGATCCCCGAGTAGAGAAGGACGGTGGTGCCCATCGTCATGAACATGGCCCGGGGGACCGACTTCCCCGGATCCCGGGCCTCGGCCGACATCTGGCTGATCGCCTCGATTCCGATATAGGCCACCATGGCCACGGAGATTCCGTAGAGGAAGTGGGGCCAGGTCGGATTGGTGCCCAGGGAGAACTGGGAGAGGATCCTGGGAAGGTCGAAGAGGAAGACGATTCCCAGGATCATGAGCGAGAGCTGGGTGAAGATGTCGAAGCCGGCCAGGAGCAGGCTGAAGCGGGACGACTCGCGCAGGCCGAAGATGTTCATGAGCATGAGGAGGAGGATCAGCCCTCCGGTGAAGGTCACATTGGCCTGGACGTTGTTCTTGAGGATCGGGAAGAAGTAGCCCAGGTAGGGGCCGACCGAAAAGGCGCTGATGGCCAGGGTGACGATATAGTCCAAAAGGAGGGCCCATCCGGCGAAAAAGGCCCAGCCGTCTCCGAAGGCCCGCTGGGCAAAGAGGGAGGATCCCCCGGCCTCGGGAATGGCGGAGGAGAGCTCGGCGTAGGAGAGGACGGTGGCGATGAAGAAGAGTCCGGCGATGAAGATGGCGAGAAAGGAGGCGCCCCCCGCGTAGATGGTGGTGACTCCCAGCGCGAAATAGATGGAGGAACCCACGTCGCCGTACCCCGAGGAAAAAAGGGCCCCGACGCCCACCACGCGCCCGAGGACCGCCTCCCGGAATCTGACGACGCTCTTTCGGGTTTCATGGTAGAGATGAAAGAGGGCCATGAGAAATCTCCGGGTGTGAGCGGTCGGGAACCTTCTTTATATCCGATGGAGCGGACCTAGGCAATTGGCCGGATGGCCAGAGGAGAGCCAGAGAGGCGAAGGGAAGGGCGCGTCCCGTCTCCCAAGACAAGGGTTTTGGCCTCTCCTCGTCAGAAAGATGAAGGTGGTGCCAGATCCTCTGGCCAAGAAGGACCCCCGCAAGCAGAAGAAACAGCCCCACCTCCAGAGGCCCCGTCTCTCTGTCCGGTTTTTTTCATTTCTGGCCATGGATTCGCTCTCCTTGCCTGGGGGAAGCGTCCCCTGCCGCTTCCCGGTCAGGCGGCGATCCGCCGGGAATGCCGCCTGGGGGGCCGGGGATCGGGCCGCGTCAGCCCTTGCCGGCCGGGGGACCTGTCCCTCGAAGGGGGCCCGGACCAGAGGGTGACCCTTCCGGCCCCGAGCCGGGCCTTCCCTTCGGCGGCGTCCGGGCCCGCGACGACGATCGCGATCCCTGGCCCGGGGGAGGTCTCCCGGGCCTCGGGAGAGACGGTGACGCACATCCCTCTCCCGAACTGGGCCTTCGGGGGATCCGGCGGATCCCCCATGACCACGAAGGCACTTTTCCATCGGTCTTTCGGCCTCCTCACAACCGCGGTCCCCGATTCGACATAAAGAAACCGGCCGGTCGGAGCGTCACAGAGGGGACGTCCTTCTCCTCCGATGCGGGTCTCCCGGAGAGACAGGGAGACCCGGGAGGACCCCGTTTATTGGCGGACGCCGGTGACGAGGCCGGCGAGGAGGGCTTTCCCGGGAGTCCGCGGATCGGCCGATTCCGCAAGGGCCTCCTCCACAAGGAGGAGCGATTCGGCCGAAGGCCCCGGGGCCGGAAGGGCCGGGCCAAAGGCCAGCAAAACCGCCAGAAGGATCTTTCATTTAAGTCTTCTCTTTCCTTTTCCAGAGGTGCCAGAGCCTTCTAGAAGGTGTAGACCAGCTCGAGGTCGACGGTGTCCTGGGAATAGAGGGCCGGACCCCGGTTGGCCGCGCTGTAGAGGCTGTTGTTGAAGAGCGCGCTGTTCGAGTTGTCGTGGCGGTACTCGATCC
>Ga0207433_10001446_pt1 | contig 51088 bp, 59 predicted proteins | sample YelNatPaOPGAMG01_FD_187559 | JGI IMG/M metagenome (GOLD analysis project Ga0207433, IMG submission 187559) | Hot spring thermophilic microbial communities from Obsidian Pool, Yellowstone National Park, USA - OP-RAMG-01 (SPAdes) (version 3) | ecosystem: Environmental > Aquatic > Thermal springs...
TAAGACTTGTTTGCCTTCCTGCTGTAAAAGCTTGCTGAAGCTTATCTATAACTTTTTCAACTCTTTCCTGAGAAAAATCATGCTCGCTAACCATAAACTCTATAATTTTTTCTCTATTTGGCTCTTTCCACTCAACCTTAAACTTATCGGTAACAGGAGGGTTTAAGAAAAAGTTAAAAATTTCTTCTGCTTCAACTTCAGCCTCCCACTTAACGTTTTCTAATACTTTTTCTAAACTCTTATATTGTTTAACTAATTTCAAAGCAGTTTTTGGTCCAACTCCTTTTATTCCAGGAGCATAATCAGTACCAACAAGGATTCCAATCATTATAAGTTGCTTTTGGTTTATTCCTAAGGTTGAAAGTGTTTCCTCAAGCTCTATTATTTCTGGTTTAATTTCTATGTAAACTTCTTTTCTTGGCAGTTTTCTTTTTCCAGTTATTGATAAGTTTCGAACTAAGCGAGGAGAACCAAATAACAAGCTATCAAAATCTTGAGAAGCAGCAAAATCAACAGAACCTTTTTTACACATGTAAGCGCATTGAGCCTCACCTTCACTTAAAGCCTGAACATAAGGAATTCCCATGTAATCTAAAAGTTTTTTAGAATCTTCTATCATCTCATCTTTTAAAACTGCTGCAGCTTGAGCATAAGTTATTGCTTTTTCCCCTTTTTCCAAAGCTTCCTCCCATTTTTTTCTTGCTTCTTCTTTTGTTTTTTCTCTTTTTTCTATAGTTTTTTTCTTAAATTCTGGGGGTTTACCATCAAAAACAAAGACTGGTTTAATTCCTGCTTCAATCAAATTTGAAGTTCTGTAAAACAAACCAGAAAGATGAGAAGTTATTCTTCCTTTACTGTCTCTTAAGGGTTCGCCAGTCATCCTATCTCTTATAATTGATAAGAATTGGTAAAGCGTGTTATAAGCATCGATAGCCACTTTTTTACCAGACAAATGGCTAAGCTCTAATTCTTTACTCGGTACTATTCCAGAAAGTTGAACTCCCATACTTTTGCCTTAACAAAAGTTAGTAAAAAATAAAAGAAGTTTAAGGATCATTTCTTTCTTCTTTTTGCTGGTTTTTCTTCTTCTGCTTTAAGCTCTCTTTCTATTCTTAACTCGTCCCACTCAAGCCAAACTATAAAAATTCCTAAAAACAAAACTGCTAGTGGAACTAAACCTTTTATCACTGTAAGGAGAGCAGGCCAACCTGGTTCGAAATAACCTGGAACTCCTTTCACTATGTAATAAATGCTTGCTCCTATTAGTATCAGCCCAATTATTATTTTTACTGCTGGATTCAATTTATCACCTTTAAAGATTTTAATATAAAAGAATATTTAAATCTTTAAGTATAAAGGTTTTAAAATGGCAAAAGGGCTTTATCAGCATTTGAGAGAGGCTTGGAAGTCGAAAATTCTAAAGGAGAGTATAAGGAAAAAGCTTGTAGAGTGGAGAAAACAACATACTGTAGAAAGAATAGAAAAGCCTTCTCGTTTGGATAGAGCAAGAGCTTTAGGTTATAAAGCAAAAAAAGGTTTTGTTCTAGCAAGGGTTAAAGTAAAAAAAGGTGGAAGAAGAAGGAAGTTATACGGAAGGAGAGGAAGAAAACCAAGTAAAGCTGGTTTGGTTAAGTTTACTTCAAAAAAATCTTTAAGGCAAATTGCCGAAGAAAAAGCCCAAAGAAAATTTCCAAACTTGGAAGTTTTAAATTCTTATTATTTGGCTGAAGACGGCACTCACAAGTATTTTGAAGTAATTTTAGTTGACCCTAATCATCCTAACATAAAAGCTGACCCGAAAATAAACTGGATTTGCTTGCCTGCAAATAGAAAAAGAGTTTTAAGAGGCTTAACTGCTGCTGGAAAAAAATCAAGAGGTTAAGAGCAAAATTTTTTAAACTTTTTTCATTTAGGTTTTAATCTTTTTTCGAACAATAATTTTCTATGGATTATACTGGAAGTTTATCGGTTGAAAAACTTCTTTCACTAGCTTATAATCTTAAAGGCTTTTTTTATGGTTTAAAGGTTTATTGTTCAGAAGAAAAAATGGATAAAAACTCCTTCACAATACTTAACATTTCTAGCGGAAAACCAGAAGAAAGTCTTGGCTTTTTAGTAGTCTATTTTGACGAAGAAGAAAAAATGTACAAGGCGTTTACTAAAATACCTTCTAAAGTAAAAGAAAGTCCTTTAAAAAATACAGGCTTTATAGCTTTTTTAATTCAACATTTTTTTGACCGAAAAATTGTTAATTTTTACTTCAGAAAAAAGGTTTAAAAAGCTGTTAAAATATTTGAGAAGAATAATTTAAATTGAAAAAACAAACTTTTAAAAGTGGTAAAATGAACTTTTTTGATTTCCACGTGCATTCTGTTTTTTCTGGAGGAGAATCGAACATAGAAGAATTAGCATCAATGGCTAAGACTTTAGGGTTTAAAGGATTTTGTTTTACTGCTTACCCTTTAGATAGAAAAGAGGAGGAAATACTTAAAACAGAAATTGAAAAAGTAAAAAAAGAGTTTGGAATCGAAATTTTTCTTGGTTTTGAAGCAAGAAACTTGAAAGAATTAAGGAATCTAGCTAGAAGAAGGAAAGAGTTTGATGTTTTGCTTGTAAGAGGAGGAGAAATAGAACTAAATAGAGAGGCGTGCGAAACTCCTGAAGTTGATATTTTAACCCATCCTGAGCTTGGGAGACAAGACTCAGGACTAAACCATACTTTGGTGAAGCTAGCAGCAAAAAATTTTACAGCTATAGAAATAAACTTTAGAGAGATCATGTTCACAACAAAAAGGACAAGAGCGTTAGTTCTAAAAAACATTCAACAAAATGTTAGAATTGCAAAAAAGTATAAAGTGCCTTTAATAATTTGCTCAGGGGCAATAAACCATTTTGAGATGAGAGACCCTTATTCATTAATTTCTATAGGATGCCAACTTGGTTTAGAATTAAAAGAAGCTAAAGAAGCAGTTTCAAAAGTTCCTCAAGAAATAATTAAAAGAATAAGCGAGAAAAGAAATAAAAACTGGGTAATGCCTGGGGTAAAGATAATAAAGTGATTGAATGAAACAAAAAAAATTAAAAATTTTATCTCCTACACTAAGGGAAAAAGAAAGATACATAGCTTTTCAAATAATCTCAGAAGAACCTATTAGCTATTCTGATTTAGAAAATGCAATTTGGAATTGTGGGCTAGAATTTTTTGGTGAATATGGGATTTCAAAAGCATGGTTATGGTTAGTTAAAAATTTATACGATGAAAAAAAACAAATTGGAGTTATAAGAACTAATAGCAAATCTGTTTTCCAAGCTGTTGCTTGCTTGAGTTTAATTTCAAGGTTGGGGGATATAAGAGTAGTGCCGAAAATATTAAAAGTATCAGGAACTATAAAAGGACTAAAATTAAAATAAATTTAAACATAAAAAAATTACAAAATGGCCCTTTAAAAAATAAAGAAATTGCAATAAGATTAAATAGAGACCAAAAAACTATATGGAAACATCTTAATCAACTTCGTAAAAGAAATTTGGTTGTAAAAATTGGTACCAAAAACAAAGTCTTTTGGAAACTAAATAATTTAAATAATATAAATCTAAATATCAAAGATAATTAAAGAGATAAAATTCGAGGTGATAAAAGTGTTCGGAGTTAATAACCCATTGGTGATGTGCGATGGTTGAGATACTCCCAGAGTATTTCGCATAATAAAACCTCTGCGAACTCAAATGGGATATGATAGGACCATCGCCGTATAGTTGATTAGCATAATAGCTAACTAACGCGGAATCTCGCCAGATGGTCGTTTATTCCAAGTTGAGTATGCTAAGGAAGCAGTAAAAAGAGGAACTACTTGCTTAGGGATTGTTTTTAAAGATGGTGTTTTACTAGCAACAGTAAAACCAGCAGCAAGTCTAATGGTCTCCCAAACCATAGAAAAAATATTTAAAATAGATGAACATGTAGGAGCAGTAGCTTCTGGACTTCTTGCTGATGCAAGAATTTTAGCAAATCAAGCAAGGGTAAAAGCTCAAGTTCATAGAATCACTTATGACGAGCCAATAGATATTTGGAGCATAGCTAGAGTAATTGGTGACAGAATGCAACTTTCAACCTTGTACGCTGGTTTAAGACCTTTTGGTGTATCATTTCTAATAGGTGGAGCAGATAAAAGTGGCTTACATTTAATAGAGTCAGACCCTTCAGGGATGCTTTATGAATGGTATGCTTACGCTATAGGAAGAGGTGGGGTAATAGCAAACAAGATATTGAAGCAGAAATGGAAAGCAGACTTAAGTGAAAAGGATGCTATAAACATTACAATTGATATAATTAACAAAACAGAAAAAGAGAAAAGAGAAAACACAATAGACATAGCAATAATAAAGAAAGGTGAAAGATTTAAAAAGTTAAGTGAAGAAGAAATAAAAAAGATTTTAAAGTGATTCTTTGAGTGTAAGTATTGATAAGGCTGTAGTGTCAAGGCTATTTATTTCAGGAAGAAAATTTGAGATTTTGGTAGACCCTTATAAAGCCTTAGAATTTAAAAAAGGTGTTAAGATAAGTATGGATGAAATTTTGGCTTATCCAGCAATTTACCGAGATGTGAGAAGTACTGAATGTGTGCCAGAAAGCGAGCTTCAAAAACTTTTTGGTACTACTGATGTTTTCAAGATTGCGGAAAAAATAATAAAGGAAGGCGAGCTACAATTAACAACTGAGCAAAGAAGGCTTATGGTGGAGCAGAAAAAGAATCAAATAGCAAACATAATAGCAAGAAAAGGTATTAACCCACAAACAAACACTCCTCATCCTCCTCAAAGGATTTTAAACGCTATGGAACAGGCTGGAGTAAACATAGACCCTTTTGTTGACGCTGAACTTCAAGTTGATAAAGTTTTGAAAGAAATAAAAGCTTTATTGCCTATAAAATTTCAAAAGGTAGTTATACAATTCAAAATTCCACCTCAATACTCATCAAAAGTTTTTTCGATAATAAAAAGGTCGGCTGATGTGAAAAATGAGAAATGGTTGGATGATGGAAGTTTAGAATTAAACATTGAAGTTTTGGCTGGTGTGCAAGATGAAATTTTTCAAAAGATTTCGTCTTTAACCCATGGAAATTTTGAATCAAAAATAATAAAGAGGGAAGACATATGAATGAAAAAAATGTTTTGGAAGTTGTTTTGCCTGGCGAGTTTATAGCTGAAAGAAACGGGAAAAAAATAGGAAGAGGTGTTTATCTAGAAGGTGAAAAAGTTTATTCAAAAGTTTTGGGTATTCCAAGGATAGAAGAAGATGAGATATCTGTTATACCTTTAGCTGGAACTTATATTCCTCAAGTAGGGCAAAAAGTTATTGGTATAATATCCGAAGTTGAGATATCTGGATGGGGTGTGAATATTAATTCACCTTACACAGCATTCCTACCTCTTGCTGAAGGCGTTGAAGAGTTTGTTGATATTTCAAGAACAGATATAAGCAAGTTTTATGATATTAATGATGTTATTTATTGTAAAATATCAAAAGTTACAAAAAACAAGATAGTACAAGTTTCTATGAGAGATTTTGGGTGTAAGAAATTAAGAGAAGGAATTATTATTAAAGTCACACCAACAAAAGTACCAAGAATAATAGGAAAAGGAGGAAGCATGATAAACTTGATAAAAAAGAAAACTGGGTGTGAAATAATAGTAGGTCAGAATGGAATAATTTGGTTAAGAGGAGAAAGAAAGGATAAAGCTATAGAAGCTATCTTAACAATAGAAAAAGAATCGCACATAATCGGACTTACAGAAAAGATTGAAAAAATGTTGGGCGAGTGAAATGGAAAAAAAAGAATTGTTGAAAGAAGGAAGAAGAATTGATGGAAGAGCTCCTGAAGAGTTAAGAACTATAGAAATGAAGGTTGATGTAGTTAGTAGAGCTGATGGTTCTGCATTAGTAAAATTTGGAAACACTGTAGCTATAGCTTCAGTTTATGGGCCAAGAGCCTTATTTCCAAGACATTTGCAAGAATTGGAAACTTGTGTGCTTAGGTGCAGGTATAACATGGCACCTTTTTCTGTTGATGAAAGAAAATCTCCTGGTCCAGATAGAAGAAGCATAGAACTTACAAAAGTTATAAGGCTTGCCTTAGAGCCTGTAATTTTTGTTGAGGATTTTCCAAGAGCAACAATCGATATTTTTGTTGAAATTTTGCAGGCTGATGGTTCAACAAGAGTTACTGCAATAAACGCTGCCTCTTTAGCTTTAGCAAGTGCTGGTGTTCCTATGAAAGACTTGGTTGCAGCCTGCTCTGTTGGGAAGATTGATGGAACTTTAATCTTGGATTTGAATGGAGATGAAGATAAAAATTCAGAAGCTGATTTAGCTTTTGCTATGATGCCGACAAAAGATAAAGTCACGCTTTTGCAAATGGATGGAAATTTAACAAGAGAAGAAATTGCAAAACTTTTAGAACTTGCAAGAAATACTTGCAAGAAAATTTATGAGATGCAAAGAAGTGTTTTAAAAGAGAAATACAGGAGAGTTGAATGATAGAGGAAAAGTATGCTTTAGAGCTTATAGAAAAAGGAAAAAGGATTGATGGAAGAAGGTTTGACGAATTTAGAAAAATAGAGATAGAGCAAGGAATAATTAAAAAGGCAGAAGGATCTGCTAGAGTAAAGCTTGGAGAGACAGAAGTTATTGCAGGAGTAAAGATGGATTTTGGCACTCCTTTTCCTGACACACCTGAAGAAGGAACTTTAGTAGTAAACGCAGAATTTACACCTTTAGCTTCTCCTGAGTTTGACGTAGGACCTCCAGGAGAAGATGCAATAGAACTAGCAAGAGTTGTTGATAGAGGAATAAGAGAATCCAAGTGTATAGAGTTAAACAAGCTTTGCATTCAGCCAGGAGAAAAGGTTTGGTGTGTTTTTATCGATATTCATATGATAAATGATAAGGGAAACCTTCTAGATGCTTCTGCCTTAGCAGCAATTGCTGCCTTGCTAAACACAAAGATACCGAAAGTTGAAAATGAAAAGATAATAAGAGGAGAGTTTGAAAAGAATTTGCCAGTAGTTTTTAAACCAATAAACATAAGTGTTTGCAAAGTTGGGGATAAGTTTCTTTTGGATCCAACAATAGAAGAAGAGAAAATTTTAGACTCAAAACTAAGTATTTCTGTTAGAGATGACGATAAAATTTGTTCTTTACAAAAACAACTTAAGGAATTGGATTTTGATGATATTCTTAAAATGATTGATATTGCTGTGAAAAAAAGTAAGGAAATAAGGAAAATGCTGGGATAAAAATGGCAATAAAAAGTTTAACAAAAAAGATAAAACTTGGAAAGATAAAGAAAACAAAAATGGCACCAAGATGGGCAGATATAAGAAAATTTGGGCTTAAGAGGGCAAGAACAAGAAGGATAGACGTGAACAAAGTTAAAAGATGGAGAAGAACTAGATTAAGGGTTTAGGATGGAAGAGAAAATAGTAACACTTAACATAAGAAAAGAGTTAGTTAAGGCTCCTAAATGGAAGAGAAGCAAAGCGGCCTCAAGAATTTTAAAAGAAAAAATTAAAAAAATTTGCAAGACTGAGAAAATAAAAATAGATAGTTCTTTGAACCGAAAAATTTGGTCAAGCTCAAAGAAGCCTTTAACAAAATTTAGAATTAAGATTGTGAAAATAGATGATAAGACTTCAAAAGTAGAGCTGATGAGCTGAATGAAAATTCTTCAAACAAATTTTTTTGGAGATCATAACATTGGAATATACGGAAAAGCTTGCGATAGGTTTTGCGTTTTAAGTAGCTTGATTCCAGAAAATAGCAAGAAGAAAATTGAGGAACTGCTCAAAGTAAAAGTTTATCCTGTTACTGTTGCCAGAACAGATTTGGTCGGAATTTTTTGTTGTTTGAATTCTAAGGGAATAGTTTTGCCAAAAATTTTAGCAGAGAAAGAATTTGAAATTTTTAAAGAAATTAAAAAGGAATTTGGGGTTAATATTGGAATAATTAAATCAAGGTTTACTGCACTGGGGAATTTGATATTGTGTAATGATAAGGGTGCAATTATAAGTAAAGTTTTTACAAAAAAAGAGAAAAAGGAAATCGAGGATTTGCTTGGAGTTAACTCTGAATTTTTAAGTATAGGAAAGATAAAAACTTTGGGCTCTTGCGGAATAGCAACTAACAAAGGTTGTTTAATTCATAGAGATGCAAAAGAAGAAGAAATTAAAATTGTGGAAGAAGTTTTAAAAGTAAAAACAGATATAGGAACTGCAAACTTTGGTTCACCTTTTGTAGGTTCTTGTGGTTTTGCTAATAGTAATGGGGCAGTAATAGGTGAATCTACTACTGGGCCAGAATTTGTAAGAATTTCTGAAACTTTAAGTCTTATTTAACTTTAATTCAGTATAACCGCATTTTCCACAGTAATACCTATTTTCATGGTAGGCAAGCCAAGAATCACCGCATTTTGGGCAAATTCTTCTTAACCTTAAAACTTTTCCTCCTTCTACCTTGTAATAATCACTTTGCTTCACTGGTTTGTGCTTCATTCTTTACTTCCTCCTTTTTCTCTTCTTTAACTTTTTCTTTAGAAATTTTTTGCGGAGCTTTTCCTTTATAAATCTTTGCTTTAGCTATAGCTTCGTTCAAACCTTTCTTAGTTAGGATATAGTCTAGAATAATATTTTCTTCAGGAACAGAATACTTAGAAGCTAACTCTTTTTTTACCTCTTGCTTTGATGGGGTAGGAGCTTTTTCATGTTTTATTCTTAACTTTAGCTCTTTTCTTTCAAAAAATGGATTCTCCTTTTCTTCCAAGATTTCAAGCTCCATAATTCTTAAATTATTGAAGTTAATATTCAAAAGCTTTTTTATGAGAAGCGTAGCTTAAAATATTCGTAAATTCGAGAAAAAATTCTTGCTTTTGGTGGAGAATATCTTTCTCCTAGAATTTCTGCAGCAAGCTTTCTAAATGCTATGGCTGAGGGTGAATATTTGCTATCTAAAACTATCGGCCTGCCATTCATAAGACTTTTTTCGATATTTTTATCGTAAGGTATTGTTGCTATTACAGGCATTCCTGTTAGTTCTTCCACATCTTTAGGCGTAAGCTCATAAGGTTCATTTTTTACCATGTTCAAAACAACTCCTAGAGGAACAAGATCAAGTTCTTTAACTATTTGATAAGCCCTTTCTATATCTGAAACTGCACTTAAATTAGGGTTTGTAATAAAGATGACTTCATCGCTAGCGTTCAAAACACTTACTGCTTCTCTTCCAAAACCAGGAGCTGAATCTAAAAGCAAAATTTCAACATCTTTTAAACTACTTAAAAAATATTTCAAAGTGCTTATGTTAACCTCAACTATATCATCTAAAGAAAGAGAGGCTGGAATTATTTTTAAGCCAGAAGAATGAAAGTATATTGCCTCTTCCAAAGTAGCTTCTCCTTTCAAAACGTTGTTTATTGTTTTAGGAAAGTAGAAAAGGCCGAAGTGAAAGCCTAAATGAGCTGTTGTTAGGTTACAATCAACAATAGCAACATTTCTTTCAAATTCTGTTAAAGCTAGGCCTAAGTTAGCAACTAAAGTAGTTTTTCCTACTCCACCTTTACCAGAAATTATACCTATTTTTCTCAAGTCTATCAATTTTTATTTCATTTTTTGAGATAAAATATTTTTACTTCTCATGCTTTTTTAGCCATTCTGCTATTAGCTGATTCACCACATCCTTTATCTTTAGTCTTAACTCTGAACATCTTACCTTCAATTTTTGGTGAAGTTCATCGTCAACTGCCACTGAAGCCATTTTCTCTCCTTATAATAAATTATTTATATTTAATTATTTATAATTTATTACTGAAAGGAGGGTAAAATTGGAAGAAGACCAATGGGACCCTTTAGAAGATTTTGAAGAAGAGGAAGAAGAAGATTGGTAATTATTTCAAAAGACTTTCATAAATTTTGAGAGTATTTTTAGCAGCTATGTCCCAAGTAAATTCTTTTAAAACTCTTTTTCTTCCGTTTTTCCCCCATTTTTTTGCTTCCTCAAAATTCTTAAAAGTCTCTTTTATCCCCCAAGCTATATCTTCAGGATTTTCGCCGTTAACATGAGTTCCTGTTCTATCTTTTCCAGAAGGAATTACTTGTTCTCTTAAACCACTAACTCCAGCAGCTCCAACAACTACTGGTTTTTCCATTGCCATCGCTTCTAAACTCACAATACCAAAAGGTTCGCTTATACTAGGAAAAACACAAACATCAGCCATTGCGTAATGTAAAATTCTTTCCTCTTCTGAAATCCATTCTGAACGAATCTTTACCTTATTTTCAATTCCAAGTTTTTTTGAAAGTTCAATTAATTCAGAATATTCTTCACCTTTACCAAGAATTATAAGCTTTGACTCTGGAAAATCTTTTAAAACAGAAGGCATAGCTTTTAAAAGATTTTTAACACCTTTTACCCAAGTTAACCTTCCTATAAAAAATATTACTTTTTCATTCTCCTTTATTCCATAAAATCTTTTCAAATTCTCAACCTTTTCTTTCTTCACTTTTTTGGGGTCATATTTTTTTGGGTCGCAACCATTATAACAAACTTCTATTTTTTCTTTTGGATAGTTTAGCTTAACTAAAAATTCTTTCATAGAATTGGAAACAGTAATTATTTTATCTGCTTTCTCTGCCATAGTTCTTTCAAGATATTTAACAACTTCTGAACCAGAGCCTAAACTTCTTTGCTCTTCAACTGAATGAAGATGAAAAACTATCGGAATTTTTCCTAAATCTTTTCTTATAGCTAAGCCTGTAATAGAAGAAAGCCAATCATGAATTGCAACTATGTCAAACTTTCTTTTTTCTTTTTTTATGCAAAAATTTACAAACTTGGTTGCTGAAAGTAAATTATAAGCAAAAATGTCAGAGAATAACTTAATAGAAGTTCCCCATTTTTTTAAATCATCTGTAACGATAAAGGGAAAAATATCACTAACATCAAGAATTAAAGGTCTATGAATCTCTATACCATTCCAATCTTCTTTTGTTTTTAGCTCACCATTATTTAAAGTAAAAACTGTTACTTCATTGCCAAAATCTTCAAATTTTCTTGAAATCTCTACTGCATAAGTTCCCAAACCACCAACAAGCCTAGGGTAGAATTCCCAGCAAAATATAGCAATTCTCATAAATCTTATTTTTGTTTAATAAATTAAATTTCTGTTTCAACAACTGGTTTATAGATTCTATAAACATACTCTTTTGCAACTTTTTCCATACCAACATCAGTATTTAAACAGTTTTCCATCAGTTTTTTCCATTTTTGAGGATAGAAAAGAAATATTTCCATAGCCTTAGAAATTTTTGCATAAAATGCTTCAGGAGAATATTCTTTTTTTGGAACCTTAAAGCCATTTCCTTTCAAAGTTTCTGGGTCAAACTCTTCTATTATTTCTGCTAAGCCACCTGTATCAGTCCCTACTGTTGGTGTCATATTTACCATGGCAATCATGTAGCCAGTTCCACACGGCTCTTTGTCAGGAAGAGAAGGATAGAGTAAAAGGTCTCCTCCTTCGTACATAAGCTTTGCTAAAGATTGGTCAAAAGTATTTATAAAAACAAACTTATTTTTCAACTCTTTTGTTAGTCTTTTAAACTCCCTTACCCATTCTTGACCAAGAGGGTCACTTTCATGAGCCCTTCCAAGAAGAATGAATTGAGCCCCTAATCCTCCTTCATTCCTTTCTCTCACGATTTCCCTTAAAATTTTAAGGACTACATTCCAACCTTTTTGATAACTTATTCTTCTTGGAACAACTATTGTAAACTTGTTTGGATTTAAGTTTGCACCATATTTTTTCATTGTTTTTATCAAATCTAGCTTTGCCTCTCTTTTATCTCTTTTTAGCTTCCAATATTCTAAATCTATTCCGTTAACTATTCCTATTATGTCTTTTTTCCTAAACATAGGCCCTAAGCCTTCACCATCACTTCTCAAGGCATTTGCATAGTCTCTGCTAACAGTATTGCATTTTTGGGAATGGAATAAGGCAGTGTAAGTTAGATTTATTTTACCATCCCAAACTATACCATCCCAATGAATTCTATCTATTCCTAGCTCATCGAACCTATTTGAATCAAATATTTGCTGATAAGCATAGCCTGCATTATGAACTGTGAAAACCAATTTTGCTTTGTTTAAGAAAGGATCTTTAGAGTATTTTTCATCAGTTCTTAAAAAAGTAACAAGACCTGTTAAACCATCATGCATGTGGATAATAGTTGGCTTTATACCCATTATTTTTAATGCTTCTAGAGTCCCTCTTCCTATAAAAATAGCTTGTCTTAATAAATCTCCACCATAAACTAGTTCACCATACTTTCCATTTTCTAGGAAAATTATGTCAGCATTTCCTATCTTTGATTTTTTTATTTTTGCAACAATTTTTTCTCCTGCTACTTCAACTTCGACCTCTTTACCTGTGTCTTCTATTGGCAAATCAGAATAATCCAAATCAAAGGTTTTGATGACTATTTTCCCATTTTCCTCAACTTCTTTTCTACCTTTTTTGTAAAGAATACTTACAATAGTAACTTTGATTCCTAAATCTGCTAAGGCTTTGCTAAGCTCTTCTGCAACGTCTCCCAAGCCACCAACTTTTGACTTGAAACTCTTTAACTCAGGGGTAACCATTATTAAATTTTCCAAACCTGGAAGGACTTTGTTTTCTTGCATAAAAACCTTAAAAATTATTTTATTATTTTTATACTTAAATTATATGGGAATTTTTAGAGCTTACGATATTCGTGGGATTTATGGGAAAGATTTAACTGATGAAGTAGCTTTTAAAATCGGGAAAGCCTTAGGGACTTTTTTGAAGGGAAGAGAGAAAGTTTGCATGGGTTTTGATACAAGAGCATCTTCACCAATCTTATTTGAAAAACTTGCCTCTGGTCTAGTTTCTACTGGTTGCGAAGTAATTAACTTAGGTATGGTTCCTAATCCAATTGTTTATTTTTTTGCTTGGAAAAACAAAATTTTTGGTTGTATCATAACAAGTTCTCATAACCCTAAAGAATGGAACGGGTTTAAATTAATTAAACCAGATGGAACAAGCTTTCTCGAAGAAATAAAAGAAATTGAAAGAATTTTTGACTCTGAAGTTTTTTTAAAAGGAAATGGAAAAATCGTAGATTATAGAAATGCGATAAAAGATTATGAAGATTTTTTAACTAAAAGAATTGGCAGAGTAAAAGGAAAGATAGTTGCTGAATTTTTTGGTGGAGCAGGCACGGTTGCAAGTTCTGTATTTAAAAATTTTGGCCTTGAAGTTATAGGTTTACATGAAAAGCCTGATGAAAATTTTTATGGTTTTGAAAGACCTGAACCGAAGGGTGAAAATTTAAAATTACTTAAAGAGACTGTCAAAAAGGAGAAAGCTCTATTTGGAGTTGCTTTTGATGGCGATGCTGATAGAAGCATTTTTGTTGATGATAAAGGAAGAGAATTAAACGGAAGTATTGTAAGTGGGGTTTTCATAAAAGATATTTTGAAAAGAAAAAAGGGAAAGATAATTCTTACTGCTGACTGTGCGAATGGTTTGAAAAAAATTACTGAAAGGTTGGGTGGAAAACTAATTTGGTGGAGAGTTGGTCATGGATTTATAGAAAAAAAGTGTGTAGAAGAAAAGGCACTCTTTGCAGGAGAGCAAAGCTCTCATTTTTACTTTAATGAGTTCTATCCTTTTTCTGATGGAATTTTAGCAACCTTACTATTGTCAAAAATTTTATACAAAAGTAAGAAAAGGCTTTCAAAGCTTGTCGATGAAATGAAATTAAACCCTGTGGAAAAATTGTATATTGATGCTAAAACTGATGAGAAAAAATTAAAGATAATAGAAAAGATTAAAAGAGAATTTCCAAAAGCTCTTGATTTGATGGACGGTATAAGAATACAGCTAAATGAAACAGAATGGGTTTTGATTAGAGCAAGCCAAACTTTGCCAGAGATTAATTTGTGTGTAGAGGCAAAAAATCAAAAAAGGTTAAAGAAAATTATTGATGAATATTCAAGTATAATAAAGGAAAAAATAAGGGAATTGAATGGTTGAAGTAACTGTTATTGGTGATATAAATGTTGACATACTTACTTCTCCTATAGAAAATTATCCAAAAAAAGATTCTCAAGTTTTGATTGATTCTGTTGAACTTGAGGTTGGGGGTGGAGCTGCACATTTTGCTTTAGCCTTAGCAAAATTAGGAATAAAAACAAGGTTTATTGGTTTGCTCGGTAATGATTTTTTTGGAGATTTTATTCTTCACAAACTAAAGAATTTTAAAGTTGAAAGCAAAATCAAAAGGATAAATAAAGAAACAGGAGTAAGCATAGGGGTTCATTTCAAAGATGCTTCTCGCTCTTTGCTAACTTTTAGAGGAACAAATTCTTTATTTTCTTTGAAAGATTTTAGACTTGAAGAAATAGAGGGAAAGGTTTTATATATAGGAGGTTATAATCTCCAGAAAAATTTTCAGAAAGATGTTAAAAAAGTTTTAAGTTATGCTAAGGAAAAAGGAATGATAAATTGCTTAGAACCAGATTTAAAGAGCGGAATAAATTGCAATTTGGAAGAATTGAAAAAGAATTTGAAGTTGGTTGATTTTTTCTTTCCTGATTTTGAAGAAGGAAAAATTTTGACTAAGGAAAAAAATGAAGAAGGGATTGCTGAGAAAATTTTAAATTTTGGCTGCAAAAATGTCGCTCTTAAGCTTGGAGAAAAAGGCTGTTTACTAGCAAATAAAGAAAAGATTTTTAGAATTGGTGCAATAGAAACAAAAGTAATAAATTCAACTGGAGCAGGAGATTTTTTTAACGCAGGTTTTGTTTTTGGCTATTTGAAGAAAAAGAGAATAGAAAAGGCAGGAATTTATGGAAATGCTTTGGCTTCTTTTGCTATTTCAAGGTTTGGAGACGAAAGATTTGCTGAAAGAAAAGAATTGGAAAAAATTGTAAGGAAAGAGTATGGATAAGATTGAAAGAATTTTAAAAAGAAGTGTAGAAGTTTTTAAGGAATGCTCTTTAAGAAATGGGGCAATAGTAGCTTCTAACATTTATGACCCAGATTATCCAAAAGGAGTAAAGAATTATTTTTTTGTTTGGCCAAGAGATGCAAGCTTTGTTTGTTATGCTTGCGATTTGTTAAAAATCAAAAAAATTCCCGAAAAATTTTTTGAATGGTGTCAAGAAGCTGAAAGATTTAAAGAAGAGGGAATTTTTTACATGCGTTATTATCCGAGTGGAAAAATGCATGGAAGACAATTCCAGCCAGATCAATTAGGAATTTTACTCTGGGAAATTTATAATCATTCAGAAATTTTTTCTACTAACGAGTTTAATGATTTAGCTAAAAAAATAGCTGAAGGGATTTGCAACTCATGGAATGGAGAATGTTTTAAAAGGCATTATGACCTTTGGGAGGAAAGAGTAGCTTCGCCAAAAAGAAAAGAAAACTTTACTTATTCTTTAGCTATTTGCGTTAAAGGATTAGAATGTGCTTTGAAGCTTTTGGGTAAAAATAAAAGATGGGAAGAATGCTTAAAACAAATGAAAGCAAAAATAGAAAGGGCTTATGATGAAGAAAGCAAATGCTTTATTAGGATGTTTAACTCAAAAAAAGATAAAACTATAGATTCTTCTTTGCTTGGCTTGGTTTGGCCTTCTGAGATTTTTGGAGCAAACGATCCAAGAATAATTTCAACTGTAGAAAAAATAATAGAAAAAAATTCTGTTGAAGGAAAAGGAATAATGAGGTATAGAGGAGATAAGTATGCAGGTTTTCTTAGAAGAAAAGAAGGAGGAGCTTGGCCTGTTTTAAACTTTTGGCTTTCTATTTACTTTTGTTTGGCAGGAAAAAGGGATAAAGCGCTAGAATATTTCAATTGGGTTTTAGAAAGAGTGGAAGAAAAGTTACCAGAACAAATAAAAAATGGTAAGCCTGCTTCTATAATTCCCTTAGCCTGGAGTCATGCTATGTTTATAATTGCAGGAAAATTTTTGAATTTGTTTTAAAATATAAACTTTTCCTCAAGAATTCTTGCCTTTCCATCCAAGCTTTTTATAAAAGTTGCTATGTGAATCAAAAACTCAACATTTTCAGATTTCCAAAGGGAATCATGAATTTTTTCTGCATTTGCTCTTTTTAACTCTCTAAAAATTCTTACTCTTGCAGAACTCATTTCTCTTGGTAAATCAAAAGATAAAATAAAGCTCATAGTTTTGTAATACGTATTACACTTATTTAAATACTTTTCTATACTGAAAAGTATAATTTTAAAGAAAATTTACTTTATTATCCTTTTTCCTTGCTCCCAGCTTTCCCATTCAAGCTTGCATTCTCTACATTTCAAAACATTAAAACCCTTTTCATAACTTGCAAAACCAGAACAAGTATCACTTTTTGCATGGGTAAACTGATCCAGCTTATCTGCATGCTCATGGCATACTGCTCTTCCACAAACTATGCATATACCACGAGCCTCTTTCTCACAAAACCAACATTTCATCCAACCAACTCCTTATAAACTTTTTCTGTATAGTCAGCTATTCTATCCCAGTTGAAAGCTTCTTCTGCAGCCTTTCTTCCGTTAGCTCCCATCCATCTTGCTTTTTCGAAGTTTGAGAATATATACTTTATCCCCCAAGCAATTGAATTTGGAGCTTGGTAAACTCTTAAACCAGTAACTTCATGCCAAACAATTTCTCCTGCTCCTGTTCCATGAGTAGCTATTACAGGTTTAGCTACTGCCCAACCTTCAAGAACTACTATACCAAAAGGTTCATTTCTGCTTGGAACAACAACACAATCAGAAGCTTTCAATATCTTTATTTTCTCATCTTCAGAAACATAACCAGTAAACCTAACAGCATGGGAAACATTTAATTGTCTTGCCCTATTTTCTAAATGAGCTCTCATGTCACCGTCTCCGACAAAGAAAAACTTTGCGTTTGGGTAAGAATTTAAAACGTCAGGAATAGCTTCTAAAAGCAAATCAGGACCTTTTTGATAGGTTATTCTTCCTATAAAAGTAGCAACAGGGTCTAAAGGTCCGATCCCATACCTTTTCTTCACATCATTCCAAGGGTCTATAAAACCATCAAACCTATGGGCAGAAATACCATTATGTATTACTCTAATCTTCCACTCAGGAACTCTATGAATCCATTGAGTTTCATTTCTCATAGTTTGAGAACAAACTATTAGCCTATCGGCTATATAAGTTCCATACCATTCAATATTTTTTATATCGTTTGCTTTTCCGTCATGAAAATGATTTCCATCCCTTCCGAACTGAGTTGAATGCAAAGTCCAAACTATTTTTTTATTTCTTGCCTTTTTTATTTCATCCAAAGCATTAACTACATGCCAATCATGCCCATGAACTATATCAAAGTTTCCAACAAAATTTTCTGTTTCAAAAAAATAATGGGCCATAGATTTGCTCATGTTATTCATTTCCTGAATAAAATCAGAATGAAAGTTAAAAGGGCAACGATGGTAATGCACACCATCTATACATTCATAAATTTTCTGGTTTGGCCCTATTCTAGTGAAAACATGAACTTCGTGGCCTCTTCTTTGTAAAGCTGCTGCAAGCTCAGTTACATGGACAGCTATTCCTCCTACAGGGATTGAGTGAAGCGACTCCCAAGAAAAGAAAGCTATCCTCATCTTTTTACCTCAATATAATAATATTAAACTTTATCTCCCTTATAAATTTTTTCAAGATTTTTAATCTTCTCTTCTACAATTTTTATAGCCTTTTCTCCTTGGTTATACCAAAAATCAGTCCCCCAATAAACGTAGCAGGAAGTTTCTGCTATCAGTAAAAATCTTTTAACTTCTTCTAAACTTTTTTCATCAATTCCTTTTTTCAAGCTATGAAATCTTTTGCTTAAGCCTGCAATCTTATTTGCGATTTCCAACTTTTTACTTCCTTCAAGCCAAAGTCTATGTCCATTTATCCAAGAAGCTCCTAAAGTCTTTACTTTTATTTCACTCTTTACTTCTGGATAAAATTCTTCCAGAAATTCTGAAACTGTTAGAGAAGAAATTTTTTCATCAATTTTTTCCTTAAAAAATGGCACAAAAGTTTGAGGAAAGAATTCGTTCATCATCACATTCCCATTTTCTCCATCGCTTGCAGGAACTATCAAAGCAGGTTTTTTGCTTTTTTCCCTGAATATTTTTGCAGTATCTAAAGCCCTTTTATAAACTTCCTCCGCATTGCAACCTGCTTGTTGGTCTATTATATAGCTTGGAAACCTGAAAATTACTTTGAAGGACAAATCTTTTATTTTAAGCAAATGCGGCTGACAAGCTATTCTTATCCTTTCCTCATAACTTAAATTTTCATAATTTTCTACTGCTTGTAACGGTAAAATCATCCACTCATAATCGTTTTCTTTCAAAACTTTTATCAAATTATAAACTCTATCCTCAAAAGCTGGCAAACCTAACTCAGGAAGCCAAAAACCTTTTATCCTTTCCAAATATTTTTTCCCAAAAATTCTTCCAAAAGTTTTTTTCCATTCTTCAACTTGCAAGCCCCAGTCTTCTTCTGGAGTAGCTGGAAAATAACAATGAGAATAAGCTGAACCTGCTATTTCTATTCCAGAAAATTTTAAAACATCTTTATAAAATTCTATTATATTTCCTACTTTTTCCCCTTCTATTTCTATTTGGTCAAAAACTTTTCTATTTCCCAATTCTTCCAAACTTTCAAGTAAAATTCCAGAAAAATCCAAGATTATTTTTGGTTCATAACCTTCTTCCTTAAGTTTTTTGAAGTACTTTGCAGGATTCTTATATGCTCTTGCTATTAGCTTTGCATCCCAGCTTTCTCTTGAGTCTTTTGAAAGAAGCATTTTTTCCAGGTTGCTCATAAGCCTTTCTTCTTCATTAGTTTTAAACCAAATCAAAGGCTGATGCATGTGAAGCCAAGGAACATAAACTGCTAAGCTCATATGATTTATTTTAATTCCTGATAATTTTAAAATATGGTGAAAATAGATTTTGGCTATATTTTAAAGGAAAAAGATAGAAATCTAAACATAAGTTTTAAGCAAAAAGTTGAAGGCTGGAAAAGGTTTGCTTCCCAATTAATTCAAGATAAAGTTATTCTTGATCTAGAGAATGCAAAAAAAATGCTAGAAGCTAAAGGAGATTTTATAGTTTATGAGCAGTATAATCTATGGAAAAGTTTGGAAAAATTTAAAGATATCTTTGAAAAAACAAGAATAGCTTCTGACTTAACCTTACTTAAGTTTGGAGTTTATTCTAATTCCAAAAAAGGCGAACTTTTCTCAACTTATGGTCATGCTCATGAAACTTATTGTGGAGAGACTTACTATGTTTTAAAAAATAGTTGCTTCCTAATTCTAACAGAAAAGCAAACTTTCAAAACTTTTATAATAAAGCTTAAAGAAAAAGACTTTCTTTTCGTTCATCCAAAATTCTATCACAGAACAGTTTGTGAAAAAAAAGATGTGCTTTTTGCAACATTTTACCCTGAAGTTGCAGGTCATGACTATACCTCTATCAAGAATAGAGGCTTTCCTTTCCATCTTTTTCTTGAAAAGAATGAAATAAAAGTTAAGGAAAACCCAAACTTCAAAGGTTGTGAGTATTCAATAATTAAAAAAATAAGAAAAAAAGTTAATCCTTTGGAGCTTCTTGAAAAGAACCAAGAAAAACTAAAGGAAATCCTTTTCGACCCATTTAAAAATGAAAAAATTTATTTTATAGGAAATCAAACCTAATAATTATGAAAGCAGAAGAAGTTTTTGGAGTTAATGCAGGAAAAGTTTGGAATGCTTTAAAAGCAAAAGGGCCTTTAACAGCAAACATGATAGCAAAAGAAACTAAACTAAAGTTAAACGAGGTTTATGGAGCATTAGGATGGCTAGGAAGGGAAGGAAAGATAGAGATAATAAACGAGAAAAAAGGAACTTTTTACAAGCTTGTTGGATGAACCAATATCTTATATTTCAAACCATTTTCACTCTTACAATCAACTTCTACTTTATTCCTTACTCTTCTGACAGTAAAATCAACAAAATCATTCCCTATTCTCTTTCTCCTTAAAATTTTTGCTTTAGGCCAAATCGATGGGGATAAAAATACTGTTCTTTCTTTAGCATCAACTTTCATCCCAAGCAAAAATTCATCTATACATCTTACAACCAGAGCAGAGCTCCAACCTTGCAAGCATGCTCCAGGCTCAGAAAAACTTACTTTCCATAGGTTTACATCATTATTTTCAGAATTCCAGGCTTCGCCCAAACTTTTTACGCAGTTTTGATTCAAATTTTTGTATAAAATTTTCAAGTAATCCAAACCCTTTTTATAATTCTTGTTCTTGAATTCGCAGCAAGCTACTAAACCAACAATCCAGCCCCAGGAGCTTCCGTTATGATATCCTGCTGGGTTGTATTCCAAATCATTCTTTGAAACAGTTCTTACCCCATAGCTTGTTGTAAATTCTTCGCTCTCTATAACTTTCAAGACTTTTCTTGAATTTTTTGATACATTAAAAAAGAGGGGGAAAATTGAATTAATGCTTCGAACTTTTCTTCCTTTAATAAAATCTATGTAAAAACCTTCCTTCTCGTCCCAAAAAGTTTTTTCAAAATTTCTCTCTATTTTAACAGCTTTTTGCCAAAGCTCCTTATCATCCTCCCAAAAAATTTTAGCAATTTCTGAAGCAGCTTTTAAAGCAGCTATTAGCATTGCCTGGATTTCTATTCCTTTTTTTCTTTCTAAAGTATCCATCCAAGTTTCCTTTTCTCCATTTTCTATAAAACCCTCTTTATCCTCATTAATTTTTATCCATTCCAAAGCCTTGAAAAAATTCTTCTTCAAACTTCTAATAAAAGCTAAATCGCCAGAATTCTTCAAGTAATGATTTAAAGCAATTATCCAAAGTAAGGTTGAATCTGCTGAATTATAATCAACTTTTCCGTTCATGTAAATTACATTTGGAATTTGACCTTTCTCTGACTGAAAACTTGCAAGAGTTTTTAAAGCCTCTTTTGCCTCTTCAAATTTTCCTAAGTCAATAACAGCAGGAATCATCCAACCTGAATCTCTTCCCCAGAATTGAGTAAACCAAGGATAGCCAGCAAAGTAGCCAAAACCAAGCTTAGAATTAAAAGCAAGCTTTTCAAGGTTTATTACACTCCACTTGAAAAGCTCATCCAACTCTTCTAAACCAGAATAAAATCTTGCCATACTCAAAATTTCTTGGTATTTCTTTTCTTTTTCAAAAAAGAGTGAGAATAAAGAAGCCTTAGTTTTTTCGTATTCCTCTAAAGCTTCTAGCTCAGCATTACCTACAGAAAAAATGAAAAAAATTTCTTTTGAAGATTTTGGAGCAAGATTAAACTCTAAGAAATAAATTCCAGGAATAAAGCATCTTTGCTTTTCACCAGAAGGATAATGCTCTTTATAATTTGGATTAGAAATAAAATTTCCAATCGGAGAGCTTCCAAAAACTACACAACCTTTTTCAGATTCTACTACTAGCTTATTATCATAGAATCTTGATAAATAAGTTCTGTTATGCCAGTTCTCTTCCATATCTCTTATGTTAAAAGCAACCTCAGCCTCAACCTTTACCTTTTCCTCTTTTTTTGAATTGTTTTGGATTGTTAGCAAACCAATAAAAGAATTTAAATTCTCCGGAACTTGTAAAAACTCTTTTGCTTCTATTCCATTCAGTTTAAAGAAATGAGTCGCATCTATTTCTCCAAACTCAAAACTTTTGCAATTTTCAGGAGAAAGCCAAGTTCCGTTTATTTTAAAGCTAAAATAATCTAAGAATTTTTTTGAATCTTGCCATAAGCCTGTCCATTTTGTTTTAAAGCCTGTATCACAATACCTATGGAAGAATATTTTTTTCCCAGAAAGTACATAGGAATTTTTAAAAAGCTCCTTTGCTATTAAAAAGCTCATATATATTTTTCTACTTTTCTTAAAACATTAACTTTATTTATAATCAATTAATTAATAATATACATGACTTCGATAAGTCTGTGTTTTCAAGTACACCAACCTTTTAGGCTTACAAACTTCCAGTCAAACGGAATAGCAAACAATAGTGAAGCATTCTCAAAATATTTCAATCATGGCTTGGATAAGTATGTTTTTGATAGGGTTGCTAGCAGATGCTATTATCCAACAAACAAAATTTTGCTTGAACTTATAGATAACTTGAAAAAAGAAAAGAAGAAGTTTAAAGTAACTTTCTCGGTAACAGGAGTTTTTCTTGAGTTGTGTGAAATGTTTCAAAAAGATTTGATTGAAAGTTTTAAACAACTAGCAGAAACAAAATGTGTGGAATTTTTGGGCGAAACTTATTATCATTCTTTGGCAAGTCTTTTTGAACAAAAGGATGAATTCATAGACCAAGTTAAAATGCACTCCCAAACTATTAAGGATTTAATAGACTTTAAACCAAAAGTTTTTGTTAATACAGAGATGATTTATAATAATCTGATAGCAAAAATCGTTGAAGATTTAGGTTTTAAGGGAATTTTTACAGAAGGAACAGAGAAAATTCTTGGATGGAGAAGCCCAAATTATGTTTATGTAAGGAAATATGCTTTCCCTAATGACCCAAGACCAGAAAGTAGAATAAAAGTTTTACTAAGGAATTTCAGGCTTAGCGATGACATAGGCTATAGGTTTTCGTCAAAAGATTGGGATCAATGGCCTTTAACTGCTGATAAGTATGCTGCCTGGCTTGCTGCAACCCCTGGTCAATGTATAAACCTTTTTATGGATTATGAAACTTTCGGCGAGCATCAGTGGCCTGAATCTGGAATTTTCTGGTTTTTAAAAGCTTTACCTTATGAGGTTTTAAAGTATGAAAGTTTAGAATTTTGCACTCCTAGTGAAATAGTTGAAATGTATGAACCGGTAGGAGAAATAGATGTTTTTGAGTTCAACACAGTCTCTTGGGCTGACATGGAAAGAGATACTTCTGCATGGCTTGGTAACAGAATGCAACATGTTTGTTTTGAAGAATTAAAAAATCTTGAAAAAGCTATTAAAAAACTTAATAATCCTGAACTAACAAGAATCTGGAGACTTTTGCAAATAAGCGACCATCTATATTATTGCTGCACAAAATGGTGGGGAGATGGTGACGTTCACAAGTATTTCTCTTGTTTTCCAACTCCTCAAGATGGTTTTGTTAATTTCATGACTATAATTTCAGATTTTAAAGCAAGAGTTCTGACAGAATTTCTGAAAAAGCATTAACTTATTTTTTCAAATCTTTCTTCTAATTTTTTTCTAACTTCAGGAAGAGTTGTGTACTCCATTTCATCTAAAGGTAAACGATGAGGTTCAAAAGTTCCATGCTTTCTTATATAATCCATAATTTCATTGCATTTTTGCCTTGCTAAATCAAAAGCAGGATCGTCAAACAAATCAACAGGCCCTTCAAGTTTTCCGTTATTGAGTTGAAAACCTAGGGCAATAACTCTTGCAGGAGCGTCAAACCTAGTCGGGTGAGCATCTTTTAAACTAACAGGCATGAAAGGAACGTTATGAGAACCTCTCATACCACCAGCAACCAAATAAGGAAAAGCAAAAGGCTCTAAAATCTCTCCTATAGCTGGGAAGCCTGATTGAGCTCTTACTATCAATGCAGGGTCGTCTTTCCCTACGTAATGACCTGCTATTAAGCTTAGTCTGTCAGTAGAAGAAACAGCAGCAATTTCATTATCAGAATTTCTAAAAACAGACTTTATACAATATCTTGCAGGTGCTCCTATAAAAACAAGCAAATCGTATATCTCAGCAGGAGCAACAAACCTTATTTTCTTATGCTCAAATAGGTCGTGAACCTCAAAAGAAAAGCCTGAATGCATGCTAGGATCTATAACTAAACCTGGAGTGTTGAAAGGATCGGCAAATATTTTATATAAAGCCATGTTCCAAGCTCCTGGTTCAGTTTTGTCTGCCATAAAGCAGACAATCGGCTCACTTTTCCTTTCTTCAAAAGCCATTTCACAAACTCCTGGACCCATGCCTTTGAGATTGCCAGAAAAAGCTGTTTTTAACAAATCTTGGCCTGCACCGTAAAGTTTTAAGGATTTTGCTACCTCTGCACATTTCATGAAAGTATCAAAAGCTAGTTTGTGAATTTCTGGATTTTCTATAAACTTATTATTAGTCATTATTAACTCTAAATCGTCCCCGCAATTAGTAACAAAATAATCTATAATCAAATTTTCACTCTTCGCTTTTTCCAAACACTCTTTTGCTGTTTCGATTAATTGAGGATGAACTCTCCCATGACCAACCAAACTTCCAACATCAGCTTTAATTAAAGAAACTGTAATTTTTTCAGGCATATTATTATTTTGTATTTTAATATAAATTAATTATGAGGAAACTGCCAATTAAGGAATTTTTAAAACCCGATTGGAGAAAGATTTTGATATTTATTATAATATTAATTTTTTCCATTTTAGATGTAGGTGTATATGAAAAATATAGTAAGAGTCTCACGATTATTTCAGGTTTGTGTGTTGTTTTTGAACTAGGAGGACCAGAATGTATTACAGCTTAAATCCAATTTTTTGGATTTTTAACGAAGTTCAAATTTATGAAATTGGTGAATTGTACCCTAAACTTTTAATCAACACACATTTTATACCTTTGATTTATTGGTATCTTCTTTCTTGTTTAATAATCTGGATTTACGAGGAGGTGAAAAAGAAATGAAGCTCCCTTTAATTTTAATCAACTTCAAATGCTACAAAGAGGCTTTAGGAGAAAAAGCTTTAAAACTAGCAAAATACTGCGAAAAGGTTTCTGAAAATTATGAAGTAACAATAGGAGTTGCACCTCAATTTACAGAAATTTACCAAATAGCTTCAAAAGTTAAAATCCCAGTTTTTTCTCAGCATGTAGATGCTTTAGAACATGGAGCTTATACTGGCCATGTATCACCTCTAGCAATAAAAGAAGCAGGAGCAAAAGGAAGTTTAGTGAATCATTCAGAAAGAAGGCTTCCTTTGGAAGAAATAAGAGAATGTATAGAAATTTTGAAAAAATATAAGCTAATTTCTGTAGTTTGTGCTGATAGTATAGCTAGAGGAAAGGAAATAGCAAAGTTTGGCCCTGATTTCATAGCTTATGAAGACCCTTTCTTGATAGGAAGCGGAAAAGCAATTTCTATGATAAAGCCTGATAGCGTAAAAAACTTTGTTGAAACAATCTATAAGATAGACCCAAAAGTTAAGGTTTTATGCGGAGCAGGAATTACTTCTGGGGAAGATGTAAAAAAGGCTTTAGAGTTAGGGACAGAAGGAGTTTTGGTTGCATCAGGAGTAGTAAAAGCAAAAGATCCAAAAAAAGTTTTGAAAGAATTTGCTGAAGCTATTCTTTAAGCCTTAAATCCTTACAAGAATCTAAAAGATTTCTCTTCATTATTCTCAATATTATTTCTCTTTTTCCAAATCTTCTTAAAAAATTTACAAATTCAGCAAAAAACCTTTCATCTTCCTTTACTTTCAGAACCAAATCCTTAATAAACGGGTCTAAAAAATCCATTTTTTTCAAGAGCTCGATAACATTTTCTAGCGAATATTCTTCCATAAGCATTAGAAAAATAGATAAGAATTTAAATTTAATTGTTTATTTTTTTTGTTATGCCAGAGATAAAAATCCCAAGAAAAGAAGAAGTTCCAGCAAAAGTTAAAATAACTTTTGAAGAAACTCAAGAAAAACAAGAAGTTAAAAATGATATAAGTGAAAGAGCTTTAGCTTCTTTCATAGAAACTGCAAAAAATAATGAAGAAGTGAGCAGAAAAATTGCAGAGCTAATTTTTTCCTCGCTAGACGTAAAGAATTTTAAGGAAAAGCTTATAGAGGAAGCGCTAAGAGACTCTGAGCTAAGAAACAAAATAATGCTGGAGCTTCTCAAGAAATTATGAGTATAAAATGTCAAAAAACTTGAATTCACCTTTGTATTCTTCTTCCTTTACTTCAACGTTTATTACTTTTGAGCCTGGAGGGCCTTTTCTCAAGAAATCTAGAAAATGTTTTATTCTCACTTCACTTCCTTCTGCTAGAACTTCTACTCTTCCGTCATTCAAATTTCTAACCCATCCACCAATTCCTAAACCTTCAGCAAACTTTTTTGTATAATATCTAAAATTAACTCCTTGAACCAAACCAGAAACAAAAGCATGGATTCTAACTCTTTTCATACTATTTTTTTACTCTTTTCTTCTTAATCTTTTTTGCTGCTTTTAAAAGAGCCTCTACACCTGGCATCTCTTTTCCAGACAAGGCAGTTATCAATGCTCCTCCTCCCAAGCTTATGTAAGAAAACTTGTTTTTGTCTATTCCAAGCTTTTCCATCGCAACTAAAGTGTCTCCTCCTCCTATTAAAGAAAAGGCTTTTGAGTTTGCTATAGCTTCAAGAATTAATTTTGTTCCTAATTCAAAACCTTGCTTTTCATAAACTCCTGCAGGCCCTTTAACCACAACAGTCCTTGCACTTTTTATTATTTCTGAATATTTCTTAGCAGTCTCACTTCCTATATCTTGCAGAAGCTTTTCAACAGGCAAATCCTTTACAGAAATTTCTTTTCTCATTCCATTTTCTTCAAAGGCAACATCTATTGGCAACTCTATTTCAAGCTCATACTTTTCTAGTAAAATTTTTGCTTGTTCTATTAGCTTATCAAAACCCTTTTTGACAAAAAACTCTTTTGTTTCCTTTCCCAAATCATAACCTTTTGCTGCAAGGAAAATTTCCCCTACAGTCCCACAAGTTAAAACTTTCTCTATCGAGCCTGGCCTATTTTTAAACATGTAATCCATTATGTTCAAGCAATCATCAGGCTTTGCTCCTCCTAGGACAAAAACATTTATTCCCAAAGGGTCTAAAGCCTTTTCTTCAGATTTTAGCTCTCTTTCCATTATTCTTCCTGCATAGCTTGGTAAAACTTCTGTAAAGCCAACTATCGAAGCATGGCTTCTGTGAGAGGCAGAAAAAGCATCGTTAACAAAAATGTCTGCAAGCTTGCTTAGCTTTCGAACAAGTTTACTTTTTGCATGCTGTTTAGAATTTTTTTCTTCTGTTTCTTCATCCAAAAACCTTACATTATCTAAAAGAAGAATTTCCCCTGGTTTTAGAGCTTTTATTTTTTCTATCGCCTTTTCTCCTATTATATCATCAACAAACTGAACTTCCTTCCCAACATAATTTGACAAAAGTTTTGCATGTTGGTCTAAATGAATAAAATCTGGGTCTCCCTTTCTTCCTTGATGAGCAAGAATTACAACCTTTGCTCCTTTTTCTGCCAATTCTTTTATAGTTTTTGCGTGCTCTCTTATTCTTTCAGAATCTTGAATTTGCTTTTTCTCTTCATCATAAGGAACATTAATATCTACTCTTAACAAAACTGTTTTATTGGCTACTTTAGCCTCATCTAAAGTTAGAAATTCCATTCTAACACTTTATTCCTAATGATTTGTTTGTTTTTTCTATGCTCTTGAACTTATCTTTCTCTATTCCTGTTATTGCTCTTATTGCATCTATATTTTCTGGAATGACTATAGCTTCTGAATGGACTGCATGAATCCAGTAGAATTTCTTGTCTTTCACAGTTATAGATTCGTCCCAAATTGCAACTTCATACATGTCGTACCTTGGCCTACATAAGTCTCTGTATCTTTCAATTATTCTAGAAGTTGCTGTATAGCCGTGAGAAGCCTTTAAAAGAACTATTCTTCCTGTCTTTTCTAAAGCATTTTTTATTTCATCCAAAGAAGCTTTTCTTTTTAATTGCCCACTCACAAAATGGGTATGAGCTAAAGTTGAAGGAACCTTGCAAGCCATTGTTGTTATGTTTATATGTGGTAATACTGTTTGTAAGTCAGGACCTTGGTGCGAGGGGATATGAACTTCTGGAACAACTGCGTTTATTGGCCCTGGTTTTTCATCCCAAGGGTCTGTTGCTCTTCTTACCAAAACTGCTAAAACTTCTTCTATCCCAAAATTTTTATCCAAAGCGTACAAGGTCCTTGCTAAGGAAGTTGTATTACAACTAACAACTCTTACTGAATTAGCGTTCAAAGCTTTTTCATAGTTTGCTATTGCAACAAAGCTTACTTCAGCCACGTTAGCTTCTTCTCCTCCCTGATATACTGCTTTTACTCCATACTTTTCATACATTGCTTTATTCTTTGCACCTATTCCTCCTGGAGTACAATCAACAACAACATCAACTTTTTTTGAAGCAAGCAAGTCTTCTAGCAAGCCATTGACAAACATCCCTGCATTTCTCATAGCTTCTAGACCTTCTTTGTTAGAAGCGTATAAATCAGTTTTGTACAAAGGACCTTCTGGTTCTAATACTGTGCGAAGCCAAGAGGTTGCTGCAACATCTGCTATTGCTACTAACTTCATATCATCCTGTAATTTTATTGCATGGGCAACTCTTTTTCCTATCGTTCCTATACCATTAACAGCAACTTTTATTACCAAGTCATCCCCTCCATACTATAAAATTATTTCTTCTTTTAAATAAACGTACCAGTAAATTAAACCAACAAAAATAGCTCCCCCAATAATATTACCCAAAGTTACTGGAATTAAATTTTTTATAAAAAAACCAGGAATTGTAAGGTTTGATATATCTTTTTGAACTATAACAAGACCTTTTAAAAGAATTCCTACAGGAATGAAAAACATGTTTGCTATGCTATGTTCAAAACCAGAAGCAACAAAAGCCATTATTGGAAAATAAATCCCAACCATTTTCTCTAGCATATTGCTTCCTGTTAAAGCAAGCCATACTGCCAAAGCAACTAGCCAATTGCAAGCTATTCCTCTTAAAAAAGCTTCTAAAAAGCCTAAATTTGTTTTGTTCGCAGCAATTTCTACTGCATAGCTTGCTACAGCATTATTATAGATTCCAGAATAAAAAATAAGAAAAGAGAAGAATAAAGCGCCAAGAAAGTTTCCCAGATAAACAATTCCCCAGCTTTTCAAAAATTGCTTCCTTGTTATTTCACCCTTAAGTAAAGGTATTATCATCAAGCAATTGCCAGTAAAAAGCTCTGCTCCTGTAAGAACAACTAACATTAATCCAAAAGAAAAAACACTTCCTGCCAAAAATCTTGAAAAGCCTAGGCTGAAATTCCTTAAGTCAAAAGAAACTATTGTTGAAAGCTCTGCACCAAAAGCTATAAAAACTCCTGCAAGAAAAGCAAGAATAAACATTTTTTTTGAGCTTTGAGTTGCTTTTGAAGTAAAAACTTCTACTGCTTCTTCAGCCACATCTCTTGGGCTTTTCATCATATTCTCTTAAATTATTTTAATTAAACCTGATAAATATTCTTTATGGAAACTTTTGAAGTAAAAGCTAGCATTCTTGAAAAAGTCTATAGAAAAAGAGATGCCTGGTCGCACAAGTATAATTTTGGCCATTTGCTTGTTGTAGGCGGGAGTAAACATTATTCTGGCTCTCCTGCTTTCAATGCTTTAGCAGCCTTAAGAGCAGGTGTTGATCTAGTAACTATTTTAGCTCCAGAAAGAGCTGCAAACATTATTGCTTCTTTTGCTCCTGATTTAATAGCTTATCCTTTAAAAGGAGATTATCTTTGTGAGGAGCATTTGAGCGAGCTAATCAAATTCACTCATAACAAAAATGCAGTTGTTGTTGGAGGAGGGTTAACAAGAGAAGAAGAAGTTCTAAAAACTGTGGTAAAATTTCTAGAAGAAATTGAAATTCCTGCAGTAATAGATGCTGACGCAATTCATGCGGTAGCAAGAAAAAAAGAAATTTTGAAAGATAAAAATTTTGTTTTAACTCCACATGTTCATGAACTTTTGGTTTTATCAGGAATTCAAGTTGGAAACGATTTAAATCAAAGAATTAAAGTTGTGAAGGAAACTGCGGCAAAACTAAAAACAACAATTCTTTTGAAAGGGCATATTGATGTTATTTCAAACGGAAAAGAAGTTGCTTTGAATAAAACTGGCTCACCAGCATTAACTAAAGGTGGTTTGGGAGATACTTTAGCAGGAATTTTGGGCGCTTATTTGGCAAGAGGAAATGATACTTTTACTTCTGCTTGTGCTGCTGCCTACTTGAACGGAAAAGCAGGAGAACTAGCAGCAAAGAAATATTCTGAATCTTTGACTGCAAGCAATCTTATAGAAGAAATTCCAAATGTGGTAAAGCAAGTTATAAAATACTAAGAAGTTAAATAATTTAACCTCTAATCTTTTCTCATGGAATATGATGTAATTGTAGCAGGTGCTGGCTCAGCTGGGTGTATGGCTGCTTATACTGCTGCAAAGAGAAATTTTGATGTCTGTTTAGTAGAAGCTAAACCAAAAGAAATTATTGGCGATAAAATATGTGGAAATGCTATAAGTAATGACCATTTTGAAAGAATTAACTTCAAACCTCCTCGAGAATTAATAACGAATGAAATTGAAGGTTTAATCCTTTATTCTCCTAGCTTAACTTCCTGGAAAATTCCAGGAGGAAAATATAAAGGAGTAATGATAGATAGAAAAGCTTTTGGCCAGTATCTTTTAAGCCTAGCTCTAGAGGCAGGAGTTGAGCTAAAAGATCAAACACCTGTTATTAGACCTTTGGTTGAGGAAAATTTTGTTGAAGGTTTGGAAGTAAAAAATGAAAAAATTAGAGCAATGATTACTATAGATGCTTGCGGTTTAAATTCTCCTATTAGAAAAAATTTATCAAAAATTTTTGGAATCGAAGAAATAGAAGAAAAAGATATAAACCTTGCTTATAGAGAAATAAGGAAAGTTAGAAAAAAAATTGAAGATGAAAATTATTGCAGAATCTATTTAAACCCAGATAAATTCCCAGGAGGTTATGCATGGATATTTCCTCAGACTGAGGATTCAGTTAATGTTGGTTTAGGCGTACAAAAAATTGGAAATTATCCAAACCCTAAAGAAAGGCTTTACCAAACTATTCTTAAATTTGATTTGTTTGATGGTTCAGAAATTATTAGCATTGATGGAAGAAAGCAGGCTGGTGGAATGAACGTTCCTACAAGAAGGTCTTTGTACTCTCTTGTTGAAAATGGAATTTTATTCGCTGGTGAAGCTGGATGTATAATTGACCCTCTTACAGGCGGAGGAAATGGTCAGGCTTTAGTTAGCGGAAAACTTGCTGCTGAAATTGCATGTAATGCTTTGGAAAAAGGAAATGTAAGCAAAGAAAGCTTATGGGAATACAACCTTAAACATTATACCGAAAAAGATGGGTATGGACTTAAGTACACTTCCTTAGACATTTTCAGAATTTTTCTTCAGAGCCTTTCTCCAAAAGATTTAGATTATATTGCTAATTCTGGAATAATAAAAAAAGATGACCTTTTAATTTTAACAACAAAGGGAGAATTAAAAATAAGCACAAAAGATGGTATAAAAAGGTTTTTTAAAGGAATTGGAAACATTAGATTGCTTAAAAATTTTGTTTATGTGAAAAAAATTATGGAAGAGGTAAGAGAAAACTGTTTGAGCTTTCCACAATCTTCCTTAGAGTTTAGCAAATGGAAAGAAAAAATTGAATTAAGTTTTTCTGAAGCGAAAGAAAAGTTTAAACCATACCAGCCAATTTTCTAATTCTTTCCTCTCCTTTTATCTTTTTAACATAGCTTACAATTTCTCTTGGAACTAAATTTTCCCATTTTTCTCCTTTTACAATTTTTTCCCTAATAAGAGTTGCTTTATACTTTTCTGGTTTTAAAAATTTTGGCTCAATAACCTTTTTCTTTCCTTCAAAACATTCTTTCACCCATTTGTTTCCAGAAATTACAAAATCAAAATCTATTTTTTTCAAAATTTGATTTACCCATTTTTCGCAATTCCCTACGTCAGGAATAGGAAATACTTTATTTTTTAATCCAGCAAGCTCAAGCATTTTCTTCCTTTCTTTAAAAGTAAAAGGATTTTCAAAAGTATTGCTTATGTTAGAGCTTCCTATTCCTATTATAAGCTCAAATTTCTTCTCAGCATTTTTTATGGCATACAAATGACCTTTATGCAAAGGTTGGGCTCTAAGGATAAACAAAGCCTTCATAAGATTAATTTTATTATCTAACTTAAGAAAATTAATTTTATGATAAGCTCTATAGTTCCTTATGATGCTATAATAGTTGGGGCAGGCCCTGCTGGAATAACTGCTAGCATTTATTTAGCAAGAAAAAAACTAGACATTCTTGTAATCTCAAAAGATTTGGGAGGGCAGGCAGCCCTTTCTTCTTCAATAGAAAATTATCTTGGTTATAGACTAATAACTGGTCCAGAATTTGTTAAAAAATTTGAAGAACATGTAAAAGCATTCAACATCGAAGTTAAGTATGAAGAAGTAAAAGCAGTTAAACCTAAGGATGGGATATTTCTTGTTGAAACTAACAGGAATAACTATTTAGCTAATACTGTGATAATAGCAGCAGGAAAAATTCCTTTGCACTTGAACGTTCCAGGAGAGGAGGAATTCATAGGAAGAGGAGTAAGCTATTGCGCTATTTGTGATGCACCAGTTTTCAAAGACTTACCAGTAGTTGTAGTAGGAGGAGGCAATTCAGCCTTAGACGCAGTTTTGCAACTATCAAAATTCACAAAGCAAATTTATCTTGTTAACATAACAGAAAATTTGGGTGGGGATGAAGCAACAAGAGAAAAAGTAAAAAAACTTTCTTATGTCAAGATTTTCAACAATTGCAGAATAACAAAAATAGAAGGAAAAAATTTTGTTGAAAGTGTTGAAGTACAAAATATAAAAACTAATGAAAAGTTTAAGCTTAATGTTAAAGGTGTTTTTATTCTTATTGGCTTAAGGCCTGGAACAGATATAGATTTGCCTGTTAAGCTAAATGAAAAAAAGGAAATAGTAGTTGATAAAGATTGTAAAACTTCTTTTCCTGGAATTTTTGCAGCAGGCGATGTTACTGATTGCACTTGGAAACAAATAATTATAGCAGCAGGAGAAGGAGCTAAGGCAGCTTTAAGTGCTTATGAATACTTGAAAAGTAAGAAAGAGTTCTTGAATGGAAAATACTTTTAGCCTACGTACAAAGCATACTTTCCTGGCTCACTAACTCTTAAAATTTTTGCAACTTCACTTTCTGGGTTTAAAATTATAACCAAACCTTTCCAGCTTGTTGAAAGATTTGTTGACTTGCAATAAGGACAAGATTGCTCTGTTGTAAATCTTCTACAATTTCTGCAAACTTGCAACCTTTTTGCCATTTATTTTCCCTTCTTCTTTTTCTTCTTTTCCTCTTCTAACCAAACCAAACTTCCTAACCCTGGCTGACGCATAGTTAATCCAATCTTATTTTCAGTACCTAAGCTAACAGAAATTATTCTTGCTCTTACCTTATCCCCCTCCTTTAAAGTTCTTTTTGTCTCCTTTCCAAGAAATACTGCATTCTTAGAGTCATAGCTTACAAAATCGTCCATAAGTTGGGAAATATGAACCAAACCATCTAAAGGACCAATTCTAACAAAAGAGCCAAACTCAGTATTGTCTATAACTTCTCCAAAAACTAGTTCATTATTTTCTGGTTTAAAAGCCAAAAGTTTAAACTTTGCATCATAGTGAACTCCTGGGTCTCCTGGAACTATTTTTCCTTCCCCAACTTCTTCAACAGAAATTACTGAAAGAATTATTCCTAATCTTGGGTCAAAAGTTCCTTCTAGTTGCTCTGCTATAGCTTCTCTTACAGCATTCTTAACTTTCATGCTCAATTTTGTTGGAGGAACTCTTATCCTTTCTTCAACTGTAAAAATCTTGTACATAATATCACTATTATGATATTAGTCAATAATTAAATTCTTTTCTAAACCCATTTCCAAACCTTTTTTCCATAAAATACTTCTGGAAGTATGAAAAGACCTAAAGAGCCTATTCCCCATACTAAAATTAAATCTTGAATTGTAAGTGGAACAGTACCAAACATTACTTGAAATACTGGAACATAACAAAGCATTAAAGTAAGAGCAAAGGAAGATATTACAGCTATTACCAAGTATTTGTTTGTCAAAGGAGAATACCTAAAGACTGACCTTTTCTCTGACCTACAATTCCAAACAGTGAAAAGTTCTTGGAAGGTTGCTTGCATAAAAGCCATTGTCATAGCTTCTTTCAAAGGCTCCTTCCAGACATAATAAGATAAGCAGAAAATAAAAGCTGTACCAAAGAATTGAGTTATGAATGAAGCTAAAACTTGAGCAAATCTTCCATGCAAAATTCCTTCTTTAGGGTCTCTTGGTTTTCTTTTCATCAAATCTTCTTCTGGAGGGTCCATGCTTAAGGCTATAGCAGGAGCTCCGTCTGTTACCAAATTAATCCAAAGAATCATAGCAGCGTTCAAAGGCAAAGGCAATCCTAATAGAGCAAAAATTCCTATTATTCCTAGCTCATCAAAATTGCATCTAAGCAAGAAGAAAACAAACTTTCTTATGTTGTCATAAATTCCTCTTCCTCCTTCAACTGCTTTTACTATTGTTGCAAAGTTATCGTCTGCTAAAACCATGTCAGAAGCTTCTTTTGTGACATCAGTTCCAGTAATTCCCATAGCAATTCCTATATCTGCTTGCTTTAAAGCAGGAGCATCGTTAACTCCATCACCAGTCATAGCAACTATATGGCCCTTATTCTTCAAAGCCCTAACAATTCTTAACTTATGCTCAGGAGAAACTCTTGCGTAAACCCTTACTTCTTCAACTATTTTCTCAAATTCTTCATCGCTAAGCTTATCAAGCTCTTCACCAGTTAAAACTTTTCCGTCAAGCATTCCAATTTCTTTTGCGATTGCTACTGCAGTAAGCTTGTGATCACCAGTTATCATAATAGTTTTTATTCCTGCTTCCTGACATTTTTTGTTTGCTTCCTTTGCTTCCTCTCTTGCTGGGTCTATCATTCCCATTAGACCAACAAAAACTAAACCTTTTTCAGCAGTTTCGTCTTCAAACTTTTCTGGTAATTCTTTAAAAGCAAAACCCAAAACACGTAAAGCTTGAGAAGCCATTTCCTCGTTAACTTTCAAAATCTTTTCTTTCTCCTTTTTCTCCAGTTTTTCTACTTTTCCATCTTTCAAAATGTAGTCACATCTTTCAAGAATTATCTCTGGTGCACCCTTAACATAAGCAAACTTTTTCTTATCAATTAAATGAACTGTTGTCATTCTTTTTCTTTCAGAGCTAAAAGGTATTTCATAAATTCTTTTAAACTCATTTTCCAAATCTTCTTTCTTCATTCCAGCTTTTGCTGCTACTACTATTAAAGCTCCTTCGGTTGGGTCTCCCATTATAGTTTTTCCATCATAGCTTGCATTATTGCATAAGCATCCTATCCTAAGCAAAAGCTCTATGTTTTTTGGGTCAAAATTCTTTCCATCTAACAAGAATTCTCCTTTTCCTTCGTAACCAACGCCAGTAACTTCTATAATTTTATCGTTAGCATAAATTTTCCTAACAGTCATCTCACCTTTTGTTAGGGTTCCGGTTTTGTCTGATGCTATTACTGTAACTGCTCCTAAAGTCTCTGCAGAGGAGAGCTTTCTTATTATCGCATTCCTTTTTGCTAGCTCTCTTGCACCCAAAGCCAAAGTTACAGTAACAACTGCTGGCAAACCTTCAGGAACTGCAGAAACTGCCAAAGCAACAGAAGTCATAAAAGCATCTATAGTATTGCTTATTATTTCACCAATTTTATTAACTTTTAAAACAAAGAAAACCTCGTAAAGCTCCAAAGCAAAAATTATTATACAAATAACAACTATTAGCTTTCCAAGTTTTTTAGCAAAATCATCTAACTTTTTCTTAAGTGGAGTTTCCTCTTCCTCTATTTCTTGAACCTTTTCAGCTATTTTTCCAAACTCAGTTTTCATTCCTGTTGAAGTTACTAAAGCCTTTCCTCTTCCGTAAGTTACATGAGTTGCCATGAAAACACAATTCTTTCTTTCTGCTACTGGCATATCTGGCTTAACTTTTCCAACTTTTTTTCTAACAGGAGCAGATTCTCCAGTTAAAATTGCCTCATTAACCTCAAGCTCTGCAGTTTCTAAAAGTAAGCAATCTGCTGCTATCCTATCTCCTGCTTCCAAAACAAGAATATCTCCAGGAACTACTTCTTTTGCGTCTATTATAATCTCTTTTCCATCTCTTATAACCCTAGCTTTTGGTGCAGTAAGTTTTTTCATGGCTTCCAAAGCTTTTTCTGACCTATACTCTTGAGTAAAACCAACTATTGCGTTAAGAACTACAATTCCTCCAATTGCTATAGCGTCAGCATAAGCCTCAAGAAAGCTTGTTTCAGGTTTTGCTTTTATTTCATACCATCCTATTCCTACAGAAATAACAACTGCGATCAAAAGCATTATCACAAAAATGTCTTTGAACTGGTTAAGAAAAATCTCCAAAGCAGAAACTCTTTTTCTTTCCTTAAGTTCATTATATCCATATTCTTGCAACCTTTTCTTAGCTTCTTCCTGGCTCAAACCTTTTTCGCTTGTTTTTAGCTTTTCCATCGCTTCTTTTGGGTCAAGAGCATGCCATTTCTCTTCTTCCATCGCACCACTTAATAAACTATATTCTTATCTAATTAGTATAAAAATTTTAACTTTTTCTTGATGAAGCAAAAAAATTTAAAGGTAAAAGAAGAAATTAAATACTCATGAGTATTTTACATAAAATCCCTTTAGGTGAAAAACCTCCAGAAATAGTTAATGTTGTTGTGGAATGCATAAGTGGTTCAAGAGACAAGTATGAATACAATGTTGAATGGGATGAATTTGTTCTTGACAGAATTATTCCTTCTTCAGTTATTTTTCCTGTAGAATATGGTTTTATTCCACAAACCTGGTTTAATGATGAAGACCCTTTAGATGCTTTAGTTTTAAGTTATGAGCCTTTAGAAGTTGGTTGTATTTTAAAGGCAAGAGTTATAGGAGCTTTGATAATAGAAGATGAAAAAGGAGAAGACCCAAAAATCCTTTGTGTTCCTGTAAACGATGCAAGGTTTGATGGAATAAAGGATGTAAAAGATGTTCATCCTCATAAGCTAAAGGAAATTCAAGAATTTTTTGAAACTTACAAAAGGTTAGAGCCTCACAAATGGGTTAAGTTTAAAGAATGGAAAAATTCTAAAGAAGCAAAAAAAATTGTTGTTTATGCTAACGAGCTTTACAAGAAAAAGTTTCAAATTATTAAAGCATAGGAAACGATAAGAGGAGCAAAGACAGAAGAAACTAAGGACATTACTGTTATCATTGTGTTTAAGGAAGGACCTGCAGTATCCTTGAAAGGATCTCCAACAGTATCACCAACAACTGCAGCCTTATGAGCTTCTGAACCTTTTCCACCAAAATTCCCTTCTTCTATAAACTTCTTTGCATTGTCCCAAGCTCCTCCTGAGTTTGCCATGAAAAGAGCAAATATTATTCCTGTTACTATACTTCCTGCTAGAAACCCTGCTAAAGCCTCTTTACCCAAGATAAAACCAACTATCAAAGGAACAATTATTGCTAAAGAGCATGGCATTAAAAGTTCTTTTAAAGCACCTTTTGCTGCTATATCAACGCATTTAGCATAATCTGGCTTTGCTTTTCCCTTCATCAACCCTGGAATTTCTTTAAACTGTCTTCTAATTTCTTCTATCATCCTAAAAGCATTTTTCCCGACTGCAAGAATTAGCAAAGCTGAAAGCAAAGGAGGCATCATGGCTCCTATGAAAAGACCAGCAATAACCTTTGGATTTACAAGGTTAATTACATACATTCCACTAGCATCTTTTTCTATCCCAACAACCTCAGCATAAGTTCCAAACAAAGCTAGAACAGTTAAAGCAGCAGCACCTATTGCAAAACCTTTTGTTATTGCTTTCGAAGTATTTCCTGCAGCATCAAGCTTATCAGTAATTCCTAAAACTTTACTCCCAAGTTTTGACTGTTCAGCAATTCCCCTTGAATTATCAACTATTGGCCCATAAGCATCTGCTGAAATTATCATCCCAACTATTGAAAGCATTCCAACTGCAGCTACAGAAATTCCATAAAAGCTGTTAACTCCATAATATCCTGAAAGATACCAAGCAGCGATTGTTGCAGCAGCGATTCCTATTATAGAAGGAACTATACTTATTATTCCATAGGAAAAGCCTGAAAGAATTGTTGTTGCTGCTCCTGTTTTTGCTGATTCTGCAGTTTTCATAACAGGTTTTCTATCTATCGAAGTATAATAGTCAGTAGTGATTCCCATTATAGCTCCTGCTAACAAGCCAGCTAAAGTTGGGAAGAAAATTCCATAAGCTTTTGAACCCAAGTTCATGAAGTAAAGGATTGCAAAAGTTAGGATTGCAAAAGCAATGCAAGTTGAAAAAGTTCCTCTGTTCAAACCTTTTCCTGGACTTTCCTTTTCACCAACTCTTACAAAAAGAATTCCTATCAGAGAAGCAAAAATTCCAGCAGCACCTATAAGCAAAGGAAGAAGAGCAAAGTCTAAGCTTATTGTTGCACCTATTACCATTGCTGCAACTATACTTGCAATATAAGAGTCTATTAAATCAGCGCCCATTCCTGCAACATCACCAACATTATCACCAACGTTATCAGCAATTACTGCAGGATTTCTTGGGTCATCTTCTGGAATTCCAAGCTCAACTTTTCCAACTAAATCAGCGCTTATATCAGCAGTTTTTGTGTAAATTCCTCCTCCTGCTTTTGCAAAAAGTGCTAAGGAACTTGCACCAAAGCTAAAACCAAGAACTGCGTTCAAAGCAATTTCTTGACTATAAATTTTGCTGAAAGAATAGTAAACAATACTTATTCCAAGCAAGGCCATACCAACTATACAAAAGCCCATTATTGCCCCGCCATAGAAAGCTATAGGAAAAGCTTTTTTCAAACCTTTTCTTGCAGCATTAGCAACTCTTACGTTAGTTTTAACTGCTGCAGCCATCCCAAAATAACTTGCTAATGTAGTACAAAAAGAGCCAAGAAGGTAAGCTAAAGAAACAGGAATACCAAGGAAAATACCAAGAATAAAAGCCATTACTATAACAAAACCAGCTAAAGTTATGTTTTGTCTTTTAAGATAAGCATTGGCACCTTCTCTTATAGCTGAAGCAATTTCCTTCATCCTTGGGTTTCCTTCATCCTGTTTTTTGATGTAGAAATAGAGGAAAACTGCTAAAAGGATTGAAATTATTCCTGCAAAGGCTGAAATTATTACTTCCATTTTCTAACCTATAGCTATTTTTTTCATAGATTTTAAATAAATATTTTTAATCTTTAATACTTTTAAATTTTTTCTTAATTGCTTGTCGTTGGTTGCTACAAAAGTATTTTCATCAGAAAAATTTAAAATCCCTTCATCAGCACTTTTAGCGTTTGCTTTCAAAATTTCACAATTTCTTCTAACAAAATCTAAAGCAATTCTTGCAAACTTAGCTTCTTTTTTCCTTGTTTTAGCTATAGCCTCAAGTTCTTTCAAATTCAAATCAAGAGTAAAAAATTTGTATGGTTTTTCTATTTTTTCTTCTATTTCCCTTAAAAAATCAATTTTGAACCTAAAGCAATCTATTAAAAAATTTGTGTCAAATATTATTTTCTTCACAATCTTTTAGAAGTTAAACATTTAAATAAAGATTTCCAAAATTGTATAAGAGAGCATGAAAGGAATCTCTACTGTACTTGCAACAATTCTTTTGCTATTGATAACTTTAGCTCTAATAGGAATGGCAGCAGGTTTTATATTTGGGTGGTGGGGAAGAGCAAGTCAAGGAATAGAATATACTGGAGGAGCTACTTGTATAGAAGGGGCACCAGGACAAGAGGATAAAGTACAAATACCTATAAGAAACATAGGAACTGTAACTCAAACTGTAGAAGTTAAGCAAACTGCACCTGCTGGAGATACAGCAAACCCAGATTCTATAACTATAGAACCAGGACAAACTAAGATTTATGAAGATGATTGTACAGGTTCAGGAACTTCAAGATATTGTGTTTATACATTTACACCAAAAATGGGTGGTTTTCCACTTCCTCCTATATCAGTTCCTTGTCTTTAAACAACATTCCCATAACCTATTAATCTCCACCTTCCAGAAAAAAGTCTTGAAATAACTACTCTTTCATTTTTTTCTGCATAAACAGGAATCTTAAGTTTTAACTCAACTATTTCTTTTTTTATCGAGTTAACTGTTCCTAAAGTTCTTGCAGTTCCAACGTTTATCAAGAGCTCTTCCTTAACTTTAATAGGAGCTATTTCTTTAAGCTCTTTTGCACCAACAAGTCTTTCAAGAAGCTTTACTTCAATCTCTAAGCTATCTTTTGCTTCTTCTAGCTTTCCTGGTAAACCAACAACATTTCCTACTAAAGAATCAGATTTTGTTAAAGAAGGGTCAAGAGTTGTTAAAACTCCAACTAAACCTCCTGGCCCTGCTTCTTTCAAATCTCTTTTTGCTTTTTGCAACCCTTCTACTTTAGTAATCAAACTTTTGTATTTCCCTCCGACTTTTATTCCTGGCTTGATTTCTATTTCATCTCCTACTTTCAATTTTCCTTGAATTATCGAACCACCCAAAACTCCTCCCAAAAGTTTTTTTATCTCTGTTCCAGGCTTATTAACATCAAAGCTTCTTGCAACAAGCATTCTTAAATCCTTTCCCTCTTCCCTTTTTGGAGTTGGAATTTTTTCTTCTATTGCTTGAATAACTAAATCAATGTTTGTTCTTTGTTGGGCAGAAACTGGAATTATAGGGGAATTTTCAAGAATCGTCCCCTTAACAAAATCTTTAATTTCTTTATAACTTTCCAAAGCTCTTTCTTTTGTGACCAAATCAATCTTATTCTGAACTATAACTACATTTTTTATTCCTGCTACTTCCAAAGCAGCTAAGTGCTCTCTAGTTTGAGGTTGAGGACATTTTTCGTTAGCAGCTATAACCAATAAAGCCCCGTCCATAAGACAAGTAGCAGTCAAAACAGTTGCCATTAGAGTTTCATGACCCGGAGCATCGACAAAACTAACAGTCCTTAAAATTTCGCAATCTGAAAAACAGTAAGGACATTTTTCGCTTGTGCAATATCTTCCACACTTTGTACACTTAAAAAAAGTAGCATCAGCATACCCTAACCTTATAGTTATTCCTCTTTTAAGTTCTTCAGAATGAGTTAAAGTCAACTTTCCAGTTAAAGCTTCAGTTAAGGTTGTTTTTCCATGGGCGACATGACCTACTAAACCTACGTTAACTTCTGGTATAAGCTTTTCATCCTTTACTTTCTCCACCTCCTTCCTTTTTTTCGGTTTTAGCTTCACTTACTTTAGCTTCCTTTTGCTTGACAGGAACTAGCTCTTCTATCGGTTTTTCACCTTTCTTAACTATCTTACAATTAATTTGAGCTATGTCTTCACTAATGATATTTCCTCTAACAGTCTTTCTTCTTCTTTCACCTTTTTTCACAGGATGAAAGCAAGGAGGGGAAGAAAGCAAAACCCTTTTTCTTCCCATTCCTTTAACTTTTGGATGCATTGGAAAACCATCTTTATCAGTCCCACCAGTAATCTTCAAATTATATCCTGTTAAGCCTATTATATCACCGTTAAATTCATCGCCAATTTTCTTTCCTATCAAACCTAAAGCTTTGCTTTGATCAATTTCTACTTGGTAAGCCTTTCTTGTTTCTGGGTCTGCTATTACAAACTTCCAAACTGCCATAATATCACTTAATTGAAAATAAATGGATATTTATTCTTAAAAAGCTTTCAAATTTATTATTATAAGATTTTAAACTATTTATCGAGGTAAGAAGATGGAAAAAATTGTTATCGATCCCTGGGGAGCTACTCTAATAGAAGATTACCAAAAATTGATAGAAAAATATGGAATGGAACCATTTGATAATAAGCTACTAAAAAAATTACCAAACCCTAACAGACTATTGAGAAGGTTTGTGGTTTTTGGGCATCAAGACCTAGAAAAAATTATTGATGCCATTAAAAATAAGGAAGAGTTTGCCATTCTCACAGGAATAATGCCTTCAGCCGAAAAGCTTCATCTTGGAAATAAGATGGTTGTGGAAATGGTTAAATATTTCCAGGAGCAAGGTGGTGAAGCATACGTTCTTGTAGCTGATTTAGAAGCATTGGCAACAAGAGGTATTAGCTTAGAAGAGGGAGAAAAGAGAGCTATGAGCTTTCATATACCAGCCTACATTGCTCTTGGACTTGACCCTAAAAAAACTTTTTTCTATTTTCAATCAAAAAATAAGGTTGTAAGAGATTTTGCTTATGAATTTTCTACAAAATTAACTTTAAATGAGTTTAGAGCAATATATGGAGAACTAGATGCTGGAAAAATAATGTCTGTTTTAACTCAGATTGGTGATATTCTTTATCCTCAAGCTAAAAAACCTAAACCAGTTGTTGTACCAGTTGGTCCAGACCAATCTGTCCATATAAGAGCATGCAGGGATGTTGTAAAAAGACAAAAAAAGTATAATTTTATTCTTCCTTCAGCAACTTATCATAAGTTTACCCCAAGTTTGGACGGGAATATAAAGATGAGCAAAAGCAAACCAGGAAGTTATATTTCAATACCAGAAGATCCTGAATTGGCTGGGAAAAAAATGTTAAAAGCTGTTGATGGAGGAAGAAAAACTGCAGAAGAGCAAAGGAAGCTTGGTGGTGAGCCAGAAAAGTGTATAGTTTTTGAAATATTCAAACAACATTTGATAGAGGACGATAAGGAATTGGATGAAGTCTATAAAAAGTGCAAGAATGGAGAAATACTTTGTGGTGAATGTAAGCTTAAGGCGTACGAACTTATGAAAAAATTTATGGAAGAGTTTAATAAAAAATTCGAAAAAGCAAAAGAAGAAGTTGATAAACTAAATTTCATTTCACATTTTTAATACTACTTTTAAGTAATTTCATTTAAATAAGAAGCTGAAAAATTTTTATTCTTTAAAGAAAAAATCAAGAGCATGAAATTACCTTTCATCTCAGTAATAATTCCAACCCTAAACGAGGAAAAACTGATAGAAAGCTGTTTAAAATCTATAAAAAATCAGGATTATGAAGGAAATTATGAAATAATAGTGGCAGACGGAAAAAGTAAAGATAAGACTGTTGAAATTGCAAGGAAGTATGCTGATAAGGTAGTTATAACAGAAAAAAGAGGAATAGCAGTAGGAAGAAACGCTGGTGCAAAGGTTGCAAAAGGTGAAATTCTTTTGTTTGTCGATGCTGACACTATTCTTTGTTTCAATGTCTTGAGTGAAATAAGCAAAGCCTTTAAGAAAAAAAATGTTGTTGGAGTTTCATGCCCAGTAATTCCTTTAAGTTCAAAAGTAAGAGATTTTCTAATTTATTGGATTTATGACCAAATTGTTAAGGCGTCGATAAAAACAAAAAATCCTCATATAGCTGGCATGTGTTGCGCTTATAGAAAAAATGCTTTTGAAAAAGTTGGAGGTTTTAATGAAAAGCTAAAAGTTTATGAGGATATTGACCTTTCAAAAAGAATTTCAAAATTTGGAAAAATAGTTTTTATTGAAAGCACTATGGCTTTAACCTCGCCAAGAAGAATAGAAGCATGGGGAAGAACAAAGGCAGCAGGAAAATACATTTCATCTTACTTAAGCTATCTTTTAAGGGGTAAAAGTATTGGTTATAACAAGTATAAACCGATAAGGTAATTTAATTTTTAACTGTTTAAAACCATATTTTAAAATTATGGCAAAGTATGAGCTTACAGAAGAAGGGAAAGAATATTTAAAGGAAGGCTTGCCAGAAAAAAGACTTATCGAGCTTCTAATTTCAAAGAAAGCTGTAGAGACTCAAAAAGCAAGTAAAGAAGTGAAAAATTTTCCTATAGCCTTAAAATGGGCGATAGAAAATAATTGGGTAAGAAAAGAAGGAAATAAAATAGTTTTATTAAAAGCTCCTGAAAAATTTGAGGTTCAAGAAGCTTTAGAAAAAATAGAAAAAGGAGAAGAAGTAAGCGAAGAAATTTTACAAGTTTTAATTTCAAGGAAGCTTGTAAAAAAAGTTGTCAAAGAAGAGGAAGAAGTAAGAAAGTTGAAAGGAAAGGAAGTAGCTTATCTTACTCCTGAACTTATAAAAACTGGTTTTTGGAGAGAAGTTAAATTTAAACCTTATAACGTTGAAATTATTGGCAAAAAAATTTATCCAGGAAAAAGACATCCTTACGTTCAGTTCTTGAACAAAATGAGACAAAAGCTTGTTGAGCTTGGTTTTAAAGAGGTAAGGAGCCAAACTATAATCACAGAATTCTGGAATTTTGATGCTTTATTCCAGCCCCAAAACCATCCTGCAAGGGATTGGAGCCAAACTTTCAGCTTAAAAAATCCAAAGTACGGGAAGCTACCAGAAATAGCAAAAAAAGTAAAAAAGGTTCATGAAAAATACTGGAAATACAAATGGGACTCTAGGAAAGCGTCTCAGCTTATACCGATTGGCCATGATACCGCACTTTCGCCAATTATTCTTGCTTCAAAAGATTTGGAAATTCCAGGAAAATACTTTCAAATTGTAAGAGTTTATAGACCAGAAATTCCTGACGCAAAGCATTCTATAGAATTTACACAAATGGGTGGGGTTGTTTTAGGAGAAAACCTTGACTTTAGAAATTTACTTGGACTACTTAAAAAGTTTGTTGAAGAAATTGTTGGAAAGTATGAGGTAAAGTTTGTTGAAGCATATTTTCCGTTTACTGAACCTTCGTGTGAAGTTTTAGTTAAACATCCAGTTTTAGGGTGGAGTGAAATTTGCGGAGCTGGAATTTTTAGGGAAGAACTAACAGAAGCTTTTGGAATAAAAGTGCCTGTGCTTGCATGGGGTTTTGGAGTTGATAGACTAGCTATGGTGAAAGTTGGAATCAATGATATAAGAGAATTATTCTCAAGAAATTTAAAATGGTTAAGAGAAATTCCTATAAGGTGAACTTATGCCAACAATAGAAGCCTCATTCACTGACTTATGCAGTTTAATAGGGAAAAAAATCTCTTTAGAAGAATTAAAAAAGCTTGTAAGTTATGCAAAGTGTGAGATAGAAAGCGCTGAAGGAGATTTACTAAAAATTGAAATTAAAGATACTAACAGACCTGAACTATGGTCAGCAGAAGGAATAGCAAGGGAAATAAGAGGAAGAATAGGGAAGGAAAAGGGATGTCCAAAATATAAAGTAAAAAAATCAAAAGTAACGGTAAAAGTTGATGAAAAAGTTTCTAAAGTTAGACCTTTAACTGTTTGTGCAGTTGTTAGAGATTTGAAAATAGATGAAAATGTTTTATCTCAAATGATTCAGCTTCAGGAAAAAATTTGTACAACTTTTGGAAGAAATAGAAAAGAGGTTGCTCTGGGAATTTATGAGCTAGATAAGATTAAACCTCCAATAAGATTTACTACTGTTAAACCAGAAGGAATAAAGTTTATTCCTTTGGATTTTGAAGAAGAGCTCACTCCAAAAGAAATTCTAGAAAAACATCCTAAAGGAAAAGAGTTTGGTCATTTGCTTAAAGATTGCAAAGAATATCCAATTTTTATTGACTCTAGAGAAGAGGTTCTTTCGCTCCCACCAATAATAAATTCAAATTATAGCGGTAAAGTAAGCAAAAAAACAAAGAATGTTTTTATTGAATGTAGCGGTTTTAGTTTTAACTTCTTAATTCCAGCTTTAAACGCAGTAGTTACAGCTTTGGCTGAAAGAAAAGGAAAGATAGAAAGTGTGAAAGTTGTTTATCCGAAAGAAACAATTTTTACTCCTTCTTTAGAACCAAAAAAAGCTGAAGTAAGCATAGAATACGTGAAAAAAATTTCTGGTTTGGAATTAACTTCAAAACAAATTTGTGAGCTTTTAGAAATGGCAAGGTATGATGTAAAGCTGATCGGAAAGAAAATTGAAGTTACCTATCCTGCTTATAGGCAAGATATAATGAACCCTCGTGACATAGTTGAAGATATTTTAATCTCTTACGGTTATGACAAGATTCAGCCAGTTTATCCTCCAATTCACACTATTGGAAAAATTGATGAACTGGAAAAATTTTTGAATAGCGTAGCTGAAGTTATGGTAGGCTTAGGCTTTCAGGAAATTTTATCTTATACTTTAACTAACAAAGAAAATTTGTTCAAGAAAATGAACTTGGAAGAAAGTAAAATAGTTGAAATAGAAAATCCTATTTCTTCTAGCTGGAGTGTTTTTAGAAACTGGATTTTACCAAGTCTTTTAGAATTCTTATCGAACAATAAGCATGTAGAATACCCTCAAAAAATATTTGAAATCGGAAATGCTGTTGTTATAGATGAAACAAAAGAAACAAAAACTAAAGATGTAAAAAAAATTGCTTGTGCTATTGCTGACACAAAAGCAAGTTATGAGGACATTTCTTCTGTTCTAGACTCTTTCCTCTCAAGCCTTGGAATTTCTTACAAGCTTAAACCTATAAAGCATGAAAGTTTTATTGAAGGAAGAGTTGCTGGTATTTTTCTAGAAGATAAAGAAATTGGTTTTATTGGTGAAGTTTCTCCTTCAGTCTTAGAAAACTGGAAACTGGAAATGCCTGTAGCTGCTTTTGAAGTTGAGCTAGAACCTATTTTTTACAAAGAATAAAATTCATAACTATCAGTTTACTCAACCAAGAAAAATTTCTTAAGAAGCGTGAAACTTCTAGAATTTTAAAATTTTTTTCTTCCAAAATTTTAACCCATTCTTTCAACCAGAAATGCCAAACATGCGTAGAATCTTCATTTGTTTGCTTAAAATCTTTTGTTGGAATTGTTAGCAATAAAATTCCTCCTTTTTTTAAAACCCTTTTTATTTCATCAAGAATAAAATCTAAATTTTTACAATGTTCTAGAATATCAAAAGCAGTAATAACATCAAAAGAGTTTGAAGCAAAAGTTAAACCTTTTTCCAAATCTCCACAAAAAATTTTAATTTCAGGAAACCTTTTTCTTGCATTCTTTAAAGCAAAAAGCGACACATCAAAACCAAAAGAGTCAAACCTCTTCTTAGCTTCATTCACAAAAAATCCATAAGCACAACCTAAATCCAAAAGCTTTCCTCCTCTCTTGTATTTCCTTATTAAAGAAAGAGCTTTTCTAAACTTAAGAAAAAAAATTGCTCTCATTAAAATGCTATCGTAACCACCTTTAAAATGAGAAAAATATTTTAAGTCAAACTTTGACTTCATTCTTTTATCATCCAGCTAACAAGTCTTTGGATTAGATTGAGTCTTGGCTTTCTAGCTTTGAAAGGAAAACCACAGAGCAAGTAAGCAAGTCTTTTCATTTCAACAGCTGCTGGCGAGTTCGGATAAACACTTAACAAAGGAACTTTAAGAGAAATGCTTTTCTGCACGTTTTTATCTTCAGGGATTTCTGCCAAAACAGAAAGCTCAAGAATTTCCTCTATTTCTTCCTTTTTCAGCTCATATGGTTTATTTCTTACCCTATTGACAACAACTCCAATAATTTGCTTGTTAGAATTTTTAACTATTGAAGCGGTTCTTAAAGCATCTGTAACACTTGGAAGTTCTGGGTTGGTTACTATCAAAACCTCTGAACCAGAAAGAATGGCAGAAATTGCTTCCCTTCCCAAACCAGGAGCACAATCCAAGAAAACAAAATCTGCCTTTCCTATCAAATTTAAAGTTATTTCAGGCAATTTTCCTATGTCAACATCCTTTAAGTCGTTTATGTTTATAGTTGAAGGAATAACTTTAAAGCCAAAAGGATGAGAATAAATAACATTTTCTAGGCTTATTCCTTCTCTTAAAACATCTTGCAAGCCCTTTTGAGCTAATTGAAAACCCAAAGCTAAACCTAAATGAGGAGTTGTTATATTAGCATCAATAGCAATAACTTCTTGCCCTAATTGAGCTATTGCATAGGATAAGTTTGAAGTTAAAGTTGTTTTTCCTACTCCACCCTTTCCAGAAATTATTCCTATTATTCTAGTCATAAATAATAATTAGTTCTTTATCTTTAATCTTTTTTCTAATAAGAAGCAAGCCTTTTCCACTTTTCTCTCAAACTTGACCAAATGTCTTCTTCCTTTACTTCTTCCTTCTTTTCTTCTCTTGGTTTTTCTTCCTTCATTTTTACTTCTTCCTTCTTAACTGGAATCTTTTCTCCCAGCCTTTTTTCTATTTCTTTTCTCAACTCTTCCAGCTCTTCCTTTTTCACAAACTTTGTGAGCTTTAAGCTCAGCTCATCCAAAGTCTTAACTATCTCCACACTTAGGTCCCTAATCTTCTCTATCTCATTCTTTTGTTTTTCTATTTGACCTGCTTTCTCGCTTAACTCAGAGAATATTGACTCAACTTTTGAAGCTGTTTTTGTGATTTGAATTTTTGCCTCCTCTATTTTTTCAATTTTTTTATCAATCTTTTCAGAAGCAAGTATTAGGCTTTCTATACTTTTTATTTTCTCCATAGCCTCAAAGAAATTTTTCAATTGTTTTTGAACCTCTTTAATCATAGCATCGAGCTTTTCTATCTCAGCTCTCATCTCTTCTATTTCAGCATCCCTTTTTGAGAACAATTTTCTTACTTTTTCAGGCTCAAGCTCAGAAACTGATTCTAAAACTGTTTGCACATCTTTTTCCATCTTGCTCAAAATCTTTTCTTTTTCTAGAAGTGCTGACCTTAACTCACCTATACTTTCTGAAAAAGTACCAACTCTTTCATCTATACCTCTTTTAAAATCTCCTAAAACTTCTAGTTTGCCTTCGATTTTTTCTATTCTTAAAAGAAGCTCTGGAAGGCTTACTTCCCTAATTTCTCCACGAGAAAACTTGGCTCTAGGCTCTTCTAACTCTCTTTCAGGAATTTCCTCTATAACTCCGTACTTTTCCTTCAACTTCTTAAGCTTTTCATCTTCTTCTGTATTTGCCTTCTCCATATTTCCCTACCCAAAAGTCGACAAGCTTTTTCTTCAAAGAAGTTATGTAAATCTCAGCCATCCTGAAGCTACCTTGCTTTAACTTATCCTTAGCTAATTTTAATTCTGTTTTCAATTCAAATATATCCATCCCTGCTTTCTCTATTATTTCTAGCTCTCTCTCTATTTCCTCTATCGCCTTGCTAAACTCTTTGTACATCTTCATCTCTTTATCTGGTATCTTATGAGGCATGTGCAAAGGAGGCCTGAAAGAAATGAACCAAGGAATTCCCTCATTATACTTTGGATTTTGTATCAAACCAACTCCTACTTCAAGCCTAGCAACTCTTTTAGCATACTCTAAACCATACTTCTTCTCTATTCTTGTCAAATCTCCTAAACTTTTTGTATGCATTTGAATTTCTGTCAAAACATTTCCTTTTATAGCTTCTTTGAAATCGCTTAAGACTTGAGAAACCATTATCAAACCAATTCCCCACTTTCTAAACTCTCTACAAGCTCTTTCTAAAGCTACATAACCTCCTTTTCCTCCATACTTTTCAAGCAAACGATGAACCTCATCAAAAACTATTACAAGCCTTAAGCCTGTCGATTCTTCCCATCCTTGAGAAAAGATTGTGTCTATTATATTGCTTACAGCTTCATCATATTGTCCAGGCTTAAGTTTATCAAGAGTAAAAATTGTTATTTCTCCTGGGTTCATCAATTTTTTGAAATCTATCTCAACCTTTGGACTTGTTACTTCAAATATAAGTCCCTTGAAAGGTTTTGCTTCTTCTGGCGCAAGAGCAAAAGCCCTATAGTATTTCAAAACTTTCGGGTCTCTGCATGGTCTAACGAATCCTGTCCATTGAGCTGTTGGGTCAAAAACTACTACTGGAATCTTTTTCTCTAGCAATTCTTCAACAAACAAGCTTGCAGTTACAGACTTTCCAGAACCAGTAGCACCAGCAACCAAAACATGGGTAGTTAAATCATCCATAGCAAAAGTTGCCTTAGCTCTTACTTCAGCAACTTTCCCTAACCAAAGTTCACCTTTTGGCAGCTTTCCTACTCTCACAGGGGCTATATACCTTGCTTTTTTTGCTTTCCATTTTTTGTAATAGCTTCTTCCGTAGAAGAATGAAAATACTGAGAATAGAGCGATCAAAAGAATTGAAGCTAATTGAATCCTTTCAGTAGTCCAGAAGGGCTGAACAACTTCGAACAAATCTGAAGAAGATTTTTTTCTTCCATCATACTCAACTTCTGTGACAAAAAGGTATTGACCTAGAGAAATGTTTGAAGGAATTTGTATTTCTTCTATAAAAGATTCATAAGAAGATTGTAAAGACTTTATTTCACTTCTTGAATAGATTGTTTCCCTAGTTTCAGGGTCTTGAATTAAAAATGTGAAGTTTGCGTCAAAATTTTTCTTTATTCCTAGATTGTATAAAATAACTCTAAACCTTGCTACCCTATCAGGATTTATTTGTTTGTTTAAAGCTTCAACCATTATGTCTAGCTCAGCAAGCCCTTTTATAGAAACAGTTAAAGTTACTGGAACATTTTGAGTTTTTCCTCCTGCTGTAACATAAATAGTTCCTGTATAGGTTCCAAGCTCTGTTCTTGGAGGAGCATAAGCGTTTATAACTATCATTCCTTCAGTTTTTGGGCTAACTGTTACCCAGTCTCTTTCAAGTTTAACCAAATCTGCTACCGAGCCAGAAATTGAAACTGAAAAGTTTGCTCTTGAACTCATCTCATTTAAAATCCAGAGGGCAAAATTTTTTGTTTCATTCAAATCAATCTGGGCTTGTGTTAAGTTTGTTCTAATGCTAAACTTAATTTCTTCTTCTGGAGTAGGAGTTGGAGCTGGTAGGCTTGGGACTGAAGGTACTCCTCCACCTGCACCTCCACCTCCTCCAGGAGCAGAAGGACATTGACCACAATCCTCTGGACAATTCACACAAGATTCCCCATAACCACACTTACCATTTCCACAAACTTCCATCTCTGCTGCAATATAAGCAGAAGCTGATGTTTGAGTGGTAGAAATAAGATGGTTTGCTAAGTCTAAACTACTATTCACTTCAACCCA
>Ga0207433_10001448_pt1 | contig 51044 bp, 59 predicted proteins | sample YelNatPaOPGAMG01_FD_187559 | JGI IMG/M metagenome (GOLD analysis project Ga0207433, IMG submission 187559) | Hot spring thermophilic microbial communities from Obsidian Pool, Yellowstone National Park, USA - OP-RAMG-01 (SPAdes) (version 3) | ecosystem: Environmental > Aquatic > Thermal springs...
TTTTTCGTTCAAGCTGTTCTCCATATCTAAAATAGTGCCCAAGCTTTTAAATCTTTCGTTTGTTACTATTAGTTAATTACAACTAAACTATGCCTCCGTTGTTATTATTATTATTATTATTATTATGCTGCAAGCCGTTATTTAAGTTGGCACATTAGCACATAAATGCTTGAGCTGTCTTCATACATGTCTTGCTGCATCGTAAACTTTAACTCTCCGCTTCTTTTTCCTGGATAAAGCTTGTAGAAAAGCTTTTTTCTTCCGTCAAATCTTGCACGTTCCAGATCTATTGCAAAGTTTCCGCTTTTTGGTGCATAGCCCACTACACAATTTTCTGGTGGTTGAGTTATCCACTGAGGCGTTTTTCTGACTTCTTTAATCTGCAAACTTGCACAATTGCCCAAAAAAGCCAATGCGGCTATTCCAAAACCTTCCACAACTTTTTTCAATAAATTTTGTTTTACCATAAAATATCATATTTTTAGGGTTTAAAAATCTTTCGGTATGTTATTATTGTGCAGTAGTAAAGTTTACAAAGATAACAAAACAATGTCGCAAAGCAAATTGTTCAAATTATTTTATGGCTTTAATTACGTTCATCACAAGGTTGTATAGAGGAGAATATAGATATATCGTTAGAATCAACAATGCAAAAAACAACACATATTCTGCTATGCTTTTCGTCCTTATCCTCCATCTCAAGCTGAAAGACGAAAGTTTCCATAGCGGTCTTATGCCCTCTACAGTTAAAGCATCAGCAAGCAAGTGGCTTAAAGCGCCTAGAGCAATGTATGCTACAAAAACTAGAGAGATTTTCGTTATCAAGAAGAAAGCTGCAAGCAATATGCTTAAGCATGCTATTCCAAAAATGCTGTGCCAAAACCCTCTATGCTTTGAAGTTACTGCTGCCACCTTTGTTACTTTGACTTTTTTGTTTATCCAACTCGAGCTTGAGTCAATGTCAGGCAATAAAGCGCCTATGGCAATTGCTAATGCAACATAAAAAGCCTTCTGAAAGTGAAAAATTGTGGCTAATAAAAAATAGAGGAAAATTGCAAAAACAACATGGGTTTTGTACATCATTTTCTCTTTTTGATTTTTATCAACCAAGCTTTAAAACTTTTTAATCTTTCTACTTTCATATAAGCATAAACAAAAATTCCCGCCAAAAGTCCACCAAAGAAGTTGGCTATCATGTCATACATTGTATCTTCTAGCCCTAGTTGTGCATTCATATGGAAGATTTTATCTGAAATAAATTCGAAAATTTCATACATAGAGCCGATGAACATAGCGGTCATCAATGCCAGCACAAAAACAAACCAATTTACCAACCTTATCTTTTTGTAATAATGAAATGTTAAGATTACTATGATGCTAAGCATTGTAATGGCAAAGGTGTCTATGACGTGAAGAACTTTGTCATATCTCCAACCCACCATTTCTGGCGTGAAGAGACCAAGCAAATTTCCGATTATTTCAGTATAGACAACAAAAAGAATAGCTAATGAGAAATATGGCGGAAGATCTGCATTAAATTTTTTGGCAATGATGGAGGGCAAAACAGTGGCAAGGATGCACATCAGAAAAATAAAAAGCAAGCCTACATTTTTTGTTGCTGCTGCATATATCGAGAAAAGAATTAGCAAAATCTGCAAGGCCTTAGCTAAAATCAAACCTGGTTTGACGTTGTTTTGCATGTAAATGCAAAAAATTTTTAAATAAAAATTTTTTCTCTTATAAAACCCATGAAAGATGGCCAAAAGGTTTGTTGCAGGGTATCACATACTGATAGATTTCTTAGTCGAAAATATCGATTGCATTGCTAATAAAAGTCTAGCAGAAAAAAAGCTGGAAGAGATTATTGAGGGAAGTGGTCTTAGCAAGTTGGGAAAATTTGTCTATAAGTTCGAGCAAGGAAAAGCTGGCGAGCCAGGAGGAATAACTTGTTGTTATCCACTCAAAGAGAGTCATTTAACACTGCATACATGGCCAGAAGAAAAGTATGGTGCAGCGGATATTTTTACATGCGCAAACGAAAAGCCCATAGATGAAGCTATTCAAAAAGCCGAGAAAGCTTTGGAGTTGTTCATAAAGAAGTTTGGGGTTGTTAAATATAAAATCAAACGATATAAAAGAGGCATATAAAAAGAGCATATTACCAATAAATTAATCTACCACACAAATCAATTTTTTAAATCAACTTATCACGCATGCACTCCAACCACAGTTTATGCACTTATTGCAGCCTGCTTCATTAACAAGCAAGTTGTTGCATAGGGGACATCTTCCGTTGTCTATGCCATCTTCATCGTTGTCGATAATGTTGATGTGGTTGTGTTGAATGCTATCAACTGTGCTTGGTTTTTGTGTAGCAATGTTTGCCACAAAATTTTCTCTTGTTTTTGACTCGATTTTTTCGGTTTTTTCATTTTTTTTCTCTTCTGTTTTTCTTTCACTTTCAACTTCTGCCTCAGCGCTTTTCTCGATGTACTTGTTTAAATCAGTGTTTTTCAATGCGGCAATGTTAAAGCCGAGGTTTTGGAAATAGGAAAAGACCGCCTTTTTTATTGCCTCATTTTTTATCGAGTTTAAAAAGCCCAGAGCAAAAGTTGAGGGAGATGATTTTATCTTGCTTAAAGTTTCATTTGTTGCAACATAATACACTTGAGATTCTCTCGAACCATCTCTGAAAACAGTCAAGCCTTTTAAGCCGAGCTCATGTGCAATTAGATATGCCATCTTTATGTCTTCCACGCTGGTATCGTTTGGCATGTTAATTGTTTTGCTTATGCTTGCAGAAACCCACTTTTGCCATATTGCTTGTGCTATGATATGATCAAGCCAATGCATGCTCAAAGCAGTAACGAAAACCTTTTGCATTTTTTCATCAAACTCACTTAAGCCGAAAAGACAACCAGCGTTTTTGCAAATCTTTTCTATAAGCGCTTCGTTGTAAAGCTGCATGGCTTTGAGCTTTTTCTCGAGCACAGGATCGATGTAATAGAATTTGCCTAGCGTGACATGCTTTTCATAAACAAGTGAGAAAGCCGGCTCGATTCCATTGCCACAGCCTGCTATCATGCTTATGCTTCCTGTTGGAGCTATTGTTGTTGTGAAAGCATTCCTTATTCCATGCTCTTTTATTTTTTTAGCCAGCGCTTCCCAATCGTAATGATGCTTGCTTTTTGGTATTTCGTAATAGCCTGCTACTGGAAACTTAAGCTTTGTGTAATCACTTTTTTCAAACAGAGGAAAACTTCCCCTTGTTTTTGCTATTTCACAACTCTCTTCCATACTAACATAGCTTAAAGTTTCAGCTGCTCTGTTCATAAATTCAAACCCTTCCTTGCTGTTGTAAGTTATTTCAAGCTCGAAAAGGCAATCAGAAAGCCCCATCACGCCTAAGCCAATCTTTCTCGTTTCCTTCGTTGTCTTTTCTATCTCTTCTATAGGATATTTGTTGATGTCGATGATGTTATCTAAAAACCTTGTTGCAAGCCTTATGACTTGCTCATATCTTTGCCAATCGAAAAACTTTTCTCCGTTGTCAGTCTCTACAACAAAATTCTTCAAGTTTATCGATCCTAGGTTGCAACTTTCATATTCATAGAGCGGCTGCTCGCCACAGTCAAGGCTGTAGATGCCGTTTGTAATCCAAGTATAGCTTGGCTTTGCTGTTATGTCATAGACAACTTCTTTTCCGAGCTTTTTCTTCTCTACTATCTCAACAAATTCTTTATCTTTTTTATAAAATCCCTTGTTCTTCAACAATTTCATCATTTGCTTTTGTTTTTTCGCTATAAAACCGATTTTTTTTGCAAATTTGTGAGCATAGAAGCCACTGATCAAGATTCTGTATGTCTTTCTTGTGCTGTATTTTTTTCCCTTAATTATTTTCTCTCCCCCACCTTTTTCATCTGTTAATGTACTATAAATGCCTAGGGCAATTAACATCTGCTGAACTTGCTGTAAAAGCTTTTTTGATGTTGAGGATAGGGCAATAGTAGGAGTACCTCTTGCATCATAGCTTCCATTTGCACTAAACAAGCCTCTTAAAAATGCAGCCATAATTTTGCTGTTGCTTTTCAATATTGCTTCTGGCACTTCTTTTTGATGGCTTCTAGAAACTTTTTTTCCAAATATTTTTCTAAATCTCTCTACAAAATCCTTCCTGTGAACATCAACAACGTATTGTTTTTCTCTTCTAAATCTAAAAGCGCCCTCGCTTTTTAATATGCTATAAATATAATCACATAACTCTTTATCATTTCCTATGTTCCAGCTAACATGGTTTGTGTTGCTTAAGCTTCCATCTCCAACAAACAGCCCCAAAACCTCTACAAATTTTTCATCATCTATGCTGAAAGGATTTTCAAATTTTCCACTTATCTCAAAATCCTTTAAGAAAATCATGAGCTTATCTTTTGGCTTAAGTTCCTTAACACTTTTCCAACCGTCTTGGCTATAAAACTTATGATCCTCTGTAGCCTTGATTTCTATTCCATTCGCAAGCTTAAGCTTATATACCTGCTGCAAACCATTGTTAAAAATTTTCTCAACTTTGTTCCATCCACTTGCAGTAATTACAAAAATATCTGGATTGTTTTCTTTAAGCTTTGAAGCAGGAATAAGGCCCTTATTTGTTATGATGAGCGTTTCTCCTGTTACACAAGGATTAGTGGATTTGATCATGCCCCTTACATTAGCCAAAACATTGTATTTGTTTATGTTGTCGAAAAACAAAATTCCTGGCTCCGCACTTTTCCAAGCACTAAAGGCTATAAGGTCGAGTACTTTTTTTGCAGGAATTTCTTTTACCTTTTGCTTTATCCTTGGATTGACCAAAGCATAATCTGCATCGTTGTTGAGAGCATCTATAAAATCCTGCCAAACACCAACAGACAGGTTAAAGTTTTCCAATTTTTTTGGCTTCTGCTTTATCGTTATAAATTCCTCTATGTCTGGATGCCACACTTCAAGAACTGCCATGTTTGCTCCTCTCCTCTTTCCACCTTGCTTTATTACATCCACTATCGTATTGGCAATTTCCATGAAGCTTAGAGGTCCACTTGCAACCCCACTAGTGCTTGCCACAACATCGTTTTTCGGCCTTATGCAAGAATAATTCACTCCAACTCCCCCACCGCTTTTTGAAATTAATGCTATATCTGTACATGTTTTCATTATTCCTCTTAAGTCATCCTCTATAGGCAAAACAAAGCATGCGCTTAGCTGTCCTAGCCTCGCTCCTGCGTTCATTAGCGTTGGAGAGTTTGGCAAGAAATCCTTGTTTACCATTAACTCATAATAAGCTTTGATGTTGTTTTGGTACTTATCAAATTGGCCTGCCTTAATCATCTCCATGAGCTTTTTTATTCCTACCTTCATCTTGCCTTCTTTCAAAAGCCTACCATAGCATCTTAAAAGCCCCTCGACATGCCACTGATTAAGCCTATAGTTGCCTATTGCCAACTCAAGCCGATCAAACTGATCAAACCTATTCATCAACTCATCCAAATCCTTAAGCTCCTCTTCTATCTCTCTTTCATTCATTACTTTTTCCTTGCTAAAAATTCTTTCATCATGCAACAAATCGACTATGCCAACATGTATGGCAACTCTCTCGAACATTTGCTTTGGCCCCTCTATCAACTTTCCCTTTTCATCCTTTAGCAAATACCTTCCTGCAAGAATTCTTAATGCATTAACGTCGAAATTCTTATCCACTTCATCGATTTCCTCTTTTTCCAAAATCCTCTTTTTTTCCTCTCTTATCAGCCTTCTTTCTTGCCTATAGAGTATGTAAGCCTTAGCAGTCCTTGCATGGCCTTCCTCTATCAAAACCTTCTCTACTATATCCTGTATATCCTCTACGCTTGGTATTTTGTCGATAAAGATCTTTTCAAGCTGCGCCACAACCCTATCTGCAAGGCTTTCTGCTAATTTCCTATCTCTCCCGCCAACAGCCTTCGCAGCCTTGAATATTGCTTCAGCAATTTTTGTCTTGTCGAAATCCACAATCCTGCCATCCCTCTTCACAACTTTTGTTATCATCAGAAATCCTTTTCTGTTTTTCTTTATAAACATTCTCAGCTTTTAACATATATTTTTGTAATTCAAAAGAAAAAGGCGCTCTGCCTTTGTTTCGCTTGCAGCAGAAAAATTTTTAAAACTCAGTTTTAATTACTAGAAGAATTAAAAGTAAAAGAGGCAAGAAAGATGGCATATAAAAAAGACCCTGTAACGGTTTCTGATCCAAAGCCAGTTAAAAAGGGCTCGAAGACGGAAGAAAATTTATGGAAAGCATTTGCAGGAGAGGCTCAGGCAAGGAATAAATACACTTATTTTGCAAAGATTGCAAGAGAACAAGGATACCAGCATATTGCAGCAGTTTTTGAAGAGACTGCTCAAAATGAATTGGAACATGCCAAGATGATTTGGAAGCTTTTGGGAAAATGGGCAGATACAAAAGAGAATTTGAAAATGGCGATTGAAGGAGAGCATTATGAGTGGGCGAAAATGTATCCTGAGTTTGAAAAGGTAGCGAGAGAGGAGGGCTTTGAGGATGCGGCAAGGTTTTTCAAGGAAGTGGCTGAGGTTGAAGAGCAGCATGAAAAAAGGTATAAAAAGTTGCTGGAGGAATTGGAAAAGGGAGAAGTTTTCAAGAAAAAAGAAAAAGTGATGTGGGTTTGCAGGAATTGTGGATATGTGCATTATGGCAATGAGGCTCCAAAAGAGTGCCCAAATTGCAGGCACCCACAGAGTTACTTTGAGGTGAGGTGTGAGTATTGAAACGCTTGATGCTTTGGTTTTTGTTTTTCTTTTTAACTTTTTTCTGGCTTTGAATACTTTTGAATAAATTCGAATAAATTTAAAAAAAGATTTCTGTTGAATAAAATGGCACAAGCAAAAATAAGGCAGCCGATCGTTACTGTTGCAGGCCATGTTGATCATGGCAAGACTAGCATACTTGATGCTATAAGGCAGACGAAAGTGGCAGAGAAAGAGGCAGGAGCGATAACACAAAAAATTTCCTTTAGCATTGTGCCAAAAGAATTTATAGAGAAAAAATGCCAGGCCTTGTTGAAAAAATTCAACATAAGCATAAACGTACCTGGTTTTCTTTTTATCGACACTCCTGGCCATGCAGCCTTTACAAACCTAAGGCAAAGGGGTGGAAACATAGCAGATTTAGCAATTTTGGTTATAGACATCAATGAAGGCATAAAAGAGCAGACGCGCGAGACGATAGAGATTTTGAAAAAGAATAAAACACCTTTTTTTGTTGCCCTCAACAAGATTGATAAGATTACAGGATGGAAAAGCTATGACAAGCCTGTCTTTGAGTCTATAAATTTGCAACAAGAATATACGATTAGCGAGTTTCACAACAAAGCACTTAACATAATTACTACTTTATCCATCATAGGCTTTGAGGCAGATTTTTATTGGCAGATTTCTGATTTTACAAAAAAACTAGCACTTGTTCCATGCTCAGCTAAAACGCAGGAAGGTATAGACGAGATTTTGATTGTTATAGCAGGCCTAGCGCAGAAGTATTTAGCAAAACAACTTGCTTTGGGAAAAGAGGCTAAGGGAAATGTGTTAGAAGTAGTAAAGGAGAGAGGCATAACTTACTATGATTGCATTTTGTGTGATGGTGAGCTTAGCAAAAATGACTTGTTGCTTATCGCAAGCTTTGAGCAGCCGATCGTGGCTAGGATCAGAGGCTTGTTTGAGGCTTTGCCACTTAACAAAGGCTTTAAGGCAAGCGACAAAGTTACTGCTGCCACTGGCTTTAGGGTTTTACTTACAATTCCTGAAAGTAGTGCTGTGTATGCAGGAATGCCTTTCATAGCTTTTAAAGAAGAGGAAGCAGAGGAAGCTGTCGAAAGTAGAAAAGAGGAGATGATGCAACTTGTTCAAGACATAACGAGGACTGATAAAACTGGAGTTATAGCAAAGGCTGAATCCTTAGGAAGTTTAGAGGCATTGGTTAAGTTGTTGAGGAGTAGCGGAATAGGAGTTAGGAGCATGGGGATTGGAGATATAACAAAAGCTGATTTTGTTAATGCGAGAGCCATGCTTCAAGAAAATCCGCTTGATGCTGTCATTCTGGGCTTTAATGTTGGCATAGGTGAGGCTGTTGAAGTTGATAAAGACATAAAGGTCTTTACCCATAACATAATCTATCGCCTCATCGAGGAGTTTTTGGCCTGGCGCGAAGAGAAGAGGATTGAGCTGGAGAGGAAAAAACTTGCCGAGCTTGTTTTTCCTGCAAAGATAAAGGTTTTGAGAGGGATGGTGTTTAGGCAAAGTAAGCCTGCTATATGTGGCATAAAGGTTTTGGAAGGAACATTAAAGAGAGGAGTGGCCTTGATGAATGCAGATGGAGAAAGAGTGTGCAGCATTAAAAGTATGCAGTCAGAAGGCAAGGCGATAGAAGAAGCTAAGAGAAATGACGAAGTTGCCATAGCCATGCCTGAAATAACTCTTGGAAGGCAGGTTAAAGAGGATGAAATACTGTATACAGATTTGAGTGAGGATGATTACAAAAAGCTAAAGCAAAATGAATCCTTGCTTACAGCTACAGAGCTTCAAGCACTAAAGGAAATCATCGAGATAAAACGAAGAAAAAAGTTGACGTGGGGAATTTGATTGGAGCTTTGGAAGGTTCGTAGGTGGAAACCAAAATTTTAAATTGAATTAACAATCATCAAAAAAGATTTGTAAGGCAAAATTTTTAAATGTTGCTGCACTACAAATAAAAACAAAAACACAAAGCAAAAAAGAGGGTGAAAAGATGAGAAAGTCACTCGCTTTGCTTGCTGTGGCTTTTGCATTTCTGTTGAGCCTGGCTTTTGTTAGTGCGCAGTGGGCCATTGGGCAATCATTAGCGGGAACTCCGGCGATTTACAATCTTACTCATTGGGTGGGAATTGGCATAATACCAAATGCTACTTTAGATGTTGTCAATTGGAGTAGGATGCAAGGCTTGAGGGTGCACAGCTTGATTGTTGATGGGAAAGTTGGAATTGGAGTTATAAATCCGCAACAAAAACTTGAAGTTGTAGGAAATATATCTGCAAGCGGGTTTTGTTTAGGTAGCAGTTGCATTACATCCTGGCCAACTAGCTATTGGACAGCTTCAGGCAATGATATTTATAATACCAACAGTGGGAAAGTTGGAATTGGAATCAATAACCCAAGTCAAAAATTAGACGTGAACGGCTATGTCAAGGCCCAAGGTTTTTGTATAGGTGATGATTGCAGAACTTCTTGGCCCAGTGGAAGTATTCAAGTAAGTAAAGTAAATCAAACATGTATGGGCTCAGGAAATTACTGGGAATGTTCTGCATCATGTGGTACTGGAAAAAAGGTCCTAGGAGGAGGATGTTCTTGCATAGATTATATTTCTACCACCTCAAATACCATTACTAATTTTTACAGCAAACCAAATGATAACCTTACCTCTTGGATGTGTGGTTGTGGGTTTTCCCAAACTTCTACCGGTATTACTGTTACAGCCTATGCTGTTTGTGCTTAAGCCCGTATTATAATAAAATATCGTAAAAAAATTTTTAAATCCCAAACTGAATTAGGCTAATGGCGATGAAGTTGGATATTGGAACAAAGGAAGGGAAAACCTATCATTATGAGTTGAGTGAAGCTGATAGCATGAAACTTGTCGGCAAAAAGATTGGTGATAGGATTAGAGGGGAGGAAATCGATAAAAAGTTTGTAGGCTATGAATTTGAGATTACAGGCTTTTCTGACATAAGAGGATTTCCTGGTGTGAAAGGGGTGGCAGGAAGTGGAGTTAAGAGAGTTTTGCTTGGCTATGGTGTTGGAATGAGGCAGAGGAGGCCAAAGGGCATGAGAAGAAAAAAATCTGTGCATGGAGAGGAAATAGCGAAGGATGTTGTGCAAGTAAATCTGAAAGTGCTTAAAGAGGGCGAGAAGGTCCTTTCTGAATTAATACCAAAGGCAGAGAAGAAAGAATAAATTTTTTAATGCTCCTATGCCACTTCTCAAGGCCAGCACTATCCTTAAGGAAGTTGTTATCGAAAGAGGAATTTTTAACACAATGCTTTCGTCTTGCATAGAAGTATTTCCCTATGAAGCCTTTGGCCTGCTCTTCGGAAAGTTAAAACGGAAAAACCAACATGGCACTATTGTTCTAGAATACATAGTTAATTCATGCATTCCATCGCAAGAAGCAAGGAAAAAATATAGCGAAGTGGAGCTTAATGAAAAAGCAATAGAGTTGATAAAACAGGTATCAGAGCAAAACCGGCTTGATTTTTTGGGCGATTATCACAGCCATTCACAATACAACAAAGAATATATTGCTTGTGCTGAGCTCAGCAAAGATGACAAAAAGTTTTTCGAAAAGCATAAAGACCTTATTTCGATTGTTTTAGCCATAAACCAAATCGAGAAAAAAGTAAAGCAAAATGATTTTGAGCTTGCAAATGAAAAATGCAAAAAACTCACAACTTTTTATTCTCTCGTTAAAAAGAAAAAATATTGTTACAAAGTAGAATTTTGTGCTTATGGCTACAATCAAGCCCGAGATGAAATCGGAAGAATTTTGATAAGAATTGTCGATTAGTGCTCGCTAGATAAATTTTTAAAAAAACTGATTTTTGTTTTGCATGGAAAAGGAAGAAAAAAAGTTTGAAAAGTCAAAGGAAAAGAAGAAAAAAGAGAAGGAAAAAGGAAAGGAGAAAGAAAAGCAAGAGGAGTTTGAGAAGTTTAAGCAGCCCGATATAAACATAGGACTTGTCGGGCATATCGATCATGGTAAAACAACTTTGTTATGGCGTTTGAGTGGGAAGTGGGCAGATGTGCATAGCGAGGAGTTGAAAAGAGGTATTACAATTAAGCTAGGATATGCCAATGTGCTAATAAGGCAATGTCCAAATTGTAAAGGCTACACTTACAAAGAAAAATGTGAAAAGTGTAATGTAGACACAAAGATATTGAGGCATGTTAGCTTTGTCGATGCTCCTGGCCACAAGATGCTGATGGCAAGCATGTTGGGAGGAGCAGCCATTATAGATGCAGCAATACTTGTGATAGCCGCAAACGAGCCTTTTCCACAACCACAGACAAAAGAGCATTATTTAGCATTGAATGCAAAAAAGGTTAAGCACATTATTATAGTACAAAACAAAATAGATCTTGTCAGCAAGGAGCAGGCATATCAGCAATACTTGCAAATAAGAGAATTTTTCAAAGATAAGAGCATCCCCGTCATACCTTGCTCTGCAATTCAGAATGTAAACATCGATCTTATTTTTGAGGAAATTCTAAAACTTCCAAAACCAGAGCGCGACATTAATGCAAAGCCTATATTTTTTGTTGTCAGGAGCTTTGATGTGAATTTGCCAGGAAGTGATGTGACAAAGTTGAAAGGGGGAATATTGGGAGGAACATTGAAACAAGGCAAGTTGAAGGTTGGAGACGAAATAGAGATAAAGCCAGGCCTCGCAATTACAAAAGAGGTTCAGCATAGAAAAGTTACAGAATACAAAGAGCTTATAGCAAAGGTAATAAGTATGAGAAGTGAAAATTTTGATTTAGAGGAAGCTTTACCTTATGGCAATCTTGGAATACAAACAAGCTTGGATCCTGGCATAACAAAGGCTGATAGAATAGCAGGCTGTGTTGCAGGGCTTAAAGGCACTTTGCCTAAATTAACACAAAAAATAAAATTTACTGCTCAGCTTTTCGAAAAGCTTGTGGGTATGGAGAAAGAGGAAGCAATACAAGACATAAAGGTTAATGAGGCCTTGTTGCTCAGCATCAACACAACGCTTACTGTTGGGATAGTCAAAAGCATTAAGAAAGAAAAGGATAAAATGATAATAGAGGCAGACACCACAACACCAATAGTCCCCTTGCCGTCAGCCATAGGAATAGCGAGAAATTACGGAGGCCAATGGAGGCTTATTGGTTATGGTGAGCTGATTGTTTAAATTGTTTAAACTGATTTTTAGGCTTGTGCTTGAGTTGCTTGAGCACTTTTTTCACTTTTTTCTTTCTCCCCCTCGCCTTTCTCCTCGCCAAGCTTCTTTATCACTTCCACATCTATAACCTCATCATCCTGCTTTAGCTTTATCAACCTTACTCCCTGCGTTGCTCTTCCCATCTCCCTAATGTCTGATGCCTTAAATCTTATAATGATGCCTTGCTTGGTTATAAGCATGATGCTATCGCTTGGCTCTATACATTTGCTACACACAACCAAGCCATTTCTGCTTGTCAACAAAATGTTTCTTATTCCTATAGCTCCTCTCTTTGTTGTCCTATATTCTTCCACCTTCGTCCTTTTTCCAAATCCCTTGTTTGTCACCACAAGCACATCTTTTCCATCCACAACATCCATATCAGCAACTTCATCTTGCTTTAGTTTGATTGCGATTACTCCATAAGCAGCTCTTCCCATCTGCCTCACTTCAGCACTGTTAAACCTAACGGCCATTCCTTTTTTCGTCGCAACCAAAATCTCTTTATCTTTATCTATAACAAAAGCACTAACGACCTCATCCTCAAAAGGCAACTTTATAATTCTAACTCCGCTTCTCTTTACATTTTTCAAATCCTCTAGTGCTAATTTCTTTATCATTCCTTTCTTGGTTATCATTAAAATATAGCCACTCCATTTTTCCTTTTCCTGTTCTTTAACAACAAACACTGCCCTAAGCTTTTCATCAGGCTTTATGTTAACAAAATTACTTATGTGCTTGCCCTTTCCATATCTCGAAGATTTTTGCAACTCATATGCCTTTAACATGAAAGCATTTCCCCTATTTGTAATAAGGAAGAAATTGTCGTGAGTTGAGCATGTTAAGATTTTGTTTATGTAATCATTCTCTGCCAGCATCGTTCCTATAACCCCCTTTCCTCCCCTTTTCTGCTCTCTAAATTCATCAAGACTTATAACATTGATATATCCTCTGTAGCTGACAGTAATGACAACATCCTCCTTCTTTATAAGTTCCAACTCCTTTACTTCCTTTTTCTCGCCTTTTATTTTTGTTCTCCTTTCATCACCATATTTTTTCTTTAGCTCGAGAAGCTCTTTTTTTATAACTTCCAAAATGTTTTTCTCACTCTTTAATATCTCGCTTAGCTGTGCAATCTTCTTCTCTTCACTTTCCTTCTCTTCCTTTATCTTTTCTACTTCAAGCTTTGTGAGCTTGGAAAGTTTCATTTCCAATATTGCTTGGGCTTGCTTTTGGCTTAAGCCATATTTTTCGATAAGCGCCTTTTCTGCTGTAGCAACAGAATCAGCCTTTTTTATCAATTCGATAATTGCATCGATATTTTTCAAAGCAATCATTATGCCATCCAGCAAATGTTTTTTCTCAAGTGCCTGATTCAAATCAAATTGTGTTCTTCTTTTCACAACATTGATTCTGTGCTCGACAAAATGTTTTATAAGGTCCTTTAGGCTAAGCAATTTAGGAGCTCCGTCCACCAGCGCAATAAAGATGCCGTTGAAGTTTGTCTCGAGAGATGTTAAGGCATAGAGCCTGTTGATTATTAACTTTTCATTAGCCTCTTTCCTTAACTGCAAAACAATCCTTATTCCTTTTTTGCTCGATTCATCACGCAAATCTGCCACATCAGTAATTTTTTTTGTCTCTATAAGCTTGGCTATTTCTTTGACAAGCATGGCCTTGTTAACTTGATATGGAATTTCCTTTATCACTATAGCCTTCTTATTACCTTTTTCCTCTACATCGACAACTCCTCTCATGATCACTTTTCCGATCCCGTTCTGGTACATCTCTTTCAAGCCTGTCGAGAAAATTATTCCGCCTGTTGGGAAATCTGGGCCCTTGATATATTGCATAAGCTCCTCTATGCTAATGTTTGGATTGTCGATGTAAGCTATAATCCCATCTATAACTTCACTCAGATTATGTGGTGGTATGCTAGTTGTCATGCCAACAGCAATTCCTTGCGAGCCATTTAGCAATAAATTTGGGAGCTTTGCAGGCAACACTTCTGGCTCTTGCAAAGTGTTGTCGAAGTTCGGCATCATCTTTACAGTATCTTTATCTATATCTTGAAGCATCTCCTCTGCAATGCTGCTGAGCCTACATTCTGTATACCTCATTGCCGCTGGTGCGTCTCCATCGATACTTCCAAAATTTCCTTGGCCATCCACCAAACAATAACGCATCGAAAAATCTTGCGCCATTCTTGCAAGTGCTTCATAAACCGAAACATCACCATGAGGATGGAATTTTCCAAGAACTTCTCCCACAACCCTTGCACTTTTCTTTGTGGGCTTGTTGTGGTGCATTCCCAACAAGTGTAAAGTGTAGAGAATTCTTCTCTGTACAGGCTTCAAGCCATCTTCGACATTTGGCAAGGCCCTGGCAACTATAACAGACATCGAATAATCGATATAAGCCTTCTTTACTTCATCACTGATTTCAACAATCTTCAGATTGTTTTCTACTATCTCTTCCTTTTTTCCTTTCTTAACTTCCTTTTCCATTCTCCTCTCTTCCTCTTTCCTTTCCTCTTTCTTCCTTTCCCTTTCCTTCTCTTTTCCTTCCTTTCCCTCTCCTCCCATCTTATGCTTAACATTTATTTAACATGTAACATGAAAAATGCCTCCAACTTTTTCTCTCTTGCTTTTAAGTTTGTTAAATGTTTCTATCGCTTTTGGAGTTGGCTGAACTATAAGCTCTATACCCATTTTTTTCAATTCATTAGCTGCAACTTCCTCTACTTCTGCAACTCCATTCTGTCCATTTCCAACAACAATGGCTTTAGGCTTCTCAGCCAATATCTCTTTAAATTCCTCCAAGCAAACAACATGGCTTCCTTTTAACTTTACTCTTTCAATAATTTTGCCAGATGGTAAGATTTTTATGTCATGCTTATAAACCTTTCCATCCACACCGATTTCACCAAACGCAGTGTAGTCGATCATTTTAAATTTTGATTTTTATATATCAAGCTCGGCTTCTTTTGCATGTTCCATTATAAATTGTTTTCTTGGCTCAACTCTTTCACCCATCAAAATGCTGAAGATTTTGTCAGCAGCCGCAGCATCTTCTATAGTGATAAGCTTCAGCTTTCTGGTTTTTGGGTTGAGCGTAGTTTCCCAAAGCTGTTCAGGGTTCATCTCCCCAAGTCCCTTAAATCTTGTGATCTCAACATTTTTGCCAAGCCTCTTGATAGTTTCTTTTAGCTCCTCATCGCTATAAACATAAATGCTTTGATTTCCTTTCCTTACTCTATAAAGAGGCACGACGGCAGCGTAGATATGTTTATTCTCTATCAATGCAGGCGTATAGCGAAAGAAAAATGTTAGCAGCAGAGTCTTGATGTGTTGGCCATCTACATCGGCATCTGTCATTATGATTATTTTTCCATATCTTAACTTGTTGATGTCAAAGGCTTCTCCTATGTTTGTGCCTATGCTTTTGACAAGAGCCAAAATTTCTTCATTGTCAAAAACCCTATGCGCGCCTGCCTTTTCGACATTCAAAATTTTTCCACGTAAAGGTAATATAGCCTGAAACTCTTTGTCCCTGGCCTGTTTTGCCGAGCCTCCTGCAGAATCTCCCTCGACAATAAAAAGTTCGGCTCTCTCTTTATCTCCAGTCGAGCAATCTGCAAGCTTACCAGGAAGGTTGCCTGCATAAAGTGCACCCTTCCTCCTCACAAGTTCTTTAGCCTTTTTGGCAGCCTCCCTTGCTTTAGCAGCCTCAATAACTTTTTGGATGATTTTTTTTGCTATAGCAGGATTTTCTTCCAAGAATTGCATCAGCTTTGTTCCGACTATAGACTCTACTATGCCCTTAACCTCACTGTTGCCGAGCTTTGTCTTTGTCTGGCCCTCAAACTGCGGAGAAGGAAGCTTTATGTTGATGATTGCACTTAGCCCTTCTCTTACATCATCGCCAGTAAACTTTATCTTACTTGCTTTTTCTTTCTCTGCATAATCGTTAAGCACTTTTGTCAATGCGGTTTTAAAGCCAACAACATGCGTTCCTCCTTCTATAGTGTTTATTGTGTTTACAAAGCTTAGGATATCTTCATTGTAACCATTGAAATATTGTATAACAAATTCAGCTTCTAAACCATTTTTTTTGTCTTTAAAATAAATAGGCTTATGAAGCACTTCTCTTTCCTCATTAACCCACTTGATAAAGTCAAGCAAACCATTTTCATACTTGAACTTCTCTTTCTTGCCACTTGCCTCGTCTACCAAAGTAATTTCTAAGTTTGGATTGAGAAATGCCAACTCATTTAATCTTGTCCTAATTACATCCAAATCAAACTTTACTGTTTTGAAAATTTCGGGATCGGGCCAAAATCTCACCTCTGTTCCTGTCTCTTCTGTTTTTCCTATTTCTTGCACAGGAGTAATTGCATTTCCTCTTGCATATTCTTGTTTGTATATTTTCCCATCTCTAAACACCTTCACAACCATTTTTTGGCTTAAAGCATTTACAACACTTGCTCCCACTCCATGCAGGCCGCCAGAGATCAAATAAGCCTTATGATCAAACTTACCACCTGCATGTAACATAGTCATTACAGTTTCCAAAGCACTCTTGCCAGTATCCTTATGTATTTCTACAGGGATTCCTCTTCCATTATCGAGCACTGTGATAGAGTTATCTTTATGCACGGTAACAACGATTTTATCACAAAAGCCTGCAAGAGCTTCATCTATGCTATTGTCCACAATTTCCCAGATCAAATGATGCAAGCCTTCTTTTCCAGTACTTCCTATGTACATCGCCGGCCTTCTCCTTACCCCTTCCAGGCCTTTCAAGACTTGTATAGCCTCAGCTCCATAACCCTTGCTTTTTTCTTGCTTCTCAGCTTTTTCTGTCCTTTCCTTAGTTTCCTTCTCCCTAGCCTCCTTGACTTCCTTTGTTTGCTCTTTCTTATTCATTTCTGCCATAATTGCTATAAACCAGCATTTTAAAAATTTTTCGTCGTCAAATCGATTTTTTCCGTCGAGAAAAATAAGATCTTTAAAAAAATTTCAAAAATTTAAATCATTGACAAATCAGCAAAAAACTTCCACTTGCTTTTCCAATTTATTTTTCCTCCTCGAGCAAAGCTGCCTTCAGGCCAGCCTTCTCGACTTCATTCACAAAATTTAAGGCATCCTGCTTATTGCCAACAATCTTTGCATAGTGCATTGGTATGGCTAAATATGGCTTGATCTTTTTTACAAGCTCTGCAGCCTCTTTCCAATCCATTGTGTAAGTTCCACCGACAGGTAAAAGCATGATAAGCTTTTTTGCATATTTTGCTAATGCATCTTGCTCAGGAATCACATCTGTGTCGCCGGCATGATAAATGTAAAAGTCCTTAGTTTTTATAACATAACCAACCCAGGCGTGAATCTTTTGGTGGAAATGTTTGTTGACATTGTAAGCAGGCAAGCATTCTATGCCAAGGCCATCAAACTCAAAACTTGCTTCTGGCATTGCCACCTTTATGTTTATCTTTTCCTTGAGCCTCAACAAAGTGCTCTGGCAATCTGCAGTAGCAACAATGGTTGTGCCATCTTTTACAACCTTTTTCAAATCTTCTAAGCTTAAATGATCGTAATGCTCATGGGTAATTAACACATAGTCAGCCTTAAGCTTTTGGTCTTTTATCTTGAAAGGATCGACGTAAATCACTTTACTATCAACAACAATCCTAAAGCATGCATGTCCAAGCCAATCGATGCTTAAATCCTTAATTTTCATTTTGTTTTATTTTTAATTTTGTCGTAAATCGTCTTAAATTTCTTCTCCCTCTTTCTCTTCTTCTCCACTTTCTCTCGCTTTTTGGACTGGCCTCTCGCTTTCCTCTATGCCTTTAACAATCTCATCAACCTCATTCAAAACCCTTTGCATAACCTCTTTTTCTTTCATTCCTTGTTGCAGATATTTAAAAGCCCTGCTTATTCCACCAACCGCAACTCTCTTCAACTTACTGCTCACATCAAGCTCCCTTACAACATTAGCCATAACTTCCTCTTCTGTGGCATAGGGATTATGTTTTAAATAATTAAAAACTTTTGACACTCCCATCACCACAACCATCTCTACTCTCTTTTTGTCCATGTTTTAATGATTGTGTTTATTTTTTAAATTTTTTGTTGCTTTCGCTTTTCTCCACCTTTTCCCTCTCTTTTATTTTTTGTTTCAATTTTTTCAAAGTTCCTGCAACATAAATGCATCTTGGCTTTAGCCCTGATTTGCATAGCAACAAGGCTGCTCGGGCATGGCTTAAAAACTTTCTGTTTACGCTTAAAACCAAAAAGTTTTGGCTGTTGTTAAGGCTAACGAAGAAAGGCCTGGCCCTTGCGTAATTCAAGATGCCAAGAAAATTTAGCAGAGCCTTTGCAATATCTTTTTTTGCTTTCTCCTTATTGTTTTTTATTTCTATCAGCAAATATCTTCTTCCTTCTCTCCACGATGGCAATATTTTCATGAAAACAATATGCCATAGACTTTAAATTTTTATTGATTTTTTATGATTTTTTCGCTTTTCATTTTTCTCAATTTTTTTAGTCCTCTCTCCAAAAAACCTCCACATCATCAGTTCTTTGATATGGCTTTATCCTTGCTTCTTCTATCGCCTTTTTATCAAACCCATACCGTCTTGTTTTCAACATAAACTTGGCAGTGATGCCGATCATAGCAGCGTTGTCTACAAGCAAAGGCTTAGGGGGAATAAAGCATCTTGCCTTTCTTGCTTTAGTCATCTTTATAGCCATCTCCTGAAGCCTTGAATTGCAAGCAACTCCACCACCAAGCGCAAGTTCTTTTTTTGCCAAATGTGCCATAGCCCTTTCCGCTACTTCTAGCAGCATAGCAAAAACATGCTCCTGAAAGCTATAACAAAGCTGCTCTATGCTGTATTTGCCAGAATCATATTTTTGTTTTATGTTTGTCAAGAGGCCAGAAAACGCAACATCCATTCCTTTAACGCTGTACGGCAACTCAACTAACTCTTTGCCTTGTTTTTCATATTTTTTTGCCGTTTCCTCGATTTTTGGCCCGCCAGGAAATCCTATGCCTATGTGCCTAGCAAAACTATCAAACAAGTTTCCTACTCCTATGTCAAGCGTCTCGCCGAAAACCCTGTAGCGTTTTGCGGCATAAGCTATGACTTGTGTGTTGGCTCCAGAAACATAAAGCAAGACTGGATCTTTAGCTTCTGTAACTTCTCTCGCAACTTCCAAATGAGCTATGCAATGGTTTACAGGAATCAACGGGACTTTTAACTTTAAGCATAACTCTTTTGCCAATTCTTTTCCCTTAATCAAACATGGGCTCAAGCCTGGCCCCTGACTAAATGCCACATAGCCAATATCTTTCAACTCCATGCCAGCCTTTTCCAAAGCCTCTTGCAACAACTTTTCCTTCCACAGCTCATGATGCTTCGCAGCTTCATTGGGCACAATCCCACCTTTCTCAGTTGTGTAAGTATGGCTAACATTTGCTAATATGCACCTTTCCCCTTGCTTTTTTTCATCTATAACAGCTATGCCAAATGTGTGAGCTGTGCTCTCTATAGCTAATATCATTAAAATTTTCAAACCAAAAAAATTTAAAAACTTTAAAAAAACAACGGAAAACAAAGCAAAAACAAAACCCAAAAATAAAACTAAAAAAATAAAATTAAAAATAAAAAGAAAAAATAAACCAAAAAACTTTTTATCTTTTCTTCTTTTTCCTACCGCCTTTTGCCATCTTCGCCTCACAAACATTGCCCTTGGCATCTATGTAGTACAAGTAGCCTTCTTTCCTCTTCACAACTCCTTTAGCAATAACTTTCTTTTCACCTCTGCCTTTCTTCTTGCCTCTTGCCATAGGTACTTGCATAACATTGCCCTTGGCATCTATGTAGTATAAGTAACCTGGCTTCCTTTGTACAACTCCTTTAACTATAACCGTTCCCATTTTTCCTCTTTTTTATTTTTATTTATTTTATTTATTTGATTATTTTATTATTTTAGGTTTAAATATCTTTCCCTCGATAAATTTTGCCACTTCGACGAGACATTACCGGAAAACTTTCAAAAATTATAAACCCTCGAGAGAGCTCCTAAAAAATATATAAAACTTCAAAAAGTTTTTAACTTATTCTGCTTTATACAACAATGCCTGGGTGGCGGAATTGGTAGACGCGCACGCCTGGAGAGCGTGTGGCTTATGCCATGCAGGTTCGAGTCCTGCCCCAGGCGTAGCATTTTATCAAATAACATGAGATGCAAAGCAGCATGCTATTAACAAAAACAAGAACAAAAAGAGCAAAAAAGCGAAAAACAATAAAAAAATAACAAACCAAAAAAGAAAAAAAGCAAAAACAAATTTTTGGCAATTTTAGGCTAGGCCTTTACTTTCTTCACTCCCTCTCTACCTAACTTCCCAAATTACTTGAACATCCTTATTCCAAGTTCCTTCGAAACTTCACTCTTAAGCTCCTGTACTTCATACTTTGGCTTACCCAGCACATATGGGCTCTTTACTCCTGTCAATATCGTTATAACTCTGACTTTTCCCTTGAAGTCCTTGTTGATCCTTGCTCCTATTATAACGTTAGCGTCAGGGCTTAGATGTTCTGTCACAAGCTGGCCGATGTTGTTAAGCTCCTCTAGCTTCAAGTCATCTCCGCATGTGACGTGGATCAAAGCCCCATTAGCTCCCTTGTAATCTACATCAAGCAATGGATGTGCTAGAGCCATCCTTACTGCTTCCTCTACTCTGTTGGCAGTATCGCTTTGGCCTACTCCTATGATTGCAACATCACCATTCCTCATTATCGCTGAAACATCTGCAAAGTCGAGGTTGATCAAGCTAGGGATTGTTATTGTCTCTACTATGCCCTTGATCATCGTACTTATAAGTTCATTTGCCACTGCAAAGGCCTGCTCGATTGGCAAGTTTCCTGCCACCTCGACAAGCCTGTTGTTGTCTATAACTATGACAGTATCGCAATATTCTCTTAGTTGCTGTAAGCCAAATTCTGCCTTGTCTATTCTTGCCCTCTCAGTCTCGAAAGGCATTGTCACTACTCCAATAACAATTGCGCCCATATCCTTGCATACTTGTGCTACTATAGGCGCAGCTCCTGTTCCAGTTCCACCACCTTCTCCTGCCACCACAAAAACCATGTCTGCTCCCTGCGCAGCCTTCTTTATCTCTGCCACACTTTCCTTAGCCGCAAGTGCTCCCTTCTCAGGGAAGCCACCACAGCCCAAGCCCCTCGTCAACTCCTTGCCCAACAAAATCTTCTCGTCAGCCTTTGTAACACTCAAGTGCAAGGCATCCGTGTTAAGTGCATAAACCTTTGCTCCCTCTATTCCCTTGTTGAAAAGCCATGTTATTGCATTACACCCTGCTCCGCCACATCCGAAAACCTTGATGTTAGCCTTTCCCGCTTTTAGCTCATCGAAGTTTATACCTAGCCTCTGTGCATTCTCTATCGCTTCCTTTGCAAGCTCGAGCATTTTATCTTAAACATTTATTTATTTTTTGTTTTAAGGGATGAATTGATTTTTCCCCTTTTGTCGAGAAATTTAAGTATCTCATATTTTTACATTAACTTTTTCTTTATAAATATTTTGGTATTGCAGAATATATTTCTATTCCTCGGTTTTTTGGCCGATTTCACCTGGTTTGAGTGGCACTATTTCCCCTCTAACCTTAAGCTTTTCAACCAAAAAAAGCAAAAATCTCTCGCTTGGAAGCATAACATCACAGCCTTTCTTGCTTTCTTTGCCTTCCCCTACCCTTTCCTCGCCTCCTTCCTTGCCATCAGCATTTGTCTTTACCTCTATAACAATAGTATTGCCAACATTGTAAATCTTCGATGCATTGGTTGCATTGGAAGCCTTTAAAACCACAACAGTAACATTATGCTCATCGCTAAATTCATAGTTAGGAATTACTAAATAGTTGTTATAGGTGGGCATGGAATAGTTTTCATAAAAAATTGCTGCCTCTACATTTATGTTTAATGCATTCAAGAATTGTGCAAGGTTGAAAGATGCTACAGGCAGCATGGAGCATTTTACATTTTCAAAGGCCTTATCTATTGCAATGTATGTCAGCGCCTTTATTTCTTTTAGGCTTATGTCTACACTAACATTGTTTGTTCTCGGATCATTTCGCAAATAGAGATTGTATGTTAAGTTTTTCTTTGGGAAGAAAAAGATTGTATGATAAAACACAAGCCCGCCGAAGTCCTCCATGGTATAATAAAATCCACCATACTCAAAAGTCCCGATGATTTTTTCTCCCTTTTTCTCTCTTGCCAAGAGATATATAGCAATGGCAGCAGCTACGACAACCAAAAGCGCTATGGCAATTGCTACTTTGGCCTTGCTCTTGCTTGCTCTTGTTTTTTCTTTCGCGCTTTCTTTCTCTTTTGGCATGATGCAAGATTGTGATGGAGTTTAAAATTTTTTGTTTTAATCCAATAAATATTTAAATTTTATTTTAAGAGAAAATGAAAGAAAAAATGGCCTCTTTTTCACATGTTTATATAGATGAAAGTGGGGACCTCGGATCATATGGTTCAAAATATTTTGTTGTTGCTGCTATTAAAATTGATAATCCTTTAACATTATCTAGAATTATCAAAAAACTAAGAGAAAAAAAATTAAATAAGAAAATCAAAGAGTTACATGAAATAAAAGCAAATAATTCAAATAGAAAAATCAGAGAATATATTCTTGAAAATGTAAGAAAAATAAATTGTGAAATCTTCGTCATTTAATTATTTTTGTGGCATACTTCTTGATAAAATAGTATATCCTTATTACGAAGTTATAATTACAATTGATAAAAAACATACGAATAGTTTGTTTCGGGAAGATTTTAACAAATATATTCAAAGTAGAATAAAAGAAAAAAATTCTAATCTTAAAGTAGAGATTTTCCATAAGCCCTCCTATAATTCTAACGAGCTACAGGTTGTTGATTTTGTGGCATGGAGTATACATAGAAAATTTAGTTTTGATGATGATTATTACTATAAAATCATAGAAGAAAAAATAAAAAACAAAAAGAGTATGATATTGTGGGAATAAAATAAAAAGAAGAGTGGGACCCAAGTCGGCATTCAGGTGCACCATCCGGTACACAGCCGATGCTTGGCCTTACCCCACAATATTATTATCATAATAATATTTAAATATTTTTTGTTTAGTGGGTTGCATGTGGCAAAGAAAAAATTAAAAAGAAAAGGCATTGGCTTTACAAAGCATGGTGGAAGTAGATTTGATGTTGGATTTGCCGAGGGAGGAGCTAGAGAAGAGGGTGGTCAGTATTATCAGAGAGGATATAGGTGGAGGGCATATTATGAGGAATTTGATCCTGACTTTCAAATATCGATAGCCAAAGCGTTATCGAATATTTTCGTAAGTTGAAGAAATTGGAAGTAGGAAATGCGGAGCAAGCAGAGTTGAAGGAATGTCTCAAGTTAATAGGATTACTGACAAGTGCATCTATGGCAGCTGATGAAGAACTGCTTAACCTTCTTAATTCAGATTTTCTAGAATAAATTGGTTGAGATTTAATGCTGAGGGAAACTACCAAGAAGCTGAAAGAAATTTGAGAGTTATAAGAAAAAATTATGTCGAAAGATTTATAAATGCCAGCCTTCATAGAGAGAATATTAACAATCAAAAATTAAATAAACAAAATCGTTGAAATGCCGGAGAAACCAAACCTAAATGTGGTGTTTGTAGGGCACGTCGACCACGGCAAATCTACCACAGTCGGAAGAATACTTTACGAGACAGGCGAATTTAGCGAGCAGGAGTTGAAAAAGTTGAGAGAAGAGGCAGAGAAAAGAGGTAGAGCTACCTTTGAGTTTGCTTTTATCATGGACAGGCTTAAGGAAGAGAGGGAAAGAGGACTTACAATAGATTTAGCTTACAGAAAGCTTATGACAAAGAAATTCCAAGTAACAATCATAGATGCACCTGGCCACAAGGACTTTATCAAAAACATGATTACAGGAGCAAGCCAGGCTGACGCAGCTTTCCTTGTCGTTGCTGCACAGCATGGAGTGATGCCGCAGACCATAGAGCATATATTCCTCTGCAGAACAATGGGAGTAGATCAAATGGCAGTCATCATAAACCAAATGGATACAGTCAACTATGATCAGAAAAAGTTTGAAGAGGTTAAAGAGGCGGTGAAGAAGCAGTTGCAGTTGGCTGGTTATAAGGTAGATAAAGTCAACTTCATCCCGGCTTCTGCTTACTACGGAGAAAATATAACAAAGAAGAGTGAAAAGATGAAGTGGTATACTGGGCCTACTGTGTATGAGCAATTCGACTTGTTTGAAGAGCCGAAGAAGCCGATTGACATGCCTCTAAGGATGCCAATACAGGATGTTTACAGTATAACAGGAGTAGGCACTGTGCCAGTAGGAAAAATAGAGACAGGAAAGATGAAGCCTGGTGACAAGGTTATAATATTGCCTGCCAGGCTGGGCAAGGGGATAGTGGGAGAAATTAAGAGCATAGAAATGCACCATCAGGCATTGTCCGAAGCAGTGGCAGGAGACAATGTAGGAGTTAACATAAGAGGAGTAGGAAAACAAGATATAGAGAGGGGAGATGTCATTGCACATGTAGATAATCCACCACCAGTAGTAGAGGAATTCATAGCGCAGGTTGTAGTGATCAACCATCCATCAGTTATAGCTCCTGGTTACACACCAGTGTTCCACATCCACACAGCACAAGTGCCATGTCAATTTGTTGAGCTGCAGAAGAAACTTGACCCAAAGACAGGACAGGCCTTGCCAGAAAAGCCAGAGTTTTTGAAGAATGGCGATGTGGCAATAGTGAAGTTAAAGCCTCTTAAGCCAGTCGTGATAGAACCACAAAGCAAAAATCCTCATCTCTCGAGATTTGCAGTAAGAGATGCCGGAAGGACAGTTGCCGCAGGAGTTTGCATAGAGGTCAAAGCTAAGCCTATATAATTTTTTGTTTTGTTTCCCTTATTTTTTATTTTAATTTGGGGAAAAGACAATCAAAGTCAAATAAAAAATATAGATAGAAAAAATGAAAAAGTTGGCCGATATAGCGGATGCAGTTGTTTTAGGAGCGTGCAGCATAGCACTTTTCGGCTTTATGTTTGGTATTAGATACTATGACAGCAAAAAGAAAAGACAAGACATCTATGAGTGCTGGACGCAAGCGCCTGTGGTGGAGTATGTAAGTGCAAATTCTAAAAAAGATTATGGTGATGTTTGTGCTGCACTTCTAGATTTCGAGCAATGGAAAAAGGATGTCGAGTTGAGATATTTTGAGCCATACAAAGATTATGCACGTAAGGTTTGTGAAAAAGATCTGCGTGAAATAAATCAAGATCAAGATCGACGGGGGCAGGAAACAAAGTACATTCGCTCGGTTAGAAGCCTGGAAGATTGCTTGAGGAAGAAAGCACCCGCCATACAAAGATAAGAAAGGGCAATAAAGTCTTTCATAAGTTTTTCAAAAATTTTCAATCAGTTCGAGCTGGCTATTCCTCCTTCATCTTTATCTCTATCCTTACATTTCTAGGGATAGGAATCCTTATGATGTTGTGAAGGAATTTCTCATCTGCAGGAACATCGATAAGTCTTTTGTAAACCCTTAACTCAAACCTGTCATATGTTTCAGTCCCATTGCCACAAGGACTTCTTCTGACAGTAACTTTGTAGTGTTTTGTTGGCAGAGGTATTGGGCCCCTTACAACTATTCCTTGTTTTTTTGCAACTTCCAATATAGTCTCGACTACCTGATTCAAATCATTCAATTCAATGCTCGCAAGCTTTATCCTTGCTCTCATTTTACTTCTTCAATTTTTTCTATATAATATCTTTTTTTGCCGATATTTATATATTTTTGCTCGATTTCCTTTTTTTGTTTTGGCGTCAAGTAAAATCTAAAACTGTTAAGCGCAAGTTCATCACCTTCAAGATATGCAGTTATGTCTTTCCCTTCGTTATCTTTTAATAATATCTTTTTCATTTTATCCTTTTGTTTATTTTGTTTTTATTTCCTCAGCCTTTTCCACTTCAATTTTTTTCTTTCCAGGAAGTTTTGCCAAAACGCCATGTAAAATGCCCTTAACCCTATCTACAAAAGGCTCTGTTGTAGCTACAAAAAAGATTGTATCATCTTCATCGAGCAAGGCGGCATTGCCAACTACAGAGCCAAAGGCCTGTTGCATGCCTGTGCTTGTCCTATCTGCTTGGGGCCCTGTGGAAAGCTTGTTTTCCCTTAAGACTTGATGTGGATATGCTACGACAGCAAAATAATAATTGCTCTTTCCAACTTGCGAATCAAGCTCTCTTAGGATATGCCTTCTGCATGCCTCTATGGCATTGTCCCTTATTTGTATAGGCTCAGCAGTCTTTAGCTTAACATAAAAGTTAAAGTTTCCTGCATTGTATGCTTCCAGGTTTCCCATTACAAATTTTTGGATTTTTATTGGTAGCCAGCCCTTTATAAAATTCAGCTCTCTCTTTCTACTTTTTCTTGTGTAAGGGGTTCTTGGTTTACTGAAAGGCCTAGCCCTTTTTATTACCATTTTAACAATTTTAACTTAGGTTTCTATTTTTACTTTTGTGCCAAGAGCCTGGCCTGGCAAGCCTTTTTCGAAATGTGCAAGTAGTGTTGCCTTGTTTCCATGAAGCCTTTTAATCTCCCCAACAATAACCTTCTTCCTCTTGCCAGGGCAGCTGTAAATAACTTTTTTTCCGACAAGCTTTTTTGCTTGCTCTCTTGTCAAGCCATCTACGACTAGCAAAAACTGTCTTGGCTTATATGTATGCTTGCCCCTTCTGAAATTTGCCACTATCGCTTCCATTTTTTTCTTTATTACTTGGATTTTTAAATCTTTTTAGAAAATTAGAAATTACATAAATTGGCCACAGATCTCTTGAAAAATTTTTTCAAGTTGTTCTGTTTCTGGAAGCATTCTAGCCTTTACTGTAATTTTTTGCGCTTTTGTTTTTTGCTCGGTTAAAGAAAGAGAAACATTTATGTTTTGACTTGGAAACTTTTCATACATCTTGTAGGCATCACAACCAGGCGCAACCTGCTGTACTTGTTGCTTCAGCTTTTTCATGTCTACAACATATTGGCCTGGCTCAAGCTTCAAATGAGCAACACCATTTGTAATTTTAACAACACTGTTAATGCCTAAATCTTCTGATTCTATTTTTACCACTTTGTCTACTGGTTTTTTACTTATTATGTTTTTTGCTTTATTGACAGGAGTTTCCTCCACCAACTCTTCTTTTTTATCTTTTGTTCTTAAGTAAGTAGCCTTTTCTGGTTCATCGGCAAGAGCCTTAGTCACAAGCCACAACAACGGTAAAGAAGCTATGGAGCCCAAACAAATTCCTTCTCCCACATCTGGAGCTCCTGCAGCATATGCTATTCCAATGCCAATGGTGCAACTCCCGAAGAAAAGCCCGGCCCAAGGCAAGCCAATGTATGCAAGCGTTGGAGCACTTACTTTGTACTCTTGCTCCTCTGTTATTTTCCAGGTTTGGTTATAAGTTATGTTGTTTTCAAAAATAACATCATAGCCCTCTATCTTTAGATAAGGAACATCGTTTTGATAGACAATTTCTCCTTTGTAAACAGTCGAGCTTTCGGTATAGCTTTTATTAGCTGTTCTTGTTTCTGTGGAGGTGTTTGGCCTAACTTCGATATGCGAGCATGCAGAACAAAGAACCAGGATCAAGCCTGTCAGCTTAGCTTTAACTATTTTTTCCAGCATAACAAAAATTAAACAACATTCTTAAAAAGTTTTTTTCATTTTTTTGTTAAGAAAAAGTGGTAAAAGGCCTTCACATGCAACAATGTCATCTGCATTATGCTTTAAAATTTTCTCAAAATCCTTTTTTGCATAAAAGCCAGGCATATGCGAGCCATTGATATTAGGAAGGATAAGGCTTATGTTATACTCCTTGGCCCATCTTTGCAAGCTTCCATAGCCAAAATGTTCAAAAAGATCTACTATTTTGATATTGCTTATGACATTTTCCAACTCCTCTAGCTCTTTCCACAGCCCAAGCGCTCTGGCCCTTTCGATTATAAAAGGCAAATCAAATTTTTTAATGTTGTAACCAACCACAACCCTCGCTTTCTTTAGCTCATTAAGAATGCTCCTAACAACCTCTTTCTCTCCAATCTCCCACTCTTTGTATTGCACAAAATCACTAACCTTGCCTCTAACTTTCTTAATCCCAAAAACGATGATTTTGCTATACGCAGGACTCAAGCCAGTTGTCTCTATATCAATAATGCATTTCATTTTTTCCAGCACTTTTCTTTTGCAGTTTAGACTCTTGGGACTCTTGGCTTTACTGCCTTTCCTTTCCACTCATCAAAGAACAAAATGTCTCTAAGCTCCACCATTCTTCTTTCCGGCAGTTTTAAGCTTGGCGAAGGCTTTGCGATAGGAATCAATGCTTCTACAGCAATTTCTGTCGGTATCTTCAGGATTTCTTTTATGCCATCATCATAGAAATGGCCGACCCACACGCATGCCAAGCCTCTAGCAGTTAGGCCAAGCAAAATGTTTTGTATTGCCGCTCCTGCCTGCTGCCTCAAATACCGCTCAGCCCTTTCAGCATAAAAACGCTCTGTTTGCTTTCCATCGCTACAGACAACAAGAACATAGGCTGCATCTTGTATAAAATCCTGCCTTGCAGCTTCAGCAATCTTCTTTATTTTTTCTCTGTCGCTTACAAGAATAAACCTTACACTATAAAGGTTTCCTGCCATTGGTGCATAACGAGCTAGGTCTATAGCCTCCAAAACATCTTCCTCATCAACATTTTCAGGCCTGCCTTTTTTGTCAAGCGCATATTTCCTTATGCTCCTCCTCTTTTTTATTGCCTCCTCTATGTCCATAAAAAATGATGGAGCAAAGTTTTAAAAAGGTTGCTAATTTGCTAATCGATAATAAAATAATGAAATAATGTTGTGCCTTTTCTTCCAACAATTTTTTTATAAGCTCCCGCTTTTTGTTTTTTATACTATCTTTTAATTTTATGTAAATATAACTTTCTTTTATGTTATCGCTTTTATTCCATTTCAATATCTTTAAATTGAAATTATCCCTCGAAAAGCCCAGTTTGCCATACCTCACATCGATGTACTGTTTAAGCACTTCTTCCACTTCATCTTTGCTCTTTTCGATTAAATAATACTTTCTTTCACTTAGCTCTTCAAGAATATCTTTCAACGGCATAGCCTTTAAGTATTCAAGATCAGCCCTGTTACTTTCATCTTCCTCGTTTTGGAAAGTTTCTTCGACCTCCACTGTTATTTCCTCTTCCTTCTCCTTATTCTCTTCCTCTACCTCAACAACAATTTCAACATCTCTTTTTTCTAATTCTCTCAACACCTCATCCAGTGTGCGATATTGGTCTGTTCCATCTTTTTTCCTAGTTTGTTCTAGCTCTTCAATTATTTTTTCTAACCAACCATCTTCGGCATCTTCAGCTTCAGTTTTAATTCTTTTCATAAAAAAATAAGTTTTTTATTTTTTATATTTTTAGTTTTATTTTTTAGAAATGTTGCAGCAAATCAGGCTTGTTGCTTGCAATTCCGTCCACCTTTAGCTTTATAAGCTCCTTAGCTATTTTAACATCATCGACAGTCCAGGCCACTACTTTAAGCTTTTGCTTATGTGCGCGCTTTACCAAATCCTTGCTAATAACATCATAGCGCGGGATAATAAAGTTGACCCTTGCATCCGTAGCTTTTTGGAAGGCAACATCGGGATCGAGGAGAGAGAAGATGAAGCCCGTCTTTACGGCAATTAACTGCTTGATTTTCTTCAGTGGCTCATCAAAGAATGAAACTACAACAACACTTTTTGTCATTCCTTTCTTTTTAATCAACTCCGCCAATTTTTCCTCGCAGCCAGGCTCCTTTATCTCTATTAAAAGCCAAACCTTCCTTTTCTTTTTTGCCTTTGGCTTTTGCACTGCCTGCGCTGCCCGTGTTGCTTGCTGTGCTTGTGCTTGCGCCTGCACTTGTGCACTTGCAATCTGCTGCTCGATCCTCTGCTTAATTGCCATTTCCTTATTTGCTTTCTTGATCAAATCTAGCACTTCTTCGAGGGTTGGAATTTTATACTGCCTTAGTTGCTCTGCAGTAAGCTCATTGACATTAGCATCTATCCCAAAAACTCGCCTAAGGTTTGCATCATGAATTACCACAAGCTTATTATCCTTGCTGACACGAATGTCACACTCTATGTAACTTGCTCCCATGTCAATGGCTTTCTGAAATGCGTCAAGCGTGTTTTCCAGCGCATAGGCACTTGCTCCTCTATGTGCCACTATAAACACCATCTTTTTGCTTGCCTTGACTTTACTTTTTAGCTTTGTTTTTAAGTTTTTTAAGTTTTCCTCCTGGCCTTTTTCATCAAGATGCGCTTTCCTGTTATCGAGTTGATGGCAAAAACTATAAAAAATATCGCGATGATTATTGCTATTGCTATGGCAACTCCGCCACTTGTTACTTGCAAGATTTTCAAGGCCAAAGCCCTTATATAACCGAACTGAAGGCCAAGCAAAGTTATGATAAATGCTATTACAGCAGCCAACCCACGCTTGAAAAGCTTAAGCCTGCTCAATATGTCAAACAAAATTGCAAAAATCATTATGATCAGTATTGCAATCAAAATGTTCTGCGTTACAGTTTCTGCAAACATCATGAAAAGCAAGGGTTTTGGTTTTTTAAATTTATTTTAAAATTTTTTCTATTTTGCCTGCCAAAGCAAAAATTTAAATCTCATTTTTATTCTTTATTTAGCATGGCGGCAGTAGTTTAATGGTTAGAATGCCAGGCTGTGGCCCTGGAGGAGCGGGTTCGATTCCCGCCTGCCGCCCTAAAGCTAAAGAAAAAGATGGCAACAATGGCAAAGCAGACACAATTTGGTGTGTTGGTGGAAGTTTTTTCCAAGCTTGAAGCAACGACAAAGCGCCTTGAGATGTTTGAAATTCTTAGCGAGTTTTTCAAGAAGATAAGCAAAGAGGAAATCGATAAGGTTGTTTATTTTTGCCAAGAGCAACTTTTGCCATCGTTTAAAGGAATAGAGATTGGGATGGCAGAAAAGATGGTAGAAAAGGCCATAGCCAAGGCAAGCGGAAAGAAACAAGAGGAAATTGAGAAGCTTTACAAAAAGCTCGGAGACCTTGGCCTTGTTGCTGAGGAAGTTTTGAAAAGCAAAAAAATATCTACGCTGCTTGTAAAGCAGGAAGGTTTAAGCATCAATGAAGTTTATGATGCTCTGTTGAAAATAGCAAACATTAGTGGAGAAGGAAGCGTGGATAAGAAGATTAATGAGTTGAGCAGTTTGCTAGTTAAGGTTAATGCCACTGAGGCCAAGTATGTTGTGAGGTTTGTGCTAGGAAGATTGAGGCTTGGCATTGGTGATCCTACGATTATGGATTCATTAAGCAAGGCCATAAGCGGAGATAGGATGAAGCTTAGGCCCAAGATCGAAAGAGCCTATAATCTTTGTTCTGATTTGGGTTTGGTGGCTAAAGTTCTGTTTGAGAAAGGCGAGAAAGGCTTGGATGCTTTTAAAGTGCAAGTTGGCTCGCCTATAAGAATGGCCCTAGCCGAAAGGCTTCCGAGTGCAGAGGACATAATAAAGAAGATCGGCAAATGTGGAGTGGAGACAAAGTATGACGGCATGAGGCTGCAGTTGCATAAACAAGGGAACAAGGTGGAGATTTTTTCGAGGAATCAGGAAAGAGTAACCCATATGTTTCCCGATATAGTAGAGGCTGTTTTGAAGCAAATTAAGGCAAGAGAGGCCATTATAGAAGGAGAAGCAGTTGCTTTTAACGAAGAGACAGGAGAGTATTTTCCGTTCCAAGTGACAATGACTAGGAAAAGAAAGTATGAAATCGAGAAGAGGGCAGAGGAGGCTCCTCTAGTGCTTTTTGCCTTTGATTTGCTTTATGCTGATGGCAAGGATTATACAAAAGCCGCTTATATCGAGAGAAGAAAGGCTTTGGAGAAATTGATAAAGAAAGACGGAAGGATAAGGCCTGCAGAGATGATCATCACAGATAAGCCACAAGAGCTGGAAAGGTTTTTTGAGATGAATGTCGAGAAAGGGACTGAGGGCATAGTGGCAAAGAGGCTTGATGCAGAATACCAAGCAGGAGCAAGGAACTTTAATTGGATTAAGCTGAAAAGGAGCTACAGAGGAGAGTTGCAGGATACAATAGATGTTGTGATTGTTGGTTACTTTAAGGGAAGGGGGGCAAGGGCGAAATTTGGAATAGGCGCTTTGCTAGCTGCTGTATATGATGAGAAAAGCGACACTTTTAAGACGATATGCAAAATAGGAAGTGGCTTAAGTGAGGAAAAGTGGATAGAAGCTAGAAAACTTTTGGATAAGATTAAAGTGAGTAAGAGGCCTGCCAGAGTAGATTCGCTTATCGAGCCAGATGTTTGGGTTGAGCCAAAATATGTTTTTACTGTTATGGCAGATGAGATAACATTGAGCCCCTTGCACACTGCAGGCAAGACCGCAGAGAAGCCAGGCTTTGCGCTTCGCTTTCCGAGGATTCAGGGATGGATAAGAGATAAGAAGCCAGAAGATGCTACAACAGTCAAGGAAATCGAGAGCCTTTTTAAAATGCAAAAACGTGTAGAAGAGAAGGAAGCGTAAAGAAAAAACAAAAAAAACAAAAAAAAAACAAAAAATGACCAAAAAAACTAAGCAGATGGAAGGAAGTGAGGGAAAGAAAAAAAAGCTTCGCATCTTGGCAGCTGGTGATATACATGGCGATTTATCTCTTGTCAAGAGGTTGGCAGAAAAGGCAGACAAGTATAATGTGGATGTTGTTATATTAACAGGAGACATTACACTTGATGAGACAAGTACAGAGAAGCTTATCGGGCCTTTTTTGAAAAAAGACAGAAAAGTTCTGCTCATTCCTGGAAACCATGAAAGCTTGGCTACTGTAGATTTTCTTGTCGATCTTTATGGGCCTGAAGTCAAGAATATTCATGGCTATTCTTTAAAGATTGGTGATGTTGGCATTTTTGGGGCTGGTGGAGCTGTGGGAGCTGGACCTTTTCCTTCTACAGAAGACCAAATCTTTGATGCTTTAAAACAAGGATTTCAGAGAATAAAGGATGCAAAGAAAAAAATTATGGTTACACATGTCCATCCTGCAGAAACCCTTATAGAAAAGTTTAGCAAGTTTGTGCCAGGAAGCCAGGCAGTGAAAAAGGCCATAAAGTATTTCAAGCCGGATATAGCTTTATTTAGCCATGTTCATGAGGCAGGAGGCTTAGAAGCCAAGCTCGGCACAACAAAGCTGATAAACGTTAGTAGGGAAGGCAAGATCATTGAGATTGAGGTTGAATGAGTAAGTTGAGTGGAGCAAGTTGATAAGATAAGAAGATTTAAAAATAAGAGGGGCGAGGCAATAAAGGGAAAGGGAAAAGAAAGATAACATGTGTAAGATGGTAAAAAAAGAGGTGGAAAAAGGGAAACATGTTTGTAAGCTTGTGATTTTGCCAATTGCTTTTATTCTATTTATTGCTCTTTTCAAGCTGGGCAAAGCCCAATACGAGCAGCAATACGAAGATATTTCAAAATATACAAAAAATTCCAATGCCATAGACGTGCTTTGGCTTAAGTATGAGCCATTTCCAGTAGAACCTGGTGAGAAATTTAAGATTTACTTGCTTGTCAAGAATGTTGGCACAGATAAAGCTGCAAATGCAACATGTAAAATAGTCAACAGATTTCCTTTTTTTGTTTATGGTGAAAGTCAAAAATCGATAGGCGAATTGGCAGCCGGTAGAGAATGGCAGATGGACTTTGTGGTAAAGGTGGATGAAAATGCCATCGAGGGAGTTGATGAGTTAGATGTTTATTGTACAAACGACCCAAAAGCAGATGCATGGCTTGTTAAAAAGATCCCGATAAAGATTCAATATCGATACAGCATAATCAACATAGTGGATGTAAAAAGCGAACCAGAATATTTTGGTCTTGGCGAAAAAGGAAAGGTTGTGCTTACAATAACAAACAACGCAGAAAACACAATCCAAGATGTTGTGATAACCTTAAATTTAGAAAATACACCTTTTGCTCCTGCAAATGGAATCAATGTCAAAAAGCTTAAAAATTTAAACAGAGGGCAAGTTGCAGACATAATTTTTGAGGTTTATGCGATGCCAAATGCTGAAGCTAATTTTTACAAAATTCCAATGGAAATAAATTATACAGATGTCGGAGGCAACAAAAACAGTTTTACAACTTACATTACTTTGAAAATAGCAGAAATGCCAAGGTATTATGTTGTTGTCGATTCGATCGACACAAAAACAAATGAAATCTTCTTGAAGTTTGTTAACAATGGAGCAATCGATTTGAAATACTTTAGCGTTAAGATTTTAGATGCTAAGGGCCTAGATCTCAAGACATCTGAAATTTATATAGGAGATTTTGACTCTGACGATTATTACATAGAGAATTTTGTGGCAAAAATAAAAAAGAACAAGGTAGAAATTCCATTACAAATAAATTACAGGGATGCTGTAGGAAGGCAATACAACGATTTTATCAATGTAAGCTTAGATGTTTCTAAAGTTTTGAATAAAGCAAAGCCGAGCCATTGGCCACTACTCATTTTAATTTTGGTTGTGCTTTTGGTCGGTTTTTATTTTTATAAGAAAAGAAAGGACAGAAAGAAGTAACTAAGTATGAAAAAACTAATTGAATTAAAACGTGTTTGGAAAATTTATACATTGGGCAAAAACAAGGTTTATGCTTTAAGAGATATCGATTTTGTTTTATATGAGAATGATTTTGTTGCAATCATGGGGCCGAGCGGTAGTGGAAAATCTACCTTGCTCCATTTGCTAGGCCTTCTTGACAAGCCAACCAAGGGCAACATTTTTTTTGACGGTAAAGAGATCATGGCATTGTCAAAAGATGAAATGGCAGAAATCAGAAACAGCAAAATAGGATTTATCTTTCAGCAATTTAATCTTGTTCCACATCTAAGCGCCTTGGAAAATGTACTTCTGCCTGTTTTATTTTCAGACAAGGAAAAAAGTGAAAAGGTTGAATATGCAAAAAAACTTTTGGCTATGGTTGGATTGGGAGGAAGAGAAAATCACAAGCCAACAGAGCTGAGCGGAGGAGAGCAACAGAGAGTGGCGATAGCAAGAGCATTGATAAACAACCCGAGCATAATCTTGGCAGACGAGCCAACTGGAAATCTCGATAGCAAGTCAGGAAAGCAGATAATGGAGATACTTGTAGATCTTTGGAAAAACAAAAAGACAATTGTAGTTGTTACCCACGACCCACTTATTGCTAGGTTTGCAAAAAGATTGGTTGGGATTAGGGATGGAGTCATAGAGAGAGATCATAGGTTTTTGAAAGAATATGTCTGGAGTAAAAATGAAAGGGAAAATGAAAAAAACTAAAAAATGAAGGCCAAAGAATTTTTTATATTTGCTATAAACAATCTAAAGGCAAGAAAAATTAGGAGTTGGTTGACTATAGTCGGAGTTGTGATTGGCATAGCTGCCATAGTTGGCTTGCTTTTGCTTGGGCAAGGGCTGCAGAATGCTGTTACTGAGCAGTTCAAGAAAGCTGGGGTGGACAAGATTATTGTCTTTGCCGGAAAGGATGTAGGGGCATTTTATAGCATGATGGTTTCAAAAAAATTTAATGACGATGATGTTAAGGTTATAGAGAAAGTTGCAGGAGTGGAAAAAGCTACAGGGATGATTGCGAAAGTAGAAAAAATAGAGTTTGGAAAAGAAAGTGCTTATACCGTTGTTATAGGAATGGACAAGGACATGAGCGTGGAAGACTTTTCTGGAATAAGCGTTGAGGAAGGATTGGGAAATGTAAAAAGTGATGACGAAATGATTATCGGCTATTTGGTTAGGCATAAAGATTTGTTTGATAAAGAAGTTAGGATTGGAGATAAGTTAAAGATAAGGGGAGAAGAGTTTAAGGTTGTTGGAAGTTTAAACAGAATTGGCAATAGCCAAGATGACAAGCAGATATACATAACAACAGATGCGGCAAAGAAAATATTTAATGAATATGATTACTCGATAATTTTGGTTAAAGTTAAGAAAGGCTTTGATGTGGATGATGTTGCAGAGGAAATTAAAGAAAAACTCAGAAAGCATAGGGGATTGAAAAAAGAGGAGGAAGATTTTAGCATCAGGACAATGGGCCAAATGATGGAAACATTCCAAAATGTTTTTATGATCATACAGATTATTGTTGCCGGAATAGCAGCAATTTCGTTAGTTGTGGGAGGAGTAGGAATTATGAATACAATGTACACAAGTGTATTGGAGAGAACAAAGATAATTGGCACGATGAAAGCAGTTGGTGCTAAAGAGAAGCACATATTGGCTTTGTTTTTGATAGAGTCTGCCTTGATAGGGTTGGTTGGTGGAATAATAGGTGTTTTGCTCGGAATCTTTTTTAGCAAATTGGTTGAGTACATTGCAATAGGCCTTGGTTTTTATTTGATAAAAATTGTCATCGACGCTAAAATAATTGCTTTAGCTTTGGCTTTCTCTTTTGTCATAGGAATTATTTCTGGCTTTATGCCTTCCCGTCATGCAGCCAAGCTAGATGCCATAGAAGCCTTAAGATATGAATAGGTTTAGATTTAGGGATTTAGAATAAATTTAAAAAGCCGAAAATTAAAAAAGTCAAACAAAAAAAGCAAAACAAAGAAGAAAGTAAATAAAAGAGGAAAAGATCAAAAATGGTAATGGCAAGATGCATGAAATGTAAGCAAGAAAGAGAGGTTAAGGATGTGCAAGAAGTGGAGATAAAGCCTGGAGTTTGGGCGATAAAGGGCAAGTGTGCTGTTTGTGGCACAAATGTGTATAAGATCATAGGAAAGAAAAAGTAAGGAAAAATTGTTTAGCTGTCTTTGTTAGAGCACGAAATAATTGACAAGAGATGCTAGGCCGTCTTTTAGCATTTCTCGCTCTTTATCCAGCCCATATTTTTTTGCGTATCTTAAAACAACACTTTTGTCTCTGCCAACCATTTCAGCAATCTGCCGAGAAGGAAGCATCTGATAAACAAAAAGGTCTCTTAGCAACTGTTCATCGATTGGCTTCCCACGACACTTAAAGGATTGATATATTCCATATCTTATCAATTTTTCCAGTACAGTATTGCGAGGCATTCCTAAGATTCGATTGTTATTATAGAATAACCTTTTTCCCTCAACTCATGTAGCCTTTCTTTCTCTCTTTCCATTTTTTCCCTCTCTCTTTGCTCTTTTTCTTTGTCGAGAGCATATTCGCTTATCAACTGCCTTATGATTTTTTTCGATTTGTGTCGCTTTCTAGCTATTTTCTCTATTGATAGTCTTTGCTCTATGTAATCACTCCATAGCTCATCTCGAGATATTTCTTGCTTTTTTACAGGCTTTCTTTCATATTTTATTCCATACTTTTCTAACAAATACTCCACTCCCCCACGTTTCAATCCAAGAAGCTTTCCTATATCTTCCAGCTTTGTTCCTTTCTCGATTTCAGCCAATATCAAATTTTTTCTCTCTTCATCCCTTTTTCTCTTCTTCAATTCCTTTAATTCATACCAGCCATATTTATCTGCAAACTTTGCCACTATTCTTCTAGGAATATCCAATTCTTCCTCGATTTTTCTCATCGAATGATCTTTATCGATATAATATTCTCTTATCATGTTCACCAATTTTTCTTCCTTCTCTTTTTTCTTTAGTTTTATCAACCTATACAAGCCAGATTTTTTTAGCCATTTTGATACTGTGCTGGGATAGCAGCCTAGTTCTGTCGCAATGTCTTTTAACGAGTAATTACTTTCTATGTAACCTTGCAATTTCTGGACTAGCTCTGGTGACAATCCTTTTCTTCTAACTTTTTTTGTTTCTTGCTTCTTTACTTTTACTTCCAATCGTGCTTGTTTGTTTGCTTTTACATGCTCTTTATACTTTTTCTCTTTGTCAATCCCATAAAGCTCAAGATACTTTTTTATTACAGGCTTGGATTTATGTAACTCTCTAGCAATATCCTCTATCGACATACCTCTTTTTACACGGTAGTCATATAGCTTTTCCTTGCTCAGGTATCTTCTTTCCTCCTCTTCTTTTGCTGCTTGTATTATTTTTTCAGCATCTATGTTATGTTTGGCAAGATAGGCCTTAACAGTGTTGTAGCCTATTTGTTTTAATCTTGCTATCTTAAATACTGATTTGTGTTTTTTCAAAAGTTCTATAAGCTCAAATTCATCTTTAAATGGGGGCTCGTTTCTTTTCTTTTCCAAGCCCCATTTTTTTATTCGCATCCTTATTGTTTTGCGGCCAACTCCTTTTATATTGGCTATTTGAGTAATTGTGTAACCTTGGTTTAGAAGCGCCTCAAGCTCTTCCTTGCTTATAATTTCAGGCTTGTAGTCAGAAACTTTTATATGGTAAATTTTGTAAAGGTAATTTTCGACAGTACGTTGAGCTACATTTTTCAATTTTGCAATTTCACCTACACTTTTCCCTTCCTTTATGTAATTTATAAGTTCTTCCTTAGAAAATATCAATTCCTTTAGCTCCCTTATCTTTATCCCATACTGTCTTGCAAACCTCTCGACAGTACTTCTACTTACCCCAAGTTTCTTGGCAGCTTCTTTAAGCGTATATTTTTTGAGAGTTTGTATCAATTCATCTTTCTCTATGTAAATTGTTTGTTTTTTCGGCTTTATGCCTAGCTGATTCAGTTTTCTGTATGCAGTGCTTAAGCTTATGTCATATTTTTCCGCTATCTCTTTTGGAGTTAGTTGTTTTACTATTTCGCCAAACTGCTTTTCGCTACCAACATCTTTTCTTTCTGTTTCACTCTTTTCCGCTTTTTCCACCTTCGCCTTTTCAACCTTCTCTTCTATTCCAACTTCTCTTAACTTTTTTTCAGCCAGGATTTTCTCCAAAGCCTGCTTATCTTCCGGTTCTTTCTCCAGCACAGGAATGCCAAGATTTTTGAAATATTTTATAAGCTTTGCTAATGCCTCTCTCTTTTTATCTTGCGTATCATTTTTCTTCATTGGCTCTTTCCCCATCACAGAAATTCCATGACTTTCAAAGTATAACTTTTCTGATTTCTCTTTCTTATCCTTCTTTTCGTCTTGCAGATTCATCTTCCTCTATTTTATCTTTTCCTAATTTTTAAGCATTGGTTATATGTGGCTAGTAGTAAAGATTACCTTTCTGCTCATTTAGCTGTACTTAACATCGTCCTCACAACCTGCATCCAGCCGTCTTTGATGTTGTCTATGCTGTAACCACCACCGCCGCATGCCAATACATTTGCCTTGCAACTTTTGCCATATTTAAGCAAAAACTCTGTTGCCATGCTATGGGCTTTTTTAAATTGCAAGCTTGCAAGGGCATCGTTTGCCATACTATCCACTCCTGCCTGAAAAATGATAAAATCAACTTCGAAATTTTTTAAAAAGTCCTCTGCCTCTTTAAGGGCATTTTTGAAATCACCATCGTTGCTTCCAGGAGCAAGAGGAATGTTAAGCTTTGTGCCTTTTGCTTTATCTTTTCCAATTTCTTCCTTGGCGCCTGTTCCAGGATAAAGTGGCATCTGGTGAAAATCTACAACAATCACGTCAGGATCATTTTCAAAAGAGTAGAAAACACCATCACCATGATGGGCATCAAGGTCAAAGTAAAGTATTTTTTCTATCCCCTTTCTCTTTAGATAATTTATCCCAACACAAACATCGTTGAAAATGCAAAAGCCCGAAGCTCTATTGCTATATGCATGATGCAAGCCTGCTATAGGCACAAACCCATTTTCTTTCTTGCTTAGCACTTCATCTATAGCATTGAGCACTGCTCCTACAACATAGCAAGCAGCTTCATAACAGCCTTTAAAAGCTGGCGTATCGCCGTAATCCAAAAGCCCATAGCCTTCATTAGATTTTCTCTTAACAAAATCTATGTAACTTTCTGTATGAAAAAGCAGCAATTCTTCCTTGCTTGCCTTTCTTGCCTTTATGCTTCTTATGCTAAAAAGTTGACTTTGTTTAAATGCTTCTACAAAGGCATCATAGCGTTTTGCATTGAAAGGATGGTTTGGGAAGGAATAAAGCCTGAGCCTTTCGTCTAGCACCACAAACATTTTTTGATAACAAATTTAAAATTTAAAAGTTTTACTTTGCATTCGAAAAGCTTTAAAAACTACCAAAACAAAATTTCAAATGCCAAATTTGAAAACACAAAGAAGGTTGGCGGCAGAAATATTGAAGGTTGGCAAGGATAGAGTAAAGTTTGATCCAGAGAGGCTAGATGAGATAAAGGAAGCAATAACGAGGGATGACATCAGGGAGTTGATAAAGGATAAGGCAATCATAAAACTTCCGGCTAGAGGAGTAAAGAGAAGGGCTGGCAGAAAGCATGACAAAAGACGAAAGAAAAGAAGGAGAGGGCCAGGAAGCGTGAAGAAAAAAGTGGCAGAGAGGAAGAGAAAATATGTACTGCTCATAAGAAATTTGCGAAGATGTTTGTATGATCTGAAGTGCAAGGGAGTAATAACTAAGCGAGAATATCAGAAGCTTAGGAGAATGGCCAAAGGAGGAGCTTTTAAAGACAGAAAGACGATGCTAGAGTATATTAAAATGATGAAAAAGGAAAAAACAAAAAAATAAGATGGCGAAGAGGAGAAGAATTGTTTTGCCAAAAAGAAGGAGAAGGGAAGGAAAAACCGATTATGTAAGACGGCTGGGGCTGTTGAAAAGCGGAAAGCCAAGACTTGTTGTTAGGAAAACAAATCGCTACATCATAGCACAGATTGTAACAAATAAAGAAGCACAGGATAGAGTTGTTGTTGGCCTTACGTCAAAAAAACTAAAAGAGCTTGATTGGCCATATAGCCTTAAATCGATTCCTGCAAGCTACTTGACAGGCTTGTTGCTTGGAAAAATGGCAAAGGAAAATGGCATAAAAGAGGCCATATTAGACATAGGCCTACAGCGCATAACAAAAGGCAATAGAGTTTTTGCCGCTATGCTCGGAGCAAGCAAATTTTTAAACATAAAACACTCTCCTGAAATCTTGCCTGCTGAGGAGAGGATTCTGGGAAAGCATATAAAGCCTGAAGTCGCAAATAAAGTAAAAGAAATAGAAGCCAAAATCAAATCAAAATAAAACAAAAGCTTAATGAGCTTAAAATGAGAGGAGTAAGCAGAAAAGTTGAGCCTCTTGAAAAAGAGAAAAAGGTTGTTAGTAGGGAGGCGCTTGAAGAGAAAGTGGAGGAAAAGGTAGTGGAGAAGGTCGGGGAAGAAGTTGTTAAGGAGGCAGAATTGCCATATGAGGAGGTTAAACCAGAAGCAGTGCCTGAAGTCGAAGTTAGACCAGAAGAGGAGAAGAGGATAAAGACTGTAGAGGCGTGGAAGCCTAGAACGAGGCTTGGACGGATGGTAAAAGAAGGAGCTATAGGCATGGATGAAATTTTGCAAAAAGGAATGCGGATCCTTGAGAGAGAAATTGTCGAAACCTTGTTGCCAAATTTAGAGTATGAGTTGATTAACATAGGCCAGGCAAAAGGAAAATTTGGTGGTGGGAAAAGACGAGTGTGGAAGCAGGTTCAGAAAAAGATGGGAGAAGGAAATGTGCCAAAATTTGCTGCGATGGCTGTTGTAGGCAATAGAGATGGCTATCTTGGCGTTGGCTATGGAAAGGCGAAAGAAACTTTATCTGCTAGGGAAAAAGCAATAAGAAATGCTGAGTTAAACATTTTTAAGGTTGTTAGGGGCTGCGGGAGCTTTGACTGTGTTTGCAAGGAAAATCATAGCATTCCTGTGGCTGTAGAAGGAAAGTGTGCAGGAACAAGAGTAATTTTGAAGCCGGCTCCTCGTGGTACAGGCTTAGTTGCAGATGATGAAATCAAGAAGATATTTAGGCTTGCCGGCATAAAGGACATTTATGTTCAGTCTTTTGGCCAGACAAGGACGAAGATGAACCATGTTAAAGCTGTTGTCGATGCATTAAAAAAATTAAATAAACTTCATTAAATAAACTCATAACATGGAAAAACAAATTGTTGCTGCTGTCAGGATTAAAGGAATTGCCGACGTGCCAGAAAAAATCAGGCATACTCTTGATATGCTTAGGCTTAGGAAGAAATTTGTTTGCTGTATCTATAAGCCAACTCCATCAATTTTGGGAATGTTGGAAAAAGCAAAGGCATACATTGCATATGGCAATATTAATGATGAAATCCTTAAGGAGTTGATTTTGAAAAGAGGAAGGAAGCCTGGCGATAAAAAGCTTAATCAAAAAGAGGTAGAGAAAGTTTTTGCAATGTTGAAAGAGGGAAATTTTGATGAGGCTTATAAAATCATAAAACCTTTTTTCAGACTTTCTCCTCCACGTGGTGGATTTAAAAAAACTACAAAGCTGATGTGGCCGCAAGGCGTTTGTGGGAATGTTGGAGAAAAAATAAATGAGCTCATAGCGAGAATGATTTAAATTAAAAAGCCTTGAAAATGAAACTCAAAAAAAGAAGTGCAAGGAGTAGGTTAAGAGGGCAAAGGACTTGTGGTTATGGCAGTAGGAAGAAGCATAGAGGAAAAGGAAGTAAAGGAGGAAAGGGGATGGCAGGAACTGGCAAGAGGGCTGGACAAAAGATTACTCTGCTTATAAAAGAAGGCCTAAAGCTTGGCAAGGTAGGCTTCAAAAGCATAAAACAAAAGAAAGGAAAGCCAGAAGTTATAAACTTGAAAGATTTGGCTTATAAAATTTCCGAGGCAAAAGAAGAGAGCCTCGATTTTAGCGATTATAAGCTTTTGGCAATAGATGAAAATCAGATTGACGATGTAAAGCAAATTTTACAAAAAGTTGCTGGGAAAAAAGTAATATGCAAGGCAATAACTGCCAATGCAAAGAGAATTTTGGAGGAGTGTGGAATAGAAGTGATTGCGAAAGAAAGGCCTAAGGCAGAAGTGGAAGGCGAAAAAGTTTGAGCTAAAAATGGGTTTTAAAGATTTTATACTGAACTTGCCAGAAGTAAAGGGGCCAGACAGAAGGCTTACGTTTAACGAAAAGTTGAAATGGGTTTTAATTGTGTTGATTGCTTTTTTTATTCTCTCAGCAATTCCTTTGTTTGGCCTGAGCGAAAATGCATTGAGCAGATTTGAATTTTTAGCCATTATCCTTGGTGCAAAGTTTGGAAGCATTATGAGCCTTGGTATTGGGCCAATAGTTACAGCCAGCATTATATTGCAGTTGCTTGTGGGTAGCAAGATATTGAACATAGATTTAAAAACAAGAGAAGGAAAAAGATTTTTTCAGGGCTTACAGAAGTTGCTTGCTATCTTCTTTACAATCTTTGAAGCATGTGTTTATGTTTTGATGAAAGGCTTAGAGGCTAAGCCAGGTTTGGAATGGTTTTTGATATTGCAACTTTTCATCGGCGGAATGCTTGTGCTTTACATGGATGAGATTATCACAAAGTGGGGGTTTGGCTCTGGAGTTTCTTTGTTTATTGTTGGTGGCGTTGCTTATGAGTTGTTTGTAAGAGCTTTCACTTTTATTGGCCCACAAGGAAAGATTCAGCCTGTGGGCAAGGTATGGGTTTTATTTTCCAGCTTTGCTTCAGGCAACACAACAGAAGCAATGTCTGCTTTGGTTGCTATAGCCGCAACAGTCATAATATTTTTGCTTGTCGTCTATGTGCAATCTGTAAGAATAGAAGTCCCTTTAAGCTTTGGAAGGATCAGGGGGTTTGGATTACGGTGGCCACTTTCTTTCCTCTACACAAGCAACATTCCTGTAATCTTGGCTGCTGCTCTTTTAGCCAATGTACAACTTTTTGCTACACTTTTACAAAAGTATCTTGGCAGAGCAACATTTTTGGGAGGATTTGACAGTAATGGAGTAGCTGTTTCTGGCTTGGCTTTCTGGCTTAATGGGCCGCATGTTATAGAAGCAGCAATCAGAGGAGCCTTCCATCCTATCATGCTACTTCAAGCCTTTACTTACATCTTGTTCTTGATTTTGGCAAGCATATTGTTTAGTGTTTTTTGGGTGCAGACGAGCGGGATGGATGCAAGAAGCGTTGCAGAACAAATAGCCGCAAGCGGTTTAAAAATTCCTGGCTTTAGAAATGATCCTAGAATAATCGAACTTATTCTTTCACGCTATATAATTCCTTTGGCAGTAATGGGAGGAGCTACAGTTGGCCTGCTTGCAGGCTTGGCCGATTTGTCAGGAGCACTTGTAAGAGGAACTGGGCTTTTGTTATCTGTAATGATCGTCTATAGGCTTTACCAAGAAATTTCACAACAGCATTTGTATGAGATGAATCCTGCATTGCGAAAGTTTTTTGGCGAATAAACAATAAATGCCAAATAACTGCCTAAAAACAACCAGCCTTCATCAACGCAGATTCAATATCTTTTATTTCATTACTCTTTACTTTCACTCTTGCTGCATAATTCTTGTCATCATAAAGAATGTTGAACTCTATGTTTTTTTCTGGAAGGTTTTTATAAACCTCTTGCAAATTGCATATAGTAGAGAAATCTGCTATCTCTTTTCGCTTTACAAAACTTGAATAGGATGTAATCTCATCTGTCTCCACATATCCAACCCCATTTTTCAGCTCGACATTTTTATCCAGCCCTATGCTTTCTGCACTAATTCTAACTATTGCTTCTATCGGATTTTTGCTTAAAGCTTTTTTACTTTGTACTATCGGCTCAAGCCTGGTGCTTTCCTCAACTTTTTCCTTCACATATTCATAACTTTTGTTTCTGTATTCTGTTTTTGGTCGCTTCATTGCACAAAAACCAGGGATAAATAAAGACAGAAGTGAGGCGCTTAAAAGCGGAGCACCTATTGTAATACCAGTCTCTTTATCGTCAGCAGCAATACCACCAATCATAGTAGAAAATCCACCTACAATGAGTGCGATAGTAGGGATGGCACATACCCATATACTTACTGGTTTGTACATATAGACATCATACTTCTCTATCTCTGTGTTGGCATATTTTGTCTCTACCAAAACTTTATTTTTGATTGCATATTCTTCTATATATCCAGAAATCTCGAATTTGTTTTCTTTTGGCACAATAAAAAATTTTACCTCAGTCTTTTGCTCTTTTCTTATTCCTTTCTCTTTGGTTTCTGTAAAGGTGTCAAGCACTTTTTTGCTCATGTCGGAGTTGACATAGTGCCAACTTCCACAACCTGCTAGCAGTGGTATGAGTGTGGTAGCCAAAAACTTTTTTAGCATAATTTAAAGCCTTATCAAAACTTATAAAATTTTGTTATCAAGTGAATATGATAAAATTAAAGACAACTATATTGTGCAGTCTTGAGGCTTTTTATCAAATCTTAGCCTCATAAAGCTGGGAGCCCTTAGCTTTTTATCCTTTGTAAGCTCGAGAAATTTTACTTCTGCTATGAGCATCGGCTTCACCCATACAACATCCTCTTCTATTTCTTTTATTTTGTTAGCATCTTTAATTGCAGGCTTTTTTGTTATAATTTTTTGCAACTGGCTTAGCAAAAAATCGATGGTAGATTTATCAAAACCAGTCCCAACCTTACCAACATATATAAGCTTTCCTCTGTCATAACATGCAAGAACCAAAGCCCCAAGCTTTTCCCTTGCCCCCTTTCCTTTCGTAAAACCAACAACTATTGCATCTACTGTGTTGAGGTTTTTTATCTTTAGCCAATTTTTGCTCCTCTTGCCTTCATAGGCCGAATCGATCTTCTTAGCCATCACTCCCTCCAGCCCTTGCTCCCTAACCTTTTTCCAAAGTTTTTTGCCATCAAAAGTGTAAGGACATTTTGTTATGAACTCGCTATCTTCAATAATTTTATTAAGCAACTCTTTCCTTACTTTTAGCGGCAAGGAAGCAGTGGATTGCTTATCAATTTGCAAAACATCAAAAACAAAAAGCGTTGCAGGCCACTCAGCACTTTTTAGCTCTATCAAAACCTTGTTGTCAAGCTGCTCCCTTTGTTGCAATAAGTTAAAGTCTGGCTTACCTTCCTTGTTAAGCACAACAAGCTCGGCATCTAAAATGCAGTTATTTGCTTTAATGTTTTTTACTATCCCTCTTAGCTCTGGATACCTATAGCTTATATCTTTTCCTCTTCTATTGATAAGCCTAATTTTGCTGTCCTCTTTTACTATAGCCACACGCGTTCCATCAAACTTCGGCTCAAAAATCCAACTCTTTTCCTCAAAAATCTCCTGGCTCCCAATTTCTGCCAGCATGAACGGAATTTCCATCTTTTTGATTTGGCTCACAGCTTTATAAAATTTTTTCATACTAGCGGATTTATTAACTCCTTTATAGTGACTAAAAAGAAAAAGTTTAAATATTGCAATGCTCTATAGCATTATGGGAGCAATGAAAAAGTTTATGGCATTGGCAATGCTTCTATCTACTTCATGCACTCCACTAATAAGGGAAAAATTTGTTTATGTTGGTAAGTCTGATTTAGCATTTTATGTCAACCAATGCGATGATAAAGATAAAGTATGCCTTCATTATTGTGTTGAAGAAAGCAGGGAAGAAGGCGAAAAGAAATTGAGGAATTTGGTGAAAAGTGCAAGTGTGGAGGAGGCGTGGATGTACATTGAAGGGGAAAATGGTGGTAAGCATATAGCAATGTGGTGTGAAAATGGAAAAAAAGAGAGTCCCTGGTATGGCCAGATGATTGTTCCCTTCCATATTCTAAAATCTTTTGATAAAGCGTATGTTTCATTTTACCATATCCATCCTGATGATGGCAGGCTTGAATCATGCAGTCCAAGCCTAACTGATTTCATAGGATTTTTTCAAATACAACATGCACTAAACAACTTAGGCATTGATGACATTGATTGCAGAATAGCAACTCCTATCGGAATTTACAAAGTCAAGTTGCCTAAATTCAACAGAGAAAATTTAGGTGTTTTGTTTGATTATGAAATAAAAAGACTACAGCGGCCAGATGACTTTGATGGTTTGTTAAAAATTTTGCACGACGCAGGCTTTAATGTTGAAATTTATTAGGCATTTATGCAATTGATGTTCACACAAAATTCAATTCTCCAAAAAACATGCATCACTGAACACTGAACTACGGTGCTTTTACACATAGCTTTATACATCAAGAATATTAGAACACAATTTCCATTTATTCTTCTCCCTTGCTTTTGCCGCTTTTTACTGTCTTAACGCTTAGCTCTAAAGCTTCTAGCAACTTTTCAGGCTTTGGCTTTTTAGGTTTAACTTCCTTTTTGCCAAGCAATACTCCCTTAAGCCTCTTCTCGAATGTATCTTCGTAAGCATTCAAATCAGGCTCAGAAGTCATCTTTTCTATAAGCTTAGCGGCAAGGTCAAATTCTTGTTTAGAAATGCTTACCTTTGCCTTAAGCTCTTCCAGCTGTGCTATATCGCGGAGCTCATAAGGGTAGTAAAGTGTTGTAAGCAAAAGACCTTTTTTGTAAGCCCTTATCACAACAAGATGCTCCTTTTCATGCAGAATCATTTTGCCAAAAGCAACCTTTGCCTTAGCTTGAAGAACTTGCTGAAGCAAGAAATATGCCTTATTGCTATGTTCGGGCACCACAAAGTAATGCTTGGAGAAAAGAAGTGGATCAAAAGCCTCGAGGGATGTAAAGCATATAATCTCTATCTCTTCAGCTTTTTCAGGTTTAAGCTTATTTAATTCTTGTCTTGTAAATGCTTTCCACTTGCCTTTCTCGACCTGAAAACCAAAAAGCACATCCTGCCATGCAACTTCAACCTTGCACTTCGGACACCATCTTTTGTATTTTAGAGGTGTTTGGCACTTGTTGCATAGCATTCTAAAGCTGAACTGTTTTGGCTCAGCCACGCTGTAAAGCTTTATAGGAATGTTCACAAGTCCAAAGCTTATGCTTCCTCTCCAAACAGCTTTCATTTTTTATTTCGTGCTTACCTCTTTTATTTCAACTTATTTGCCTTTCCGCTTACCTTGCAGAATCGGCCTGCTTTTCTATCTCGATTTTTTTCCTTATCGCAAAGCTTTCATTGCTCCCTTTGTATGCAAGAATGATTTCTTCTGCCAAAGCGTCATGCAACTTTTTTTTCTTGTTGAAATATTTATCATAAGCGCCCCAAACCATGTGCCTTAGTGCTAGGGCTATTCTTCTTGAAGGACTTGTGTCTACTGCAACAGGATACCTTGCTCCTCCATATTCGATTGCAGTAACCTCATCGTGCGGAGCAGCATTTTCTATTGCATTGACAAGAACTTGAATTGGATTTTGTTGTGTTTCTTTTTCTATTTTCTTAAATGCCTCTATAACTATTTTCATCTTTTTGCTGTATTTTCCTGTTGCCCAGTGCGTAATGATCTTGTGCTTTTTTCCTCTATGGCCTGGCACTTGCAACAAGTTAATAAGCCTCTCTACTACATGCATCCTTGTCTTTCCAAACCTCTTTTTGGTAAATTTCCCATGGGTAAATGGAATCAACTTTGGCTCGAGATTGATATAACGCTTTAATCCAGGATCGCTCACAACTACATTGTTACAATCCCACATTCCAAAAACTTTAAATTCCATTTTAACGTCTTGCCTTTTCTATTTTTCCTTCCCTAAGCCTTTTTAAGCATTGATCATTGACCTTTATCACTTCAAACCTAACACCTGGAATATCTCCTTTCTGCCTTCCTTGCCTTCCACCAATCTTCTGAACTATAACCTCATCGTGCTCATCGATAAACTTTATCGCTCCGTCGCCAGGAGCAAAAGCAGTTATAACCTTGTTGTTCTTTAAAAGCTGCACCTTTACACATTTTCTCATGGCAGAATTGGGCTGTCTGGCTTCAAGCTGTACCTTTTCCAAGACTATACCTCTGGCTTGATGAACTCCCTCTAACGGATCTGCTTTTACATTTAGCCTTAAGGCTTTTCTTCTAAATTCTTTATCGTTCCATCTAAATTTTTTCTTCTTCTTGACAAGCCTATTTGCCACGCTTCCCATAAAATTTCTTAGACTGATGTTTTTAAATCTTTTTGGTTGATTAAATTTTAAAACCATAAGGCTTATTGTTTCATGTTCAAATTTTTGAAGGAAAAAATTAAGAGCCTGATAGGAAAGAAAAAAAAAGAAATAGAAGAAGTAGAAGCCAAGACGGAAGAAATTGAAAAGAAAGAAGGGGAAGAGAAAGAGAAGAGAAAAGTAGGAGTGGAAGGAAAGCGGAAAGAACGGGAGAAAGAAAAGGAGGAAGTGGAGAAGGGAATAAAGGAGGAAACGGAGAAAAGAGAGCAAGAAAGGGAGGAGAGAGAAGAGAGGGAGAAGAGAGAAGAGATGCTTCAAAAACAAAAAGAATCCAAAGAAACAATCCTTGATAGGATCGGGGTTGGAAAGGTGAAAATTACAGAAGACAGATTTTATGAATTTTTCGAAGAGCTTAGGCTTACATTGTGGCAAAACAACGTTGCAAATGAAGTTGTCGAATTGATAGAGGATTCCTTGAAAAAGAATATCGTGGGGAAGGAAGTCAAAAAGAAGGAGTTTGAGAATTTTATGCTCAATGAGTTTAGAAAAGTCATAAAAGGCGTTTTTGTCCCTTCTCCACCTTTTTTAAATTTGTTGCAAGATAAGTTAAAAGAAAAGAGGCCAGCGGTGGTTGTCTTTTTCGGAATCAACGGAAGTGGTAAGACTACTACTATAGCAAAGATTGCATGGCTCCTGAAAAAGAACAAGTTAAGTTGCGTCCTTGCGGCAGGAGACACTTTCAGGGCTGCCAGTATTGAGCAATTGGAAAAGCATGCAAAGAAGCTTGATGTTGAGATTGTTAAACATAAGTATGGCTCGGATCCTGCAGCAGTTGCTTTTGATGCAATAAATTATGCTAAAGCACATGGCATAGATGTTGTATTAATCGATACAAGCGGCAGAATGCATACAGAAAAAAATCTGATGGATGAAATGAAAAAAATATGCAAAGTAGCAAGGCCAGATTTCAAAGTTTTTGTGGGTGAAGCAATAGTAGGGAATGATGCAGTTGAGCAAGGAAAGGCTTTTAATGAAGCTGTTGGAATTGATGGCATTGTGTTGGCTAAGGCAGATGTTGATGAGAAGGGTGGGGCAGCATTGAGCATAAGTTATGTCACAAAGAAGCCAATATGGTTTTTGGGTGTAGGCCAAGGTTATGACGATTTGGAAGCCTTTGATGTTGAGAAAGTGATAGAAAGAATTTTGTAAATTTTTTCGAGGGGAACGGAAGCCTGGTAGCTGACAAATGCTGCAATGTTTTGCCACCATCTTGGCTTCTTCCTGTATCCTACCAGCACCTCCACCATTACTTACGGTTGCACCATTCCTGGGCTGGCCGGTTTGTAATGGTAAGATCCGATAGGGCAGGAATTCATCGCAAGATGATGGAGCATTGCAGCACTTGCTTCACACCCAGGTTTTCGGCCCGCCTAAGCTCTTTTGCGGTTTTCGGCAGAGAGCTGACCTGCCACCTATCCATTCCCCAAAATAACAAAGCTAAAAAGATTAAAAAACTTTTGCCTTACCTGCATTGTTGCATCTACGGGTGTTTTAAAGAAAATTAATCACAATAATTTTTGAAAATTTTTCCTAAGAAGTTCTGTCAACTTTTCTTTATGTTTTTAGAAATATAGTCCAACGCTTCTTTTTCATTTTTCTCAATGGCAATCTCTACCGCTCTTTTTGCTACTTCTAATAATTCCTTTGCCTTCCTTCTTGCCTCGTGCGATTGCTGAACTAATGAGGCGATTTTTTGCTGGGTTGAGAATGAAAGAAGAGGGATAATAATATCTCTTAAAGATTCTTTAGGAACTGCAGTTAAAATTGTGCCTGAACACTTTTTCTTTAATTGCGATTGTAAAACAATAGTTTTTGATAAAACCAATAGAACTTCAGGCAGTATATCTAAAGGTCTAAATTGGAAAAAGCCTGTGGATGCCAGGC
>Ga0207433_10001449_pt1 | contig 51015 bp, 56 predicted proteins | sample YelNatPaOPGAMG01_FD_187559 | JGI IMG/M metagenome (GOLD analysis project Ga0207433, IMG submission 187559) | Hot spring thermophilic microbial communities from Obsidian Pool, Yellowstone National Park, USA - OP-RAMG-01 (SPAdes) (version 3) | ecosystem: Environmental > Aquatic > Thermal springs...
TGCACGTCGCTGAGTAGCTCAGTCCCACATCACGCGCAATCTGACTCTTGTTGACCTTGCGTTTGTATGCACGAATCACCTGGCGTCGGCGCTCGTGCTGTTCTGCCGGACTGAGCCGGCGGGCGTCGTCTGTGTCCATGCGCCATGAGACCACAGATCCGCTAAAAAGCCCATACTATTTATGGGCCTTATCTATAGCGCTCCAATTTGGCTGTACAGGCTGTGCACCTCAGACCCGCCTCCTCGAAGGCGATCAGGTACTATTGCAAGATCTTCTTTTGCAGCTTGTCGCAATCTGTTTGACAGTTTGGTGACGTGCAGATTCGCGCTTAACAGCACGCTCGACCGCGAAAAAGCACGCTGCGAGATGCATCAGTAATGAACAAAAAGTTATAGAACAACCCAGTCGCACCCGCCCCTCACGACTCACCCATATCGCTCATGCACGCCATGTCTCCGTTCCGAACTTGTTTCCAGACCTCTTGATTTGCAGAGCACCGCACGAACGTGCAGAAATATGACAAGGTGCGGCCTAGCCGCACTTTTTTCATTCATGCGAACACATCATGATTCAAATCTCCCTACCCGACGGTTCACGGCGCCAGTTTGATGCGCCGCTGACCGTTTCTGAACTGGCACAGTCCATCGGCGCCGGTCTATTCAAGGCCGCTCTGGCCGGCAAAGTGGATGGCAAACTGGTCGATACCAGTTACCGCCTGACGCGGGATGCTGCGGTTTCCATCATCACCGACAAGGACCCCGAGGGCCTGGAGATCATTCGCCACTCGACTGCGCACTTGCTGGCTTATGCTGTCAAGGATCTCTATCCCGATGCGCAGGTCACGATTGGCCCGGTGATCGATAACGGCTTTTATTACGACTTCGCCTACAAGCGCCCCTTCACCCCGGACGACCTGGTAAGAATTGAGACGCGCATGGCAGAACTCGCGCGTAAGGATGAGCCAGTCGAGCGCAAAGTGCTGCCGCGTGACGAGGCGATGGACTACTTCAAGTCGCTGGGCGAGCACTACAAGGCAGAGATCATTGCCAGCATTCCTGCGGGTGAAGATGTCTCGCTGTACTCGGAAGGCACGTTCACCGATCTGTGTCGTGGGCCGCATGTTCCCAGGACGGGTCGCCTCAAAGTCTTCAAGCTGATGAAGGTTGCAGGTGCATATTGGCGTGGCGATCATCGCAACGCGCAGTTGCAGCGCATCTATGGCACGGCTTGGGCGAAGAAGGAAGATCAGGAGGTGTACCTGCACGCGCTGGCAGAGGCGGAAAAGCGCGACCACCGCAAACTCGGCAAGGAACTCGATCTGTTCCATTTCCAGGAAGAAGCCCCGGGCTTGGCGTTCTGGCACCCCAAAGGCTGGGCGCTATGGCAGGCGGTCGAGCAATACATGCGACAGGTCTATCGCGACAGCGGCTACCAGGAAGTCAAAGGACCGCAGATTCTAGATGTCAGCCTGTGGAAGCGTTCCGGCCATTGGGACAACTATTCGGAGAATATGTTTTTCACCGAGTCCGAGAAGCGTCAGTTCGCAGTCAAACCGATGAACTGTCCAGGGCATATCCAGATTTTCAATTCCAGCCTGCGCAGCTACCGCGATCTGCCGATTCGCTATGGCGAATTTGGCTCCTGCCACCGAAATGAGCCATCCGGCGCCTTGCACGGCTTGCTGCGCGTGCGCGGCTTCACGCAAGATGATGGGCACATTTTCTGCACGGAAGACCAAATCGAAGCGGAGGTCACTGCCTTCCACCGGCAGGCCATGCAGGTCTACACAGACTTCGGTTTCACCGACATCGCCCTCAAAATTGCCCTGCGTCCAGAAAAGCGCATTGGCGAAGACACGGTTTGGGATAAGGCGGAATCTGCGCTGCGTGCCGCGTTGCAGGCCTGCGGCGTGGACTGGCAGGAGTTGCCGGGCGAGGGAGCGTTTTACGGCCCGAAGATCGAATACCACATGAAGGACTCCATCGGCCGCGCCTGGCAGGTCGGCACCATGCAGGTCGACTTTATGATGCCCAGTCGCCTGGATGCCGATTATGTGGACGAGCATTCTCAGCGCGTGCGTCCGGTCATGCTGCACCGCGCCATCGTCGGTTCGATGGAGCGCTTCATCGGCGTGTTGATCGAGCACTACGCAGGCGCCATGCCCCTGTGGCTCGCGCCGGTGCAGGCGGTGGTGATGAACATCACCGATGCACAAGCCGATTACGCGCGATCTGTTGCACAAGCGCTGACAAAACAAGGCTTTAGACTTGAGTTGGATTTGCGCAACGAAAAAATCAACTATAAAATACGTGAAAATGCATTGAACAAAGTGCCCTATTTGCTTGTGGTCGGTGATCAGGAGCGAGACGCAGGAACAGTTGCGGTACGGGCACGCGGCAATGTCAACCTCGGGGTGCTGTCCCTGGAGGCGCTGACGCAAAAACTCTCCCAGGAAGTGCAGTCGCGCAGCCAAGACCGGCAGTGAAATCACTGGTCTAACAGCACATTGTTTGAATGAATTGAAAGGTTTGAGCCATCGCTACGTTCCAGAGCCGTAATACACCGGAAAAACGTGCACATCGTCTGAATCGCGAAATCACGCTTCCTGAGCTCCGTCTCATCGGGCCAGAAGGCGAGGCTATCGGGGTAGTTTCACTCTCCGAGGCACTCAGACTCGCCGAGCAGCATGATGTGGATCTGGTGGAAATTGCACCAACCGCATCGCCTCCGGTCTGTCGTTTGATGGATTACGGCAAGTTCAAGTACGAAGAACAAAAAAAGAACCACGAGGCCCGTGCGAAGCAGAAACAGATTCAGATCAAGGAAGTCAAATTCCGTCCGGCAACGGACGATGGTGATTACCAGATCAAGATGCGTAACCTGCGCCGTTTCCTGGAAGAGGGCGACAAGGGCAAGGTCAGTCTGCGGTTCCGTGGGCGTGAAATTACCCACCAGGACATCGGGATGCGAGTTCTGGAACGGGTGAAGGCAGATGTGGAAGATGTCGGTCAGGTTGAGCAGATGCCCAAGCTTGAAGGGCGCCAGATGATCATGGTCATAGCGCCGAAGAAGAAAAAATAAGCCATCCTTGCGCGTTCGGGCAGGCTGCCTGAATGTCTGTTGGAGTGGGTTGCGTGTTTTTGCTGTGCAAGCAGCAAGAAACCTGCGGTGTCAATCGCAGTCGCGTGTGTTTTGCTCGAATGGGCGAATGCCGCAAAACTCGTGTGCGTGGGCTTGAAAGTGCCTGGTTCATCGTCAGGCCGCCTGCGGATATGTCATATTTAATGGAGCAATCATGCCCAAGATGAAAACCAAGAAAAGTGCCGCAAAGCGATTCCGCGTGCGTCCAGGCGGCACTGTCAAACGTGGCCAAGCGTTCAAGCGCCATATCCTGACCAAGAAAACCACCAAGAACAAGCGTCACTTGCGTGGAGCCACTGCGGTACATGACAGCGATCTGAAGCAGATCGCCGCCATGATGCCTTTCGCCTGAAGCGCCAGTCGCCTCGGTTCGAACAATCAATCAGGATAAGGAGTCTTAAATGCCTCGCGTCAAACGTGGTGTGACTGCACGTGCTCGTCACAAAAAAGTTCTCGACCTCGCCAAGGGTTTTCGCGGCCGCCGCAAAAACGTCTACCGCATCGCCAAAGAAGCGGTGATGAAGGCTGGGCAGTATGCCTACCGCGACCGCCGCGCCAAGAAGCGTGAATTCCGCTCTCTCTGGATCACCCGGATCAATGCCGCTGTGCGTCAGTCTGGCCTGACTTACAGCGTGTTCATGAACGGGATGAAAAAGGCCCGGATCGAAATCGACCGCAAGGTGCTCGCCGACATGGCTGTGCATGATGCGGCCGCTTTCGCCAAGATCGTCGATCAAGTCAAGGCTGCGATGGCCTGACCAACCGCCGCCCCGTGCGGTGGTGTCTCGCTGTGCAAAGGCCTGTTGAACAGGCCTTTGTTTTTTTGTTGCCGGTGGGTTGAGTACGGCATGTTCACTTCAAGTCATTTGTGCGCTCATGAATCCTTTGCAGACCCTGATTGATCAAGCCAGCACGGAATTTTCTCAGGCAGCGGACTCCGCCTCGCTGGAGAACGCCAAGGCGCGTTATCTCGGCAAGACCGGGGTCATCACTGCGGAGATGAAGTCGCTTGCTGCGCTATCCCCAGAGGAGAAGCGTGCGCGGGGTGCTGAAATCAACTTGGCCAAGCAGGCAATCGAGCAGGCCTTGCAGCAGCGGCGCGAAGCAATCGAGCAAGCAGCGCTCCAGGCCCAATTGCATGCGCAAGCCATTGACGTGACTTTGCCCGGGCGAGAAGGTAACCAGGGCGGCCTGCATCCCTTGACCCGGAGTTGGATTCGGATGGAGCAGATTTTTCGCTCCATGGGATTCGATGTAGCCGACGGGCCGGAAATCGAGGACGACTGGACCAATTTCACTGCGCTGAATTCGCCGCAAAACCATCCTGCGCGCTCGATGCAGGACACCTTTTATGTGGACGCACTGGACGCGCAAGGCCAACCGCTGCTGCTGCGCACACACACCTCGCCGATGCAGGTGCGCCATGCACGGGCACATGTCCAGCGCTATGCCACTGCCGCCGAGATGCCGCCGATCAAGGTCATTGCGCCGGGTCGCACCTACCGCGTCGACAGCGACGCCACACACTCGCCGATGTTCCACCAGTTTGAAGGCCTGTGGATCGGCAGCGATGTGTCGATGGCTGATCTCAAGGGGACGTTCACCAGTTTCCTGAAGGCCTTTTTCGAGCGCGACGACATTCTGGTGCGGTTTCGTCCCTCCTATTTCCCCTTCACAGAGCCTTCAGCCGAAATCGACATGATGTTTGAAAGCGGGCCGTTGAAGGGACGCTGGCTGGAACTGGCTGGATCCGGTCAGGTCCACCCGACAGTTGTGCGCAACTTTGGCCTTGATCCAGAGCGATTCATCGGGTTCGCGTTTGGCAGCGGGCTCGATCGCATCACCATGCTGCGCTATGGCATATCGGATCTGCGGCTATTTTATGAAAACGATCTGCGCTTCTTGCAACAATTCGCCTGAAGACAGCTGCGCCGATCAATTTTCCATTCTGATATCGCGGGAACGCCCCGCTGTGCTGAACATTCACACAAGAGCCGATCATGCAGTTTCCCGAATCCTGGCTGCGCCAGTTTTGCAATCCTGAACTCACGACTGAAGAGCTGGCCGATACCTTGACCATGGCGGGTCTCGAAGTCGAGGACATGCGTCCCGCCGCGCCCCTGTTCTCTGGCGTGGTCGTGGGCCTGGTGTGTGATGTTCAACCCCATCCCAACGCAGACAAGCTGCGCGTCTGTCAGGTCGATGTCGGTCAGACTGAGCGGCTGCAGATCGTTTGTGGTGCGCCCAATGTTGTGGCAGGCATGTTCGCGCCGTGTGCCATTGTCGGCGCCGAGTTGCCGCCGCAACAGGAAGGGCAGGGCGGCTTGCGCATTGGCGCTGCCAAAATGCGCGGGGTGGACTCGCAAGGCATGCTCTGTTCTGCACGCGAGCTGGGGCTGTCGGCCGACCATGCGGGTTTACTGGCACTGAGTGGATCTCCCAAACCCGGCACAGACCTGCGCACGTTGCTGGCGTTGGATGAAGCCGTGTTCACCATCAAGCTCACCCCCAATCTGGGGCACTGTATGAGTGTGCTCGGCGTGGCGCGCGAAGTGTCCGCGGTCACGGGAGCTGCGCTGCAGAAACCTCGGTTCGATCGCATCGAGCCGGTGCTGGATGATCGCCTGCCGGTCCGCATTGAGGCGCCAGACTTATGCGGGCGATTTTCCGGCCGCGTGATTCGCGGCGTGAATGCACGAGCGAAAACCCCGCTTTGGATGAAGGCGCGCCTGGAACGCAGCGGTCAGCGCAGCATTTCTGCGCTGGTCGACATTTCCAACTACGTCATGCTGGAACTGGGGCGTCCGAGCCATGTGTTCGATCTCACCAAGATTCGCGGCGGCCTTACCGTGCGCTGGGCGCGTGAAGGCGAGCAGCTGGAACTCCTCAATGGACAGACCATCTCCTTGCGTCCGGACATGGGCGTGATTGCCGCAGAAAACGGCGTTGAGTCGCTCGCGGGCATCATGGGAGGGGAGGCCACTGCCGTCACGCTGGACACCACCGACATCTACCTTGAAGCCGCCTTCTGGTGGCCAGATGCGATTCGCGGACGGGCGCGACGGCTGAATTTTTCCACCGATGCAGCTGCACGTTTTGAGCGTGGTGTGGACTATGCCACCACGGTGGAGCACCTGGACGCCATCACCACGCTGATCCTGCAGATTTGTGGCGGCAAGGCCGGACCTGCAGACGATCAGATCACCCATTTGCCGCAGCGCAAGCCGGTGCACATGCGGGTTGCGCGCTGCGAAAAGGTGATCGGCATTCCGATCGGTGCCGAACGCATGGGCGAGATTTTTTCCCGCCTGGGCTTGAAGACCGAATTCGAGACCCGTGGCGAACCCGCCTGGATCGTCACGCCGGGCAGTGAGCGATTTGATCTGGAAATCGAAGAAGACCTGGTCGAGGAAGTCGCGCGTATTCACGGTTACGAGAACATCCCCACGCAGGCGCCGGTGGCGCGTCTGCAACCCTTGCCCGTACCGGAGGCGCAACGCAGCCTGCACGCCCTGCGTCTCAAGGCGGCGTCTCTGGGTTATCAGGAGACGATCAATTTCGCCTTCGTCGATCCCAAGTGGGAGCAGGACTTTGCCGGGCAGAGCAACCCGATCAGCTTGCTCAACCCCATCGTCGCCCCGATGTCTGCCATGCGCTCCACACTCATCGGGTCGCTGGTCAAGGTGCTGGCGGACAACCTCAACCACCGCGCCAGACGCCTGCGGCTGTTTGAACTTGGACGGGTGTTCTCGCGGGATGCTCAGGCTGAAAATGGTTCGATGCAGGTTGCGGGAGTTCATCAGCCAACCCGTTTGGGCGGCCTGGCTTATGGCTCTGCTTTGCCGCTGCAGTGGGGGCAGAGCGAGCGTCGTGTCGATTTTTACGACATCAAGGGCGATGTCCAGGCCCTTTGCCTTGGTGCGGGAGATCTCCAATGGCTGCCTTGCGCGCACCCGGCGCTGCACCCAGGCCGCAGCGCACATGTGCTGCTGAATGGCCAATTTCTGGGCGTTGTGGGGGAACTGCATCCGCAGTGGGTGCAAAGTTATTCCCTGCAATCCGCTCCCATCGTGTTCGAGTTGGATGCAACTCTGTTGCAGGCCCAGCGGACACCGGAATTTTCGCCAATCAACCGTGTGCCGGCGGTCCAGCGAGACTTGGCTTTTCAAGTACCGATGGCGATCAGCTACGCGCAAATGCAACAGGCAGCACAAGCCGCCATCCAGAACCAGGCGGTTTGCGGCATCATTCAGCAAATCCACTTGTTCGACCTGTTCACTCCGGCAGGTGATCTGTCTTCCCGGAGCATGGCTTTCCGGCTTCAACTTCAGGACGTACAAACTCTGACCGACGAACGGGTGGACGCGGCTTGCCAAGCCTTGGTTGCCGCGGTGACGCAACAAACCGGGGCGCAACTCAGAGCTTGAGCCGCGCCGAAAATAAGAGAACAGGACGACCAAGGAGGGAGAGGCATGGCACGCATCCAGATCGACTCGGTGCAGACACCGACGCTGACCAAGTCAGAACTTGCCGACCAGCTTTACGAGCGGATCGGCTTCAACAAACGAGAATCCAAAGACATGGTGGATGCGTTCTTTGACAGAATCCGCGACGCACTGGCGCGGGGAGAAGATGTCAAACTGTCCGGTTTCGGTCATTTTCAGTTGCGCGAAAAGGCGCAACGGCCCGGACGGAATCCGCGCACCGGAGAGATCATTCCGATTGCTGCGCGGCGCGTGGTCATTTTCCACGCCAGTCACAAATTCAAGCATCAACTCCAGAACGCCGGGGCAGAAAACCAGCTTGCACCTGCGGAAGAGTTGTCGGACTGAGGTGAGATCAAGTGTCCGAGGGGCTGGGCATTCTTCGCCACTCCAAAGTCGACCACCATTTATCATTTAACATAATGCACATATGCTCCTAAGATGAACATGTAAATACTGCAATTTCTGCCAGCAACTACCAGGAGCCCTTGGGACGATCTTGACCCATGGCCTTGGCAATCATGGCGGCGATCTCTTTGTGATGCATATTGGTAGCCAAGGTCAAAGCGGTGTAGCCCATAGCATTCTTGAGCTTGGGATCTGCGCCTTCCTCGAGCAGCAGTTTGACGGTGCTGTCATAACCGAAGTAGGCCGCCATCATCAGTGGAGTCGAGCCATTGGGCGCAGCTGCATCAATGTAGGCAGCATGGTCGAGAAGATACTTGACGATGTCGGTGTGGCCTCGTGTCGCGGCATAGGACAGCGGCGTCCAGCCCGGCTTGTTGATTTCTGCGCCCTTTTCCACCATGAGTTTGACAATCGCCAGATCGCCCTGCAGACAGGCGATCATCAGCGCGTTTTCATCGGCCGGGGTGAGTTGATTGAGATGAATGTGCGGATCATCGATCAGCAGCCTGGCAACCTTGAGGGACTTGTCGCGCAGCGCCAGATACAGGGCGGTGTTGCCCTTGCTGTCCACTGCATTGGGGTCGAAGCCCTGTGCAAGCAGGCTGCGTACCGCGCCAACATCGTCCACATTCACGGCACGAAAAAAATCGGTGTATGCGCCTGCGCGTGCCCATCCACCAGAGCACGCAGCCAAGGCAATGGCCGCACTTGCTTGCACAAAATGACGCCGATTTTTATTCACAATCCACCTCAATCATTACTTCTATCTAATTGATTCAATTTAAAAAAAGGCTGGTGAAGTTGCTGCTGGTCTGCTCTGCCAAAGCGTCTGCGCTGACACCACGCAACTCCGCCAAGTAACTCGCCACATAGGACACATAGGCGGGTTCGTTGGTTTTCCCGCGGTGCGGCATGGGCGCAAGATAGGGACTGTCGGTCTCGATCAGCAGGCGATCGGCTGGCACCTGCACGGCCACATCCCGCAGCGCCTGCGCATTCTTGAAGGTCACGATGCCTGCAATGGAGATGTAGAACCCGAGGTCGAGCGCGCGCCGGGCAACCTCCCAATTCTCAGTGAAACAGTGCATGACGCCTCTGGCGCGCCCACGCCCCTCCTCGGCCAGAATGTTCAGGGTGTCATCTGCGCTGGCGCGGGTGTGGATGATCAGCGGCTTGTTCATCTGCAGGGCAGCACGGATGTGGACACGAAAGCGCTCGCGCTGCCACTCCATGTCGGCCTTGGTGCGGTCGCCCAGGCGAAAATAATCGAGACCGGTTTCGCCAATGCCGATCACCCGGGGCAGAACCGCTCGTGAGGTCAGGTCCTCGACCGTGGGCTCGCGCACGCCCTCGTTGTCCGGGTGCACGCCCACCGATGCCCACACGCCGGGGTAGCGCAGCGCGATGGCATGCACCGCATCAAACTCTTCCAACGTGGTGCAGATATTCAGTGCGCGGCTCACGCCCATGTCGTGCATATGCGCCAGCACCGCGTCCAGGCGTTCTTCCAGGCCGGGATAGGCCAGATGGCAGTGGGAATCCGTCAGCATGCGCAATGTGTGCAGGATCAAATGGTGTTGGTCGGTTTGCCGCTGGCTTCGGCGGCGCCCAGCGCTTCCTCGATCTTGACCTTGAGGTGCCGCGCCTTGTCGTCTGCCGGAAAGCGCACGCCAATGCCCTGGGGACGATGGTTGGATGCATTGGCCGGGTTGATCCAGGCCACCTTGCCTTCCACCGGATAGCGCTGCGGATCGTCCACAATGGTCAGCAGCAGGTACACGCCCTCCCCCAGCCGGTAATCGTGCGGCGTGGGCACGAACACCCCGCCTTCGGGGAAAAACGGAATATAGGATGCGTAAAGCGCTGGTTTTTCCTTGATGGCGAGCTGCAGCACACGGGGCTTGCTGGAGGCCGCCGTGGATGCGGGGCGCGGGGTGGTCACCATGGGTCAGTCTCCTGAGGAGAAAAGCTGGACAAATTCTAGGAGCAGCGCGTCGCTGGCGAGTGCCTGATTCAAGGGAAACCCTGCCAGTCGTTGTTTTGCGCCCAGATCGCGCAGCGCGTCACTCAGACGGACGGGCGCAATCTGTCGCGCCAGTCGCGTGAGCGCTTGTTGCTGCTGTGGCAAGTAGAGCGCTGCGGCGCCCGCTTGCACACGCTGCAGGTCGCTGCCGATCTTGATCAACGCCGCCAAGCCGGTGGCATAGTCGGGCGGCGGCGGCAAGGCGGATGACACAGGCGACGCACCGGAGCGAGACACCGCGCTGAGCAGAGTCTCAGCCCAATCCAGGCCATTTGCCGGGTCGGTCTGATAGATCGCCCACTGGCACCAGGCCAGCACCTGCGCCTGCGCAGCAGATGCACCGATTGTGCGCTGCGCTTCGGCAGGAGTCGGTCGAGGCATGGCAGCTTGGCGGCAGCGGCTGCGGATGGTGGGCAGGAGCGCATCAAACCGGTGCGCGCCAAGGAGGAACTGCACCGCCTTTGGAGGTTCCTCCAGGGTTTTGAGCAGGGCGTTGGCCGCAGTGGGGTTGAGCGCGTCCGCTGGATAGACCAGGGCGACTTTGGCCTTGCCCCGGTGGCTGGTGCTCACCGCCCACTCGTTGAGACGGCGGATCTGCTCGATGCGGATGTCCTGACTGGCGGTTTTGGACTCGCTGCGCGCTGCGCCCTCGTCAAGCGAGTTCAGGCCGAGTTCGGGCCACAGGGCTTCGGGGGCGGCGACCGCCAAATCCGGATGGGTGCCTGCCCGAGCCAGTGCGCAACTGGCGCAGGAGCCGCAAGCGCGCCGCGCTGCCAGTGCGGCTGGAAGTCGGGCGGAGGCGCTTTCGCTAGGACTGTTGTCGACAGGAGAGTCACACAGCAAGGCATGAGCAGACTGCTTCAACGCAAGCCATTTGCCATAGCCCTGGGGCGCATGAATCAGCCAAGCGGAATTCATTTTGAATCAAACTCAGTAAGAACATTGTTCAAGTGATTTGTGATGATTTTTTGCACCAGATCCGGTGTCTGCGTGCCGTCCACGACCACCCATTTTTTTGGCGCTGCCTCGGCCTGCTGCAGATAGTGCGCCCGAACGCGTGCAAAGAATTCCACGCTCTCTCGTTCGAACCGATCGCGCTGACGCGCCTGCGCCAAGCGCTGCGCGGCCACCTCGGGCGGCACGTCGATGAGGATGATGCAGCCCGGGCAGAGCCCCGGATGCACCCAGCGCGCAATGACTTCGAGCCGCTCGGTGGGAACGCCCTTGCCTCCGCCCTGATAGGCCAGGGTCGCCGCGGTGAAGCGATCACACACCACGTCAGTGCCTCCGAGCAAGGCGGGTTCGATGACTTGAAGCACATGTTCCTGTCGGGCGGCGAACATCAACAACGCCTCTGTGGGAGCGCGCATGGGCTCGTTCAGTAGCAGCATGCGGATTTTTTCGCCGATCTCGGTGCCGCCGGGCTCGCGGGTGAGCACCACTTTGCGGCCTGCCGCCTTGAGAAATTCGACCACCGCGTGCAGTTGGGTGGATTTGCCCGCGCCGTCGATGCCCTCGAAGGCAACGAACAGGCCGGGGCGATAGGGATTGAGTGCGCTCATGGGTTCTTGAGGATGTAGCGAGCCACGGCAGCGTTGTGCTGCGCGAGGGTGTCGGAAAACTGGCTGCTGCCGTTGCCACGAGCAACAAAATACAGCGCCTTGATCGGGGCCGGATGCAGCGCGGCATGCAGCGAGGCCTCGCCAGGCAGGGAGATCGGCGTGGGCGGCAGTCCGTTGATCACATAGGTGTTGTACGGCGTGAGAGTCTGCAGGTCGCGTTTGGTCAGGTTGCCCTGAAAACGCGCGCCCATGCCGTAGATCACCGTCGGGTCGCTCTGCAGCGGCATTCCGACGCGCAGGCGGTTGATGAACACTGCGGCAATCTTGTCACGGTCTTGTGGATTGCCGGTTTCCTTTTCGATGATGGACGCCAGGATCAGCGCCTGCTGCGGTGTTTTTAGCGGAAGATCAGGCGCGCGTTCGGCCCAGGCAGCGGTCAGACGCCTTTGCATCGCCTTGTACGCGCGGCGCAGCACGTCAAGTTCAGAGGAATCGCGGGCATACAGATAAGTGTCGGGGAAAAACTCGCCTTCAGGCGAAGTGCCTGCCGGTGCGCCAATGCGTTGCATCAATTGCGCCTCAGTCAGCCCTGCCGCATCGTGCTGCAGCCCCGGTGCCGAATGGAGCGCCTGCAGCATCTGCGCGAAGGTCCACCCTTCGGGAATGGTGACAGCCAGCAAGGTCTGGTCCCCTCGCGCCATGCGTTCGAGCAGCGTCCATGGGGTTGTGCCCTGGGTGATTTCATAGCTGCCAGCCTTGAGTTCCGCGCCCCGGCTGCTCACGCGGGCCAGCCAGTAAAACAGGCGCGGCTGCAAGTCTGCGCCCTGCTGTTTGATCTGCCGAGCGGCAGACAGCGCCGAACTCCCGGGACGCACAGAAAAATCGAGCGGGCTCTCGCGCAGCGCAATCGGGCTGCTGGCCCACCAGGCCATCGCACCGGCAAGCAACACCAGAACGAGCAGACCGAGAAGAAGAAGTTTTCGCAGCAAACGCACAGCGTCCAAGGAAAGATGTGCAGAACCTGGACAATGCCCGCAGCACGCTCCAGTAGCAGAAGCTTCCTATACTAATCGACCCCCTGTCCCTCCTTGCTCGTCCTCATGGGCGGGGTCCGCCGAGTCCGCAAAAGGTTTCCATGTCACTGTCTTCCTGCTCTCTCCATTCTCTTTCCGTGCTGCGTGTTTCTGGCCCGCAGGGCGCCGATCTGCTGCATGCGCAGCTCAGTCAAGACTTTCAGCACTGGCCAGCGGATCAGGCCCGGCTGGCGGCGCTGCTCAATCCGCAGGGACGGATGCTGGCCGACTTCATCGCTCTGCAATGGGCGCCGGAGCAGATCGCCCTGCTGCTCGATGCCTCGATTGCCGCATCTGCGCTGCAGCGTCTTCGCATGTTTGTGCTGCGACTCAAATGCACGCTGGACGACGCCAGTGCGCAATTGCATCTCCACGGACTGATCGGTGCGTCCCTTGCCGATTATCCTGCTCACCTTGCGCCACCGACCCAACCCTGGGGCGTGCGGCGGTTGGAGGGTGGCGCGCTGTTGTTGCGTTTACCGCAGGCCGACGAGGCGGTGCGCTGCGTGCTGCTGAGCGACTCCACCCAGCCCGAGCAGCAGACGCTGCAAGCCGGGCTGTCCGCCCTGCCCGCGCTTCCTGCGTCTGATTGGGCCTTGCAGGACATTCGCGCCGGATTGCCCCACCTCACACTGGCCACGCAGCAGATGTTCGTACCGCAGATGCTCAATCTGGAGTTGATCGGCGGTGTCAGTTTCAAAAAGGGGTGTTATCCGGGACAGGAAGTGGTGGCCCGCAGCCAGTACCGCGGCACCCTCAAGCGCCGCACCTACTTGGTGTCCAGCGCAGCGCCGTTGCAAGCCGGGCAGGAACTGGTGCATGAGGCCGATCCAGGCCAACCCTGCGGCGTGGTGGTCAACGCTGCGCCCGATCACGCCGGACGGTTCTGGGCCTTGGCCGAACTGAAAATCGCCCTGGCGGAGCAACCGGGCTTGCATCTGGGGGATGTGACCGGCGCCGCAGTTGACATTGGCACCCTGCCCTACGCGCTGACCGCGCCCACCTGAAGTGCGGCGGCGCGCAGCGCGTGCGCAGCGGAATCCACCGCCTGCGTGGCTTCCGGCAGGGCGCGGCTCAGTTTGATGAAGTCGTGCGTCACCCCGAACCATTCGGTCGTGGTGACCTGTCCACCAGACTGGCGCAACAGCTCGCCGTAGGCAAGACCTTCGTCGCGCAGCGGATCACAACCGGCCACCGCGATCCACGCCGGGGCCAGAGCCCGGTGGTCTGTGGCGTGCTGCGGGGCAAAGCGCCAGTCGGTGCAGTCCTGCGGGCTGCGCAGGTAGAGCCCGAAAAACCAGTCGATCTGGTCTTGGTCGAGCAGAAAGCCATGGGCGTAGCGTCGTTGCGACGGCGTGTCATGCCCGCAGCCCATGCCGGGGTAGAACAACAATTGCAAGGCCAGCGGCAGCGCCGCGTCGCGCGCGGCCAGGGCGCAGGCGGCGGCCAGTGTGCCGCCTGCGCTGTCGCCGCCCACGGCAAGGCAGCACGTGTCGGCGCCGAGCAGATCGCCGTGGGCATGCAGCCATTTCAGCGCGTCTAAGCTGTCGTTGAACGCGGTGGGGAATCGGTGCTCCGGGGCGAGGCGGTAGTCCAGCGAAAGCACCATCCACCCCGAGCGCAGCGCCAGTTGGCGGCACAGCGCGTCATGCGTCGCGGTGCTGCCGATGACAAAACCGCCGCCGTGCAGATAAAGAAGCGTCGGCTGCGGCGACTGCCAGTCTGCTGCGCGCGGCGCGTAGCGGCGTAAGGACAAGCGGGTACCGTCGCGACTGGGGCAGTCCAGCACATCGCACAGTGCCAGCGGCGCTGGGGCGAAGTCGAGCACCTGCGCCATGCGGGCATAGGCGGTGCGCGCCTGCGGGGGAGAGAGTTGAAGCAGCGGTGTCTGCCTGGCGCGGGCAATGCGCTGCAGCAGTTCCCGCATGCGCGGGGTGAGATCCTGCTCAGGCGGGGTGTCCGGCCGCCCTGCCCCTTGCGCGGCGCTGCTGGTATTCATGCGGTCCAGGCCCACAGCGGCAGGTCGTGCTGCTCGGCCAGCGCCGTGAGTTCGGTGGTGGTGTGCGCCCGGCACCAGCGGGCGACCTGCCGGTGTGTGCTGCCCCGTGCCTGCGCGAACAAGGCGTCGCGGAAGTGTGGCTCCAGCGCGGCGATCGCCACCAATCCGTTCGCACAGCGGTACACGCCGTATTCCGGCCGCGCGCCGCCGAGCAGGCTGCCCTGCGCGGTCATCCCCAGTGCGCGCGGCACTGCGGCAAAGCCTGCGGCGTCGGACAGCGCGACCTCCAGCCACACGCCCTTGCCCTGCAACCGCGCCTGCAGCAGCGCGCCCAGTGCGGCCTCGACCACAAGCATGGCGCCCATCATGTCGGCCAGTAGGGTGGGGGGCAGCTGCGCGGTGTCGATCAGCCCGGCCTCGGCCTGAAAGGTGAGATCGTGTCCGGGCAGATGCGACTGCACGCCGGGATAGCCGAGTACGCAAACCGTGCTGAGCTGTGCATGGCGCGCGGCCAGTCGGCGCTTGCCCAACCCCAACCGATTGAGCGCTGCGGGCCGGAAGGCAGTGAACAGCAGGTCGCTTTGCAGCAACTGCGCATCCAGCGCGGCCTGTCCTTCGGCGGTTTTCAGATCCAGTGTCTGCACGCGGATGCCCTTGTGCATCGCGCGGTAGAGCGCGGGCGACATCTGCGCCATCGGGTCACCGCTGGGCGGCTCGATCTTGTGCACCTTGGCGCCCAGCGCGCGCAGCCGGGCGGCGGCTGCCGGACCAGGCAAATTCACCGCCAGGGAGGTGATGCGTACCCCGGCGAGCGGCTTGAAATGGCGGGGTTGACGCGGATAAAGGCGGGCAACGGAAGTCATGGGAACGCAGAGTTGACGCTGCAACGCAGCCAGATGCCATTGTGCGCAATCAGCGAGTTGCGCCGGGTGCGGGTTCAGTGCATCGCCTGCATGGCAATATCGAGCGAACGCAGCCGTAGATCGGTCTCGAACACATCACAAACCAGCATGAATTCATCCGCCTGGGTCGACTGCGCCAGCGCGGCAAAACCGCTGTGTAAGGTGTCCGGGCCGCCAATCACGGCAGCGGCGAGAAAGTCCAGAATGGCTGCGCGCTCCTGCGGATGCCGTTGTGCAAGGTAATCCGGCACGGGCGGCTGCAGCCTGCCGCGCTGCCCGGTGAGAATGCCGAGCACCCGCTGCAGCATACTGCTGGCGAGGTATTGCGCCTCCTCGTCCGTGGGTGCGGCAACGCAAGGCACGCCGATGATCACGTAGGGCGCCTCCAAAGTGGGCGACGGCTGAAACTCTCGCCGGTAGAGGTCAAGCGCCTGATGCAGCAGACCCGGGGCGAAATGCGAAGCAAACGCGTACGGCAGCCCGCGCTGCGCCGCCACACGCGCGGAAAACAGACTGGAGCCGAGCAGCCAGATCGGCACTTGCGTGCCGGCGCCTGGCATGGCCACCAGGCGCTGGCCTGGCTCGATGGGGCCAAGCAGGCGCTGCAGTTCGGCCACATCGCGCGGGTAGTCCTCTTCTCGCTCCACGCGGTCGCGTCGCAGGGCGCGCATCGTCAGCGGATCGGTGCCGGGCGCGCGGCCCAGGCCCAGATCGATGCGGCCGGGATAGAGTTCGGCCAGGGTGCCAAAGGCTTCAGCCACGACCAGCGGCGCATGGTTGGGCAGCATGATGCCGCCCGAGCCCACACGGATGCGCTGCGTGCTGCCAGCGATATAGCCCACCAGAACTGCGGTTGCGGAACTGGCCACGCCCGCCAGGTTGTGATGCTCGGCCAACCAGTAGCGCCGAAAACCCAGGCGCTCGGCGTGTTGCGCGGTGCGCAGCGCCGTATGAAGGGCCTCGGCCACCGTGGCGTTCTCGCGCACGGCAACCAGATCGAGCAGGGATAGGGCGATGTTTTTCAGGGAATGCATCATCCCATTTTGCGGCGATTGCACAGTCGTTGCAGTGCGGCTTGACGATGGTCGACCTACGCTGCCGTGATCTGCCGCGCGACTACCACGACCTCGATGTGCCAACGCGGATCGGCCAGTTGTGCCTGCACCGTGGCGCGCGGCGGGGTGTGGCCGGGCGCGACCCAGGCGTCCCACACTGTGTTCATACGCGCGATTTCACCCATGTCGGCAAGATAGATCTGCACACTGAGCAGATGTGCCTTGCTGCTGCCGCATTCGGCCAGCAGGCGGTCGATATGGCCGAGCACCTCGCGGGTCTGGGTTTCGATGTCGGCGTCGGGGTTCTGCTCGGGCACCTGGCCGGCGAGGTAGACGGTTCCGGCGGCAATGGCGGCCTCGCTCAGGCGCGGGCCGATATGAAGGCGGGTGATCATGGGCATCTCTTCTTCAACGGTCGGTGGGCAGATACAGGCTTTCCTTGACATCCTCCATCACCACATAGCTGTGCGATTCGGCGGCAACCGGCAGGCGCTTGAGAATATCGCCGAGCAGATGACGGTATTCCTTCATGCCGCGCAGTCGGAACTTCACCAGATAGTCGAAGCCGCCCGAGACCAGATGACACTCCATCACCTCGGGCATATGCAGCAATTCCTTGCGCACCGCGTCGAACACATCGCCGGACTTGGTGGCAAGCTTGATTTCTACGAACACCAGCAGGGTCTTGCCCAGCGCCTCGGGGTTGACCCGCGCGTGGTAACCGGTAATGACCCCGGCACGCTCCATGCGCTTGACACGCTCCGTGCAAGGCGAAGCCGACAGACCAACCTCGCCTGCCAGCTCGGTCATGGACATGCGGCCGTTGCGCTGCAGGATGTCGAGAATACGGCGGTCGATGCGGTCGAGTTCGTACATATCGCGTGCAGGAGATAAGAGATCCGTTGCTTGCGGCAATTTTCACTGTGAAAGGGATTGAATACAAGGAAATTTTCTGTAATTAACCGACTAAATTTCGCATATCCACCAACCTTGGGGGTCATGCAATGAAAGTCATCGTTCTCGGCGCCGGCGTGATTGGAACCACCACGGCGTACTACCTCGCCAAGTCGGGCGCTGAGGTCACGGTCATCGACCGGCAGAACGCTTGTGCGATGGAAACCAGCTTCGCCAATGCCGGACAAGTCTCGCCCGGCTACTCCACCCCGTGGGCGGCGCCCGGCATTCCCCTCAAGGCATTGAAATGGATGTTCCAGCGTCACGCGCCCCTGGCCATCCGGCCCGACGGCAGCCTGTGGCAGCTGCGCTGGATGGCGCAGATGCTGCGCAACTGCTCTGCCGAGCGCTATGCCGTCAACAAAGAACGCATGATGCGGCTGGCCGAATACAGCCGCGCCAGCCTGCAGGCGTTACGCGCCGAAACCGGCATCGCCTACGAACAGCGTACCGGTGGCACCTTGCAGGTCTTTCGCAGCCAGGCTCAGCTCGACGCTGTGCAGCGCGACATCGCCGTGCTGGAAGATTGCGGTGTGCCTTACGAACTGCTCGACCGCGACCAGCTCGCCCAGGTGGAGCCCGCCCTGGCCCACGCCCGCGAACGGCTCACGGGTGGGCTGCGCCTGCCCCATGACGAAACCGGCGACTGTCAATTGTTCACGACGCGGCTGGGCGAGATGGCGAGCGCCCTCGGGGTGCAGTTCCGCTTTGGCCAGACGGTTCGGGGCCTGGCAAGTGATGGACACCGCATCACGGGTGTGCAGGTGGGTGAGCAGATGCTCACGGCCGATCGCTACGTGCTGGCGCTGGGCAGCTACACCCGCGATGTGCTGACGCCGCTGGGCATCGACCTGCCGGTCTATCCGGTCAAGGGCTATTCACTCACCGTACCTTTGGTCGACGAGTCGCTGGCGCCGCAATCGACCGTGCTGGATGAAACCTACAAAATCGCCCTCACCCGCTTCGACAAGCGCATCCGCGTGGGCGGTATGGCTGAACTGAGTGGGTTCGATCTGCGTCTGAACCCACGTCGGCGCGAGACGCTGGAGATGGTGACGCGAGACCTGTTTCCAGGCGGCAATCTATCTGCTGCCGAGTTTTGGACCGGCCTGCGCCCCATGACCCCCGACAGCACGCCCATCGTGGGGCCCACGCGCCTAGCCAATCTGTTCCTCAACACCGGGCACGGCACCCTGGGCTGGACCATGGCCTGCGGGTCAGGCCGTGTGGTGAGCGATCTGGTGCTGAACCGCAAGCCCGACATCAGCACCGCGGGTTTGGGCATCGACCGCTACGACCGACACGCCGCTCCGGCCAAAATCCTGCATTCCAGACCGGCTTGATGACGATCAGCCCGACCTGTTCTGCAGGATCGCCTTGAGTTCGCTTTCAATGAGGGTTTCCTTCTCCAGCAACAGCCGCGCGCCCTCTTCCAGCTGAGCGCGCTTTTGTTGCAGGATGTCTTGCGCGCGGTTGAAGGCCTCGTTCACCAGATCGCGCACCGCGCAATCAATCTCGCGTGCCGTCTGCTCGCTGTATTCACGCTGTGGCGGCAGACCGGGCGTGCCGAGAATCGATTGAGGACTTTCCTCCAGACTGACGCCGCCGAGTTTTTCGACCATGCCGTAGCGGGTGACCATATTGCGCGCGATGTCGGTCACCTTGGCCAGATCGTCCGCCGCTCCGGTGGACCAATGGCCATAGACCAGATGCTCGGCGGCGCGGCCGCCCATCAGCACGGCCATTTTGTTCTGCAACTCTTCACGGGTCATCAGGTAACGATCTTCCGTAGGCCGCTGAATGGTGTAGCCCAGTGAACCGATACCTCGCGGAATGATGGACACCTTGTGCACCGCATCGGTACCCGGCAGGCTCATGGCCACCAGCGCATGTCCCATTTCGTGATGAGCCACGATGTCGCGTTCCTTGGGGTTGAGCAGACGGTTTTTCTTCTCCAGTCCGGCGACGATGCGTTCCACCGCCCGGGTGAAGTGCGACAGCGTGACCGTCTGCGCATTCTCCCGCGTGGCCAGCAGCGCCGCCTCGTTGACCAGATTGGCCAGGTCGGCCCCCGAAAACCCTGGTGTGAGCGCCGCGATCTGCTCCAGATCGACCGCGGGATCGAGCTGGATCTTGCGCACGTGCACCTTGAGGATCTGCACCCGGCCGATCTTGTCGGGCCGATCCACCAGCACCTGCCGGTCAAACCGCCCGGCGCGCAGCAGGGCCGGATCGAGGATTTCCGGCCGGTTCGTGGCCGCGAGGATGACGAGCGAGGAACTGGAATCGAAGCCATCGAGCTCCACCAGCAACTGATTGAGGGTCTGTTCCTTTTCGTCATGTCCACCGCCAAACGGCGCCGAGGCGCGGGCGCGGCCCAGCGCATCGAGTTCGTCGATGAAAATGATGGCGGGAGCCTTCTCGCGGGCCTGCACGAACAAATCGCGCACCCGCGCCGCGCCCACGCCGACAAACATTTCCACGAACTCCGAGCCGCTGATGGAAAAGAACGGCACGTCCGCCTCCCCCGCCACCGCACGGGCCAGCAGTGTCTTGCCGACCCCGGGAGGCCCGACCAGCAACACGCCTTTGGGCGCCCGCGCGCCCAGGCGGCTGTGCTCTTGGGGATGCTTGAGAAAGTCCACCACTTCCTCGAGTTCCGCCTTGGCCTCGTCCACGCCCGCCACATCGGCAAAGGTCACACCGGTGCGGTTTTCCATATAAACCTTGGCGCGGCTCTTGCCGATGGACATGAACCCGCCCATGCCCATGCCGCCTGCCTTGTCAGCAAACTTGCGCACCAGAAAAAACCAGACGCCCACGAAGATCAGCGCGGGCAAGACCCAGGACAAAAGATTGGACAGCCAGGTGTCGGTGTAACGCTGCGAATAGCTCACGCCATACTGCTGCAATTCACTCGCCAGGCGCGGCTCCACACGCACGGCCACGACCACCGTCTTGCCATTCGCGTCGGGCGATTTCAGCGTGCCGGTAATGGTCTGGTCGCCGATGACCACATCCTTGATTCGACCCTCCTTCAAGTACGTCTGGAACTCGCTGTACGGCACTGTCTGCACATTGCTGTACGAGGACCACAGGCTTTGCACCAGGAACATGAGGGCAATGGCCAACAGCCAATAGCCCAGATGCACCTGCGCCTTGGGGTCGATCACTGGGTTTTTTTTGCCTCCGGATTGCAGAGAAGATTTTTGATCATCAGCCATGATGCGTTCGCGAGTTCCGACGGCATTCAGGATAGCGACCCAACAGACCCCCAGCCAAGAGCTGGGCGCGTTGGATCGGTTGCTGACAGCCTACGCCCATGAGATCGCGCAGGCTGATCGGCTCGACAGCGCTTGAGCCGCATGTCATCAAAACCATTTTGCAGACCTTCTGCGGTTGTGTTCAAAAGTAAATTTAGCGTCATATGATGACAGGTTTGCGAATCTTGATCCCTCGATTAAAGGCATGATATTTCATGGCATGCTTATATTCTGAATAATTTACCTTGAAACCAAAATTTTTCTTTCATTTTCAATGAATTAAATAAATGAATATGTTTCTACAAACATAGCGCTCGAATGAGCTGCAATCATTGAAAAAATGGATTAAATCAACTGATTAAATCCATTACTCAAACCCTCCTCTTCCGGATACAAAGAAGAAACAAGACGCGATGAAATGCAACGCGTCCGTCCATCACACCGAGGAGGAATGGCATGAAACAAATTGAACAAGCCCCAGCCCCGCAGGCTCGGCGATTTTTTTTGCAGCGCGCGGCTGCTGGCTTGGGTGCCCTGGCGCTCGCCCGCACCAGTTTTGCGGCCGACACCATCGAACTGCCTTTGCCCGGCGGGCCAGACAGCCGACGTTTGACCACCGCGTTTCCCGGCAAGGGCGAGATGATTCTGCAGCGCACCCGTCCCCCGCTATTGGAGACGCCCTGGTCGGTGTACGACCGGGGTGTGTTCACCCCGGTCGATCAGTTCTATGTGCGCTGGCACTGGGCAGACATCCCCACGACCATGGACCCGCACACCCACAAGGTGCGCATCAGTGGCCATGTGGACAATGTGCTGGAGTTCACGGTGTTCGATCTGATGAAGCAGTTCAAACACGTGGAGCTGGCGGCCGTCAATCAGTGCTCCGGCAATTCCCGCGGCTTCTTCCAGCCGCGTGTGCCTGGCGGCGAGTGGGGCAATGGCGCGATGGGTAACGCCCGCTGGGTCGGCGTGCGGCTCAAGGACGTGCTCGATGCCGCAGGCGTCAAGGCGGGAGCGGTGCAGGTGCAGTTCGAAGGGTCGGAGCGGCCTGTCGTGCCGACCGCGCCCAACCTGAAAAAATCGCTCTTGGTCGACCATGCACGCGACGGCGAGGTGATGATCGCCTGGGAGATGAACGGCCAGGCGCTGCCGCTGCTCAACGGCTTCCCCTTCCGGCTCGTCGTGCCAGGCTGGTACGCCACCTACTGGACCAAGATGCTCCAGCATGTGCGCGTGCTCAACGAGGAAGACACCAATTTCTGGATGAAGCCGGCCTACACCATCCCCGACAACTGGCCGCACGCCAATATGACGCCGGGCGAAAAGGACGTGAAGTTCGTCCCCATCAACCGCATGGTGCCGCGATCGTTTGTTACCAACATCAAGAACGGAGAGAAAGTCGGCGCTGGCCGGCCCGAACGGGTGCGCGGCATCGCGTTCGGCGGCGATACGGGGGTCAAGGCCGTCGACGTCTCGATCGACGGGGGCAAGACCTGGATGCCGACCGAACTCGGCCGCGACTATGGCAAGTTCAGTTTCCGCCAGTGGAGCACGCATCTCAAACTACCCAAGGGCGAGCAGACGGTGATGGTGCGCTGCACCAACAGCGACGGCCTGCAGCAGCCTATGACGCCCAACTGGAACCCTGGCGGTTTCATGCGCAATGTTGTCGAGACCACCCAGATCGTGGCTGTTTAACAGGGAGAACCCACATGCTTCAACACACAACCCGCGCCACACTGCGCGCCCTGGGTGCCACTTTGATGCTCGGCGCATGCGCCGCCGCACCCGCCTACGCCCTGACCCTCAAGACGCAGAGCATCACGCTGCCCAGCAGCACCCGTGTCTTCCCCGGCGATGGCCCGGGCGCTAGAGCGGCCAACACCTACTGCCTGATGTGTCACTCCGTGGGCATGGTGATGAACCAGCCTGATTTACCCAAGGCCGCCTGGCTAGTCGAAGTCAACAAGATGAAAAACGTCTTCAAGGCACCCATTCCCGAGGACCAGGTGCCCGTCATCGCAGAGTATCTCGACAGCATCAAGGGTAAGAAGTAAAGCCCCGGCGGGCGATGCCCTCGCGCACTGACGCAGCCCGGAACACCCGTGCCGGCCTGCGTTATGCGCGTTTTTTCGCTCGATGTCGCTTCAGTGCATTTCGTTGCGGATGTACAGATCGCCTTTGATGCTGGCGATGTAGGCCGCAATGTCTTGCAAATCCTGCGTGTTGTACTGCGCCACCATGCCGCTCATGATGGCGTTGTTGCGGCCATAGAGCGGCGTCTGGTGCTTGGCCTGATATTGCTGCAGAGCGTGGAACAGATAGCTCTGATATTGGCCTGCGAGCTTGGGATAGTTCGGGGCGATGGGTTTGTCCAGTCCGGCGCCGTGGCAGGCGATGCAGCCGCCTTTGTTCACCAGCGCCTCGCCTTTTTGGACGTCCGCTGCATGGGCTGCGCAGCCCAGGGCGAGGAGTGCGGTGGCGGCCAGCCCTGTGATCAGTCGTTTCATGGGAGTGTTCCTCATTTGATCTTTTGGTTTTTCTCGATGGCGTAATACGCCGACAAATCAGCGATTTGCTGTGGGGTGAGGATGTCGGCCACGGCTTTCATCGTCGGATTGCGTCGCGCTCCGCTGCGGTAGTCCTGCAGGCACTGGGCGATGTACGCGGCACTCTGTCCGTTGAGCTTGGGAGCGCGGTACACCTCGGGAAAATCGGTTTTGAAGCCGCCGTGCGCGGCGTGGCATCCCTCGCACATACTGCTGTCGTATCGGCCCGCGGCAGCATCGCCCGTCAGGGACTGGGCCTGTGCCGTCGCGCACAGCAGAAGGGACATGGCGATCATGCTGATGAATCGATGGTTCATGGAGCTTCCTAGGAAAGTGGGATCGAAACAAAAAACGCAGCCGGTGCCAGGGTCGCCGCGGTTGCCGCGGCTCTGGCCCTGCTTGACGCATGGGTTGACATCACCGGCGCTTGCGGGCGAGATGGCGTGCTCATGGCGCCTTCAATACCGCAGCGTCGGCGGGCATGATCAGCAGCCAGGCCGCGCGCAGTTGCAGCGGCAGGCTGGCGACGAACATCACCAGGCCGGCGTAATGCTGGTCGTCCAGTGGGCTCAGGTTCCACAGGCAAAGCACATCCAGATAGGGGGTGTAGAGCACCTGCGCGCTCCAGACCCAGACGGCGGCGATGATCATCATCGGCAGGCTGCCCAGCCAGCCGTAAAGGCCGGCGATCCATCGCTGCGACAGGCTGGTGCTGCCCGCCAGCAGCTGCGCCCAGAACATCACCCCCGAAATGAGCAGCAGCAAACCGATCGGCCCGGAAAACAACGAATTGGCCAGGGCGGTGTTGAAGACTCCGGGCAGGTTGACACCCAGCGTCAGGATGACAAAGACGGCACAGGCCACCCAGGCATCGAGCAACCAGACGCTCCAAGCCCTGTGCGGTGGGGCATGCCAGCGCGAGCGAACCGCGGGGGGCACACCCACCAGTAGCAGCGGCGAGACGATCTGCCCCATGCTCATCAGGGCGATGGTGTAGCTGGTCATCGACGCCAGTGGATTGTGCAGACCCCATGCCGATGCCAGGGTGAGCAGACAGCCTGCGACGAAGACGATCACCCGCCACCAGGCCCAGCGTCCGCGCCAGGCCGCCACGCCGTAGGTCAGCAGCATCGCCGCAATCAGCGCGAACCACCCGCCCCAGGCCGCCAGCGGCCAGCCGTTGTGGGTCATCAGGGCTCCAGAATGTGACGCAGATCGCCGGCCAGCCAGGCGGGATGGGTGAGTTGGCCGTAGCCATAGCGCGCGAGCAGGCGTCCATCCGGGCTGACCAGGGTGACCGCTGCGGTATGGTCGATCCAGTAGTTGCCCGCACCGGCATCGACCCGCCGCCAGGTGACGCCCCACTGCCGCGCCGACGCCGTGACCGCAGCCAGCGAGCCCCGCAGGGCGACGGCGTCGTGCAGGAAGCTGTCGACGTAGGCTTGAAGCACCGGCGGCGTGTCACGCGTCGGGTCGAGGGTGACGAACACCACGCGCACCCGCTGCCGCAGCGCGCCCAGGCGCTGCAGACTCTGCGCCAGGGCAGCCAGCGTGAGCGGGCAGACGTCGGGGCAATGCGTGTAGCCGAAAAACACCAGCACGGCACGGCCACGCTGCTGCCGCCAGCTGAACACCCCGCCCTGGGTGTCGACAAAGCCGGTGAAGGCTGGGGCGGGAAGGTCGGGCAGCGGAGAGCCATGGAGCGCCGCGCCCTGCGGTTGCAGGCGCGACCAGACCAGCAGCGCGCCGAGCAGCACCAGAGAGACGAGGGCCGCGCGCAGAGCAGAGGTTTTCCAGCCGCTGCGCCCTGGCTGCTGCACGGCCCCGGCAAAGCTTGGTGGCGCTGCATGGTTCATCCCATCACCAGAGCACAAAGCCCGGGGCGTGGATCGGATGCGTGAGCATGGGCCAGAACACCGGGATGTACACCGCCAGGGTGATGACAAAGGTGATCAGCGTCCACAGTCCGAGGGGTTCGGCCACGCGCGCCAGAACCGACCCCTCGGAGCTGGTGATGTAGTCCGTAAACGGAATCTCCACCATCGCCTTGGCGTTCTTCTGGCCGAACAGGGTGCCGAAAAACACGATGTAGTAGAGGATGGCTCCAAGGGCCGCGATCGCGCCGCCGATGCCCACGATGATCAGCGCCGGGTGCACCGCACCGTAGAGCTGCATGTATTGGTCATGCGGCAGGGAAGAAACCCAGGCCCGGCGGGGCACGCCGTCCATCCCGGCCCAGTGTCCGGCGAAACCCCAGGTCATCAGCCCGAGGAACCACAGCCACACGCTCCACAGCGCCAGCTTCGGGCTGTAGAGCTTGCGGCCGGTGAGATGCGGCAGCAGCCAGAAACTCACGCCCATGAACACCAGGGTGGTCATGGTGCCGACGGTGAGGTGAAAGTGCGCCGGAATCCACAGGGTGTTGTGCACCACGTTGTCGAGCTGCCAGCTGGCGTTGACGATGCCGCCTGCGCCGCCGAAAATGAAACTCACCAGCGCCAGCACTTGCGCCGCCACCGAGGCATCTTTCCAGGGCAAGGCGGTCCACCAGCCCATCAAACCCTTGCCGCCGCGACGACGGCCACCATATTCGAGGCTGAGCGCAATGGTGAACGCGGTGATCAGACTCGGAACCGCCACGGAAAGCGTCAGCGCGGTCACGATGCCCTTCAAGATGGGAGAGATGCCAGGATCGGTGTATTGATGGTGGGTTCCCACCGGCAGAGAGAACACGAACAGCAGCAAAAAGGCCATCCGCGCCAAGGGATCTGAAATCAGTTTTCCACCGGCCTGACGCGGCAGCAGGGCATAGATGGAGACATAGCCGGGCATCAGCCAAAAATACACGATGGGATGTCCGGTCCACCAGAACAGGGTGCGTGCCAGCAGCGGATCGATGGTGTGCGTCAGCCCGAGCGCCCAGGGATCGAGCAGGAAAACGGCCTCGGTGCCCGCGCCCAGCGCGGCGAGCAGCCACATCAACAGCGTGGTTGCGCTCATATAGGTCACCAGCGGGGTGAGCTGACCCGGATGGGCCTTTTTCCAGCGCGAGCGCATGTCCAGCACCACGAACAGCGGCAGAATGCTCGCAACCACGACCAGTGTGATGCCGAGGTAGAACCACGCGCTGCCCTTGAGCGGGGCGTACATGGTGTAGAGCACGCTCGACGAGTTATCGAACATGCCATAGGCCGCCATCAAGGTGCCCAGCAACATCAGCGCGTAGGTGAACCAAGCCAGCCCCATGTTCGGCTTGAGCTTGAGTTCACGCGCGGGCAGATACATCAGCCAGCCGGAAATGGTGAAAAAGGTGAACACGTAGGCGTTGAGCACGCCGTGCATGGTCAGCCCCTGGTAATACGTCTTGAGAAAGGGGTAGAGGTAGGGGTAGAGATCAATGCCGGCATAGTTGGTGCTTTGAAGCACGCCAATGGCAATGCCCACCGCCAGTGCCAGAAACCCCGTGACCCAGAAGGCCAGGAGCATGGTTTTCTCGCCGGCAATGTCTTGGGCCGTGGGGACCGCCAGCATGCGCGACGCGTTGTTGCTCAGGGCTGCACTCATGATTGTTTCGCTCCGGTGATGACGATCTTGCCGATCATGGCCTGGTGGCCAGCGCCGCAATACTCGTTGCAGATGATGTAGAACGTGCCGGGTTTGTCGAAGGTGTAGCTCACATGCCCCACCACGCCGGGAATGGCCGTGAGGTTGATGCTGGTGCCCTGCACTTCGAAGCCATGAATGACGTCACCGCTGGTGACATAGAACGTGACATGCGCGCCGACCGGCAGCGTCAGCGGCGTTGCGGTGCCTGGTGTCCAGCTCCAGGCGCGGCCGATTTCATAGACGTCGAAGCTGTTGGGGCCGGTCTGTTTCACGCCCGAGCCCTGGAAATCGGCCATTTCCGCTGGACTGTTCGGGTTGGCATAGAACTCCGTGGTCTTGGCCACCAGCCCATAGTCATGCACCACGAACCACACGGCCACGATGAACAGCACTGCGATGAGCGACAGGGCGATGAAAATCCAGATGCGCTCGTGACGCAGCGCGACATGATGAAACCGGTCCTCAAAAGCGTCAGGAATGGGAGTGGACATAGCGGCCTCAGGCGTGGAGGGAGAAATAGGTCGCCACCATGGCCCACAGCCCAACGACGACCACGAACAAGGCAGCAACGATCACCCACGCCCCCATCGGCCGGGCGTAATGCATATCAGGCAAGGGCATGGTGGATTGTGGGCGTGTTTGACCAGCGGGGTTGACGACCGGCATGGGCAAATAAGGCATCTCGTCAGGCATTGTTTTTTCTCCTCAGGGCAGTGCGACAAAATGTCGCGTGCTGCTGGGCACTATAAGAACTGGCTTATGCAGCGAGTTGCGGTACATCAACCCAGTCAGCCAGACGATGTATCTTTTGTGTCTGCGTGTAAAAAATTGCTGAAAAACTCTGCCCTGAGCGTCATCGCGGACATAAGCGGCTGTTCAGTGTTGCCGCAATGCGATGCGCAATCGTCATCAGATGCTGACGCGCCTGGGGCGAGACTTCCTCTTGCAGCGTCTGGTCGAACAGCACCAGCCAGCGTTCGAAGTGCATCGGGCGCAGCGCCAGAGGGCGATGCACCTTTAGGGCGTTGCGGTGATAACGGCCGGCGAGCAAACCCACGGAGGCCCAGAAATCCACCATCCGGGTGTAGTGCGCTTCCCAGTCCGCGACATGCGCGCTGAATAGTGGGCCAAGATCTGGATCAAGCCGGGCGTGGGCATAAAAGCGCCGCACCACACGCTCCAGCGCGGCCTCGTCAAGGCCGGTCTGCTCGCGCAGCTGTCTGGTCAGTCCGCTGCGACGATCCTGAGGTGCCATCGACACAGGCGCGTCATGCACCTTCTGAAACAAACGAAGCCCACCCCCTGGCTCTGTGGTTTGAATCGCAGTAGGATGCTTCATTGGAGCTCCTTATGTGGATTATTTAATTCCACTATAGGCGGCGCCCAACAACGTACGCAAGTAACAGATTGAAACTCACCCAATTCACAGATTACGGACTGCGTGCCATGATGGTGCTGGCATCAGCTCCAGAAAAATCGTTCAACAGCAAGGAAATCGCTTCGACACTTGAAGTATCGCGCGAACATTTGATCAAAATCTTGCAACGCCTGGCCCTGGGGGGCTACGTGGTCAACCAACGCGGCATCGGCGGTGGAGTTCGTTTGCAAAAACAGGCAAATGAAATACTTGTCGGCAATCTCGTGCGCTGGCTGGAAGACGGTCAGTGCCTAGTGGAATGTTTGCGCCAGGACGGTGGGCATTGCAACCTGACACCCGTGTGTCTGCTGCGCCCGCTGCTGAGTGATGCTTTAGAGGCGTTTTACGCACGGCTCAACAACTCCACCCTGGCGGATTGCCTGCACCCGCCCCTGCAGCACTTCATCGCCCTGCAGACAACAAAGAGCGAGTTGATGCAACACAAACCATGCTGACTGACGCCCTGCTGCTTTATCTCCACCTGTCGGCCATGCTCGGGCTGGTCGTTTTTCTCACCGCAAAAACCAGCCTGACGCGGGTGAACGCAGTGGACGTCTTGGTTGTCGTGCGTTTGCGACGCCTTGACGTGTGGGTGTGGGGCAGTTTTGCCGCCATGCTGGCCAGCGGGCTGGCACTGATGTTCTGGGGCATCAAGGGGCCAGAGTGGTTCTCGCACAACCCGCTGCTCTGGGCCAAGGTGGCGTTGCTGGCGCTGATGGGCGTCATGTCGTGGCCTTCCAGCCGCAGGCTGGCGCAGTGGAACCGCCAAGGCAAGGACATCGCAGCATGGGCGCCGCCCGCCGCGGAAATCCGCCAGGAACGCCGTTGGTTGATGGCGCAGTCGCATGTGATGGTCATCATCCCTCTGCTGGCCACGCTGATGAGTCACGGCTTCGGTTGAAAGTGTGCTGAATCTTGCGGCAGCCTGCCTCTATACGCACTGGTAGCGCCCAGACCTACGCGGGCGTCGACGCGGGGAGTGATCTGTATGCCTGCGTCAACGCCAAAGGCGGCTCCGGCCTCGCTCTGGGGCCTGCCGACTTCACCGGCTCACAAAGCGCACCGACGAACGATGACTTCGCACCCGCGGGGTGGACCCGGCTGAACATCGGCAACAACTCGCTGAACGCCAGCAGCGGTGCGAACGCTTGGCAGACCGTGCCAAGGCCGGGACGACGATGAACCCGATGTGGTCTGCGCAGACCACATCAACAATCCCACGAATTCGATGTGGCTGGTCGACGTCAAGCCTTGAACAATCGCCTGGTCAGTCGTCCCCGATGTCCTGTCCAGGAAAGAGCTGCTCGGTGAAGCCGAAGCGGCTGAAGTCACGGATGCGCATGGGGTAGAGCTTGCCGATCAGGTGATCGCATTCGTGCTGCACCACCCGGGCGTGGAAGCCTTCGGCTTCCCGGTCGATAGGCAGGCCTTCGGCGTCCAGCCCGCGATATCGGATGCGGCGAAACCGCGGCACCCAGCCCCTCAGGCCCGGCAGCGACAGGCAGCCTTCCCAGTCTTCCTCCTCGTTATCGTCGAGTACGGAAATTTCCGGGTTGATCAGCACGGTCAGTGGTACTGCGGACGCATCGGGATAGCGCACGCTGTGGTTGAAACCGAAGATCACCAGCGCCAGATCAACCCCGATCTGTGGGGCAGCTAGCCCCACACCGCCTGCGGCCCGCATGGTCTCGAACATGTCCGCAATGAGCACGCGCAGGGCCGGGTCGGTGGGGTTGTCCACCGGGCGCGCCACGCGCAGCAGCCGCGGATCGCCCATGCGCAGGATGGTTTGGATGGTCATTGGATCGGTGGATAAAAATGACGCCCAGCCTGTGGCAATCAGGGCATGCCTGCGCTGTGCGCCAGCCATTGCAGGGCGTCACGCATCTGCAGGTAGGCGATGATGAACTCGAACATCATGCGCCACATGAGTTCCATGCACAAAAAACATAGGACGAACAGCAGCATGCCGGTCAGCCGCCAGCGCGGCGAAACCACGCGCCGTGTGGCATCCGCGGCGGTTCCGCGTAGCCAGTTCCAGAGCGGAAAGCGGGCTAGCCAGAGCCAGACGCCCCAGGCCATCAAGGGCATGCCGATTGCACCCAGCATGTAGATCACCCGCAGGACGTCCAGGCTGACAAAGGTGCGGAAGGCGAAAAAATCGGCAATGGCCTGCATCACACAATCACCGGTTCCGGCTCAAGGCGCAGGCCGAATTTCTCTTCCACACTGGCCTGCACCGCCTGCGCCAGGGCGAGAATGTCCTTTCCGGTCGCGCCGCCGCGATTGACAAGAACCAAAGGCTGTTGTTCATGCACACCGGCCTCGCCCAGTGACTGGCCCTTCCAGCCACAGGCGGCGATCATCCAGGCGGCGGCCAATTTGTAAGTGCCGTCTTCCAGCGGGTAGCTCACGATGTCAGGATGTTCCTCAAGAATCTCGTTGCGTATCGTGCGATTGACAACCGGGTTCTTGAAAAAGCTGCCGGCGTTGCCCAGCTGCGCCGGATCGGGCAGCTTGCTGCGGCGAATGGCGCAGACGGCGTCGAACACCGTGCGGGGAGTCGGGTCGGTGCACTGCTGGCGCTGCAACCAGCGCTCTACATCGGCATAGCCCGTGATGGGCACCCAGGGCTTGGGCAGACGCAGGCGGATGGCGGTGATGAGCGATTTTCCAGCCAGCTCGCGCTTGAACACGCTGTCACGGTAGCCAAGGCGGCAGTGCGCCGCAGGCAGCGTCGCGCAGCGTCCGGTGACGAAATCAACCACATCCACCGACTCCAGACGATCCGAGAGTTCCAGACCGTAAGCGCCAATGTTTTGCACTGGCGCCGCGCCTGCGGTGCCCGGAATGAGGGCCAGATTTTCCAGCCCGGCATAGCCCTGATCCAGCGTCCATTCCACCACGCCATGCCAGGACTCTCCGGCTCCGACTTCGATCAGGGTGGAGCGGGCGTCGTCCTCAAGGACACGCAGGCTCGCGATGTCCACCTTGACCACAACCGCGTCCACATCCCGCGTGAGCAGCAGATTGCTGCCGCCACCTAGGATGAATTTCGGCGCACGCCCCAGTTCGGGATGATCCACAACCAGCCGCACATCGCGCGCACTGCGCACCCGCACAAAGCGATGCGCAGTGGCGTCCACGCCAAAGGTGTTGAATGCGCGCAGCGGCACATCGGTTTCAATCTGCAAACTCATAGAATCTCGTCACGCAAATGCTTGCATTATCCCTTTCAGGTTGCTTTCATGCCGACTTTCGATACCGTTCTGGAGCCCGACCTCGTCGAGGTGCGCAACGCCTGCGACCAGGCCTCCAAGGAAATTGCCACGCGCTTTGATTTCAAGGGCAGTTCAGCGCTGGTGGAGCAGTCCGACAAGACCCTCACGCTGACCGCCGACAGCGATTTCCAGCTCGCTCAGGTGCGCGATGTGCTGATGGCCAAGGCGGCGAAACGCAAGATCGACCCGCGGTTTTTCGACCTGGGCAAGATCGAAAAAATCTCCGGTGACAAAGTCAAGCAGATCATCACCGTCAAGGCTGGCATTCCCCCGGAGCTGGCGAAAAAGATCACCGCAGCCATCAAGGGTTCCAAGCTCAAGCTGACCTCGGCCATTCAGGGCGATGTGGTGCGCATCACCGGGGCCAAGCGCGACGATCTGCAGGCCGCCATGGCCATTCTGCGCAAAGACATCGACGAAGCGCCGCTGTCGTTCAACAATTTCCGCGATTAGATCGCGATGAGACCGCGATTCGATCCGCGCTATTTTTTCCGGCCGATGCGGCTTTCCTCGCCCCGCACCAGCTTGCCGATATTGGCGCGGTGACGCCAGATCAGCATGGCGCTGATGAGCACCAGCGCAAGCAGCAAGGCCGGATCGGTTGCCCAGGCCAGTCCACCGCCGAACCAGTAATAGAACGGCGCAAACACCGCCGCCACCAGCGCGGCGAGTGAGGAATAGCGAAAGAACCCTGCCACGATCAGCCAGGTGGCCAGCGTGGCCAACCCGAGCCAGGGCTGAATGGCGAGCAACACACCGGCAGCCGTGGCCACGCCCTTGCCGCCCTTGAAATGAAAAAACACCGGGTAGAGATGCCCGAGAAACACCGCCACGGCCACCAACGCCACACCGGGAACACCCAGCCCGAGAGCCGGGCCCAAGACAAAGGCAAGCCACACCGCGAGCCACCCCTTGAACGCATCGAGCACCAGGGTCAGGATGGCCGCCAGTTTGTTGCCGCTGCGCAGCACATTGGTCGCTCCGGGGTTGCCCGATCCGTAGCTGCGCGGATCGGCCATACCCATCGCGCGGCTCACCAGCACGGCAAAAGACAGCGAGCCCAACAGGTAAGCCAGGCCCGCGAAAATGAGCGCCACAATGGTCGACGTATTCATGCGGCGTGATTCTATTGAGGACTTCGCCCCTGGGAACTGCTGGGCGTGTTCCTCGGAGCCAGCGCGCAGTCCACCGGCTTTGCCTGCAGCGCCGATACCAGCACGGCTGGTGGCAAACCCAGCAAATACCCTCTGCGCCCGCCATTGATGTAGATGCGATCGAGCGTCAGAACAGAGCGCTCCACATAGGTCGGCATGACCTTGCGCAGGGCAAACGGCGAGGTTCCCCCGACGAGATATCCACTGTGCCGCTGCGCCGTATCGGGTTTGCAGGGCTCCACATGCCGGACGCCGATCTCGCGCGCGAGCTGCTTGGTCGACACCTCGCAATCGCCGTGCATCAGCATCACCAGCGGCCGCGCGGTCTCGTCCTGCAGGATCAGCGTCTTGATGACCGCATGCAGCGGCAGGCCGAGCGCCTGCGCGCCCCAGGCGGCGCCGCCGTGATCGACGTAGTCGTACACATGCTCGGTGAAATCGACACCCTGCGCACGCAGCCACTGCGTGGCCGGGGTCTGGCTGACATGACGAGATTGACGCATTGTGTCGAGTGTATTTGCGCTCCCTACAATGGCCCCATGCCGCGCCTATCCCCTCTCAACGCCGATCTGCATTGTCATTCCATCGTGTCGGATGGCACGATGGCCCCGGCGGAACTCGCGCAGCGCGCGCGCGCGCAGGGTGTGGACCTCTGGGCTCTCACCGATCACGACGAGGTGAGCGGCCTGGCTGAAGCTCGGCTTGCAGCCCATGCACTGGGCATGCGGTTTGTTCCCGGGGTGGAAATTTCCGTGTCGTTCGCCTCGCAGACCGTGCATATCGTTGCCTTGGGGGTCGAACCCGACAACGCCGAACTGCTGCAAGGCCTGCAGTCGATCCGCACGGGTCGCAACCAGCGCGCCAAGGACATGGCCCTTGATTTGGAACGTCATCTCGGGCTGCCCGATGTGTATGCAGGCGCGTTGCGCTATGCCGACAATCCCGCCCTGCTTTCGCGCACCCATTTTGCACGATACCTCGTGGAGCAGGGCATCTGCCGCCAGACGCACGAGGTGTTCACCCGTTTTCTCACACCGGGCAAGCCCGGCTATGTCGATCATGCATGGGCCCGGATGGACGACGCGCTCGGGTGGATCGCTGCCGCCAAGGGCATTGCCGTCATTGCGCACCCTGGGCGCTACCGTTTGAGCGCCACTGAGGAATGGGCGCTGCTCGAGCAGTTCAAGTCCCTGGGTGGGCAGGCTATCGAAGTGGTCACCGGCAGCCACACCCATTCCCAATACCGCAAATACGCCAATCTCGCACTGGAGTTTGGTTTCTACGCCTCGCGCGGGTCCGACTTTCACAGCCCAGGAGAAAGTATCTGCGACCTCGGACGCCTGCCCCCCCTGCCTGCGGACCTCGCGCCGGTGTGGGATCTGCTGCATTGACCACGACCATCATGGCGCAATACTTTCAGCTTCACCCAGACAATCCCCAGCTTCGGCTGATCAAGCAGGCCGCCACCGTACTGCATGGCGGCGGCATCGCGGCCATTCCCACCGATTCGTCCTACGCCCTGGTTTGCCACCTCGACGACAAGGCGGCGGTGCAGCGCCTGCGGCAAATCCGTCAGGTCGATGAGCGCCATCACCTCACCCTGCTGTGTAGCGACCTGTCCGAACTCGGCAACTACGCCCGTGTGGACAATCGCCAGTACCGTCTGATCCGCGGCTGCACTCCTGGCCCCTACACCTTCATTCTGGAAGCCACCAAGGAAGTGCCGCGCCGTGTCTCACACCCCTCGCGCAAGACCATCGGTGTGCGTGTGCCGGGCAACGCAGTAGCCCACGCCCTGTTGATGGAAATGGCCCAGCCCTTGCTGGCCACCACCCTAATCCTCCCCGGAGACGCGCACGCGCTCAACGACGCCGAAGCCATCCGCGAGCGTCTGGAACATCAGGTCGACCTGGTGCTCGACGCCGGCGCATGCCCCAGCGAACCCACCACCGTGGTCGATCTGTGCGGCGCCGAGCCGGTCGTGGTGCGCATCGGACGCGGCCAGGTCGGTGTGCTCGGCATCCCGGCTCTGCAGTAAAGCAGCAAACCACCGTGACATCCCTGGAGTCGAGCGGGTCAATTCGCTCGCCGCTTCCAGCCTTCAGCCCTTCCTACAATCTCCGCATGGACCAACTCATACAGGCTGTCACCGTTTACGCCCTGCCGGTGCTTTTTGCCATTACCCTGCACGAAGCGGCCCACGGCTATGCGGCGCGTTACTTCGGTGACAACACGGCCTATATGATGGGCCGCGTGTCGCTCAATCCGGTGCGGCACATCGACCCCATCGGCACCATCCTCGTGCCGCTCATCCTGTATTTCGCCACTTCCGGCGCTTTTTTGTTCGGCTACGCCAAGCCGGTTCCGGTCAATTTCGGTCGGCTGCGCAACCCGAAGCGCGACATGATCTGGGTGGCACTCGCTGGTCCCGCATCCAATTTTTTCCAAGCCTTTCTCTGGGGATTGTTGTTGGTCGGCCTGCATGCCTTCGCCGTCAATGAAGTCTATTTTTACGACGTCGCCCAAGCCGGCATTCTGGTGAATCTGGTGATGTTCGTATTCAACCTCTTTCCTCTGCCGCCGCTCGACGGCGGGCGCATTCTGGTCGGTCTGCTGCCTGTGCGCCAGGCCATTGCTGTCTCGCGCGTCGAGCCATACGGCTTTTTCATCGTGATGGCGCTGGTGCTCACCGGCATCGTCACCACTTTCTGGCTCAGCCCGCTGATGGCGGTGTCCATGCAACTGCTCAAGGTGCTGCTCAGCCCGTTCCAAATGTTGCTCTGAAACAGACCCATGACGCTTTCCCTACTGCCAGTTCGACATGACCTTCTCTGAATCCACCGCTGACCCGCAGCACACAGAAGACCGGGTGCTCTCCGGCATGCGCCCTACTGGTGCCCTGCATCTGGGCCATTACCACGGGGCCCTGAAAAACTGGGCACAGCTGCAGAACACCTACGTCTGCTATTTTTTCGTTGCCGACTGGCATGCCCTGACCACGCACTACGAAACCCCCGAAACCATCTCTGCGCACACGACGGAGATGGTCATCGACTGGCTCGCCGCTGGCGTCGATCCCACCAAGGCCACGCTGTTCGTGCAAAGCCGTGTGATCGAGCATGCCGAGCTGTTTCTGCTGCTCGGCATGGGCACGCCGCTAACGTGGCTGGAGCGCGTTCCCACCTACAAGGATCAGATCGCCAACCTCAAGGACAAGGATCTGACGACCTATGGCTTTCTCGGCTATCCCCTGTTGCAGGCGGCGGACATTCTCATCTACCTTGCCCGCTATGTGCCGGTCGGTGCCGACCAGATACCGCACATCGAGATGAGCCGTGAAATCGCACGCCGCTTCAATCATCTCTACGGCAAGGACCCGCTGATCGAAGCACAGGCGCGCGATGCCACGGCGAAGTTGCCTGAAACCGTGCGCAATCAGCTTGTCGCCTTGCGACGCGCCGCCGATCAGGAGGGTCTCGCCGAAGCACGCGAACAGGCCCGCGAACTGATTTCCAGCAGCAAGCTCTCACGCGCCGAAAAGGACGCGCTGCGCGCCCAGCTCAGCGGAGGGAGGCGGCAGATCCTGCGTGAACCCGAAGCGCTGCTGACCCCCGAATCCAAGCTTCCCGGGCTCGATGGACGCAAGATGTCCAAGAGTTACGGCAACTCCATCGCCATCCGTGAAGACCGCGCCAGTGTGGAGCAGAAGGTCAAACGCATGCCCACCGATCCGGCGCGGGTGAAACGCACCGATCCGGGCGATCCGCAGCGCTGCCCTGTCTGGCAGTTTCATCTGGCCTATACCGACGATGCGACCCGCGACTGGGTGCAGCGCGGCTGCACATCGGCTGGCATCGGCTGCCTGGAATGCAAACAGCCCGTCATCGACGCCATTCTGCGAGAGCAACAGCCCATGCTGGAGCGCGCGCAGCCTTATCTCGACAACCCTGCACTGGTTCGCGACATCCTGGCAGACGGTAGCGACAAGGCCCGTGCCACGGCCCGCAACACCATGCAGACAGTCCGTGATTCCATGGGACTGAAAATCTAAGTCGACGCTGAATAAGTTCCTGAAACGCGCGCGAGGGCCGCGCTGCAGACCGCCCGTAGGCTATATGCGCGGCGCGCAAGGGGCTTGTTTCGAGTTACTCTAACGCCGGCGCAAACGCCGGACCATCCAAGCTGCGAGCCCTGCGGCCACAACAACCGCAAGCACAATCTCTTCACCCATTTGAAGGCGGGCTGCGACCTGTGTCATCCCCGCACCAAAAAACCAGCCCAATCCGGTGATCAGGGGCGCCCATAACGCAGCGCCGATCGCGTTGAACACAATAAAGCGCCACGGCGCAACACCTGCCATGCCGATGAGCACCGGACCCGCGATGCGCATGCCATACAAAAATCGCACACTGATGATTGCCCAGGGCGCATTGCGTTCCAGCATGGATTGCACCCGTGGCATGTGTGCCTGCAGGCGAGGGAATCGAGTCAGAATCTGCGGGCCAAAGGAGTGCCCCAGAAAGAAAAAGAGTTGGTCCCCCAGCGTCGCCGCAACGGCGGCCACTGCCACCACCAGAGGCCACTGCAGCCAGCCACGTTGCGCGCCGTAGCCAGCAAACAGCAGAACCGTCTCTCCTTCGGCAAAAGCACCCAATGCAACCGCAACATAGCCGTATTGCCTGATGAGGTCTTCGATCATCATCGAGAGTCGTTCAGTCCGAGAAACGAACACCCATAAAAAAACCGGCCAGCGGCCGGTAGATTTTGCAGCGACTCAGCCATGGGCCGAGAACTGCAAGCACGCCATTACAGCGGGCGGATGGCAGAAGCCTGAGGACCCTTGGGACCCGCCTTCACGGTAAATTCAACGCGTTGGTTTTCCTGCAGGGTGCGGAAACCTTTGGATTGAATTTCAGAAAAATGCGCGAACAGATCTTCGCCGCCTTCATCAGGTTTGATGAAGCCGAAGCCCTTGGACTCGTTAAACCATTTCACAGTACCGGTAGCCATGAATCAACCTTTAAAGAAAATATAGAAAAGTGCAAATCTTCAACAAGCCCGGAAAATCACAACTGTGAAACCGTCACAAGCCAGCCAATGCGTTCAAAGGACAGGCTCTTGTTTCGACTGCGCTTCAACTATACACGCAAAAAACCATTGCGCGCGACAAATCAGCGCAGGAGGAAAGCGCTGCGCAATCTGCGCCAACAGGGTGAAGTGCAATACCAGAGACAATGGGCAATAGGAGATGGAGCGCACCCGGGAGAGGTGGGATGCACCTGAACCAGCAGTACGCATGACGCCTGCAATAGCCAGCCGAATCTGATGCCGAACGTTACTATCACATTACATCAATAAAATAATCTATCTATTTGTTTTTATGAGAGTTTTTCGGGGACTTCACCACGATGCGCTGGCATTGCGAGCTGCACTGACCATCGGCAATTTCGATGGAATGCACCGCGGCCACCAAGCCATGATGCACCATCTTGTGCAGACGGCCAAAGCGCGCGGTCTTGTGCCCAGCGTACTGACCTTCGAACCGCACCCGCGTGATTTTTTTGCAACACTCATGGGCCAAGCGGATGAGGCGCCCGCGCACATCTCCACGTTGCGAGACAAGTTGTGTGCCCTACGCGATGTCGGCATTGAACAGGCTGTGGTGCTGCGTTTTGACCAGCGGATCGCCGCGCTTTCACCTGAGGAATTCGTAGACCGCATCGTGCTGCGCGGACTCAGGGCGCAATTTGTTCTGGTGGGGGACGATTTTCGTTTCGGCGCAAGACGGGCCGGCGACTTTGCGCTGTTCCAGGCCTTGATGCAGGCAGCCGGCGGGGAAGCCCGGCAGATGCCGTCTGTCACTGAAACCACTTTGCGCATTTCCAGTTCGGCGGTACGGCAGGCACTTCAAGCCGGTGATGTGGAGACCGCGCAGATCTTGCTGGGGCGTCCTTATATGATTTCCGGACACGTTGTGCATGGTGCCAAGCTGGGGCGGCAACTCGGTTTCCCGACTCTGAATCTGCGGTTCGACCGCGCGCGCCCTGCGCTTGCCGGAGTCTTCGTTTCCCGCGTATCTGGCTTGGGAGACACGCCGCTTCCAGCGGTATCCAGCTTAGGCACCCGTCCTGCTGTCGAAGCAAACGGGCGCGTTCTGCTGGAAACCCATGTATTCGATTGGAGCGGGGATGCCTACGGTAAACTTGTCCAAGTGGAACTCTTGCACAAGCTGCGCGATGAAGCGCATTACCCTGACCTCGCCCAACTGACTGCAGCGATCGAGAAAGACGGTGCTCATGCACGCGCCTGGTTCGGGCAACTCGCACGGCAAACGACACGTGACCGAATTTGACGGCGCAGTCTGCACCTGAGCCGTCTCGCGAGTCCGTTCGACACGGTTCTCCCCTTTATTTTCCATCATCTCTCGTCTGCTGGTGCAGTTTGTTCGATGCGCCCGCCCTGCCCTGAATCCCATGGATCACTCCGCCTCTTTTGCTGCTGATCAACCCGATTACCGCGCCACGCTGAACCTGCCAGACACACCGTTTCCGATGCGCGGCGATCTCCCCAAGCGCGAGCCGCAGTGGATCGCTCAATGGAACGAGGAAGGCGTCTATCAGCGGCTGCGCGCCGCCCGCGTCGGCGCACCGAAGTTCGTGTTGCACGACGGCCCGCCTTACGCCAACGGCCAGATCCACATGGGCCACGCGGTCAACAAGATTCTCAAGGACATGATCGTCAAGGCGCGGCAGCTCGCCGGGTTTGACGCCGCCTACATCCCCGGCTGGGACTGCCACGGCCTGCCGATCGAAAACGCGATCGAAAAGCAGTTCGGCCGCTGCCTGCCGCGCAACGAGATGCAGGCCAAGAGTCGCGCCTACGCCACCGAGCAGATCGCGCAGCAGATGCGCGACTTCCAGCGCCTGGGCGTGCTTGGCGACTGGGCGCATCCGTACCGCACCATGGATTTCGTCAACGAAGCGGCGGAAATTCGCGCGTTCAAACGGGTGATCGAGCGCGGTTTCGTCTATCGCGGCTTGAAGCCCGTGTACTGGTGCTTCGATTGCGGCTCGTCGCTGGCCGAATTCGAGATCGAGTATGCCGACAAAAAATCGCAGACCCTGGACGTGGCATTCGAGGCCAACGACCACTCCGCGCTTGCCGCCGCATTCGGCATGCCAGCGCTGCCGGACGCGTCCAAGCCCGCGTTCGCGGTGATCTGGACCACCACCGCGTGGACCATTCCCGCCAACCAGGCGCTCAATCTCAACCCGGAGCTGACCTATGCACTGGTGGACACGCCGCGTGGCTATCTGGTGCTGGCCGCAAGCCTGGTGGACGATTGCCTCAAGCGCTACAAGCTCGAAGGCCAGGTGGTCGCCACCGTCGTCGGCAAGGCGCTCGGCGGGTTGGAATTTCGCCACCCCTTGTTCGATGTCGATGCAGGCTACCGGCGCGTGTCTCCGGTGTATTTGGCCGACTACGCCACCGCCGCCGACGGCACAGGCATCGTGCATTCCTCCCCGGCGTATGGCGTGGACGACTTCAACTCCTGTGTTGCGCACGGCATGGCGTACGCCGACATCCTCAACCCGGTGCAGGGCGACGGCAGCTACACGCCGGACTTTCCGTTATTCGGCGGGCAGAACATCTGGAAGGCGGTGCCGCACATCATTGACACCCTGCGGCAAGCCAACCGCCTGATGGCCACACAAACCATCACCCACAGCTATCCGCATTGCTGGCGCCACAAGGTGCCAGTGATCTACCGCGCCGCCGCGCAGTGGTTCATCCGCATGGACGAAGGCGACGGCGTGTTCACAAAGGACAAGGCGTCCAAGACTCTGCGGCAAATGGCGCTCGACGCGATCGAGCACACCAGCTTCTACCCAGAGAACGGTAAGGCGCGGCTGCACGACATGATCGCCAACCGCCCCGACTGGTGCATCAGCCGCCAGCGCAGCTGGGGTGTGCCCATTCCCTTCTTCCTGCACAAGGACAGCGGCGACCTGCATCCGCGCACCATGGAGATCCTCGATGTGGCCGCCGAGATGGTCGAGCAAGGCGGCATCGAAGCCTGGAGCAAGGCCGACGCCGCCGACATTTTGGGCCGCGTGGGCTGCGCCGAAGATGCCGCGCTCTACACCAAGAGCGCCGACATCCTCGAAGTGTGGTTCGACTCCGGCACCACCCACACCACCGTGCTCAAAGGCAGCCATGCCGGGGCCGGCCACGCCCAAGGCCCTGAGGCCGACCTCTATCTGGAAGGTCACGACCAACACCGCGGCTGGTTCCACTCCTCGCTGCTGACCGCCTGCGCGATGTACGGCCGCGCGCCGTACAAGGGGCTACTCACCCACGGCTTCACCGTCGATAGCCAGGGCCGCAAGATGAGCAAGTCGCTGGGCAACGGGGTCGATCCGCAGAAAACCAGCGAAAAACTCGGCGCGGAAATCATTCGCCTGTGGGTGGCCGCGTCCGACTATTCGGGCGACATCGCGGGCGACGACAAGATTCTCGCCCGCGTGGTGGACAGCTACCGTCGCATCCGCAACACCCTGCGCTTCCTGCTGGCCAACACCAGCGACTTCGATCCCACACAGCACACCGTGCCGCTGTCGCAGATGTTCGAGCTCGATCGCTGGGCGCTGGCGCATGCGCAGGATCTTCAGGGCGTGATCCTGGCGCATTACGACAAGTACGAATTCCACCCGGTGGTCGCCAAGCTGCAGGTCTATTGCTCGGAAGACCTGGGCGCGTTCTACCTCGACGTGCTCAAGGACCGGCTCTACACCACCGCGCCCGACAGCCTGGCGCGCCGCAGCGCACAGACCGCGCTGTGGCACATCACCCAGGGCATGTTGCGCTGGATGGCGCCTTTCCTCAGCTTCACCGCCGAGGAGGCCTGGTCGCTGGTCGGCAAGGGAGACAGTATCTTTGTCGAGACCTACTGGCAGTGGCCGCAGCAGGATGACAGCGCAGTGTTGCTCGACCGATGGGCGCGCATCCGCGCGGTGCGCGACGCGACCAACAAGCACATTGAGGCGCTGCGGACACAGGGCGGCATCGGCGCCTCGCTGCAGGCCGAAGTGGATCTGTACGCACCCCCGGCGGAGCACGACCTGCTCGATCGCCTGGGCGACGATCTGCGCTTTGTGCTCATCACCTCGCGCGCCACGCTGCACAGCGGTGAGGGCGAATTGCGCATTGAAGTCCATCCCACTGCCCACGCCAAGTGCGAGCGCTGCTGGCACTGGCGTGCCGATGTCAATAGCGACCCTGCCCACCCCGGCCTGTGCAGCCGCTGCGTGAGCAATCTGTATGGTGCGGGTGAGCCGCGTCACCTCGCCTGAGCAACGCCCATGTCCTCCGCCCTGTCCGATAGCTCCACCGCCCTGCGCCGCGCCCGCATCTGGCCTTGGCTGCTGGTCGCGCTGTTTGTCGTGACCGCCGACCAGTTCACCAAGCGGTTGGTACGGCAGGACCTGCCGCTGGACAGCAGCCTGCCCATCACGTCGTTTTTCAATCTGGTCTACATCCACAATCCCGGCGCGGCGTTTTCCTTTCTCGCCGCACAACCGGGCTGGCAGCGCTGGTTTTTCACCGCGCTCAGCCTCGCTGCCGCGGCGTTCATCCTCTGGCTGCTGCATCGCAACCGGGGAAAGATGCTGTTCAGCCTCGCGCTGGCGTTCATTCTCGGCGGAGCGCTGGGCAATGTGATCGACCGCGTGTTCTGGGGCAAGGTGACCGACTTTCTCGATTTCTACATCACCCTGCATGGTCAGCAATGGCACTGGCCTGCATTCAACCTGGCTGATTCCGCCATTTTCATCGGCGCCGTGCTGCTCATCCTGGACGAACTACGTCGTTCGCGAACGCGATAACACTGAACAGCCGCATTTGCTTTATCGACATATCACGATATAGCCCCCGTGGTATCCCGGGTTGTGCGACGTTTTGTCGCACCTTAGCCTACGAAGCTGATGGATCGCCCGACGCAGGCGGCCCACTTCATGGAGGAGAACCTGGATATGACCCCCGAAGAAGCGCAGCATCATCCCCTGGCTGCCGAGATTCGCACGCGGGTGAGTGTGTGCAGCCTGAACTGGGACACCCCGTTTCGCTGGCTCGCAGCAGGCTGGCGCGATTTTTCTCACTGCCCGGTGGTCGGCCTGACCTACGGCACGATCTTCACCGCTCTGGGCTGGCTGCTCGCCTGGACGCTGGCAAGCACGCCCGAATACACCCTGATGCTGGCCGCCGGCCTGCTGCTGGTTGGTCCGGCGTTGGCCATGGGGCTGATGGAAGCGAGCCGTCGCTGCGAGATCAACCTCAAGGCGCGGCTGAATTTCTGCATCCGCTGCTGGTGGCCGCACCGTGGCAGCGTCGCGATCTTCGCCGTGCTGCTGCTGGTCATCGAGTTGCTGTGGGGACGTACCGCGCTGGTGGTCTTTGCGCTGTTTTTCGATACCGGCATGCCCGAAACCGGTGGCGTGCTTCGCCTGCTGCTCGACCCGGCCAACCTCACTTTCGTGCTGGCTTACCTGGGCGTGGCGGTGCTGTTTGGCGGGCTGGTATTCGCGATCAGCGTCGTGTCGATTCCGATGATGCTCGACCGCCCGGTGGACGCGATCACCGCGGCGTTGACCAGCCTGCGTGTCTGTCTGGAGCACCCGGTGGCGATGTTCTGCTGGGCGGCGCTAATCGCAGTCATCAGCCTGCTGGCGATGCTGCCCTTCGGCCTGGGCTGGATCATCGTGCTTCCCGTGATTGGGCACGCCAGCTGGCATGCTTACCGCGGCGTGGTCTGCCCGAGTCTGCAACAACCCGCCACAGCAGCGGGCTGATCAGGTCTGCGTGCTGGTCTTGAACACCTGCCCGGCGTGCTCGCGCAGGGTGTGGAACTCGATCTTGGGAGCAAGTTCCTGCATCACCCGCAGTTCGCTGGGGTGTGTCAACAGCACAGCGGGCGCGTCGACAACATCGTAGGCGATGCGGTGCGTATTGGCATCGATGAACCGCTTGAGCGCCTGCGCGTCGTCGCAGGTGAACCAGCGCGCCATGCGGTATTTGCTGGCTTCCATGCGCGCGTCCACACCGTATTCCGACTTTAGACGGTGCTGCACCACATCGAACTGCAGCGTCCCGACCGCACCGAGCAACAGACTGCCGCCAGTCAGCGGGCGAAAAACCTGGATCGCTCCCTCCTCGCCCAATTGCTGCAGCCCGGTGCGCAGTTGCTTGGTGCGCATCGGGTCCTGGATTTCGACTGAGCGGAACATCTCTGGCGCGAAAAAAGGCAGGCCGGTAAATTGCAATTCCTCGCCCTCGCTCAGACTGTCGCCCAAGTGCAGTGTGCCGTGGTTGGGAATGCCGACAATGTCGCCTGCGAACGCCTCGTCGAGCAGTTCGCGGCGCTGCGACATGAAGGTCACCACGCTGCCTGGGCGGATGTCCTTGCCGGTACGGCCGACACGAATTTTCATCCCGCGTTCGAAATGGCCCGACACAATGCGCACAAAGGCGATGCGGTCGCGGTGCGCCGGGTCCATATTGGCCTGAATCTTGAACACCACGCCAGTGAAGTTCGGCTCAACGGGCTGCACCACCCGCGTGGTCGCGGCGCGCGCTAGCGGAGACGGCGCCAGTTCCACCAAGGCATCGAGCACTTCCTGCACGCCGAAATTGTTGATCGCCGAGCCGAAAAACAGCGGCGATTGCCGCCCAGCAAGAAACTCTTGCGCGTCGAAGACCGGCGCCGCGTCGCGCAGAAGGCCGATTTCCCCCTGCGCCTGCACATAGGGCTGACCGAAGCGCTGCAACGACTCCGGGTTGTCCAGCCCGCTGAGCATCTGATCGTCGTCGCGCACGCGCTCCTCGCCGGGACGAAACACCCGCATGCGATCGAGCCGCAGGTCGTACACGCCGTGAAAATCGCGCCCCATGCCCACGGGCCAGGTGAACGGCACCACGGCCATGCCCAGATGGCGCTCGATCTCGTCCATCAGCTCCAGCGGCTGCTTCACCTCGCGGTCCATCTTGTTGACGAAGGTGAGGATGGGCGTGTTGCGCGCGCGGCAGACCTCGAGCAGCCGCAGCGTCTGCTCCTCCACGCCATTGGCCGCGTCAATCACCATCAACGCAGCATCCACCGCGGTGAGCACGCGGTAAGTGTCTTCGCTGAAGTCCTGGTGACCCGGGGTGTCGAGCAGATTGATGACACAGTCTCGCCACTCCATCTGCATCACCGACGACGCCACAGAGATGCCTCGCTGCTTTTCGATCTCCATCCAGTCGGACGTCGCATGCCGACTGGCCTTGCGGGCCTTCACACTGCCGGCAATTTGGATCGCACCGGAAAACAGCAGCAGCTTTTCGGTCAGCGTGGTCTTGCCCGCATCGGGGTGAGAAATAATGGCGAAGGTGCGTCGCCTGTGGATCTGCTCGGAATCGTTCGTGCTCATGGTCTGCGCTGCCTGCATCAATTCAGGCCGCATTCATCTGGGGTAGGCTTTCAGCCGTGGGGGATGCTGTAGAAAACCGATGTCAGGGCATTACAGCCCACCCGCCCGCGCTTTCGACTGGCAGCGACAAGCCTGATTGGCGTCGCAATAAGCCCTCTATTTTGCCTGAGACCACCCGCCATGACTCGCCAGATCGTGCTTGACACCGAGACAACCGGACTCAATCCCGGAAGCGGCGACCGCATCATTGAAATCGCCGGTGTCGAACTATTCAACCGTCGCCTCACCGGAAAACATTTTCACGCCTACCTCAACCCTGGGCGCGCCAGCCATCCCGACGCGCTCAAGGTGCATGGCCTCACCGAAGAATTCCTGGCAGACAAGCCGCGGTTCGAACAGATTGCCGCAGACATGTTGGAGTTCGTGCGCGGCGCAGAAATCATCATCCACAACGCCCCCTTCGATTGCGCATTCCTCGACGCCGAACTCGAGCGCATCAGTCAGCCCGCATTCAGGCAGCACGTTGCGCAGGTCACTGACACGCTGGTGATGGCCAAGATGCAGTTTCCCGGCAAGTTCAACAACCTCGATGCGCTGTGCAAACGGTTCGGCATCGACAACGCGCACCGCACCCTGCACGGCGCTCTGCTCGACGCCGAACTCCTGGCCGAGGTGTACCTCAGCCTTACCCGCGGACAAGACAGTCTGGTGATTGATCTTGAAACGCCGCAAGACCAAGCTCTGACCGCCACGCAGCCACTGAACACATTCTCACTGCCGCTTGCGCACCCGAGCGAAGCAGACTGCATTGCCCACGAGGCATTTCTTCAACTTCTCGACAAGAAAAGCAAGGGCCAGAGCATCTGGCGCCCACAGCCGACACAGCGCCCCAACGAATGACTTCAAAAAATGTGCAATAATTATGGTCTTTGCTAACTGCACCGCATCTGAGCGCGGTACAGTTCGGGCGGTTAACTCAGCGGTAGAGTGCCACCTTCACACGGTGGAAGCCACTGGTTCGATCCCAGTACCGCCCACCACGCAGAAGGCCCCAGTTCCGCTTTTAAAAAGCAGCCCACGCGGCTGCTTTTTTGCTTTTCTCCCCGCTGACCCGCGTTGCTTCAGGCGTAATCAATGCTCAGCGGGGCGTGATCAGAAAACCGTTGATCGGTGTAGATCCATGCGCTGCCCGACTTGGCGCGCGCAGCCACGCCGGGCGTGGCGAGGTGGTAGTCGATCCGCCAACCGACGTTTTTTGCCCGCGCCTGCCCGCGGTTGCTCCACCAGGTATAACGATCGGGGTTAGGATCGAGTTGGCGGAACACATCGACATAGCCAGCCTCATCCAACAGGCGTGTCATCCAGGCGCGCTCTTCCGGCAAGAAGCCGCTGTTCTTGAGGTTGCCTTTCCAGTTTTTCAGATCGATTTCCTGGTGGGCAATGTTGACGTCGCCACACAGCAGCACCTCTCCAGCGGATTTCAGGGCGCGGAGATGCTCATAAAAATCCGCCAGAAAGCGGAATTTCGCCTGCTGGCGCTCGTCCGAGCTGGAACCGGACGGAAAGTAAGCAGACACGATGGTCAAACGCTGGCCACCCGCAAGTTTGTACGACGCTTCGACATAGCGCCCCTCCGCATCGAACTCAGCATGACCGAAGCCGATACGCACATCATCGGGTGTGTGCTTCCAATACAAGCCCACCCCGCTGTATCCGGGTTTGACCGCGTGGTGAAACGCTGCGCCGGACAGCCCTCCCAGTTCCCGCAGTGCAGGGGTCATGTCCGTGTCCAGGGCCTTGAGTTCCTGCACGCAAAGAACGTCCGGGCGTGCCTGCTCCCGCAGCCAGGCATCCACACCCTTGTCTGCTGCCGAGCGCACGCCGTTGAGGTTGAGGGAAGTCACGCGTAAAGGAAAAGGCATCATGGGCAGTCAATCAGGTGGGATGGTCGAAACCATTTGGCGGGTCGGATTCCTGGGGGTGGATCGAAGAAACGGTACAGAACACGCCTGAGGTGGAAAAAAGCAAGGCACAATAAGCATCTATCCGTCAACGTCGCGACCACTTTGGACATTGTTGCAGGACACCGACCCAAGCTGTTCATGAAATTGACTCCGCCTCGAATTCGCGCCCTGTCTTTCTGTCTTCTGCTCACTGTTGCGCAGGGAGCACGCGCTGACATCTATCTCTGCCGGGACGCGAATGGCACGTTGGTCTCGAGCGACCGTCTGACGAATGATTGCCTGACCTACGGGGGGAAAGTCGTTGGCTCGGATGGTACGGTGCGCCGCCGCATTCTGACCATCAAGGAGCAGGCGCAGACTGCGCAAGAAACCGAAGCTGCGCAAAATCTTGCCAGGCAACAGCGCGAACGACAGCGGGAAGATCGCGCGCTGTTGTTGCGCTACCCGAACGAGGCGGCGCTGGAACAGGCCCGGGTCAATGATCTGGACCGGCCCAATGCGCTGATTCAGGATGCAAAAAAGCAGCTCGCCGCGTTGGAACGCCAACTCAAGCAATTGAACATCGACGCGCAGTTTTATCCTCAGGGCCCGCTACCGCTGGAATTGCGCACCAAGTTCGACGAGAACAAGGTGCTGACCCAGCAGGAAACCATGCTGATTTCCGGGCAAAACGCAGAAATTGCACGAATCAACCGTGAGTACGACACGCTGCGCGCGCGGCTGAAGCCGCTCTGGTCCCGAACGACGTCGGCTCGATAAGTCGGCGGGCGTTCAGGGTGCGAGACCGTTGGGGTCGAAATCCATCGGCATGAGCGAAGGGACATAAGCCACGCCCTCGTTTCCCCAGGGCTGGCGAACACTGCGTACGACCGCTTGCATGCCGTGGGCGGCACGGGGTTCATCGCCGTGAACTTGTGGAAAAAAACGTGTCACGACCGTCTCCGCGCTGACGGCCTGCGGACCAGCCCAGGTGATGGCAAACAAGCGCCCATCTGGGCCAATGTATTCCTGCACGGGGATGCCACGCGGCCCTGAGCTTGAGCGGATCTGCACGTCACTCGGCATTGAGCGGGCGACGACTCTTGCCGTGGTCCTGGGGGCCTGCAGCCGCGCGACAGTAGACGTTGTGAGAGATGCCCTCTGGCCGAGACTGGCCCATGCGAGGGGCGCGGTCAACGTCACGACCGCGCCGAGAACGACCCAGCGATTTTTCATGATGTGAACGGCTCTTGATCTGAGTGCCCGGTCCGCCGTGTTGGCGGCCGCGTCTGATGACAGCGCCATGCCTGAAAAATTTGGGCATGGCGCGACACTTCAGGCTGAATGCTGCAGTGCAAAACTGACGTCTCGCTGAATCAGTCTTTACTGATTTTGTCTTGCCCTCACAGTATTCGCTCAGCGTAGCAGGGTGTTCACCTGATCTTTCCAACGGGCAAAACATCTCTACCCCATGTGTAAGCGATGATTCCAGCCGCTGCGTGATACCAGGCGAGTACCGCAAACGCCATCGTGACCCACCCGCCAAAAACAGTCCATCCATGCCCTCCTGTGGCCGCACCAATCGCCAGAACGATTAATGCCAGGTCAATCAAGAAGAAGACCACGATGAGTACCCAATCTGTCTTGAACGACGCAATCCAGAAAATAAAAGTCAGCACCGCGAACATGGCCAGGAACAGGCTGACCGCCGAGGGCGTAGCCTCGGGCGGAACCATCTTTCCGAACCAGAGTTCAAAGGCCGCCAGCGCGATCCAGAAGGGTCCGTAAGTACCGAACACGGCCGTGGTGAATGTATTTCCTGCTGAAAATTCGAGAACCGCCACGATGATTTGCATCAATCCACCGAATATCAGGGCGACATCCATGACAAAAATCACGCCCCCACCGGGTAGCAAACCTGCGTTGTAAATGCCAAGCATGAACGATGTCGTGGCAAAGGCGAGAACTGCCCAAGGCCCTGGATTACCCAGCTTGGGACTCATTGCTTTTTCCATTGTGTTTGTCTCCTGTTGATACCCGCTTTGCGGGTTGATTCGCGCTGAGCACAACGCCCAGTCGCCAGAAGCACTCTCAGGGGACGACCTTACGTTAAACCTACACAACAGAAAACGTTACGCATGTTTCAAAACGTCACGTACTCATCGCCGATTCGATGATTTTTTACTTCTCGATTCGAAGGTGGATTGCCATGCGACATAAAGCATCTCTGTGCTACGACTCAGCACAAATCCTCACAGTCGCCATAAGCGAATTCGTATATGCTTGCAGCCTATCTTCATCAATTGCTTCGATCCACCGAGTCCCTTTGCCACACAATCAACGTCCAAAATGCTCGCAGAGCTGACCCTGACCCAACACATCCTGTCCGTCGTTTCCGGCGTGGCAGTCGGATTCACGCTTGGCCTGATCGGAGGCGGCGGCTCCATTCTTGCGGTTCCGCTTCTGCTGTATCTGGTGGGTTATCCCAATCCGCACGTCGTGATCGGCACGACGGCCCTGGCGGTTTCTGTCAACGCCTATATCAACCTCATCCCGCATGCGCGGGCTGGCAATGTACGCTGGAAGGAAGCCATTATTTTCGCGATCATGGGCGCAATCGCCGCCTATGTCGGATCGACGCTTGGCAAGGCAGTCGATGGTAAAAAACTGCTGTTCCTGTTCGCCATTCTGATGTTGGTCATTGCCGCTCTCATGGCCCGGCCGAAAAAGGCCAAAGTGGGCGATTTCGCAGGACATCCCGGGCAGTTCTCCATGTGGAAATTGCTCGTGTCGGCATCGATCGTGGGCATGCTCTCCGGCTTTTTCGGCATTGGCGGCGGTTTTCTCATCGTTCCCGGCCTGGTCTTCGCCACGGGCATGCCCATGCTCGCGGCCATTGGTTCTTCCCTGTTTTCTGTCGGCACCTTTGGTCTGACGACAGCGGTGAATTACGCAAGTTCCGGCCTGCTGGACTGGACGGTCGCCGGGCTCTACATTGCCGGGGGAATCGCTGGTGGCGTGATCGGTGCGCGACTGGCGACACACCTGGGCAAGGGCAGCAAAGGCACACTGAACATCATTTTCGCGGCATTGGTTGCCGTGGTTGCGGTCTACATGATCTACAAGAACATGTCGGCCTTCGGCATTCATCTGTAAGCGCGGCGATCGCTATGCTTGCCTACGCTGCGAGCGCCCCACGCTCCAGTACACGTGCAAGACCGGCAGCAGGGCAACCGAGCTGTTGCCGCCGACCGAAATCTGACCTTGCCCGCGAATTCCGGATCCCATAACTGAGACCGTTACGCAGCCTGCCTGTTCTGGGCGGCAAGCCAAGCCCGTTCGAATTGCATCGGACTGACATAGCCCAAAGACGAATGAAGCCGCCGGTGGTTGTAGAACATCAGCCAGTCGACGATCTCGTCCATGGCGTCGCGCCGGGTCTTGAAGCGTTTGCCGTGCAGCCTGCCCATCTTGAGCGAGCCCCACAGGCTTTCCGTGGGCGCATTGTCCCAGCAATTGCCCTTGCGGCTCATCGAGCTACGCATGCCGTAGTCGGCCAACGCCTTCTGGAAGTCAGCACTGCAGTATTGGCTGCCGCGGTCGCTGTGGCAGATCAATCCCGGCGGCGGCCGGCGACGGAACCAGGCCATGTGCAGCGCTTCGATGACCAGTTCTCGCCGCATGTGCGGCTGCATCGACCAGCCCACGATCTGACGGCTGAACAGGTCGATGATCA
>Ga0207433_10001450_pt1 | contig 51010 bp, 51 predicted proteins | sample YelNatPaOPGAMG01_FD_187559 | JGI IMG/M metagenome (GOLD analysis project Ga0207433, IMG submission 187559) | Hot spring thermophilic microbial communities from Obsidian Pool, Yellowstone National Park, USA - OP-RAMG-01 (SPAdes) (version 3) | ecosystem: Environmental > Aquatic > Thermal springs...
TTACCCCGGGGATAACAGGCTCGTCGCGGGCGAGAGTCCCCATCGACCCCGCGGCTTGGTACCTCGATGTCGGCTCTTCCCATCCTGGCCCTGCATAAGGGGCCAAGGGTGAGGCTGCTCGCCTATTAAAGGGGAACGTGAGCTGGGTTTAGACCGTCGTGAGACAGGTCGGACTTTATCTGCTGGGAGTGCTGGCTGCCTGAGGGGAAAGGGTCCCTAGTACGAGAGGAACGGGACGCTGTGGCCTCTAGTTTACCGGTTGTCCGACAGGGCAGATGCCGGGCAGCCACGCCGCCGGGGATAAGGGCTGAAAGCATCTAAGCCCGAAGCCCCTCCCGAAAATAGGCAGCCATTCCCACGTGAGGCTGGGCTGGCAACAGCCTGAGCCTGTGGGACGAGGGCTCCCGTAAAAGACGGGTTTGATGGAGCCGGGGTGTACGCTGGAAGGCTTCGGCCGACCAGCTCAGCCCGCGGCCCCCAACCGCCCGAGGTGTCGGGCGCATAAAGCGGTGTCTGGGCGATTTAGGCTGTGAACCTTTTTATTGCTGTGGAAAGAGCCTATGCGCGGCTTCGAGTTTTCTGGAAAGGTTTTTATCACCGTATCGTTTCCCGACTTTTTAAAAGGGGGGCGGAATGGATTTCAGAATCAGAAGCTTTAATTTGGATGAGCTGCCCAAGTTGGCTGAGTTGCTTAACGCCGTGTATAAGGGCTCGTATGAGTTTGTGCCCTTCACTGTTGAGAGGCTGCGCTCAATGGTTGAGGAGCGGAAACTTGAAGTTTTGGTGGCTGAAGGGGGCGGTGTTGTTTTGGGATGTGTTATTTATGGGAAAGGCCCATGGGGTTTAGAGATTAGGTGGCTTGCGGTTTCTGAAGGCGAGTTTCAGAAAACCATTGAAAACGCGTTGGCCGAGGAGGTTGAGAAAAAGGCGGAAGGCGAGGTTTCTACTGTTATTGATGCTGAAAGCCCAATGATGGATTTTTGGGTTAGCCGGGGTTATGAGGCTGAAGGCGGATTATACCACATGGTTGCAAGGCTTGATGGCGTAAAGCCTCTTCCAAAAATTCCAGACGCCGCTGTTATTCGAAGTTTAAGGCCCGACGAGGAAAAGCAGCTTGTGGAAACTGTTAATTTGGCTTATGGCTGGGAAAGGCTTAAGGAAGGTGCAATTGCAAGGTGGAAAACTCAAAATCCACCTTTTAATGAGGATTGGATTCACGTGGCTGAAATTGGCGGAAAAATTGTTTCGGCTGTTGTCTCTAGACCAGACACTGAATACAACGAGTTTTTCAAGGCGAGGAGGGGTTATCTCGGGCCGGCGGCAACACTGCCAGAGTTTAGGGGTAAGAATTTGGCTTCAGCTTTAACCCGTCGTGCGATGAACTTCTTATACGAGAGGGGAATGGACGCTGTGGCGCTTCACACCTTCGAGCGGAACATCCCATCATTGACTCTTTTAAAAAGGCTTGGCTTCGAGATTAGGCATCATCGGAAAATAGTGCGTAAAAAGGTTTCAAATTAAACGATTAAGGAGTAATGAAGGGTGAAAGTTCAAAAATTGGGGGTTTGAAAGAGGTTATGGGCGTTTTTCCACTATTTTTTCCGCTTCCAACTCTCTTACTCGGGTTTCTATGAACTCTGCGACTTTTTCTTGGCTGTATCGCATCTCCTCCTCTTGCTTTCTAAGCTGTTCTTTAATGGTGGCTAGAACCTTATTGACGTCGAAGGGTTTAAGTATGTAGGCGTCGGCTCCGCGGTTTACAGCTTCGATGGCGTTTTGAAGTGTTGGATAGCCCGTTATAATTATTTTTCTCATTCTGGGGGTGGTATCCCTAATTTTTGTTAGGAGTTCTATGCCTTCCATGTCCGGCAGTCTAATGTCTATTAGGGCTAGGTTGTAGAAGTTCTTCTTTGACTTTTCTATGGCTTGTTTGGCTGTTTCTGCCTGGTCCACACTGTAGCCTTCGTCTTCAAGAATCATTGCTAACACTTTTCTTATGTTTTCGTCGTCGTCAACAATGAGGATTCTAGCGTTTTCAACCATACTTTTTCACCTCCTTCTTCTTCCATCTTAGGTTCGAGGGGAAGGGTTACCGTGAAGGTTGCCCCTTTCCCAGGGGCGCTTTCAACGGCTATAGTGCCTCCGTGGGCTTCAACAAAACGTTTACATATGGCTAAGCCGAACCCCATTCCCTTCGCTTTGGTTGTAAACAGCGGTGTCCAAAGTTTCTCCAGAACTTCTTTAGTCATGCCCATGCCCGTGTCTGAAACCGTAAAAATGACGTTGCCACTTTTTCTCGCACTTTTAATTGTTAATGTTCCGCCTTTCGGCATGGCGTCGACGGCGTTTCTTATGAGGTTCACGAAGACCCTTTTCATTTTTTCAAAGTCAGCTTTCATCTTGAGCTTTTTATCCACCAACTTGACAACTTTAATGTTCTGTGGTATTTCAACGGCTGATAACGCCTCGTCCACGATTCTTTCAGGGTTTGTTTCAGAAATGTCAAGTTTAACCTCCCTTGAGTAGTCGAGGAGATCGCTTATGATCTTGTTTGAGTAAGCAATGTTCTTCTCTATGAGACCCAACATCTCCATAATTCTTTCGTCTGCTGTTTCGCCAAGCCGTCTCCTCAAATAATAGGTGGCGCCGGCAATGCTTGTAAGCGGGTTACGTAGATCGTGGCCCACCATGCCAGCCAATTCGCCTATGACTGCAAGTCTTTGGGCTTTAAGCAGTTTATCCTGCATTTCCCTAAGCTCTCTTGTTCGTTCCTCCACCTTCTGTTCAAGCTGGTCTGCGTAGAGTTGAAGCTCCCTTCTGGCTTTTTCAAGATTCTCCATAAGCTCAGCATTCTCAATAATCATTGCAGCTTGATGCAGGAAAAGTTCAAGTGGCATTAGCGACTCTTGGGTGGGTTTTCGTCCATCCACTGGGTCGTCCATGCTTAAAATGCCAACTATTCTGCCGCCAGGCGTGCGTAAGGGCGCGTAAAGCATGTCTTGCGGATGCCAGTCCACCATATTCTCAACGGATAAACGGCTTGGAACGGCAACGGTCATGTACTGTTTTTCTGCAACATCCAATGGGATGTGTGGTGGAATGTGGAAGAAGTGCTCCCTAATCCACGGGTCTCTCCATGGGATATAGTAGAATTCGCCAATTCGATACTTATCGAACTTTCCGCTTAATCGTTCTCTCCAAACATGTCCTGGAGCCTTTCTTTCTTTAAGTAGTTTTATTTCTTCTTTTGTAAGGCCTACCGTGATGAGCTCTTTTCTTTCCAGGTTTTCGTCCACTCGGCCTATTACTACTCTTCTCCAACCGAAGCGTTGTATGGCTTTAGCGATCTCCCTGAGCCTTTTGTGTGCATCCTTGATGGTCATTATTTTTGTGGAGCTTTTCATCAGGTTTTCAAGCTTCTCTGTGAGGGTTTGGAGGTTTTCCCTCCTTTCTATATTGCTTAGGGCTATTGCCACATGAGAAGCCAAAATTTCCAGTAGCCTTTTATCCTCTTCGTCAAAGGCCGCCAATCTCTCGCTTTCAACATTTAAAACTCCTAAAACCCTATTTCTAATCTTTATTGGCACTGCAATTTCAGACAGCACCCCTTTCACTCCAGCGTCCACGTAAGCCTTTTCTTTTCTAACGTCTGGAACATAAACTGTTTTGCCAGTTTTTGCCGCCAAAACTGTTATACCCTTATCTCCGTCAAGAGGAAGCACCAATTTTGGCGTGTAGCCCAATCCACGGGTTTCTATCAGCCGAAGCTTGTTGCCCTCAACTAGGAAAAAGTCGACATAATTAAATTCTAAGACTTTTTTCATCGCATCTAGAGTTAAATCGCAGACATCCTTGAGGGTCTCTGCCCTATTCAATTTTCGACCATAAACATTTAATGCTGAGAGCTTTTCTCGTCTTTTTAGGTTGCTTATCGCTATTGCCACATGAGATGCCAATATCTCTAAAAGCTTTCTATCCTCATCGTTAAAAGCCGCTATTTCTTTACTCTCAACATTTAACACACCCACAATTTTCTTTCCAATTTTCATAGGCGTTGCAAGCTCAGATAAAGCTTCCTCGGCGCCTGGAATGTAGGCTTTATCCTTCCTTACGTCTGGCACGTTTATCGATTTCCCAGTTTTAAAGGCTCTGAGAGTTATTCCCTTTTCACCGTCTAATCGTATCTCAAGAGAGGAGACCAGCGAAGACCCGCGGTAGGCTACTAAGCGCAGGAAATTTTCCTCTCGTATGAGAATTGAGGCGTATTCGTATCTAAGGGTTTTCTCCATGGCGTCTAAAGCGATTTTGTAAATTTCATTAAAAGTCTTGGCGTCGTTGAGCATTTGGGCGTAATTGTTCAGTTCTGAAAGCTTCTTATCAAAGAGTTTTCTTTCCTCTTCTAGCTTTAAGCGTTCGGTTATGTCAAGCACTTGGACTATTGTCCGCATTCTGCCTTGAGCATCCCAGATTGTTGTGGCTTTAACCTCGATGTCTTTTTCTCCACCGTCTTTTCTAACAACCTTCAGTTCATATTTCGAGAAAATGGGTTTTCCCACGTTCTTTTCCGCTTGTTCCCTCATTTTCTTAGTTGGGAAGAGGGCTTTATGTTCTTCTGCTAGGAATTTTCTGAAATCTTGTCCGATAATCTCCTCCTTTGGATAACCCAAAATTTCAACTAGGACATCATTCGCATAGCTGATTTTGAGGTTTTCATCCACTATTGCTATTCCATCGTGGGAGTTCTCTACAACTGAGCGGAAAAACTCCTCCCTCTCCCTAAGTTTTTCCTCCATAAGCTTTCGCTCAGTTATGTCGCGGCTTACACCTATCAAACCCGCAATCTTTCCCTGCCCATCGAACATGGGAACTTTTATGGTGTCAAAAAATCTCTTGGCGCCTTTCTCGTCCACGGTGTATTCTTCAACCCGAACGGCTACACCGTTTCGCAATACGATTTCATCGCTATTCCTACATTGGGCAGCCAGGTCAGACGGGAAAATCTCCTCGTCTCTCTTACCAATGATTTCTTCCTTTTTTAAGCCCACAAGCCTTTCAAAGGCATCGTTGACGATGAGGTTTCGCCTTTCCACATCCTTCAAGTACACAATATCTGGAATTGCTTGAATCAATGTGTGAAGCGTTGTTGTAATTCTTTGAAGGTTTTCCTCATATTTTTTGCGGGTGGTCACATCGCGGGCTATTCCGAGCTCGCCGACAATCTTCCCATCCTCAACCAGCGGCACGCTTATGAACTCGCCAGTTAAGTACTCGCCCGACTTGACGCGAACCCGAAGCTCAATGGGTTCTGGAGTGCCAGCCAAAGTTTTCTGAAAGGATTCAACAGCTTTCACAACATCCTCGGGGTGAATAAGCTCCGTGAAAGGTTTGCCAATCCATTCAGCGCATTTCCAGCCGGTGATTTTCTCGAAGGCTGGGTTAAGCGAAAGAATCTTTCCATCGGATGAAATGCTGTAAATAACGTCTGGAGCAGCCTCCACGAGAACGCGATGTTGCCTCTCGCTTTCCGCTAAAGCCTTTTCCATTTTCTTATGCTCGGTTATGTCCACAGCCATTGTAAAACGCACATACTTATTTCCAGGCCAGCTGATGGCCTTGTCTATACACTTGTACCACTTTCCCCTTTTCCTGCAGTGGTACTCCCAGACGTAAGTCTTGCCAACATTCTCTCCGAAAATTTGTTTGTTGGTGCAGAAGGAGCACGGGCCCTTATAGCCGTGGATAACTTCGTAACATTTCTTGCCTAAAACCTCCCCACCGATGAATTCTTTAAACTTGTCGTTTGCAAAAAGTATCTCGTATGTTTCCGGGTCTGCCACATAAACAAGGTCTTCTAAACCATCGAATAACGCGTGCAATTTCTCTAAAACATGGGCTAATTCTTCATTCTTCTCCATTTGTTGGCGTCACCCGAAGAAAATAGAAGCTTCTTCAAATTTTCCACACTGTCCAAAAAGTCTGGATTTTCCATTTCGAGGTCTTCGCATTCAATGTTCAGCTTGGCGTAAAGTTTTTTCAATATCAGCTTTTCAAGGTATGGAGTGCCGGGGCCGAAGATTCTTTCCAAGGCTTTTCTAAACTCTGTTAGGTTTCTGGGGATTTCCTCCCTCCTTATTTTGAAGGAGTTTTCTAGGTGGAATAAAATGGCCTGTTTTGGTGATTCACCGAGAGATGATAGGCCTTCTTCAACGGCTTCGAGGAAGGTTTTTTGGAAGTCTTTTGGGGTCAATTGTGGTCGCCTTAACAAGTATATTAAATATTACGATATTATACGTAAAAACCTTTTCGAAAAACACCAATTAAATCCTTATGAATCCAAAATCCATACTACTGCAAAGCCTAACACGCAGCCCCTTCGTCTTGGAAGCACTGCCTCGCAGCCTCAACATAATTCACAAAAATAAACTCTTTACTTTCATCCCATTTCAAAGGCCTACCTATACGTTCATATAACTTCTTCATTATCAAAATTTCCAGAAATCGAGCTCCAACTCCGAAAATTTTCTCAAGGCCATCCGCAAAATCTTTTATACGCTTTGGAATTTGACTCCTTGAAACTTTAAACTTTTCCTGAAGGTGAAAGTATATGGACTGTTTTGCAGATTCACCCAAGGAAGCCAACGCTTCATCAACGGCCTCGAGCAGAAGCTCATCGAAGGTCTTCTTTGTCATTGTATGCTCCCTTGCCCGTTAGTAACAGTTTATAGGTTTTCATGTTATAAAAGTTGCTGGAAGTTTCAATTTTAAGTTGTTGATTTAGCTGATTTTGAATCGAAATTCGAAGCAAATAAGGCCCGTCTACGCACCCGCTCCTCCAGTAGGCTTAGGGCTTTCGCATAGTCCATTAGCGCCATTCTCATGGTTTCGCTTTCGCTTGTTCCAAGCCTTTTTGCCAGTTCCTCCAGCATTTCCTTTTGCTCTTTGCTTAGAACCACTTTGACTATGCGCTTTTTGGGCAAATTTAAGCCCTCGCATGTGCTCTGTACATTCTGTATATTTAGTATATCAGAAACATTTAAAAGACTTACGCCACAAACAATACAACGGTGAAACCTGAATGAAAACTTTAAGAATTTCAGACGACGTCCACCAAAAGCTCACGGCATTGCTGGGCGAGCTTATGGCTCAAACAAGCAAAATGCAAACCTACCAAGACGCCATCGAAGCCATGCTCTATCAGTCAGTCATCCTTCCACCCGAACTCCTAACCGAGGTGGAACGCTTCATCCAAACCCACAAGGGAAGAGGCTACACAACAAAAGAGGAGTTCATACGCCAAGCAGTACGCTTTATGCTCAAATGGGAATCCGCAAACTACGAGTACATAGAAGTTCCAAGAGACCAGTATGAAAGGCTAAACAAAGCCGTACGAGAAATGAACACACCCTATGCTAATGCCGAAGACTTCATCCATAGGCAAATACAAAACGTTTTAGAACAATACGAAGAATGGCTTAAGGAAAAGGAAAACCAGAGGCGGAAAACTTGAGCCGCACGGTTTTATCCGCCATCCTAGCAGAAATGGGCATATGGTTAAACGCCGCTGAAACGGAACGGCTTTACAACGAACTGCTCGCCTACTTTGGACTTGTCGGCGCATTAAACGAGTGTCAAGCCCTAGAAAATGCTTGGCAAGACCCATAGAACAAACACGAAATAGAAGAGTTCATAAAAGCTTGGCTAAAACGGAGACGGTGGAGAAAAGAAGAAATCACTACGGGCGTGGTTTAAAAACATGCCTTCTCAAATATTCCCCAGTTATCGGAATTTCTGTTCCGCATTTTGGGCACCTCTTGTCGTCGGTGATGGCATATCCCACCACATAACACCCGTACCTTTTTATTAGCATCGTCCCGCATTTTGGACAGTAAGTGTTTTCATATGGGTGTCCAGTCACGTTCCCAATGTAGGGATATAGCACTCCAGCCTTTTTGGCCATTTCATAAGCTTTCTCCAAAGTTTCTATCATTGTCGGCGGGTTGTGGAACTTGTAGGCTGGATGATATTGTGTGAAATGAAGGGGAGTTTCGGCTCCCACGTTTTCCAAGTGCTTTTCAATAATCCACCTTAAGGTGTTTTCACCGTGGTTGACGCCGCTCACAACGAGATTGACTATTTCAACGTGAAGCCCCATTTGTTTCGCCTCTCTGGCGTTTCTCCAAACCTTTTCCACGTCGGCGCCGCCGCAATACCGCATGTAAACCTCACGGTCGCCTTTAACATCTATCTTAAGCCCATCCATCCCCGCCTTACGGAGGGCTCTTAGGGCTTCCAACGTCATATAACCGTTAGAAACATAACAGCAATATTTTATCCCCATGCGCTTGCCGAGGCTAAAGGCTTCAACAGCCCAGTCGGTCAAAAGGGTGGGCTGGCCTTTGAAAGATGGAAGTTCTGACACCAAACGCAGTCGAGATTACATGACCATGTTGAAAAGGTTAGGGCGGTTGAACCAGGCCAATAGTGAAAGAATGGTTTTATCTCTATTGGGCGGCTTTCGAGGGCGCTTATATCCCCGTAAACAAGCGTATAAAGTTTGCCATTCAAATTTCTTCTAGTTTTGCAAAAGCCTGATTGCCCTTCTGAGATTTCGCATCTCCTTTCGCAGAGGATGCACTTGACTTTGCCGCCTCCAAGTTTTTCGTAGAAAATGGATTCTCGAACAGTGGGATAATTAGACAAGTCGCCCATTTTACTGCCTTCGGAAGTGCTCCCAACCCCTAGGCTCTATAACCCGTTTTTCACCTTCCAACTCCAAAAGGACTTGCCTTTCAGCCGTAACCCTTCCAATTTTTATTAAATTGCCGCCAACCTTTTCAACAGCTTTTTCCGCCCTTCTCCAAAAACCAGGCTTTATGGTTAAAACAAGCTCGTACTCCTCGCCGCCGTAAAGGGCAAGCTCCAACGGGTCTAAACCGTTTAACTCAGCAAACTTTACGACCTCAGCGGCCACTGGAACTTTGTCAATAACAAAGCCTACACCACTCGCCCTCGCAATTTCATGAAGGCTCCATGCTAGCCCATCGCTTGAATCAATAGCCGACGTAACCGCCCCGCTAGTGCCTAAAGTTAATCCCTCCTTCAAGCGGGCCTTGGGCATCAAAGCAGCCTCAACAAGTAAGTCTTGAATAACCCTCGGTGCTTTAAGCCCTTCAAGGAGAATTTTCAATCCAGCGGAGGTTTTCCCAAAAAAGCCGGTAACAGCCACCAAATCGCCAGGATTCGCTCCACTCCTCAGCATCAAACAGTCTTTTTCAGCTATGCCAAACATTGAAAGGCTGATAACCAAATCTGAAGCCTCATTAGTGTCTCCTCCAACAATGTAAACGCCATACTCACCGGCGCCTACGTTTAAGCCTTCGGCAATTTCCTCAAGCTCTTTCACTGTAGTTTTCTCTGGTAAACCTAGCGAAACCAACACCACGAGAGGTTTGACGCCCTTTGCGGCGAAGTCGCTGACATTCATGACTACAGCTTTGCGGGCTGCCTGCCAAAGGCTCATAGCTTTTGGAACGTCGGTTTTGCCAACCAACATATCAGTCTTCAAAACAAAAAGCCTATCACCTTCAGCGTAGGCGGAAACATCATCACCGAAGGGAATGGGCATCTGGGTTTTATCCAGCTTTCCCCATATTAGCTCAATTGCTTTCCTCTCTCCAATATCTTTTAAAGTTTTCAAAATCTTAACACCTTACTTTGAATTGGAAGGCTTAAGGAATTCTTAAACATTCTGCGTGGAGATTTATCCAAGCCTTGGAATTGCCCGTCTAATAACTCTAGCAACCGCCAAACCGACAATTATGGAGATGCCAGCCTGCCCAAACATATCCCTCATGTAAGATATCAAAGCCGGCGCATACCCCTTAATGAAGATGTTTACAAGGAAGTATGTCGTCGCCATAAGGAAGCCTCCAACAACACAAGCAACAGCCTGAACTAGAAGGGATCTACCCTTTGTGAGTCCGGGAATCAAACCCTCAAGGCCGTGAGCGAGAATTGAGACAAACCAACGTTCATATCCCACATAAAAGTCTGCAGCTACGGAGCCGACAACCCCCACAAGGCCGCCAACTTTGTATCCGAAAAGCAGAGCGGCAACAAAAACCACCACATCACCTATATGCGTGTATCCGCCAGTAGGCGAGGGCACCCTAACAGCAATTATTAAAACAGCATACACAGCTGATAAAACAGCTATAACAGCGGCCTCCAAGCTTGTCAGAAAAGGCCCCCGCAGCTTCACAGCCGGAGCAGAACTTGCCAACTCAACGCCAATAGCGATGAGGCAAACGCCTAAAAATGTTCCTATGGCGAAAACATTGTAGGCCTCATAACCATAAACGAAGGGCACAACAACATTGAGTAACGCTAAAGCGCCAGCAACAAAGCCGGAAACGCCTCCAACACGAATAAAACCCTTCCATTGCAGGTAGGCACATGCAAGAGCTAAAGTTGCGGAAGCCAACCCTAAGAAAACACATAGACTTATCAACATCTTCGCATCAAAAGTCAAATCAACCTTTTGGAAAAAGGAAAAACCTAAAATGTGAAGGACGAAAACAGCCTCCAAAAACGAGGATAAAACTATCAAAAGTCCACCGAAAACTGTAAGCTTATAACCCCGCCCGACGAATTGTTTTTCCTCGGACATGGCTAAATCAAAGAATAGTTAAGTTATAACTATACTATTAAAAATTTTCGCTCGATTCCGAACATTTTAAAAGCCAGCTTTCCAAAATTTTAACGAGAATGCCCTTGCGCCTCGGTAGCTCAGCCTGGTAGAGCGGCGGCCTCGTAAGCCGCAGGTCCCGGGATCGAAGCCCGGCCGAGGCTTTGCGAAACTGTTGCGAAAGACATTTATAATGAAGGGCGGGCTAGTTTTCCACATGTCAAGTCGAAATTTGCAACTAAAATTGGCTTGTCTTGTTTCAACATATTCTATTGTTGCTTACGACTTCGAAACATTTGAGTTTGGAGTTGCTGTTCAGTCAAGGTATTTTTCGGTGGGCTCAGTTGTTCCATGGGCTGAAGCTAATGTGGGAGCTGTAGCCACCCAGTCTTTTGTGAATGTGTCTTATGGTCCGAGGGGGCTTGAACTTTTAAAGAAGGGGCTAACGGCAAAAGAAGTCGTTGAAAGACTAGTCAGCGATGACGAAGGAAGAGAATATAGACAGTTGGGAATTGTGGACGCAAAAGGTAATGCAGCTTCGTACACAGGCTCAAAATGCCTTGAATGGGCGGGAAGCAAAACAGGGAGTGGATATACCGTGCAAGGAAACATACTTTCAGGGGAAAATGTTGTAAAAGCCATGGCTGAAACCTACGAAAATGCCAAGGGAAGCTTGGCTGAAAGATTGGTTGCGGCCCTTGAAGCAGGCGAAAAAGCTGGGGGAGACGCTAGAGGAAGACAATCCGCCGCCCTGTTAGTGGTTAAAGAGAATGCCGGAAGAGGCGGGTACGGCGACAAGTTCATTGAGCTTAGGGTTGAAGATCATCCAGATCCCGTGAACGAGCTTAAAAGGTTGTTGAGGCTTCACCGCGTCTACTATCTCATAGACGAGGCTGAGTTAAAGTTTACCCAAGGCAGTTTAGAGGCAGCGGTGTCAAACATAGAGGAGGCGTTAAAGATCCATCCAAACTGTGACGACGCCTATTTAGATCTTGGACTGATATATCTGCAGGCTCAAAAGATAGAAGATGCTGTAAAAGCTTTCAAACGGGCAGTTGAGATAAACCCGAAAATAATTACCGTGATAAGACAAATTCCGAAGCTTGGCCTTGTGAGTGTTCGGGAATATTTGTTAGAGAAACTTTAGGTCTGTGTTTTTGTATTTTTGTTGTGCTTATGGACAGAAATGTTTATTAAGTATTAAGATTAGATATTCATATCGGAAAACACCGAAGGGAAAGAAAATGCCTCCATTGCTCTTCCACCATCACCACGAGGAAAAGCTTAAATGCCCCTATAGGGGATGCGGCAAAACCTTCGAAAAACCAGCGGTTTTAACGGACAACTCCACACTGCCGAGGCAAACGTATTATGCTTGTCCCCACTGCATGTCGAAAATAGACATAGTCGTGGAGAACATGAAAATTGTAGGCGTTAAATCAACAGATTACCCGAAGGTTTTCGATTCTCCAGCCAAATGCGCCTATTATTTCGGCTTCTTAAACTCCATCCCAAAAGACATGCCCATCCCAGACGAATGCCTAGTCTGCCCAAAAATTCTGCAGTGCTCAGTTAAAAGACGCTAAACAGCATATAGCCCACATGTTCTTTTAGCAGAGAAACATTTTAAACCACCCTTCCAAAATTTTACTTCAATAGAAACCACGGGGCTGTCGGCTAGCTTGGTCTAGGCTTGGAGACTTGGGCTCTCTAGACCCCGGTTCAAATCCGGGCAGCCCCACCATTAATTCATTAAAAGCGGTTTCGATTCTGCATGATTATTGCCAGAGTAGTTTTTACAATTTTTCAAAGTTTTTAAAATCTTCCAGCATTATTTCCCTTCGTAATTGATTGAAGAATTTTGGCACTATTCTGTTTCTCTTTTTAGCTATGGTCATGGCTGTTTTAGTGTAGAAATGGGGCTCCTTTATCTTTATCCACTTAATGTGTTGGAAAATGTGTGCACTTTGGTTTTCCTTGTAAAAACTATCAAGAACTTCTTCTATAGTCTTGTTTGTAAAACACGCCTTTAGGAATATTGTGGCCAACCCCGTTGCGCCAAGCTTGTCCAAGAAGTCAGCGTCGTGCAAGATTCGCGCTTCAGTTGACGTTGGCTCTTCGGAGTGAGTGTGCACTTTTATAGCGTGGCATACAGCCTTAACCTTTGATTCGGGGAGGCCTATTTCTGTCAAGAAGGCTTTAGCCATTTCGGCGCCTATAATGCCGTGATCTATTTTTGGATTTTTATTTTCGAGACGTTTCGCTACATCGTGGAGTAAAGCGGCAATCTTAAGAACGTCCATATCAACATCGTCTCCCTCAAGCTTAGCCAATTCCTCACTAAGCCGGAGAACCCTCTGCACGTGGGGCCAGCCGTACAAACCAAGCTTGCCCATTTGCTTCTTTGAATAGTCCTCAATAAGCTTAAACAGAGGCCTTCTCATACTTTCGCTTCCACAGGCTATTTAACCCTCCAAATTTTTAAAGTTCTTACAGATTCACAGAAAATGCTTGCTGATTAAAAGTTTAAAAACAGTGCGCGCACGCTAGCGTTTTTCAAATGGAGATTTTCACTTGTAAACCTTTAATGGTTTTCCAAGCTTTGTCTCGTCAAGCTTCCTTATGCCCAGTCCTGCGGTTTTTGGGAATATGCGCATGGAGTTTTTCACTTTTGTTCCGCCTTTCTTGACAAGCCTGTCTTTAAGCAGTAGGTCGGAGTCTAGGTCGGCGTATTGAATGTTTTTCACTGCTGCGGCTAGGTGGGCTCCGGCGGCTATGCCTATCTCTGATTCGCCCATGCAGCCTATCATGCATGGTATGCCGGCGGCTTCGGCTATGGCGGCTATTTTCTTGGCTTTGTGGATTCCTCCGCTTTTCATGAGTTTTATGTTGATTAAGTCGACGGCTTCAGCCTTTATTAGGCGCAGGGCATCTTCAGGCGAGTGGACGCTTTCGTCCGCCATTATGGGTATAGGCGAGTTTCGCTTGACTTCTATTAAGCCCTTCAAGTTTTCGGCTGGAACTGGTTGTTCGGCAAACTGCACATCGTATTTTTCAATTTTGTTCAGCACTTCTATGGCTTGCTTAGGTGTCCAGCCCTGGTTTGCGTCAATCCTTATCTGGATGTTTTCGCCGGCGGCCTCTCGGATAAGCTTTATCCGTTCAATGTCTTCCTGCGGGTTTATGCCTACCTTAACTTTTAAGGCTTTGAAGCCCTTCTTGACGGCTTTGGCGGCGTCTCGGGCCATTTCTTTTGGAGATTTTATGCCCAATGTGATGTCGGTTAGCACTTCTGTTCTGTAGCCGCCTAGAAGTCTGTAAAGCTCTTTTCGAACAGTTTTGCCAAAAATGTCGTGCAAAGCGATGTCTATGGCCGCTTTTGCAGAGGGGTTTCCAGCCACCACATTGTCCATGAGCTCCACGTTTTGTTCGATGCGCAGCGGACACATGCCAATAAGCCTAGGCGCAATCTTATCTATGGTTTGGATTACGGTTTCTGCTGTTTCGCCTGTAACCCGCTCCGACGGGGAAGCTTCCCCCCAGCCTATGACGCCATAATCCGTGACAATTTTCACCACCACATTGTGGCTTTCGGTGCTTGCTCCAGGGGCTATTCGGAAAGGTTCACGATAAGCCAAAGTAATGGGGTAGACTTCAATTTGCTGAATTCCCAACTAGGATACACCAACAGAATATTTACGCATATTTACTGGAAAAGCTTTTACCTTTAGAAATGGGAAGGCGTATGAAAAGGGCGGCGCGTTCCGCTATTTGCAAAAGTGCTTTTCTTCTAGCTGTGCAATTTCAACATCGCCAAGTCCTTGCTAAGCATGTAAATGATTTGGATGAAATGTTTAGTGGGCTTGGAGCAGATATGTTAGGTAGCCTTTTTTATCATATCTCGTTTTTATGATTTTGAAACTGGCTTTTTTGAAGGCTTTTTCTATTCTTTTTGTGAAGACCACCGCATGGTAATGCCAGCCACTGTAACGTTCGAGATGGAGTTTGTAGATGTATTCTCCCCATATAACCGGCTGTCTTTTTATGACTCCCCAGTAAAGGTAATTTTTCAAGTATGATATGAAAGAGCATTCGTTTGGAACCTTCGCAACGTTTACGAAAACATATCCGCCCGATTTGAGTATTCTTCTTAAAGCCTTGATGAAAATTTCTCTTTCATCAGGTGGAACATATTCGAATGCCTGCGCGAACCACACGCCGTCAAATACGCCATCTCTAAAGGGTGGATGAAGCATATCCATACGCATAATACACAAACTAGCATTTTGAATTGTTTTCTTTGCAAGCTGAAGGGAGTGCTGGGACAAATCTCCCAAAACAACAGTGTTGTCACCCACCATAAGGTGGGGCGTAACCCTTCCATAACCACCAGCCAAATCTAAAACAAGCCTACCAGACCCCAGGAGACGCATGAAAACAGGAAGAAACTCCTTCTCATCTTCACCCCACTCCTCACCGGGATACTCATAAGCCTTTAAAGCCTCCAAGAACATTTTTTCCAGAAACATGCATCACTTTGTTTCCCATCACACATAGGCTTCAGGCAGAGATAAATCTTAACCATTAAACATGGATTGTTATGCGTGTGCAGCCTAATAGGGTTCTTGGGCTGGTTTTTCCCGTCGAATTTTCAGTCCTTTGAATTTCAGTTTTGCTGTTAGGATTTTTTCTGTTGCGAAGAGTCTTGAAGCCGCGTACATGACAACAAGCGTGAAGGCTGAAACATATGCTATGCCGAAAACAACTGTCCAGTAGTCCCCCATTATAACGGCTTTTGAGGCTATGACTGGGTGGCTGAAGGGAATAGCGTAAAAAACAAGTTTTAAGGCGAAAGGCAGAGTGTTAACATCCAAGTATATGAGGGCGATGGATGGAAGGAAAACCAGCGGATAAATATAGCTTACGAAAGACTGGGCGCTTCGGACATCTTCGGCGAAAGCCGACATGATGACAGCCAAAGCCAAAGCTGAAAGCATAGTGACGAAGAGGGTTAACCCCAAAAGCAAGTAGCCAAAAACTGATGGTACAAGCCCCAAAGCAGCCAAATCCAAGTTTAAGCCTTCTGGAATTCCAGCCATAACAGAGCCAAGCATGTAGCTGTAGCCAGCCATGTAAGCCACCGCGCCGATAGCCGCAACAATTATGGAGCTGGAAAGCTTACCCCATAGAATCGCGAGGCGATCCATAGGCAACGTCAAGAGGGTTTCAAGGGTTTTCTCCTCTTTTTCCATGGCAACCGAGGTGGCGGCAATCTGGAAGGCATACATGAGCAGAATAAGCACAGTGATGGGCATAGCTATGGACTGCGACATCAAAAGCCCAGAAACAGCGGCTGGGTCAACACCCCGCTTAATTTCACCCTTGATCACCGTTGCCTTCTCAGGGTATAAAACGTCTGGGGCATGACTCCGGTTAAACATGCTTATCAAAGCGTCTACAACCGAGGAGCTGACACTTTCAAAGACGCTTGTTCCACGCAAGATCCCGTAAAATCTTACATAAGCTTTCACGTTAGGATTGCTAAAGTGGGCAGTTACATTTTCACTGAAGCCTCTTGGGATTTCAAGAATCTGAGTAGTGTTGTATTTGGCTAAAAGCTCCAAAACTTTTTCGCTGGTTAACTCCATTTCGTTTTCCTCGTAGATTGTGAGATTGAAGCCTATAACGTTTAAGCTTTCTATGAAATTAATGAAAGATTTAGACCAGTTTCCACCGTCGTTGTCCACCACGACTAGAGTGGCTTTTATGGCTTGTTCCTGGGCTGTTTGCACCGCATAACCCATAATTCCGCCTAGGACTGGAAACATGACGAGGGGGACAACAATCATTCCCAAGAGGATTTTGGGGTCTCTGGCCAGCTCTTTAAGCTCTTTTATGAGGAAGTTTCCAAAACCTTTAAGCAATTTTAACCACCTTCGCGAAAACCTCTTCAAGGTTTGAGCAGCCAAACTTTTCCTTAAGCTCTTGGGGAGCGCCTTCAGCCACAAGCCTTCCCTTGTTTATTAGGGCAACTCGGTTGCACAAGTATTCCACTTCCAGCATGTTGTGGCTTGAAAGAAGCACTGTTACGCCATGCTCCCTAACATACTTCTTTATGATTTCTCTCACATGGTAAGCGTGGATGACGTCTAAGCCGCTGGTGGGTTCGTCTAAAACTGCCAGTTTAGGCTTAAGCATAAGCGCCCTAGCCACCAGAAGCCGCCGCTTCATGCCTTTACTGTAAGTTTTGGTTTTATCCTTGAGGCGTTCACCTAAACCCGAAATTTCAGCAGCCTCAGCAACCATGGCGCGAGCCTCTTCCCTGTCTTTGGCGTTAAACTTCGCCATAAACTCCAAATACTCCCAGCCGGAAAGATAACGGTAAGCGCCAGCCTCTTCGGGAAGGTAGGAAATAATTCTGCGAACCTCGGCAGCCTTTTGGACAACGTTTAACCCGAAAATTTTCACATTGCCAGAGGTGGGCAAAAGCAATGTTGAAACTATCCTTAGAGCTGTGGTTTTTCCAGCACCGTTGGGGCCGATAAGCCCATAAATCTCTCCAGGCTTGACTGTAAAGCTTAACCCATCTAAAGCGCGGACGCTGCCGAAAACTTTAACGACTTCTGAGGCCTCTATAGCCAAACTCATTGAAATTCAACCTTTAACACTCAACAAACTTGAAATGGTTTATTTTAACTTTTTTAGCAATTAAACTTTCCAGTCCAGTTTGTGGTTTGTGGAAATGAAAGCCCTCACTATGCCAGCTAAAAGTATGAGGGCGGCTATGGGCTGATAAACAAAATAGTAGACTAGGAACTCTGCAATGTTAAAGTGGAAACCCAACCTCTTCGAAACCACATAGAAAATGGCTGAAAGAGCCATGAAACCTAAAAGGAAATTTGTCAAACCCGTAAAAATAATGGATAAAAGCGAGACAGGAATTGCCGGCGCAGATGGAAAACTCAACTGAGCCGCCAAAACCGCTGGGACAAGACTGTAAGGCTGTACTTTTAGAAAGGCGGAACAAACGTAGCTGAATAAAAGCGGCACAGCAGTTGGGAAAAGTATGATGGCGCATGGAAGCGCGGCATGTGGGTATTTGGCGATGCTTCTAACAAGTCTTTTCCAGTGCTTTTTAATCCATAAGCCTGTGCCTATGCCCCAACGTTTCCGCTGGTTTAACCATTCCCTCCAATTAGAAGGAGCTTCGGTGTAAACCTCAATTTTCTCAGCGTATTTGAACCTTCTACCTTTCATAAAGGCCTTAACAGCTAAATCCAAATCTTCTGAAACAACCTTTGAAAAGCCTCCCACCTCTTCGAAGGCTTCCCTTTTAATGGCGAAGGCTGTTCCATTAACGGCGAAACATCTTCCAACAAGCTTTGAGAAGAGATAGCTGGCGTAATTCGAGCCAATATACTCGTAGTTCACCATCCTAGAGACGAAAGAGTCCGGCAAAATCTTCTTCTTAAAGTCAACAATATCGCAGTCCCTCATCTCCCTCTCAACAGTCTCCAAAAAACTCTCACATTCACCAATCCTAACGTCGGCATCTAGGAAAACGAGGATTTCACCACTGGAAAGTTTAAAAGCGCTGTTTAAAGCTTCCACCTTTCCCCGACGTTCGCTACACAAAAAGAAATGCGCCTTATCGCAAAAACGCTCCACAACCCTAAGCGAATCCCCGTTAGGCCTATCAATAGCCACAAAAATCTCCTTGCCATCATACCTATCACTCGTCAGCTTCTCCAACAAAGACTCCAATAAGGCCGATCCTTCATAAACCGGTATAAAAACACTGATTTTGGCTTTTCCACCATCAACCAATACTTTTTGACACCTTGCCTAATGGAGACTAATTCCAAGAAACATGCAAATAAGCTTTGTTTCAAAAAGCATAGTTCACAAAGAGTGGTGGGGTAGGTGGGATTTGAACCCACGATCGCCAGCGCCCCAGGCTGGTATCCTAGTCCAAGCTAGACGACTACCCCAATAGAATAGTCGAGTACCCTCTGATTTATTTGCGTTTTCTGAATAGTTTGCATCCATCCATGTCGCAGACATATTCAAATCCTGCCTCTATTAATTGGGTTGCTTCTTCCAAGGTTTTGGCAACCTTACATATGTACTCGTTTTCATTTACACTTACCAGTTGAGTGTAGATTAGCGTGTTTTTGATGTTTTTATGTCCTAAGAGTTGCATAACATGTAAGATGTCTTTGGTTTTGTAGTATTCCATTGTTGCCTTCCAATGACGGAAAGTGTGGAAGTGGATTTGCAGTATCCTTGGGTTTCCAAGCTTAAATGCCACTCTTTTCCTCTGTTTTAGGAACGCTTTTCTAAGGTAGAACTTGTTTTTGTAGCTGAAGACTTTTTGAGATGTTTTAGGTAAGTTGCCAAGCATTGAGGCAAGCTTATTCGAAATTTTGAATATTCTAGGGTTGCTCGACTTTTCTGGTGTTATCCTTACCGTGTTGTTTACGGTGTCCACATCTGTCCATTTAAGATTGAAGGCTTCTCCGCATCTAACACCAGTTTCCTTAAGTAGTTGAAGGAATGTTGCCATTTGAGGACTGCATCCAGCTATTAATTGGTCTAATTCTTCCTCGGTAGGGATGAAGGGCAACCTTTGAATAGGCTTATATTTCGGCGGTGTCCAGTTTATGCCAAACATCTTTGCAAAAGCAGAATAAGCTTTAACTGCTTGCCATTTCCTCGTATTGCTCCATGTGCTTTGTTTAGCAATGGTCTCTTTAACTTGTTCTGGGTTGAATATGTCTGCGCCTCGTTTTGCTAATACTTCTATGATGTAAGCGTAATCTTCGATTGTAGCCTCGGCATACCCTTCCTTTTTTAGCTTCCAAATGAAGTTTATGATGGTACTCTTAACGTCTGTCTGCTGGAGGGTCTCTGTGGCTCCCGCTTCCCGCTTTTCGACTTCTTTGGCAACTTCCAAGGCAAGAGCCTTCTTGCCATGTGCATCAATGGTATTAAAGTAATATGGCAATATATATGCTTTACTACTCTTTACACCATCTGAGAAACGGTATCCACATATTTTACAATAAAACCTCTGAACATGAGAACCATCCCTCAAATAACGCAAACCATCCCTAACAACAGCATCAGAACCGCACTGAGGACATTTAACTATCATTTTTAGAAATTTCTACCCCTGAGTTTGGCAACACATATCTTAGAAGCCGTTTATCCACAGGGTCTGGTTGTTCAACAACTAAACCAACACTGTCTAGGATCTTTAAAATGTCGGATGCTCCGTCTCTACCTATGGGTTTATGGAAATTTTTGAAATACCATTCTTGAAATTCTTTTCTCGTAATTCCATTCTCATTATTGTCCAAGAAAGGTTTTAAAACCATATAAACCCTAAAAATCTCAGGTGGCAACCCTAGCTCATTAGCCTCAGCAATTCCGTAATAGAGGCGGAATCCACTTTCAATATCAGAATCATTAACAATTATGGCATCACCTTCTCGCTTTCTGAATGCAAAATTGAGCAAAGCATTTGCCTTGATTAGAGCTAAAAGTCTTCCAATGTCCCTCTGATGTCTAGGAATCAAAAATCTGTGGTCTTCAATGAATTTGTTATATATGAAGCTCCGAGCCTCTTCTGGTATCTTTATGTGCTTAATATGTGCCTTCTTTACGAGTTCCACCCTCTCTTTTAAGGCTCTTCTATTTGGGTCTGATTCCATTCTTTTGTGGAATTCTTCCCTATCGCTTTCCCGCTCAATTTTCATCGCAATGGATTCTCTCAGTTTTTCTTGGCTGACTTCGGGACTCAAAAGGAGGAGTCTAGTCTTTTCTTGCTCCTTCATTGTAATTTTCGCTGAACAGAAAATGACTGTTGGAAAACCTCTAATGACTATATTCTTTGTCCTTAAGCCATGTCTCTCCTTAGGGTCAGTTATTTTTAAAGGAAGCTCACGGACGTCGTGACTTAATAGAGGTCTTAGCCTCTGCAAGAGCATGTCGTGAGGCTGGTCTAAGAAAATTATGATTTTCCTTTCCCAATTTATGAAATAGTAAGCATCCCGTAGGAGTTTCTTCCATTCTTGCTTTTTTCGTTCATAGGCTCGTTCAATTTCCTCCTTGGAGGGGTTGCTCTTTTCCCATTCTAAATCTTCTTTGACCTTGGCTTTTGTAGGTTTCATGTCCCAATTAATGGGGATTCCCTGTTTAAGCATTAGAATGCCCTTGTCATGCCAAAAACTCGTAGGAGAAGCATAACCCAAAGGGACGACATCTTCTTTAGGAAAATACCACCCTAACTCTAGAGGGATATAGGATTTCCCCGTGCTAGCCTCAGCTAAAAACCCTACGTTTATTTGGTCTTCCTCTGTGTACGTTAGAAGCATAGCCTTAAATGTGATTGCCTTATTCTCATTGTCATGTTTGATTGTGCTTCCAAGAATGTCTATAAGCTCGTCATCTGTTAACTCCCTATCCACAGACAATAATTTTCACCCCAGACTCTCGCCACACATTTCGACCGAAAATTCAACCATCAGTTTCCCTCATCACTTTATAGGCTCGTAAATGATGCGTCCACGCTCGTCCACTTTGACATGGAACTTGTGTCCCTTGCTAATCTTTAAAAGCTCTCTAACCTCCTTGGGAATTACAACAACCAAGGAATCTGGTTTTCCCACCTCGTATGCCTTGACTAACTCGACAATTCTCTCCATAGCCTCACCATATCTATCTCTAGATAGCCGTGTATAAAAGAGTTTTCCAAGAAATCGCCACAATATGTGCTTATTTCTAGAAATAAAGCAATAAAGTAGTACAGAAATATAGAATAAGACTAAAAAAAGGAGATTTTCCAAAAATAAGCCTAAACATCGAAAATTGCAAAAGCCAAAAAATCCATGAAAAACAGCCTAATCGCTCCCTAGGAAAAAGATGGAAAAATACTGCATTTTTTCATTTGCACATAAACATGTAAAAAATAAAACAGAAAAAAGAGGGGAAGTTTAGGCTGTTGGGTATGCTGGTATGTATAGGCTTTTCTGGTTCTGGTTGCATTCCACTCTTTGTTTAGGCTCTAGCTTGCATCCATCCTCAAAGTTTACACATGTAACACAAGCCTTCTCCTTAACCATCCTTGAAACATGCCTTTCGATGGCTTCCATCAACTCAAACACTTGCTTAGGCTGAAGAGTCAACTCAACACCATGAACAAGGTTGCTCTTCTCATCAAAGTCTAAGACAACTATGTGGATGTCTCCTTGAAGGCTTTCTAAGTAGAGCCGTCCAATTCTTAACACTTCCTTAGCCATATCTTTCCACCTTTTACTTCTGTTTAGTAAAAAGTGTAAGCAGTAGCTTATAAGCATTTCTACCAAATAGTAAACTTTATTACCATCCCCTTCAAAGTATAACATGACCTAAAATGAAGAAATACAACTACAAAACCATGAAACTAGACATAGAAGTTCACCAAGAACTAGAAAAAATAAAAGCTAAACTCATAGGACAAACAGGCAACCCAAACATGAGCTTCTCAGACATAATCCATCACCTCATAAAATTCTACAACGAACACACCAAAGAAGGCATGAAACCATGACTGCAAACGATAATTTTTGGCAAGGCGTTCAATGGGGTATGGGATATAAAGAGGCTACAGAAGAACCTAAAGAGAAACTAGAATGCCCATTCTGTTACATGCCTATCAAACCAGAATACAACAACTGCCCTTACTGCGGAGCAAAACTCCCAAGATGCCCAAAATGCGGCAAACTCGTTAAGGTTGAATTCAATGTATGTCCTTATTGTGTAGAAAAGCTAACAAAAGAAGAAATCGAGAAAAAAATTATAATTTCTTGGAAAGGGGTTGGTATAGGCTTCATTATAATTGGTATTTGGTTACTTCTGCTATTTGCTGGCATAGAATTTGGTTTGCTTACTAACCTTGGCTACTTTCTTTTATTAGTAGCACTCGGTATTATCGCAATACCTTTAGGAATCATCTATCTCATCGCCATCCCCTTAGGCATAGCCCAAACCATATCGAATAAAACAAAAAAGCACAAAAAAGAAGATAAAACCTAAAACCCCAAATCACAACTCCACTAATTTTTGAAAAACCGTATCTCCATCCCAACCCCCAAACTTTCAACACCTAGCCCAGCCCAAACACAACCAAAAACCACAAACAACTTCACATAAAAAACATAGTAAAATAAAACACCAACCAAAACACCAAACAAACCACAAACCAACCCAACAACCAACCACCAAACAACAAAACCACCAAACCCAACACCCACCCAACACAACACTTACCATATGAATGTATAAATTTATACATTCATATGGTAAGTGTGCTATAGCTAGACATTTATTGTGGGCTATGTTTGTTTGGTTTGTTTTAGCTGTTCATATTGGTTTTGTAATACTTGTAAGTTGCTTATGATGGCTAGGATTAAGCTTTCAATCTTCCCAAGAACCTCTGGGTCGAGTTGTTTCCAGCTTGCATACACCGTTTCATAGAAATCCATGATTTTATCTATTCGATTCATTATTTCTTCTTGTGGGTCTTTGCCTAGTCTCGGAACAACATACTCAAAAACATCCCGTAGAATCTTGAGTAAAAAACCCTGATACGATGTTATGAGGGGTGTTGGCACGCCTATCTCGGCTAGCAAATCTAAGAGTTCAAATTGGCTCGATAGTCTGACATACTCTCTGAAAGACCGACATTTGAGGAAGGCTTTTTCTCGTTTTTCCCGAACATATCTTAAGTGCCATGCAACGAGTTCACGGTAAAGCCTTTGCTTCTCTTCAGCCAGCTTTTTAACGTCAACATCTTGGTATTTGACGTTTTCACATTTCTCTTCCATGCTGTGAACCCAAAATACACTACAATGTAGCTTAGATATACGCCTTTCTAATTAATTACATAACAAATGGAGTTATAGGCTTGTGCATGGGGGATGCTGTGAGGGTAGGGGTAGCTTTAACTGAAGGTTTAATTTTGGCTTGAAATGTGTGGCTGGGGTCTGGGTTAAAATTTTCTATTTTTTAAGCAAAACGATGGACACGTTTGACATAGGTTAGGTGGGGGCATTTCTTTTCTAAGCATTTATGGGGTTGCATAACGGACTCGTCTAACTCAAGGTTGTATCTAACACAGTAGGGGGTAGGCTTGCCAAGATTAACTATAATTTCAACCGTGTAATCACGGTTTCTTGAATTTTTCAAGTTTGCCTACACCTCGACGGTAGCTGTTTTCAAGCTCGTCTATGAGCCTCATAATCTCACATTGAGAACAAACCTTAAGTTTGCTTGAGCCTCTTAAAACACAGATATAACAAACTCGACTTTTAAGCAACTTGAATTTTTCAAGGTCTCTCTTATAAAGGGACAAAAAACAACACCTCACGTTTTACATGTGTAGGAGAAGCTCAAAAAAAGGAAAAAGAAGGGGATTTGCGGGAGATATCGCCATAAAAGTCCTTGACCAAGCTAGACGACTACCCCATATTCTGAACCAGCATCCTCCGGCTTATTTTATGTTTTCGGAAAAGTTTGGCGCCCCCTATGTCTGTCACGTATTTAAAAGGCTTCAAAGGTGCCCTTAGTCAAGCGTGAAAGTCCCCCACATCTCCATTTTAACTGGGTAGAGATGTTATGGCAAACTTCGGAGAGAAGATAAGTTAAAGTGAAATGAGCAAGTCCTTCATCAAAATCTCGTTTTGGAAGCGTTAAACTTTTATATAGAGGTTTCTTCTAGGGCAGAGCTCTACTTGAAGGGGGAAACCTCTTAAAAGCAGACCTTCACCTCCTAAAGATGAACCTCGTCGCCGAACTTTCAAGGCTTGGCTTTAACGCTGCCATCTGCATTCGATGTGGCAAAATTTTCGAACGAAACGAGGCTGGAGGAGCCCTATGCCCAGAATGCAAAAAAGCATTAAAAAGCAAAGGCCAATCCCTATTTTCTAAACTATAAAAGGTCAATAAAAATTATGTTTGTGGCTGCCAGCCAAATTCATGGCTGCAGCGTTTCCAAAATTGGATAGGCTTTTCATGGTGAAGGTTTATAATTTTCAATTTTGTGTTTGGGATGTCTCCTCTTTCTTTACGGGTTTCGTTGATATCTCTCTTATTAGGGGTTCCTGCCTTCCTCCTTCTATTTCTATTTTGGCATTAGGATACTGTTTTTCAAGTTGTTTACGGAGGGCGTTTACGTCCACATCTTTGCCCACTTTGGCTTTTACCTTTGTGCCTTCCGGAGTTTGCACCACGCTTATGGAGTAGTCAGTTGAAAATTCGCCTTCCGAAATCTCCTCAAAAAAGTTTTCCATCTCATTAAATAGTGAGCCGCCGAAAAGCTCGTCTATGAGACTGCGTTTGCGCCTCTTTTCGGCGGGCATGGATTTTACACCTAAATGGAAAAGGGAAAGGGGAGACTTAAAAGTTTAGCTGTTTAGCTTAAGCTTTTAATAAATGGACATTGCTAATGTCTGCTTGTGGGGTTGATGGCTGGCAAAGTTATTGTTTTGATGGGTTCGGAGAAAGACCTAGAGTTCGCAAAGGAGATAGGTAAGCATCTAAAGGCTTTTGGCCTAGCCCATGAGTTCCGCGTGGCTTCAGCCCACAAAACACCGCTAAAGGTTCTTGAAATTCTCAAGGAGTATGAGGCGGAAAACGTTGTTTACATCACCGTGGCGGGCAGATCCAACGCCTTAAGCGCTTTTGTGGATGCTAACACTGCTAAGCCTGTGATTGCTTGTCCGCCCTACTCGGAGAAGTTTGCGGGAGCAGACATTTACTCCTCACTTAGGGTTCCAAGCGGTGTTGGTTCCGTCGTGACTCTTGAACCGGAAGGCGCCGCTATAGCTGCAGCTAAAATTTTGGCTTTAAACGATAAGAAGCTTGAGGAATGTGTAAAGGCGTATCAACTGGCGAAGAAAAAGGAAATTGAAAGGGCAGACAAGGCCATCAAGGAAGGCAAGGAAAAAGCCTAGGAGGCGCATCTCATGGGCAGCGTCAAAGACCTTGAAGTTGTTAAAAAACCTACAAAAAACCGTATGGGAATTGGTAGATTTCACTTTTCAGACCGCTACTCTGTTTTCGACTGGGGTGAAATGCCAGACCACATTGATGGGAAAGGCGCAGCCCTATGCTTAATGGGCGCCTACTGCTTTGAAAGGCTTGAAGAGAAAGGCGTAAAAACCCACTACCGCGGGCTGGTAAACGAAAAGGGCAAGGTTGTACGCTTTGACGAGTTGGAAAAGCCCACCAACATAATGGAATTCCACCTTGTAAACGTTTACAAGCCTAAGGCTTATGTGGAAGATGGCAAATTAAAATATGACTATAGCGTTTACACGCCCAAGCTTAAAAACTTTCTAATCCCATTGGAGATTATCTATCGCAACGGCTTGCCAGAAGGCTCCTCGGTTTTCAAGAGGCTTGAGCAGGGTTTAGTGACGCTTGAAGACTTGGGCTTAGACCATTATCCGAAGCCGGGCGAAAGACTTGCCAAACCAATCCTTGACGTGAGCACCAAATTCGAGGAAAGCGACCGCTACATTACTTGGCAGGAAGCCCAACAACTGGTAAAGTTAGCTGACAGCGAACTTGAAGAAATAAAAAGTGTATTGTTAAAGGTTGATGATACGATCACCGAAATTGCTTGTAGGGCGGGTTTGGTAAACGAGGACGGCAAAATAGAGCTAGCCTTCAACGACAAGAGGAGGCTTATGGTGGCAGACGTGGTTGGCACATTGGACGAGTGCCGATTCACATACCAAGGTTTACACGTAAGCAAGGAAATCGCTCGCATCTATTATAGGCGGACGGAATGGGCTAAAGAAGTGGAAAAAGCCAAACAAAAAGCAAAAGAGCGAGGCATAAAAGAATGGAAAAAGCTGGTGAAAGTGCAGCCGCCAAAACTGGACCCGAAACTGAAAACGCTAATAAGCCAAATGTATATGGCAGCAGCAAACGAGATAACTGGGAGAAAAATGTTCGAGGTGCCAAAACTCGCAGAAATAATTAGAAGCATTCAAGTATAAGGTTTTATACTTCAAAGCAGCTGGCTGTCGTCTCCTAACAATTTAAAAATTCTTAGGCTTAAAAATGTAAAATTTACACCATTTTCCATGTTTAAAATCTTGTTTGCGTTAATTTTATATACAGAGAGATTCCTTAAAATAAAAATTCTAACCGAGGGAGGGGGGATCTTCTGAAGGCCAATCTTTACCTTTTAAAGGTGGCTCTCGCCATCAAACTTTCAAAGCTTGGTTTTGATGCCGCCATCTGCCACAATTGCGGCAAAATCTTTGAAAGAACCGAGGTGGGGGAAACCCTATGCCAAGAATGCAAAACCACGCTAAAACAGGAAAAGCCAACCCATTCTCTTCCCTCTTTTTTAAACATAAAACGTCAAATTTTGCTGTTCTGACATAACAAAAACACCAGTCTCGTCTAGACTTCTGGGCGATTTTAGCCCCAGACAATCCAGAGGGCTGCCAATGTCAATTTTAACGGTGCCGCGATTCCTAAATTGAATACGTCCCCTCTATTCTGGGCTTGTTTTCAGAAAACGATTTTGCCGAAGGAGTTCAAAACCGGATGGCCTCTAGTTTTTGAGAAAAGAGCCCATCTTAGGTTATGTTACTATTTCATGGAGTTGTTTTGTTTTCCATGCTCTTCTGATTTCCAAGGCTATGCGGTCTCCTGTGCTCATTGGCTTCTTGTATTTGGCGTTTGCGTATTGGGAGCCTATTCCCATGTGGACGTTGGTTCCTCCCCCATGGCGTAGAGCAACATCCTGTGTTACTGGTATGTGCATGTATGGATCTTTTGCTTCTGGAACATCATATAAGCCGTAGTCTGTGGCTGTTTTTGCTTCTAGGCCGCTTGTGTAGTCCAGTTTTATGGTTGGTTTCAGCTCGTATTTTGATATGCGGTCCCATGTGATAAGCGTCTGCAAGCACCATGCGCCAATTATGCCTGGAGGCTCGTGTTCTCTGCATGCCAGTAAGAAGCGGTCTGCGTAGCGTTGCACGTCCTTCAACAATGATTCTCTTAGGCTTAGCATGGCGTGGGCTGTAACCTCAAAGGATGGAACCCTTTTCAGCTTTTGTTGAACCTCTAAGGGCAGCCTTTTCAAACCGTCGAGGATGGTTTCTCTTCGCTCGTCTATGGATAGGAACTGGTTTGCAAGGCAAAGCCTAGCCTCTTCAACGCTAACATTATAAAGCCTAGAGAACCAGTTTTCAACTTCTCCCCAGCTGCTTTTTGCGTCTAAAGGCGAGAAGAAGAAGTTGAAGTTGGCATGGGGCCCCAGAACAATCTGTTCCACACGCGCGTTCTTAAGCGACTCTTCGTTTAGGTTTCCAGCCTTAACCTCTTTTTCGACTTTCTCCTCCAGGTCTTTTGAGTCTGCGGCGAATATGAATTCTCTTTCGAATTTTCTGTGGGCGTGTTCAGCCTTCAAAAGCATGGGCTCGTCGATAAACTCTTTAAACCTTATCCCGCCCTTGCGAACCTCAAACTTGTAGGATTTCGGGTAGGGAATACCCGCCTGCTCGGCAAACCAGTAATAGTCCTTTTCAATTTCGCCTCTGTTCTCGATTTTTAGAAGGGTTCTGGAGCCAACTATGGGGACGGCGAACTGGTTTTCGATTACACTGCAGTATTCGTCTCCGCCAACATAAACGGAAAAAGCCCTGTTGGGAATCTGCAAACATTCCAGTTCAACAAGCTCGTCGACATATTTAACAATGTCTGAATACCGTTCAAGAATTATGATAGCGCTTTTCCAGTCGCCGTTCTTCTTAATGTCCTTTGGGTCGTTTACTACGCGTATGTCCCGCCTAACAAGGGCTGGCAAATCCTCAATAGGCTCGTCTGGTTTTCCCACCATGGGGTTTTGGAGATATATGCGTGCTCTTCCATGAGTTGTGTAGATGATGCTTCTCAGGCCGTAGTTGCGTTGTCCCTGCCAAGCGTCCAAAGCCGAATGCGACCCTAGATTAAGTCCTATGGGCTCCTTGTATTTTCTGGCGATTTCCTGCATTTCCTCTCTTCTGATAACCATCCAAACACCGTGGCTAAATTCCGGAAAGACTGTTTTAAATCTTTTCAACACACTCATTAAAACTGTTCATGGATTTTTCCAATAGAAGATTCTTCCATACACGGTTATAAAAGGGTTCAACGCTTTCCTCATTTGGGGAAAGGGGGAGAAGGGAGAGAAAGGCTGTTGGCTGAATCTTACGGCTGGCTTTTTGTGGATTTTATTCCGCTGCTTTGCGAGAAGAGGCGTGTTGCCCGTCAACTCCAAGTGGAGACCTGGCTGGATTTAACCCAGCTTTTAAACGAGCTAAAACTTGAATTGGCTGACGGCAGAAAACGCGAGCAAAACGCGAAGGCAAAAATTGACTACATCGCCTAAAGACTGCACACAGCCAAAAGTGCCTCAAAGTTTCGGCGTCTCATGTCGGCTTTATACCGTCTTAAAGCTTCTATAACCGCTTTTTTGTCCTTTTCTCCGAGTTTTTCGGCTATTTTTTGAGCTACTGTCCCGCTTATGAATAGGAACTGGGCGATGGACGTAACGTTTGAGGGTTTTCGGTTTAGGCTGGCGGTTTCAAAATCCACGATGACCGGCTTGTTTTGGCTGTCAACTATTATGTGTTTTGGAGCGTGGCTTAACTCGCCGTGGTCTAAACCAGCCCTGTCAAGGCGCCAACACTGCTCTAGAATGTCCCTCAAAACCCTTTTCAATCGAAGTTTGCCCCTACATTTTTCCAGCCATTCTGGAAGCAACAAGCCTTCCACAAACTGCATGACAAGAAAGTTTCTGCTCACATCTAAAAGTCTTGGCCCCACGCCAGCGGAATTGGCCGCCTTAAGCATTTCAGCCTCCCGTGTCATGGCGGCGCGGTCAGCGTCCACCCGCCGAATTTTCAAGGCTACTGGCTGGCTTTTTCTGTAGGCTTTTACAACTATGCCGACACATCCCTTCCCCAAAACATACACGTTGGAAACTTGCTTTTCCCCGCTGAACTGTAAGGCTTCAATGCCGAGGCTTTTCAACTCTTTTAGGCGTTTGCTTAACTCCGCTTTGCTGGGCTTTGGATAACACACTATAAGGGCGAAGGGTTCCTCCAAGAGCCTTTCAACAGAAACCACCAAGCCTTCTATGCCTTTACTGTTCAAGGCGCATCCCCCCAAAATTTGCGTTTACTGCTTGCACAATCTCTTAGTTAAAGATTGATTTTCATTCCATCATAGGCAAAGGCAATGTTTTCCCGGCGATATAGCCTCTCTATAGCCTTATAATCATCATAGCTTTTACTCCACTCTTCCTCAATATGTGTGAAAATAGTTTTCTTTGCCTCCAAAGTCTTCACAAGATTCAACGCCTCTTCCATTGAAAAGAGTTCCCTCCTCAACGGGTTATCCTCCGGAATGGTTATGCCCTCCTTCAAAGGGCCTTCGGGAAAAACCTCGCCTAATATAAGCAGGTCTGGCTTTTTTAAACGTAAATTTTGAGGGAAAGGTTTCACATCACATGGTGCATAGACAACTTTCCTATTTTCATGTTCTATGAGAAAAACGGTTGAAACAACGTTGCTTCCTGAGACTTCGAAAGGTGTTATGCTATAATCTCTGATTTGATAGGGAGTCGCGTTTTCTAATTTGACTTTTTCTATAAGCCTTAATCTCATATAATAGTCGAGGAATGTCCGGTACACGTTCTCCAAATCCGTCATAACCCTCGTTAATGCGCAAACCTTAACTCTCTTTAACTGTTCATCGCCTCTCACAAATGTGCCGAGCCAAAACCTATACATTTTCTCAACAATTCTTAAGCCCAAAGTGTGGTCTGGATGCCAATGAGAATAGAAAATGTAATCGACTTCGTTGATTCCTACGCGATTCATCTGAGAGGCAATATCCTCAGGAGTGTCAAACAGAAGTTTTATGTCTGAAACGTATAGCGAAGCGGAAGAGCGGGCATAGGGGACGCCCTTAACTCTAGCTTCAGAACAAACCCTACATTGACATCCGGGCCTTGGAATCGGCGTGGCGCCACCAGACCCGAGAATAATCAGCTCCACAGTTGTTCCCTTATACAAGTTTATGAAATCATATAAAAAGCTGCATATTGCGAATTGCCACTGCGATCTAACAGAAGGGCTAGAGATTGAAAGAAACAGAAAGAAGAGAATGCCTTACTCTTCTTCGCAGAATTCTTCCGGTCTTGGTGGTGTTGGCGGCAGGCCTTTGCGTTCGCGTATCTGCCTTATTACGTCTGCCTGCATGGATTCTGGCACTGGCGCCCATCGGCTGAACTGGGTTGCCCAGAAGGCGCGGCCTTGCGTTGAAGAGCGCAGTTCGTCGGCTATTCCGAAGGATTCCGCCACTGGAAGTTCAGCCTTCACTATGACCATGTCTTCCTCGTTGACCATGTCTAGGATTCTACCTCGGCGCTTTTGTAAAAGCGATATAACAGAGCTCACAAAGTCGTTGGGAACCTTGCATTCAAAGCTTAGTATAGGCTCCAAAAGTTTTGGCTCGCTTAGGAGGAAGGCTCCCCAAATGGGACGCCAAGTCATGGGCAGAATCTGCGCTGGGCCTCGGTGCACCGGGTCTTCGTGGATGAGAATGTCTTCGAGGTTGACTTTAATCCCATAGAAGGGTTCTTTAGCCAAAACTCCTGTGGCAACTGCGTCGCGGAACCCAGACCTCACATGGTCTAAAACTTCTTCAACATACTGCCTACCCTTAATCCTGTTGACAAGAACATTTGTGCCCTCTATGGCTATTACGTTACGAGCGTCCTCCGCTGACCATCCGAACTCTTTCATGAGAATTTTCTGGCGTTCGTCGCGGGTTTGCATCTCGTTAATTTTTCCAGTTTTAATAGCCTCTATAATTTCTGGCTGAAGCCTTTCAACGGTTACCCAAAGCCTATTGTGCTTGTTGGGGCTTTTACCCATCACCGGCGGCCCCTTGTAGTCGCGGGTTACCGTTTCCCGATAAATTACAATGGGCTTGCTCATCTTAACCTTCAAGCCTGCCTCCTGCATGCGGTAGGCGGTAACCTCCAGGTGGAGTTCACCCATCCCGCTTAGCAAGTATTGGCCGCTTTCCTTGTCGATTTTAAAGTGGAGGTTCGGGTCTTCAAGGGTAAGCTTATGGATAACCTTGTCGAAGAGCGGCAAGTCCTTAACGTTTTCCGGTTCAACAGCCACCGTGACAACGGGGTCTGAAACATACTTTAAAGCCTCGAAAGGCGCTGTTTCAACACCCTCTTCAGCTATGGTTTCGCCCACGTGGATGGATGGCAAACCCGAAAGGGCTGCAATATTGCCCGCTGGGATCCTCTCGACGATAACTCTGTCCGTGGCCATGCTCATGTAAACCTGCTGTATAGTGCCCTTCTGTCGGCTTGTGACCAGTCGGACAACCTTCCCCTTCTCCACTGTTCCGCTGAAAACCCTTCCAATGGCTACAACACCACTGTGGGGGTCCACCTCAATGAAAGTTACACACATCAAAAGCGGCCCGTTGGGGTCCACCTTAGCCATAGCCTTACCAACGGGGCTGTTTATGTCTCCAGGCCAAATCTGGCTCTGCCTATATGGCTGAGCCTCCAAGGGCGTTGGGAGGTGCTCACAGAACATGTCTAATACTGGCTCGTATACTGGTATGCGTTTGCTCAGGGCTTCGACTTTCCGCCCGACTTCTTCAGGCTCACCGGTGTAAGCGTCAATAATGTCTTTGAAGGTTACACCTTTAGCCTTCATGTGGGGTAGGTTTAAGCCCCACTTGTGGAGGGCTGACCCGAAGGCAACCCTTCCATCTTCAACTTTAACCTGCCAGTCCTTCTTATGTTCTGGAGGTGCATACTTTTCAATTATGGAGTTTATCCTCATGATTATTCTCGCGAATTTCTTCTGTATCTCATCGGGGGTTAACTTCAGCTCTCTTATTAGGCGGTCAACCTTGTTTATGAAAAGTATGGGTTTAACCCTTTCTCGAAGGGCTTGCATCAAAACGGTTTCCGTTTGTGTCATGGGGCCTTCAACGGCGTCCACCACCACCAAGGCGCCGTCAACAGCCCTTAGGCTTCTTGTAACGTTTCCGCTGAAGTCTATGTGGCCCGGCGTGTCTATGAGGTTTATGAGGTAATCCACGCCCTTGTAAGTGTGGACTAGGCTTATGTTGGAGGCAAATACCGTCATTTGCCTCTTCTGTTCAAGCTCCCAAGAGTCTAGGAAAAGCTTCTGGCCGGCAACCTGCTCGCTTATGATGCCGGCCGCGGCTAAAAGGCTGTCTGATAGAGTTGTTTTTCCGTGGTCAACGTGGGCGATTATGCTTGTATTCCTTATCCTTTCAGGATTATTCATCAGTTTAATTATTTCTTCAATTTGTCTATAACGGCCCATGGCTAAACATACCCCACACTAACGAAGAGCTTGAAAATCGAAGGTTGCGCATATAATTTCTCGGCAAGCATTATGCTTCACTGTTTCGGCTGGGCTACATGGATGTGAAAAACGGGTCATATTAACTTTTTGATGGAAACACAAGACTTTTAAGGCCATGGGAAACCTTGACTCTTGACCTATAACATCGAAGTCAGCGTTTGGTGATTCTAACCTTGCCAAAATTTAGGCAGACCGCCGAAATCCTTAGACTTATGCACAGAAAGGAAGCCATCCGCAACATTGGCATAATAGCCCACATAGACCACGGAAAAACAACCATGACTGATTCGCTTTTAGCTGAGGCTGGTCTGCTTTCGCCTAAAATCGCCGGAATGGCTAGGGCTTTGGACTATTTGGAGGAGGAGCAGAAACGTGGAATAACCATTAAGACGGCTAACATTTCGCTTTTACACGAGATTGGCGGCCGCCCCTATGTTATAAACTTGGTTGACACTCCGGGGCATGTGGATTTCACGGGCAAGGTGACGAGGGCTTTGAGGGCCATTGACGGCGCAGTGGTTGTTGTGGACGCTGTTGAGGAGGTTATGGTTCAAACAGAAACCGTGACAAGACAGGCCCTAGAAGAGAGGGTAAAGCCCGTCCTCTTCATAAATAAGGTTGACCGCCTAATAAAGGAGCTGAAGCTGTCGCCGGGCGAAATTCAGGAAAAGTTTATGCGGATTATCCGCGACTTCAACAGTTTAATAGAGGTTTACGGCGAGCCGGATTTTAGGGACGCATGGAAGGTTGACCCGCAAAAAGAGACTGTGGCCTTCGGCTCGGCTTTGCACCGTTGGGGCTTCACCCTAAAAATAGCCCAAGAAAAAGGCGTAAGATTCAGCGACGTTATAGAAGCCTACATGCGAGGTGAACATCAAAAGCTTGCAAGGCTTATTCCACTGCATAACGCCATCCTAGACATGGTTGTAAAGAGCATTCCAAACCCCATTGAAGCGCAGAGGTATAGACTGCCGCGCATCTGGAAAGGCGACATAAACTCAGAAATTGGAAAGGCAATGTTGAACTGCGACGACAACGGACCCACAACCATGTGCATAACAATGGCGCAATTGGACCCACACGCCGGGCTTGTGGCAACAGGACGCCTTTTCTCAGGCACTGTTAGGGAAGGCGACCAAGTTTACCTTGTTGGCGCGCGGAAAGACTACAATGTTCAGCAGGTTGCCATCTACATGGGCGCCTTCAGAGAACCCGTCGAAAAGATAACAGCTGGAAACATTGCGGCGCTTTTAGGCTTGGAATCGGCTAGGGCCGGCGAAACCCTTGTGGATTCAGCTCACAAAGACGTTATGGCTCCCTTTGAACGCATAAAATATGTTTCAGAGCCAGTCATAACCATAGCCGTTGAACCGAAACATCCGAAGGACTTGCCGCGCCTAGTGGACGCCATGAACAGGCTTTCTATAGAAGACCCAAACCTTTTAACCACCATTAACAGGGAGACAGGCGAATACTTGCTAATGGGGATGGGGGAGCTCCATCTTGAGATTGCCGTGAAATTCCTACGGGATTACGGCGGAGGACTTGAAATCGTAACTTCTAAACCACTAGTGATTTACAGGGAAAGCGTCGCCGGGAAAGGCGTAATAGCCATGGCTAAAAGCCCGAACAAGCATAATAAGTTCTGGGTTCAAGTTGAACCCTTAGAAGAGGAGGTTATAGACTTGATAGATAAGGGTGCGGTCAATGAGGAAACGGGACGAAAACAAGCCGGAAACCTTTGGGCAGTGGACGAGCATAGAAACGTGCTCATGGACATGACAAAGGGCGTTCAATGCCCGCAAGAAGCAAGAGAAATGATAATCGCCGGCTTCAGATGGGCATGCCGGGCCGGACCGTTATGTGAAGAACCCCTCCGGGGGGTAAAAGTCAAACTTATGGATGTACAGCTACATGGAGATTCTGCGTATCGGGGCCAGGCTCAAATAATGCCGGCTGTACGCCGCGCGATATTGGGCTCTTTTTTGACGGCTAAGCCTGTGCTTCTTGAACCGGTTTATAGGATTGACGTTTCTGTTCCAGCCCAGTGGATTGGCGAATGCACTAATATGATAGTTAGGAAGCGGGGCAGAATATTGGCTTCTGAGCATAAAGGTGTCTTGGCAATGATTGCTGGCTATATTCCAGTTGCGGAAACCCTCGGCTTGTCGGCAGAGATGCGTTCAGCCACTTCTGGGCGTGCTTTCTGGCAGTGCAGCTTCGACCACTGGGAAAAGGTTCCAGAAAACATCGCAGCAGAAGTGATTAGGCAAATCCGCGAGAGGAAAGGTTTGCCGCCTGAAACACCAACACCCGACATTTTTATAGACGAAGCTTGAAAGGCTTTAAGAAGGCTGATGTGCCCTTTATGGAACTAGAGCTGAGGCCCTCCCAGTTCTTCGATTTGGATTTAACCCTTTGTTGCGGTCAAGCTTTCAGATGGAAGAAACTGGACGGTTGGTGGTACGGCATCGTAAAAGACAAGCCCCTAAAAGTGAGGCAGAAGGGCAACGTGGTTGAATTCGAAAACGTAAGCCCAGAATTTATAGAAGCCTATTTTGGGCTGAGAGATGATTTGCCATCAATTCTAGCTCAGATAACTAGGGACCACCACATTGAAAAGGCTGTTAAAACCCTTAAGGGCTTGCGCATTCTCCGCCAAGACCCGTGGGAATGCCTCATATCCTACATATGCGCCACTTACAAGAACATACCAGCCATAAAACGGATGCTTTCCAACATGGCTGAAAGATTCGGAGAAAAAATGCTTCTAGAAGGCCGAGTTTTCTATGCTTTTCCAACGGCTGAAAAATTGGCGGAGGCAAGCCCTAAAGATTTAGCCGAATGCGGTTTAGGCTACAGAGCCAAATACGTTTCAGAAACAGCTAAAAAAGTTGCAGGAGGCGAATTCAAAATCGAGGATTTAAAGGCTGAAAGCTTTAGAAAAGCCAGAGAAAGTCTGCTAACTTTGCCGGGTGTTGGCCCAAAGGTCGCTGACTGCGTCTTGCTTTTCTCCCTTGAAAAACTTGAAGCCTTTCCGGTAGACGTTTGGATAAAACGCATAATAATAGGGCATTATGGAAGCTTTTTCGAAAAAAGTTTCATTGAAAAAGTTTCCCTTAAAAAATCGCTGACGAGGGCGGAATATGAAAGGATAAGCTTTTTTGGGCGGGAATATTTCGGCGTTTATGCGGGCTACGCCCAAGAATACCTATTCCACTTTGAAAGGGCTGTTGCAAACAAGCCTAGATTAGGCTTTTCTCCTTGAGAAGCTGAGCAGCCCAGCTTCCATGAGTGGTTGCCGTCGATATGGCTTCCGAAACAAGCCTCTGAACGCCCGCATAATTGTGCTTTTTTAGGTTTTCAACAGCCTCCTGGAGTTTTTGGGCTATGTCTCTGAAGCCTTCAATTTTTGAGGCGTTGGCGGCTATGTTAACTTCCAAGATTAACGCGTTAAAGTATGCCGCCAAAAGCCTCTCTGCGCCCGCGGCTTCTGCCTCTTTCAGCTCGCCCATAACTTCTAAAAGGCTGGAAGCCATGATAAGGTTGGTCTTAATCTTCTCAGCGTAGTTGAAGGTGATTAGGGCTTTTTTAACCTCTTCCAAGGCTTCCATCTCAAAAGTTTGAATCTTCCTCCAGAGAGGCTCTAGCCCTCCACTTTTCCAGCCTTCTCTGCACTTCCTCCTCAAGCCTATCCCTGGAAATTAGCTGACCCCTAACAATGACATCGTCATTTAAAACTATGCTTGGAGCACTCATAATCTGGTGGGCAAGCCCCTCTTCCAAGCCTTCCCTAGTGTTCATATCCACCACTCTAAAGGCTAAGCTAAACTTCTTAGCAACCTCGGAGGCAATCTGCTTAGCAATGGGGCAAACTGAACAGCTGGGCAAAGTGAAAACCTTCAACTCCGGAGCCTTAACGCCTAAGCCTTCCATAACCCTAAATTACTAACGCGTTATCCTTAAAATTGTTTTGTTGCCACTACCCGAAGCTGTGCAAAAACTATAATCGGCGATATGCAAAGAAAAAACTAAATTCCCCTCAGCGCTTTCACTTATTGTTCATTGGGGGTTTAGCATGCCGGGTCTTTTAGATGCTGCTGTACTACTGATTCCGTTGATGACGGGGATGGCCGCTGGTTATCTAACAAGGGGAAGGAAAATTTTCAATTTTAAAAAAGTTGTGTCGGTGGCCATATTACTACTTATTTTCTCTCTAGGTTTCTCAATAGGGTCAAACACTGAACTTTTAATAGTAATGCCCAAAGTTGGACTGTACGCCATAGTACTCCTAACAATGGCCTTATTTTTCAGCACACTATTTGTGAAGGCCGCCAGAAAATTGGTGAAAATATGATGAAATATATTTTGCCAACCCTTGCCCTCGGAATTTTAGCAGGTTACTTAAATAATAGTTTCGGCTCTTCACCGTTGAACACAATATTTTCAGAGCATGTCTTCAACTTCTCCTTAATTGCGCTACTATTTTTAATGGGCTTACTTTTCGCGGCGGATAAACAATCCATGGCACAGATTAGGAAGGCCAGGTTGAAAATATTGTTGTTTCCACTGGTTGTGGCCTTGGGCAGCCTATTAGGGGGGCTTGTTGGCGGAGTGATTCTCAGAATCGACATACTAGCCGCCATGGGGGTGTGTGCCGGCTACGGCTGGTATACTTTGGCTGGACCATTAGTTGGACAGCTGTTTGGGTTGGAGTGGGGTGCCCTCGCATTTATCGTAAACTTTCTAAGAGAACTTTTTACAATAGTCGCCACTGCAATAGTTGTAAAAGTGGATAAGTATGCGCCAATAGCCATGGGAGGAGCAACAACAATGGACACAACACTACCAGTAATAATGCACTACTGCGGCCAAGACACCCTTATAATAGCTTTCTCCAGCGGTTTCACCCTGACAATAGCTGCGCCATTCACCATAACCGGACTTTCATTAATCGCCCACTAGTCCTGCACAACCTAAATCCATAAAACCGAAAGCTCTAAATTTCCTATCAACTTTCTTTTTAAAAGGAAAGTTGGGCCCGTAGCTCAGCTAGGTTAGAGCGACAGGCTCATAAACTACAATGGCTGAGAAACCTGTTGGTCGCCGGTTCAAATCCGGCCGGGCCCACACGTTAAAGGCATACGCCGTAACCCTATGTTAAAATGGCAAAACTTTTCATTAAATTGTCTTCGTTCCCTCAAGGACCTGTTTTATATTCGGATTCGGATTTACAAATATTATATAATTTCGATTCTAAATTGAAAAATTTACGAATATTGATTCTGGCTTCATATAATTTAAATGTAAATCAAAGATTCGTATAGTAAATCAGTAGCTATCGGGATGTCTACACTATGGCGAAACCGGACAACGTCAAAAAGGAAGCGTTTGAAGCGGTAAAACCAGCTGATGAGAGAACATCGGAGAGGGAGGAAATCGAGAAGCTGAAGTTTAACGTGGAGAAGCTCTCCGAGGAACTGAACACGGCTGTGGCTGAGCTTAAGAAGTCTATAATTGACATAAGATCAGCAGTAAGCGAAATTGAAAACCCCTTTAACCTTCTGCGGGTTATCTCCAGCGAAAAGGACTTGAAAAGGATAAACAGTGAAAGGCTTCCTCCAGGAGTTAAGTCTCTGTTTTTAGGGAAACCGGAAGAAAAGCGAGAAGAGAAAGGGGAGGAGCAAGTTCCTCTGCTGCCGCCAAAGCCTTTGGCCGAGCAAGCTCCTAAGGCCGAGGCTGTGGAAGCTGAAGAATCTAAAGGGGAGCTGAGGGCAGAGTTGGAAGAGCGTCAGCCGACTGTTGAGCGTCTTCCGCCTGGAACTGCCTATTTGGACTGGGTTTGGTCTCTGTTGGATGTAGGCTTTACTCCTGATGATATAAAGCAGCTTTCGCAGTCATATGAGCGTTTAGGCTTTTTGCCACAAGGGTGCAGCGAACAGCTTTATTCTTTGGCGGTTGCTGCTGAAAAGGCCAAGTCTAAGGGCTTGACAAAAAGCAAGCTGCTGCTTAACATGTATAAGGCTTCTGTGATTTCAGGGGTGCAGATAAGCGTAGAGGACATGAAACGGCTTATCGCCATGGCTGAAGGAAGAAGCGCAAAAGCGAAGATGGCGAAAAGGGTTGAGTAATGGGCTTCTCCGTAACCCTGTCCCACATTATAATGGTTATAGCCTCCGTGTGCTTGGCTAGTGCTTTCTCCGCCTACGCGTTTTACTCTGGAAACCTTGTTCAAAATGAGTTGGCGCAAAATGTCAACAATTACAAAATCACGGTTAACATTAGACTGGAAATTGTTTACGCCACTGTTGACAACACTACAACGCCGCCCCACTTTGTCATATACGCAAAAAACACTGGAAACCTACCCGTCAGCGATTTCACTTTCTTAGATGTTTATGTGGGGGAGTATGGAAAAGCCCAGCTTTTCACCTATAATGCGACGGCGGACGCTGGAAGTGGACAGTTTAAATTGTCAACTGCCAATGGAGACAGCGTTTGGGAGCCGAGGGAGACAGCGGTTATCAGGGCTTATCCAACCAGCATTGTGGAAGGCGTCATCTTCGAGGCTAAACTTGTTCCTTCAAAGGGGATAGGTAGCAGCTACCTCTTTCCAGCACCTCCAACTTGAGGAGGTGTGTGGATGGGTTTCTCTGTAACCATAACCTCGTCAATCATCCTAATAGTCTTGTTCACGCTTTCAACCTCTTTCCTGATAACAGTTTTCCAAGGTTTGAAAGAGATATCCTACATGGCTGAGGAACACGTAAATCGAGGAAGGGAAAAGCTTGATGTGGACCTGCTGTTGGAGGTTTATCCTCTTAACGGCACGTCATGCACTATAACTGTGAAGAACACGGGCTCCCGTACCGTTTTCTTCGAAGACCAGAGGGGCTACAAGTGGAACACCATAATCGTTTCCTATGGGAACAGCTCCTTTTGGACATCATACTCCATCGAAAACTACACCATATCAGAGGTTAAGGTTTCAGGAACAAACTACAACTTCACGCCGGAAAGCCACCGCTACATAGAAACTGGAGAAGAAGCCAGCATCTTCTTCAGCATTCCCGCGGGGGCTCCGGAAATTCCCCTAAACGGTTTGGTTTCCGTGGTTTTTGTTTCACATTACGGTGTTGTTGCAAAAGGGGAGGCTGTTAGGGAGCAATGAAAGTCATAAGTTTGGGAATAGCTGAGCTGGATAGGGATTTGGGCGGAGGGCTTCCCCACCCGAGCCTCATATCCATTGAGGGAGACTATGGGTCGGGCAAAACCATCTTTGTCCAGCAGATAGCCAGCGCTATGCTTAACGTTGGATTGCGGGTATTCGTAATATCCAGCGAGGCAACTGTTAAGGAATACTTGTCCATGATGAAGTCTGTGAAACTTGACGCCGACGACTACTACCTTTCTGGACAGCTTAACATTTATCCATTACATATTGAAGGGGGAAGATGGAACGAATTCATGAGCTCCTTCTTTCTTAAAGTGGCTTCAAACTTTCTCGAGCTGAAAAAGAAGTTTTACGACGCAGTGATCATCGACAGCCTAAGCGTTTTAACAGTCAACACTCCAAAAGCAGAGTTTCTAACCTTCGTAACTAGGATGAAGAATTTGGTTTCAGATGAAAAAACCGTTGTTACAACCTTCCATCCAGAGTTTCTTTCAGAAGACAGCATTATGAAGTTGAGGGCAAGCTCAGACGTTTACCTAGTGCTGAAAAACGCTAGCATTTCAGGGCTTGACGTGAAAGTGCTCAGGGTTGTCAAGCTTTGGGGGGTTAGCGGTGAAAGAAAAAGCGCAATAACGCTGGAAATTAATCCGCAAATCGGTTTAAGAGTCATGCCCCTCAGCGGCGTGAAAATTTAGAGGAGGATGAAGCATGTCGAAAAAGCTTAAGCTAAGCGTACCAAAGCTTCCAAGCTTCAAGCTTTCGCTGTTCACGAAAAAAGAGGAAACAGTGTCGGAAGAGGATGTTTGGCCCTTCAAGAGGACTGTCTGCGAAACACTAGAGGAAGCCACAACCGAACACCCTTACTTGAAGGCTTATTTGGATAGCTTGCCAGACAAGCCCAAATACGTTTTAAACCTCGAATTGGAAGAGTACGGGAAAGACGATAACCTCTTGTATCCTCTGGGTTTGGGGATATACGCCCACATAGACGTTGGAGGAGAAATTGGAAAATACAATATAATAGAGCCTGAAAAGCCAGACCGCCAACTCCTCGATGAAATTGAGGAAGCCATCGCCGTGCTTGTTGGCGACAAAGAATATAAAGGGCAAAAGGAGCATGTTTTAGCCTCACTTTTCAAACAAGCCATTAAAAAGAAGATGGTTAAAATTCCAAAGGATAAAGATGAAAACGCCATCCTCTACCACTTTTTAAGGGAAAAAATTGGACACGGCTTCATCGACGGGTTTTTGGCGGATCCTTGGCTGGAGGACGTCAGCATTCCAGGCGAGGGCAAGGTTTTTGTTTATCACAAAATGTTTGGGCATCTTGAAACCAACGTTGACGTTTCGAAAGACGAGATTAACCGCCTTTTGAAGAACATATCCGAACGATATGGAAAAGTTTTGAGCTATACGCATCCCATCATCGACATCCACTTGCCCGACGGCTCCAGATTTAACATAGTTTACGGCGAGGACATAAGCCTCAGAGGAAGCAACTTCACGATAAGGAAGTTCCCAAAAGAGCCCATTTCAGTTGCCCAGTTGATTAAATGGAAAACCATGTCGCCGGAGCTGGGCGCCTACCTTTGGATGCTTTTTGAAACGGGAATCTCCGCCATGGTCTGCGGGGAAACAGCCTCTGGGAAGACAACAACCCTAAACGCATTAATGGGCTTCATAAACTCCGACTCTAAGATTATAAGCATTGAAGAAACGCCTGAAGTCAACCTCTTCCACAAAAACTGGATTAGGGAAGTCACAAGGCTTCACACAGGCGCTCCAGTAACCATGTTCGACCTTTTGAAAGCCGCTTTGAGGCAGAGGCCTGACTACATAATCGTGGGCGAGATAAGAGGCGAGGAGGGCCGTGTGGCTTTCCAGGCTATTGAAACGGGACACCCTGTCATATCCACTATGCATGCTGGAACATTGGGGCAGCTTTTCCAGAGGCTTACTTCTCATCCCATAGATGTTCCAAAAACCCACATAGACGGGTTAAACTTAGCATTGTTCCAGGCTAGGATGGAGCGGGGCAGGCGGTTTATACGGAGAGTTACGTCCGTTAACGAGATAATAGGATACGAACCCGATGAGGGTAGGCTAAATTATCTGCCAACATTCATCTACGACCCAGACTTGGATAAGCTAAGGTTTATGGGTTCCAGCTTTCACCTAGAAACTAAGGTTTTAACTTTCCGGGGTTGGGGCAAAGAGCGATTAAAAGAGCTATATGATGAACTGAAGGCTAGAGCTGAAATTTTGAGTTTCCTTGCGGAGAACTTTCCCAGGTATACGGACGTCTGGAAGACTTGCATTGCTGTTCGGGAGAAAGGCGTATGGGAGGTTTATCGCAGGGTTAAAGAGATGAGGGTTCCTTGGGAATAAAAACTGCGAAGACCGTGAAAGTTTCAAGGGAGTCTGCCCTATCAATTCTACTTTTGGCTCCATCGCTCCTGTTTGCAATTTATTATCTGCTTGCTGGGAAAATGTTAGAGGCTGTTCTTGTTCTGCCCATGGGCATGGGCATCCTATTAGTCCTAAGGTATATGGCGAGGAGGAACCTTCCTAAAAAGGTGGACTTTGCCCTCACCACCGCCATTTTCCACATGTATGGTTTGTCTCTTGGAGAGACCTCTCCGGAAGATCTTGTTGAAACAATAGCGGAAAACAGGGAGTATGGCTTCTACAGCAGAATATTCCAGAAAATTCGCAGTTTGGCAAAAGATTTTGGATATGGCATTACGAAGGCCACAGCCCATGTGGCTGAAGCTGTGAAACCGCCGTTAAAAGACATACTTGTAAGGCTCACTAACGTTTTTTCAAGCGTCGAGCCGAGGGGCTATTTGGAGATGGAGTCTTCCATGTTGATTGAGGAGTATTCTGGCTACTATACGCGGGCTATTGAAACCTTGAAGACGCTTGGAGGAATATTCACATCCTTCCAAAGCGTGACGGTTTTCCTCATAATGACCATTGTGATTATGGCGATTTTCATGATTGACCCGAGTGCCATAGCCTTCGGATACGTCATTGCCGCGGCCTCGGTCATAATGATGTATGTCCTTTTTAGGGCTTCCTCCCCGAGGGAGCGTCTTGTTTACATAGGAAGGTATCCCCCGAAATTTTATCTTGGAATGCGCTGGGGTTTAATTGCAACAGGGGCTTCTTCAACACTGCTTGCTGTTCTGCTTTACTTTTCGAGGGGTCCGCCCTTCGCTTTCATGGCGCTGGGTTTAGGCGTTATAGTTCCCGGAGTGTTTGGGTACATGCTAGAGAAGCATGTGAACCAGATTGATAGAAACTATCCAACTTTTCTGAAGGCTTTGGGCGAAAACCTGGCTTCCACGTCGGATTTGAAGGCTGCCTTTTCCTACATTGATTTGATGGAGCTTGGGCCTTTCAAAAAGCTTGTTAAAGAAGCCTTGGCTAGATTAAAGCTTGGGATAGGCCATGAGCAGACTTTGGAGACGCTTTCTTCTGAGGCTGCATCTTATCAGGTTCACATTAGCAATAGGATATTTTTGGATGCCTTGAGTAGGGGTGCCAACCCTTTGGAAATTGGTAATGCTTTGGGAAACCGTGTTGTTAAGTTTATCGAATTTAGGAAGTCTAGGGATGTTACGGCTAAGGGCTTTCAAATGATAATAATGGTTATGCAGCCCCTAACCGTCATGTTGTTGATTGTCATGCAGGTGCTTGCAGGTTTTATGACGCGCTATTTGGTGAATCTGCCCTATTTCGGCTTTAACGCCATTCCAATTCAGTTAGTTGAGGCTGGCAACATAGCCCTAATTTTCATAATGGCTGTGGTTAACGCCTTAACCATTAAGGAGGTTTCGGGCGGCTATTGGGGAACCTTCCTCCTTAATTTGGGTATTCTTCTAATTACTAGTGGTGTTACTTGGTTGGCTGCCCACATATTCATAGAATTTGCTTTGGGCTCCATGCCAAGCATAGAGTTACCCGTATAGCTTTTGCTGTATTTGTTATGCTGTGTTTTTGTCGCGGTTCTATTGTTGTGGAATATTTATTTTGGGTTCATATTCGGAGTTTGTATTCTGATTCGTGATTTTAAATAATGTTTTATTATATCTTAATACTCACTATACTGTTGGTGGAGGTGGTGGTGGAGTAAGTAGAAGAGTAGGTGGTGGAAAATATGGGAGAGAAACCAAATATTAAATGTCAAAAATGCGGGTATGAGTGGCATACAAGGTCAAAGCTTAAAATGGTGACATGCCCCTCTTGCAACCAGAAAATTCCAAACATCGCACTTAACAAGCGTCGCCGCCTCGTAAAAGCGCTTGCCCAGAGCAAAAGGGCCATCATAGGCTTGGAAGCAGCCATAGTGCTAATAGCCTTCGTCATAATTGCCGCAGCCTTCAGCTTCATGGTTGTCAACCAAGGCTTATACGCCACAGAAAGGGGCAAAGTGGTTATCCAAGAAGGCCTAAAACAGGCGAGCACTCCGCTGACCATAGATGGAACAACCTTTGTAAGGACAACTACTGATGGAAAATACGTTGATGTAATAGTTGTGCCTGTGAAGGCTTTTGGAGTGAAATTCGTTGCTTTCGGGAGAAATCAAACGGTCATCAGTTTAAGGGTTGGCCAAAAAGCGTGGGCAAACGTGTATTGTGGAGTACTTTACAACAGCAGTGACCCAAGCAAAACTTACGATCCATCAGTGGGACTTGCAGGAGGTTCACCTATAGCGTTTGATGACTTTGTTGGTTTCAGTTATAACGAAACATTAAACGTTTACGTTCATGGTTCTTACGATGACGGTAGCGGTCTAATGACTGGAGCGGTTCTTGTTATCGCAAACAGTAATGGGGATGAAGCCTTAGACGTTGGAGAGAAAGGGTACTTGGTTGTAACTCTCAAAAGTGGGGATGGCGCTCCAGCTAGAACCCAAATTAACATTGAAGTTAGACTTGACAAAAGCGCCACTCTTTCAATTGAGATAACTATTCCAGAGTCTATGCCTGCCAACGCGTATGTGCCGATAATCTAAGGGCGGAAAAGGGCGCATGCGGAGGCTGCATAAAGACAGAAGGGGCATAGTGGGCATTGAGGCAGCCATAGTGCTAATAGCCTTCCTCATTGTTGCCGCCGCCCTTAGCTATGTGGTTATAAACATGGGTTTCTACATAACCCAGAAAACTAAAGAGACCATGCAGTCAAGCCTAGACGAGTCTTTAGGCGCACTGCAGTTGGATGGGCTTGTTGCTGGCAAGACGAACAATGACAGTCAAATTGAGTGGCTGGTAATCCCTATGAAGCTTTCCGTTGGCAAGGAAGGCCTAGACTTGAGGAAGGAAGCTATTGTGGTTTCGGTTTATTTGCCCAACGCCACCCTTATAAACATATATAATGGTGTTTACATGAACGAGTCAATAGCCGACTGCGACGTGTTGATAGATAGACTGAGCAGGGCTTATGGAATGAACAGAACCGACATGGCCGTGTTCACAATATATAATGGCGATTCAGACACGGTTCTGGAATCTGCGGAGAAGGCCTTCCTCATAATCCACCTAAACAGCACAGTGGCTGAAGTGCCAGGCGCAAGGCACACCATTGCAGCTTATGAAAATGTGAAGATTGAAGTGAAAGGGGCAAAGGGTGCAGCCTTAACAGTTGTCCGCTCGGCGCCTGGTGGATTGCCCAGAAACGCCTATGTGGACTTGGGTTAGAAAAGTTTTCGAAGCGTTTCAGTTTATTCTTTGAGTCGGATTTCGAATCTTGTTCTAAATTTTGTCCATTATTTTGAATCGAAGTTAGCAATTTTACCAATCCAAATTATCATTTCATAATACTTAATATAAGTTTCAATAAACTTGAAAACCGCAACAAGAGGAAGATGGAAAATGAACTGGAAAAAAGCATTGATGAGAATAGCAAAGCAAAAGCGGGGTATGGTCGGCTTAGAGGCGGCAATAGTCCTCATAGCCTTCGTAATAATCGCCGGAGCCTTCAGCTTCATGGTCATAAACCAAGGCTTGTTCGCGACAGAACGCGGCAAAACAGTGGTCCAAGACAGCCTAAGACAAGCCAGCACACCACTGGCCGTTGACGGAACTGTATTCGTGAACGCCAGCTCCGCGACGGCTATCAGCGCCATAGTCATCCCATTAAGGGCTTATGGAGTTAGATACGTGGCCATGGGAACAGACCAAACTGCTGTAACTCTAAAAGTTGGCGAAGACGCTTGGCCAAACGTATACGAGGGAGTAAGCACAACTTTTAACTCATCGGCTAACTTCGACGACCTCGTTTTGAACGTTACTGAGGGTAAGGCTAAACTTTTCATACAAAACACTAACGGCGACGACGCATTAGACGCTGCCGAGAAAGGGTATTTGGTGATACGTCTGAGCACCGATGCTTCTGCAAGGACTCACATAATTGTCGAAATTAGACCTGAGAAGGCCGCGCCGCTAACCGTTGAGTTTTTCGTCCCTGAATCTCTGCCTCAAGGCTGGGTGACGGTGGCTGGCTAAAATGTTCCCTAAAAAACTTTTTAAGAATAGGAAGGGTATTGTAGGCGTAGAAGCAGCCATCGTCCTCATAGCCTTCCTAATAATTGCAGCGGCCCTCAGCTACGTCGTCATCAACATGGGCTTCTACACAACACAAAAAACCAAAGAAACAATGCAAACAGGCCTAGACGAATCACTAACCGCCCTACAGTTAGACGGAGTAGTCACAGGCAAAACTAACGATACTTCATCGCATATTCTCTACATCCTAATCCCAGTAAAGCTGTCAGCTGGTAGAGGCTCAGTAGACCTCGGCAGTTCCTCAGTAGTGGTCTCAGTGTACTTGCCAAGCGTCACGCTAATGAACATTTACCAGGGTCCTGTAATCACAAGCAACACAACATGGGACACCCTGATAACCACTCTCAATTTGAGCAACAACCAAGCCAAGTTCGCAATATACAACGACAACGGAAACAACAATAACGTGTTGGAGTCTAACGAAAAAGCCTTCCTACTAATTCGCTTAAATGCAAGCAACTCAACCGGCATGCTTGGAAACTACCAAACCATAAAAATCGAAGTTAGAACAGCCAAAGGCGCAGCCCTAACCGTTGTCCGCACAGCTCCAGGCGGACTAAGCCAAGACTCCTTCGTCGACCTAGGCTAAACAGCAACACACCTCTTAATCCACCCCACCTCCACCATTTTTTATAAACTCCATACCCCCATTTTTCAAATCCACCATCCAATTTTAACTTTAAGCACTTCTTCAATTTCCTGCAGGCATCTCATACCTATAAGCACCCCCAAAGAGCAGCTTCAAACCAACACCCCACATCACCACAAAACATCACCAACCAAAACGACAAAGAAAAACAAAACCAAAGCCTTTGAAATATGATGCGGGGGGTGGGATTTGAACCCACGAACCCCTACGGGACAGCCGTTCTGCGAAATTTTTGCGGTTTTCTCCTCAGGGCTGCGCCTTTGGCCAGGCTTGGCAACCCCCGCCCTTTACAGTCTTTTATTTTCTATTTTTGTTGTTGAAATTAAATCTTCCCTTTGCGTTTTCCTAATGGTTTTATAAAATGGGGGAGTGGAGGCGTTTGGTTTAGATTAGCCTGAAATCTTCTTTTATCGTTGTTAGCACCACGTGGGTGTTTGTCCTTTCCACATAGGGCATTGCCAGCAATCGTTTTGCAAATTTGCTCAGTTCCTCCCTGTTTTTGAATTTTGCAATTACCATGGCGTCTATTAGTCCTGTCACATCATAGACGCAGCAGACGTTGGAAAGTTTGGCGATTTCGCTTTCAACTTCTAACAAGCGTCCTTTTGAAACAGTTATCTCTATCACAACTGTTAATTCGTATCCTAGTTTCTCGTGGTCTACTAGGGCTGTGTATCCCTTTATTATGCCCTTTTCTTCTAGTTTCTTAATCCTTGAAAGGGCTGTGCTTGTGGATATGCCGCATTGTTTAGCTAACTGCCTTGATGAAAGCCTTGCATCTAAAGTTAAGGCCTTCAATATTTTAATGTCAACTTCGCTTAGCTCTTCTCTTTTGGCGCGTTTTACCTCAGTTTTTTCTTCTGGAAAATCTTCTTGGACGTCTGTATATTTCATTAAATAATTCACCCTTTAATTTGTCTACATTTGTGCAATTAACTCTTTTAATATTTAACGTTTGTCGATATTTTCTTGGATAAACCTTTTATACGTATAGTAAATTGCTATTTTACCGTAAAAACATATGCCATGAATAGGCTTGTGAAAGCTTGCTGCGGATAAAAGCCCAAAACCAGAATGTTGAATTGTGTTTCAGGCTTATGAAAAATGCTGACCATGTTCTTTTACATTTCACTGATTTGCTCGGCTTGCTTAGGGGTAGAACAATTCCCGTTGAGGAGGTGGAAAGCGCCGTAGCTGAAGGAGTTGGCTTTGACGGTTCATCATTAATCGGCGGGGTCGGCATAGAAGAAAGCGACATGGTCATGAAACCCGACATAACAACTTTCACTGTCTGCCCCTTCTATTTTTATGACAAAAGCGTTGTAAGTTTCATCTGTAACCTTTATACGCCGGATGGCAGACGTTTCGAAGGGGACCCAAGATATATTTGCCAAAAAACCTTTGAAAAGCTGATGGCTGAGGGCTATGACCCTACAGCCGCCGCGGAACTGGAATTTTATCTAGTTCAAAAAACTGCGGATGGAGGCTTCCAGCCGGTTGAAAATCACTTAATAGACAAACAAAGATACTTTGACATAGCGCCCGGCAGAGACGTTACAGAAGCTTTTAGGATGGATTTAACCAACGCGCTTTTCACCATGGGCATAGAGGTTGAGAGGCAGCACCATGAAGTCGGCGCCGCCCAAAATGAAATCACCTTCAAATACTCCGACCCTGTGACTACTTCAGACAACATTATGCGTTATAAGTTTGCAGCTAAGGCTGTTGCAGATAGAAAGTATGGTTGGATAGCCACTTTCATGCCTAAGCCATGGTTTGGGAAGCCTGGCAGCGGCATGCACATCCACCTCGGCCTCTTCAGCCTAAAGACCGGTAAAAACCTCTTTTATGATAGGGATGGCTACGCCTACCTTTCTCAGAAATGCCGCTACTTTATTGGTGGGATTCTTGAACATGCAAGGGCTCTATGCGCTGTTGTTGCGCCCACCGTTAACAGTTATAAAAGGCTTGTGCCCGGCTATGAGGCTCCAGTTTATATCACATGGAGCCGCAAAAACCGTTCAGCCTTAATAAGAGTTCCAGAATATTTCCCCGGCAAGGAGAACGAGGCCCGAATAGAGTTCCGCTGTCCAGACCCATTATGTAACCCTTATTTGGCTTACGCTGCGGTTTTTGAGGCTGGTTTAGATGGCATCAAACGGAAAATAGAGCCCGGCGACCCCGTTGACGTTAACGTTTACCACCTAAGCGAGGCAAAGCGAAAAGAGCTTGGCATAAAAGTTTTGCCAAACTCGCTTAAAGAAGCCCTAGAAGAGTGGAAGAGCGATGACATATGCATAAAAGCCCTAGGCAGGGAAAATGCTGAGAAATACTTGGAGCTTAAAATGCAAGAGTGGCGCGAGTATGAGGCTAATATGCCGGAGGACAAAAACGCTGTCACACTGTGGGAGCTGCAAAAATATATTTATGCCTGACAAGCTTTAAATCCACTTCTTTTTCATGTCTGAAATTCTTAAGGATGTGCATAGACCTTGAGGTACGATACAATATTGGTGCTGGACTTTGGTGGGCAATACTGCCACCTCATCGCGAGACGTGTTAGGGAAAACAGCGTATATTCGGAAATTCTTCCTCACGACGTGAAAATGGAAGAGATTGAGCGTTTAGGCGAAAAATTTCATGTTAAAGGACTGATTCTTTCTGGTGGTCCAGCAAGCGTTTTTGAGGCGAATGCGCCAAAACCAGACCTTCGCATTTTCGATTTAGGGCTACCAGTTTTAGGCTTGTGTTATGGACATCAGCTTATAGCTCATATCTTTGGCGGAAAAGTTGGACCAGCTAAACGAAAGGAGTATGGCTCAACCTATGTAACCATAGACAAGCATGTGGGAATTCTGAAGGGCTTAGATAGGAAAGAGCGGGTTTGGATGAGTCATAGCGACACAGTGTTTTCAGTTCCCTCCGTGTTCGAGGTTTTGGCGCATACCCAAAACTGTCCAGTGGCAGCCTTTAAGCACAAAACTAAGCCTATTTATGGCTTACAGTGGCATCCTGAAGTGGCGCACACCGTTAATGGCGCCAAAACGATCCGAAACTATCTTTTCGAAGTTTGCGGTTGCGTTGCGAATTGGAAGATGGAAAACATTGTAGATCGAATGGTTGAAGAAGTCAGGAGAAAGGTCGGTGCTGGCAAAGCTATAATCGCTTTAAGTGGGGGCATAGACTCCAGCGTGGCCACAGCCATAGCCGCTAAGGCACTGGGCGACAGATTAACAGCCGTTTTTGTCGACCATGGATTCATGCGGGAAAAAGAGCCGGAATTTGTTAAGAACACCTTCCAAAAATTCAAAATAAATTTAGTAATTGTTAACGCACAGGAGAGGTTCTTTGAAAGGCTCAAGGGAGTAATAGACCCAGAAAAGAAGAGGAAGATTATAGGCGAAGAATTCATCAGAGTTTTTGAAGAAATAGCTGAAAAGATTGGCG
>Ga0207433_10001456_pt1 | contig 50958 bp, 52 predicted proteins | sample YelNatPaOPGAMG01_FD_187559 | JGI IMG/M metagenome (GOLD analysis project Ga0207433, IMG submission 187559) | Hot spring thermophilic microbial communities from Obsidian Pool, Yellowstone National Park, USA - OP-RAMG-01 (SPAdes) (version 3) | ecosystem: Environmental > Aquatic > Thermal springs...
GATCATATAAGTTGCACTGCGGCTTCATGAGCACCGCTATATCATAGTCTCCCTTAAGGGTGTAGCCTTTTACCCTTCCTCCGTAGAGGAAGGCGAGTAGAACTCTACCGCTCAATACATTCCTAAGTTTTTCAACAACTTCTACAACATCCTCAGTAGGGGGATCAATAGGCTTATCTCCAACGCCTCTTAACACTGTGGATGCAATCCTAGGTGCATCCACCTTCAAACGCTCTGCAAGCTCCGCGCTGAGAGGCTTGAGACAGAGATAAACTATCTGAAGGGGCTGATGGGCCTAGAGGAGTTTAGACGCAAAGCCGAACAGCTCGACAGAGAGATAGACGCTATAGAGGCACAGCTTAGAGCTGAACGCGAGAAGTCTGAGGCTGAGAAGAAAGAGGGGGAGCTGAGCCCGGTAGAGAGCAGAGTGTTTTCAGCTATCGAGGCGCTGAACAAGAGATGGGGCCCCGTCCACCCAGTCACAATAAGAGATGAAGTGAAACAGTGGGGGATAGACTATGACGACATTGAGCGCGCCATAGACAGCCTCGCCTCGAAAGGGCTTGTCGAGAAGGATAGGTACGGGTGCGCGTGGTCTAAGAGGTGGGATGCCGAGGTCTCGGCAAACAAGGAGCTGGTCTACAATAAGATAAGGGAGCATACTGTGAAGACTTTCGGTGCAGGCGTCACCTTTGACGAGCTCGCCAAAGAGCTGGAGCCGATGGGTGTAGACCGCAGGGCTCTAGACTGGGTTGCCAAGAAACTGCTCGATGAGAAGAAGATACGCTCACTATACATGGTAGGTAAGGGGGCTGTGCTATCCGTCCCGCCAGAGCCAGGCATGTTCAACTACCGCGAAGCCCCAGACCATGCACTGGAGGAGCTTAAAGACATGTTCAGAAGCGCGGCTAGGGACAAGAGGAGCAAGGAGGAGTATGAGAGGTACATGGATGAGGTTTGGAAGATAGAGGAGGAGCTCGCACGTCGCAGGGAAGAGAGGGAGGCTTACAAGCGGAGCATCCTGGAAAAGGCTAGGGCTGGCACGCTGACCTATGAGACGACGCCAGACAGCAACCCATTCCGTTGGGACAGCGAGCCAGAATACTGTGCAGAGCTGGATCCCTACGTCAGCGCCAAGGAGCGGACGAAGATGGTCGCTGAAGTGATGGAAATGCTGGGCGAGAAGCCAGACAGAGAGAAGATATTCAGGGATTATGTCGAATGGTTCAAGAAGAGGGTCAAGTCAACCGATGAGCTCGAGAAGCACAAAGACCCGTATGAGCGTTACTTTAAGAAGAACGCAGAAGCATATCAGATGATTGAGACCGTCAGAAACGCGGTTGAGAAGAACATTTGGGCTTGGGGCGACATATCCATCGGGAGGCTTGCCGATGAGCTTAAGACGGATGCTGGAACCGCCAAGCTGGCCCTCAAGCACCTACTCTCTAGAGATTACTCGCCTTATGAAAAGCCTCCCTTTGTGATAAAGGACGGGAGGACTGGAAAGCCGAAAAGCCTAGATGAAGATCTAAAAGACTACGACGTGATAGCTCGGCCTGAGAATTGGGAGTACCTGTACGACTACGATCCCAAGGGCAGGTGGAAACCAGACACCAGAGGGCTTAGGGCTTTAGAGAAGCTTGATTTTCCGCTTGAACGTGGGGACGGCATCTTGGAAATCAACAGCCTAGGCAGGGCGAAGTTGGAGTTCATGGATCCAAGCCATGTGACGCTGTTCAGGGGCGAGGTGGATCTCAGCTGTCTGAAGCTTGACCCCGGAAGGTACAGGCTTCGGTTTGGCGATGGTGACAAGTCGGCCGTCACAAGCCCGCACACGATAGTGAGAGAGAAGGGTAAGGATGGTGATATAGTGCTGACGTTCAAGCGCTTCGACATGGAAAGCAAGGGCGAAAAAGTCATGAGAGAGAAGAGCTTGCATGTAAAGCCCACGAACGAGAAGCCCGAGGAGCTTCCAGAAATCAAGGTGAGGCACACAGCGAAGATAATGTTCGATGGCAAAACGCTGAAGGAGCTGTTGAGGAACGCTAACGACTGGAACGTTATAGAGTTTGCCATAGAGGATGGGAAGGCGGTCGCCAAGATTAAGGAAGATAAGGGTGAGGAGCTGGTCAGCAAGACTGGCGACATATTGGACACAACCACAGAGAAAGAGATGGTCAAAACCCGCGTCGGTTACCTGAGATCGATAGTGGACTTGCTCAAACCAAGCGACACCCTAGTGATACACTTGCCAGAGGATCCCTACAAGCCCTTAAAGGCTATCATAGACACCGACTTCATCAGTGGCGAATACTGGGTAGCACCCTACATTGACTGAGGTGGTGGAAAATGGTTAGGACGAGAGGTAGATGGGTTAGGCGTAAACGCAAACGCTAGAGGATGGTTAGACGTAGGAGGGAGGACCCGCATGGCCAGGCGTAGGCGCGTCCTGAGGAGGGTGAGGAGTGGAAGAAGGGGAAAGGGTGGAGGCATATCTCTACCGTCTAGAAGAGCCTCTGGCGAGCCTGCTACGACAATGCAAGCTCTGAGGGCTATAGCCGATGGAAGGGTACCCGTTAGATTTTCAGCCGAGCTTCAGAGGGAGTATGAGCGTGTGAGCCGCGAGCACTTCAAAGGCAAGCTTCCAGATTGCAAGATTGTGCTCGCAGAGCTTCCCAAGGTCAAGCACAGGGCTTTCTCAGTCGTAACCTCAAATCTGAGGCTCATAGTGATAAACACGGCTAGGTCTAAGACGCTCGAGGAGCAGAAGGCCGACCTGAGGCACGAGATCATACACATGGCTGGAGTGAAGGGCCACGGGACGCTCTTCCAAGTATACGCTGAAATGCTCAACGCCCCAGTGGCATCCACGCCAGAGGGGAAACAATTATCATATAATGAATATAGCGAAAGGCTCGTGAAGGCTGAAGCCCAGAAAGAGGCTGAAGAGCGCAGAAAGAGGGAGGAGCAGTTAGGCGTCAAGAAGGGTGAAGGTGTGAAGATTATAGAGGGCAAGCCCGCAGCCAGGATAATCGGCTGGGTGGGGCCGTCTGGCAAGCTTGTCATATCGAAGCGCAACATCTGGGAAGACGATTGGGATCTGATGGTTCCAAAGAAGGCTAAGGAAGTCTGGATCGTGGAGTTCGACGCGCTCGGCCATCCTAAAGGCGATAAGACCGTCCCACGGGAGGAACTGAAAAACTACTACATAGTGCCGTGAGGAGGGGATAAGCGTGGCCAGGCGTAGGAGGAGGCTTAAAACGGTCGAGTTTGACGAGTACGGCTACATGTCCGAGCTGTTCCTAAACCTAGTAGCCATTGGGGCTGTAGCTCTAATAGTGTTCTGGTGCTGGATTCTCTTTGAAATCTTCAGAGCCAAGGGTGAGGAAGATTGACGATAGCTGAGCTTGTCTTCACGGTACTGGCGCTACTGGTCATAACTGACATATCGCTATACATCGCCATAACGTGGAAGTGGTGGCGTAAAGATTGAAACATAATGAGGCGGTAGACTCGAAATGCAACGGCGAGCTGACCCGCAAGAGGGTCATAGTGTTCGACAACGAGCTCTACAAAGAGTACCACTGCGCAAAGTGCAAAAAATGGATATACACGCCCGTAGACAAGACCACTCTCTTCAGGTTTGAAACACAGTCCAGAATCTAAAACAGGAAGTACCTAGCTGTCTGAAAACGACTTTCTAATATATATCTGCATACTATACATTTATATTCCGCCCCTTACCTTACCATGGAAAAATCTCAGCCCAGTTCTAGAGAAATTTGAATACTAGAGAGGGGCAACTTCCATAGCTTGGGTATGGAGCTTGAAAATGATAGCTTAGCGTTAAAATGTGCTGTTCGCGTTCAAAATGATGAATAAAAAGCAACGTTTTATGCAAATTCATTTAGAGTGGTCAAAAAGGAAAGAAAAAGTGGTGTTTAGAATTCTTGCTAAGGTGGCGATATCACCTTTATTATATCTCTTCCTTTGAAGAATCTGCCAGCCACGATTCCCGTCACTTCCATCACGTAGTTTTCTGGAACTGTCTTTCCATTGAATAGTGCTATCAAATCTTCCCTGTCAAACTTAACCATGAGGTCAGGTATGCCATCACTATCATAGTCGCCAATTTTAGTATACGTTGTTAATGCTTGAACCGTGCTGTTTAGCATAATGCTGGAAACGTCGATTTGGTCAACATTGTAACCCTCTGGGAGCTCGATGTAGACCGTTACCCATTTCCCTTTACTCCCCAAGTTGAGCGTGTCAGGGTCAAAGTCTATAGTTGCGGTAACTATAAGCCAAGGTTCTACCAGTGGATATCGGTCTATGTTATCCTCGTCAATAACGTATGGCGTATCACCTATCCCATCGCTACCAGTCTCGTTCTGATAGGGACCGCTGTAATAGTCTACACCAGTATAATCGCTCCAGTAGTTACCGCCGGAAGGATAACCATCATCCCAGACGCTTGCTGATTCGCTGATGCTCGCTTGCCTAGCATTATTGATGAAATTGTTGTGGAAAATAATGTTGTTGTTTGATGAAAAGGAAAGTACTATGCCTTCACAGTTATTTGCCACACTATTTCCAGTTATTATGTTGTGTGAAGAACAGTTAAGCCAGATGCCAAATCCATCACTCGCTAACACATTGTTCTCAACTATAGTATTGTTTGAAGAACCACCAAGAGTGATACCAAACATGTTTACTGTTACACTATTTCCAATTATGGTGTTGTTTGAAGAATTGCTGAGTGCTATGCCATGTCCTCTATTTTTCGTTACGACGTTTTCACTTATTATGTTGTTTGAAGAATCTTCACTAAGTGCGATACCATGCATTCCGTTTTCCGTTACAACGTTTCCAGTTATAGTATTGTTTGAAGAACCACCAAGAGTGATACCAAATCCATTATTCGCCGTTACGGTGTTTCCAGTTATGGTGTTGTTTGAAGATTCACTAAACGCTATACCGCTTCCATCACTCGCCACTATGTTGTTTCCAACTATAATGTTGTTTGAAGAATCGAACCCAAGCCATATACCACCCCCATTATTTGTTAAATGGTTTCCAGTTATGGTGTTGTTTGAAGAATTGAAGAACCCTATACCACCTCCATCACTTGCCACCACATTGTTCTCAGCTATTATGTTGTTTGAAGAGCATTTAAGCCAGATACCAACCATGTTTTCCGTTACGGTGTTTCCGGTTATTATGTTGTTTGAAGAGTATTCGAGACCTATACCATTTCTACCATTTGCTGTTACGGTGTTTCCAACTACATTATTGTTTGAAGAACCATAGTAGACCCCTATGCCAAACCTGTTTTTCGTTACGACGTTTTCACTTATTATGTTGTTTGAAGAGTATTCGAGAGCTATACCAAACTCATTATTCGCCGTCACAGTGTTTCCAGTTATGGTGTTGTTTGAAGAGTATCCGAGACCTATACCATGTCCTCTATTTTCCGTTACAACATTTCCAGTTATGGTGTTGTTTGAAGAATTGAAGAAACCTATACCATCATAGTTCCCTACTATGCTGTTTCCAGCTATGGTGTCGTTTGAAGAGTTGAAGAGACCTATACCGCTTCCATCACTCGCCACTATGTTGTTTCCAACTATTATGTTGTTTGAAGAGTTGAAGAGACCTATACCACCCCCATTATTTGTTAAATGGTTTCCAGCTATGGTGTTGTTCGAAGAATCGTTGAGTCTGATGCCATCCATCTTGTTTGCTGTTACATTGTTTTCGGCCACATTATTGTTGTTTGAAGAGTCGCAGATGCAGATACCGAAAAAGTTGTTTGCTGCTACGCTGTTTCTAGTTATGTTGTTGTTTAAAGAAAAGTATCCGAGCAAGATGCCAGCAAAGTTGGTTGTTGTTATTGTATTCCCAACTATGTTGTTGTTTGAAGAGTAAAAGAGCTCAATGCCTGCCCGGAAGTTTTCAACCCGTATATTTTGGATGGTTACGTTTATCCTTCCAGATAAATATACTCCACTATAATCCCCTGCTCCTCGAACGGTGTAACCTGCCCCCTCAACTATTATATTGTCCCTTTCCACAACTATTCCATTACCAGTACTTGTAATGTTGCCAGTTAGTATGTATGTTACATTATCAGAAGTCGTTATCGGTGCATCTGAAGGCTCCACTCTTCCATCAGCCCTAATGTAAACCGTTCCAGTCCAAGCGTTAACCGGTTGAACGTTAAAGGTCAAAGTTAACATGCCAAGCATAAGCACTGCCAGCATCATTCCAGAAACAGCTTTCCTCAACAATTTTATCCCTCCTCTAAGTTCCATTATTTAGAAATTTAAATTTTTGCATATTTTTCTTGGGTTATGAATTTGAAGAACGTTAAAAACAGTCACGATAAACTATGCGGCTCTGCTATCCGCCTCTACGAAGATGAAAAATCCATAGGTTTCCGCGGGATCTGAACTCGCAAAAACCTAGGAAAATTCGAACGTTCACGAGCGGAGTTTTGAGCCGAAAGCGGTATTTTTCGATTTGACCTTAAAACTCTTGCCCGTGAATGGATCTGTTTTCGAAAACGGGCCTTAAAAGCAACTCTAACCTGAAGCTTTTAGTGAACTGTTTTTTCTTAAAGGCTGGTTTATGATGATTTTCACGGTGGATTTCAGGGTGAAGGTTTTCGAAAACTTGGATTTGTTTATCTTTTAAAAACGTCTTTGTTGAAAACTTTTATAAACGTGTTTTGCGGCAAACAGTTTACTGGAAAATTGAAGCTGGTAGCCTATGTAAGGGTCAGCCAAGAGGAGGAAAACCCAGAGAACCAGAAGTACGCCATCTATGAGTGGGCGTCTAAGAACGGCCACACGATAATAGATGTTTACGAGGACCTAGGCGTCTCAGGCGCTCTAGCGCCTATGGATAGACCTGGATTCCAAAAAGCTTTAGTGGCTCTCGAGGACGCAGACGGATTGGTAGTTTACGCCTTAGACCGTTTAGCCAGATCCCTGGTGGAGCTTGTGGACGTGGTTAAGCTGCTGGAGTCTAAAGGCAAAGTGGTGTTATCTGTTAGGGAGTATTGGATCCAGCAGCTGGATCCCAAGATTAGGAGTTTGATACTGGCGATTATGGGATGGGCCGCTGAAATGGAACGTGAATTCATAAAAGAGCGAACCCGTGAGGCTCTGAGGCGTTTAAAGGCTATGGGTAAGCGTCTTGGAAGACCGGCTAAAGTCGATGAAGCTCTGGCACAGCAGGCTCTGAGATACATAGAGAAGGGGTATACGCTTAGAGACGCGGCCAAGATACTGGGCGTAGGCTATGGGACATTAGCCAGATACCTGACCACAAACGCCACACTCAGAGCCAGATACTACGAGGCTCGCGCTAGAGCTAAGAGGAGGAAAAAGTAGAAGCGGGATCCATGCGAAGACGCCTCACACTCAGCTTCATAGTCTAAGAAAATATACTGAAAACTCAAAAAAAAGATAGCTAAAGCTTATAAATTTATCAGAAACAGTTAAGATTTGGTGGGAAGACGTCTACGTCGAAAGAGGCTGTTGAAGAGAAGATTCCGAGGGAGCGTCCACCATACGCTATGATAATAGCGGTGTCTCTTCTCTTAGGGTTTTTCGGTACGGTTTGGAGCGCTCTTCAACCGCGTATGCCTGCGTTTGCTATGCTGACTAACTGGGGAACTAGCATATGTGCTCTGTGGTTTGGGTCGGCGCCATTCTTTCTCTTGTTAATAGCCTTCTTCGTCTCTAAAGTAAAGCCGCTTCAGAAGTATATAAACGCCGCAAGTCTGACCTATCTGTATGCGATCGGAGCTGTATCCTACGTGTTTTTGAGCAACCACTATCCATGGTATCGCTACCCCGGATATATTGTCACGGCTAGAGTATCTGCTCCAAAATGGATAGCGGACATGATTCATCCATGGCTCGCTCCAAGCCCCGAGGTGGCTAGAATACTTATTACTGGAGGAGTGGCACCGTTTGAAATACCTTGGGGGGAATGGGCTCCAATAATACTCTACTATACAGTGCTATTCTACCTATACGCTCTATCATTAATGGCTACAGTTAATATCTTTAGACGCCATTGGATAGATGTAGAAAAGTTACCGTTTCCACCAGCCGCAATTGCTTATGAGTTTTTAAGGAGGATCCCTCCAGTAGTAGCAACGGAGCCTGAGAAGAAGAGAGGGGAGGTTTCACCCTTCCTCATAGGAGTTATTCTCGGAGTCTTCTTTGAGCTTCCGTTAATTTTAGCGATGCTTCTACCCTGGTTTCCCGACATTTACGGCTTTCGAACACATACATGTACTAGTGCCGCTCACAATGTCCCTGCTGGTGAGATAGCCTCTCATCCAGTATACTCCGTCATAGCAGGATTAGGTAGTTTAAACAAAAACCCCGCTGCAATTGCAGCAGGCTACTTTGCACCCTTAGACATACTCTTCAACGCATGGTTCTGGTATCTCGTCATACTACTTCTCGTCCAAGTGTGGTATTACATGGGATACTACACGGCGAACATGCAGATCGGAACCTGTTGTAGAGCTTGGGGGTCACAATCCCCTACACATAGTCCTCCGCTTAACTGGGCTGTGATAGAGGCTGGTGGGATATACATGATTGGCATTATGGAGATATTTATGGCTAGGCATTACCTCGTACAGACTATTAGGAAGGCTTTTGGGAAGAAGTCGGAGCTTGACGAGTCTAACGAGCCTGGAAGCTACAGGCTAAACTGGACGCTGTTCATAGTCTCGAACGCTATTCTGATAGGGCTTTGGATGATAAACGGCTTAACCCTTCCCATAGCCATACTTCTCGTGGGACAGAACCTCCTCCACGCCATAGCCCAGCTTATGTTCGTGGGATTGACGCCTACTACACACGTTTGGTTTGAGGGGGCTACGTTCTTCAGATTCGTATGGGCAACGCCGCCAGATCCTCTATCCACTATGACTAGAGAGCAATTCTACACAATGACCTTTGCACAAGAAATGACAAACATGCAACACCCACCTGGTTCTGCTATATTCGGACCTGGTCTTACCTATCGCATGAACAGTCTTACAGGGTCGCGTGTTTCAAATAGAAATCTATTCATAGCTATGGCTATCTCAGTGTTGATAGTGCTCTCAACGGCGATTATAGCGATGATAACGGTATGTTCTGCTTATGGGGGACTGAGAACAGCATGGTTTAACACGTGCAGTCTTGAGTGGGCTGCCTACTGTGGTTGGGAGCATCCTGGCGTAGGTCACTGGAGTGAGTGGCTACCACACTTTATAGCAGGAGCTTTAATCGTAGCAATAATGCGGGTTCTCAGAGCTAGGTTCGTCTGGTTCCCGTTCCATCCAATAGGCTTCCTACTGGCTTGGGGTTATACGTCGCTCCAGAGGGGATTAATAACGGTCTTCTTCTTCGGGTGGCTTCTAAAATGGCTAACACTCAGGATAGGCGGGTCGAGACTTTACGAAAACTACGGAGTACCCCTCGCAACAGGGTTCATAGTAGGCTACATGGGCATAAACCTCTTCGGAGGACTACTGGGCATATGCAAGTTCTTCATACCATTCTAAAAGGAGGTTTGTAAATGTCCGTTCTCAAGAGAAGTGTTGGCGTATCCTATAAGTACTATTACAGGTATCCATTTCCACCTGAGGAGAAGAAGCCCGTAGTAGTGACTAAGAATAAGACCATAGTTGAGATTTATCCTCCAGATAAGCCTTACTCGAGCAACATAGTTTGGGTCTGGGTTAGCACAGACAAGATAACTCAGACGATGTTCCAGCTATCGCCTGGAGCTTTCTTCGGTCCTCCCGACGCCCATGCGGGTGACGAGATGTACTACGTGCTCGAGGGTACTTTAACAGTACTCTGCCCTGAGACTGGGAGCGTGAATGAGATCCATAAGGGCGAGGCCCTCCTAATACCTAAGGACAGCTACCACCAGGGTTACAACTTCACAGACAGACCGGTAAAGATTCTCTGCTGCATAGCCCCCCTCATGTGGGTTCCAGAGAAGGGGCCAGCCCCACCGTTGGAGAAGGAGCCTAGAATGTACAGATCTTACATCGGGGGAACGCTGGAGGAGCAGAAGGTGGAGGTTGAGAAGTATCCATGGCTTAGCCCTAGGAAAAATATCGACCTCTTAGGCAGATGGCCAGTGGAGGGTGAGGAGGCTAGGAGGAGGAAAGATCACATCAAGATAGATAGGGGTAAGATGCTGACGCTTATCCACGGAAGAAACCACCCGATGATCGTGAGGTTCTACGTGAGCAACGACCTACTCCATATGGGCGAGTTCGAGCTACCCACAGGTGGTGAAGGTCCGAGGACGTCGGAGCCGGAAGTGCATGATGGCGACGAGACACTCTACGCGGAATCCGGACCGATAACAGTTTTCCTACCGGACACGCTCGACGCATTTGAAGTACCGGAGGGTGCGGTTATGCTTATACCCGAAGGTGTAAAACATCAATACCAAAACTTCACAGGTAAGCTTGTTAAGGGAGTATTCAGCATAGCGCCAAAACTGTGACCTGAGGGGGTCATCCATGAACGTGGATCCCGTAGAGTTATATGAAGAGCCGTTTAAGCCGACATGGGATTCTCTGAAGCAGTATAAAGTCCCCGAATGGTATATGGATGCTAAATTCGGAATCTTCATACACTGGGGAGTTTATTCAGTACCAGCTTTTGAAAATGAATGGTATCCTAGGAACATGTATATAAGGAATAGCCCTGCGTATAAGTATCACTTGGAAAACTACGGGCCACATGATAAATTCGGCTACAAGGACTTCATACCCATGTTTACGGCTGAGAGATGGAATCCGGATGAATGGGCTGAACTCTTTAAGAAATCCGGTGCTAGATATGTTGTTATCGTCGCCGAACACCACGACGGTTTCGCTATGTACGACTGCAGCTATACTGAGTGGAACGCCGTCAATATGGGTCCTAGAAGAGATATCGTAGGTGATCTGGCGGCGGCCGTCCGTAGGAAGGGGTTGGTCTTCGGTGTATCATACCATAGGGCGGAGCACTGGTGGTTTTTCGATGGAGGTATGCAGTTTGACTCAGACGTGAAGGATCCACGCTACCACAGCTTCTACGGTCCTGCAAAGCCGAGCAACACCCAACCGGATAAAGAGTTTCTAGACGACTGGTTTATGAGGGCGTGTGAGCTTGTGGACAAATATCGCCCACAGATATTCTGGTTTGACTGGTGGATAAACCAACCAGTCTTCGAACCATACCTGCGCAGGTTCGCAGCCTACTACTATAACCGGGCTGTGGAATGGTTTCATTTCTCGGAGTCTTGGAGCACAGGTGTCGTCATCAACTATAAGCATAAGGCCTTCCCAGTCGCAACCGCCGTGCTTGACGTTGAACGGGGGAGGTTGGAGGATATACAGCCGTTCTTCTGGCAGACCGATACGTCTATCTGTATGAAGTCTTGGGGTTATATTAAAGACCACGAGTATAAATCGGCAAACGCCATTATAGACGACCTAGCCGACATCGTCAGCAAGAACGGATGCCTACTCCTCAACATCGCCCCCCGATCAGACGGAACGATCCCGGAGGAGCAGAAGAAGATACTCCTGGAGATCGGCCGCTGGCTAGAAGTCAACGGTGAAGCCATATACGGTACCAGACCCTGGAAGGTCTACGGTGAAGGGCCCACTCAAGTAGAGGGTGGGGAGTTTAAAGAGTTTAAAGCCTCACCGTTTACTGGACGGGATATACGTTTCACAACCAAAGGCGACGTACTGTATGCTATAGTCTTAGAATGGCCGGGTGAAGAGACGGTTATACGTTCTCTCAGCACAGACTTGAGGCTGTACACTAGAAAAGTTGATAGCGTCGAGCTCCTAGGGTCAGATGAGCCTTTAGAGTGGATCCGCAACGAGACGGGTTTAAGGGTGAAAATGCCTAAGAGCAAGCCATGCGACCACGCCTTCACCCTAAAAATCAGACCAGTTTAAATCAGAATCTAATCGAAGGCGCGCTAAACTATATGAGAAATAGAAACTTTAAAATCTCAAACAGGAGGATGTAAGGTGGTTGGAGGAGTGTGAAGAAATCCCGGAGGAGGATAAGGAGATTCTGCGAGAGCTTGGAAGACAGATCGCTGAAATCGCTACGTCACCCATTAATGAGGAGTATAAGGGTTTACGTGAGCACTTCGGCTTCAAAGCAACTTTATACATAAACCTTGACCTTCAACGGGATGCGACCATAATATTGAAGGTGATGTTCTTCATACCTTTCTAAACATCCCCACTTTTTATTTTTTCCCATTATATTTGTTGGGGGTGTCGTCTATTTCGATTGTTGTTCAGCCTAATACGGGTATGTGTGAGGGCTTCACGGATAGCAACGGTGATCGTAGGCGTAGGTCTATAGTTTTAGCCCCTGTAAAAGTTAGGGTAGATGGTGGAAACTTCACATTAACTTGGACCTGCAACCTGGCTGAGAGCTGCCATAACAAGGAGTGCTTCTACGCCAAGAGTAAAAGCGAAAAGCCTAGCGTAGAAGGGTTCTGAGAAAAACTCTGGCAATACTAGTGTTGTTCCTCTTAACTAAGGTTTTTATGCTCTATCGTTAGATTGGTTTTTAGAGGGTTCTATGTCTGCTAAGGCTTCCCTATATATGAAGTATCTGAGGTTTGTGGGTCGGTTTTCGGACTGGATCCTCTTCGGCATTCTGCTATTTTTTGCGCTTCTATTCGCCTTCCTCAGCATCTACGCATTCTCAGCGTTGCTGTCTATGACGCTCTTCATGTTGCCAGTAGGCTGGTTTAAGTCTGAGTTTAAGCTACGCTTCACCCTATTCCTATTAACGGTGGCCTTCCTCATCTTGCTGTTCGCCGTAAGCGGGGTGCCACCAGCATACATTGCATCTGAAATCATCTTAGCCAGCTTTTCCGTGATCCTACTTTTCAGGAAGTCTAGGTGGGTGATCTCTGAATACATAGGTACTAAAGATGTCTTATACTTCGCGGCCTCTCTTATGGTAGTAGCCACTCTTTTCCTCATCAGCCGCCAGCAACCAGAACAGGTAATCGCGATTTCAGGCCTCCTCGCAACGGCCACCATGCTAAACTACCTGTGCACAGCCCTCAGGAGGTCTGAGCTGTCTAGAATCTTGTTGGAAATAGGCGGGTTTAAAACGCTTGAAGAGTTCGCCGAGAAAGCCATTGAAAAGGCCGATATAAAAGATGACGAGGCGATGGGCTTTATTAGGTACAGGTTTAGAGAGTTTTCAAGTTACGTAGAACGTGGGGAGTTTAAGCAAGCCTACGTTACACTAGCAACGGGCACACTTGAACTATTAGGTGTATGGAGTAAAATTAGAAAAATTGAAGGTGGTTATGGTTGTTGTAAAAAAGATTGTGAAGATAAGTGTAAGAGGCTTAAGCAGTGGTGGATGGGTTGCGATAAAAATGGAAAAGATGAAGAAATAACCCATAGCAGGATAAGGGGCGCCATCGTTCACTCCATCCCAAGAAAAACGGAAGAATCCAGAAGCGAAGCGGAGGATAAGCAGAAGGATTTACTGATAAGGAAAAAGATACTTGATAGGTTTAGAGTAGACCCGATTACACCAATAGAAGACCTATTCCACGCTACCGTAGATATACTCAAAATGGGAGGAAGGCAAGATTAAAAAGCTCTTTTAAATAAAAGTTTCACAGTTACATAGTAATGTAATCGAAATAATGATAATTTTTTAAAGTGTTTCACTATAAGTTGAAATTTGGGTGTCATTTTGGCGAATTCGGAAGGTGAAGAGAGGAAAACCATAATAGATGTTGTAGAAGAGCGGCTGAATATTATGGAGGACGATGTCAAAAAATCCCTTAGGGAAATTTCTATTCTAAGAAGGGATGTAGAATTGATTAAAAAGCTTTTGGAAGAACAATTTACTATTTCCTGTCCAAATTGTGGAAATGCATTATCCACATGGCCTATCCCCTATTTTATGATAAAAGCCCTTCATGAAGTCGATGCACCAGATGCTCAAATGAAACGAATAGCTATGGGCGTAACCAACCCTCAAACGGACTGGAAGGAAATAAAAGTACTATGCAAGAAATGTGAGAAGATTTGGCATATTTGCTACTGGTAGGCGATTATAAGATAGAGTCTTTACGTGAGAGAAAATGGTTAATTCAAGTAAGTTTATTGAAGATACCCGTGATGAATACGTTACAAGATGGGCTATGTTTCTACGCTAAGTCTAAGGGTTAGCATAGAAGGGTTTTAGAAGAGTCGTCAGTTATATGGGGCTTCATATGTGAGACGTCAAGCCTTATATATGGTTTCGCATAAACTATTTCTTGTATGTCTGGTAAATGTAAGGATGGAGTGTATGGAATGCTCACGATGGATCTTATAATCATAGACAAAATAACTTCAACTAGGAAAGATGTAAACCGTAAGGCTTCGGGCAGGATGCACATATTCTGGGGGAGGGAGTTTGAGTAGATGGGTACAGGTCAACACTCCTAAAGTTGGCGAAGAGTGGAAGCCCATGTCTTTACAAGAAGCGTTTGAGAAGGGGCCTCCCCCTGTGGGGCCGATTTCAGTTCCTGGGGATTTTAAGGACAATGTGGTGCGTGTGGCTAAGCCGTATTTTAGAGATGAAGAGCTTCAGAGAGCTAGGGATCGAGAGCACGTGATAGAGGATCCCCTGGCCCTTTATGTTCCCTACCACTCACCAGAGATGGGGATATACTTTAGGGTTAAGAGGATGCTCTCAGATTTTCAAGCGTTTGCTTCTAAGTATTCATGGCCTAGCGGTGTAACCGTGAACGAGCTATGGCACATTTATGTCATGACGATCTTCTGGCATGAGATGGCACACCATGTGGTGGAAGATGTGGCTACATTAATGGAATGGATGGGAGGAAGCAACCAATATCCTTTAATGTCTCATTTAGCTGAGGAGCGATTCTGCGAGTTTAACGCCTTCACCACAGCAGAAAGACAGCCGTCGCCACCAGGCAGGCACAAAATACCTCTTTTACCCTCCATCCAAGTACCATCTGGGATTAAAGGTAAAAGTGGGGTTGCCCCCTTCAATAAGAGGCTCATTTTAAGCTGTCTATACTACCACTGGGGCAGGGATTATCCAACCTCAACCTATAGACCGATTGTGGAAGGGGATGCTTCCCATGCCGTAGACGGCTTATGGAACGGGCTCTGGGGTGCTCATAAAGGTGGCTACGACGTTGTGAAAGCCCCGTATGAAATCTACAAGTGCCTCTACTGCACCACCCTTTGAGCCCATAAAGGTGGAAACTATGATCAGATACCCAGTCTGCAACGGCGAATTCGAGGCCGAGCCCCTTAAGACTTGGAAGTTCAGGTTTTACGAGAAAGGGTCTTCAACGTACCTCCTTCCATTCAGCTATATGAGGTGAGGATATGTCTGAGAGGATTACTGAGCGTAGCTTATACTCACCTATAATACGGTTATTTAGAGAGACAGCAAAACATTATAATGTTGCGCTTACAGGCGTGGAGGAAGTTGAAACTGGTAAAGAATTTCCAGATATACGTCTTCAATTAGATGGATATAAATTGCTTGTACAAGTTAAGATTGATGGACTTTCCAAACTTGTAGAGGATATAGTTAAGACTTACCCTGAAGCTAGACAACGGAGTGCAGAATTGATTGGAATTTTATTTCCTTCTCAAGTTCGTGAAATAAGCCCAACTCAATTAGAAGACGTGGCACCCAAGCTTCAAGTGTCGAGAGCGTTAATACTTACTGGGTGGTTCTCAAGCGGGCTAGAGAAAGTTGAACTCGCCCGTGTAATTGAGAACATTATTGAGAAATTCGTAGAGTTCAAGAAGACGCTTATACCTACCATAGACTACTTAACGATAGCTAAAGTTGCTAGAGAAGTTGTTGAAGACCTTTCCAACGCTCTCAGAAGGTATATGGGCGTTAAAGAATATTTTGATATGGCGCAAGCAATCATAGGGCGATTCGACTTTTACAAATCACTCCTAGAAGAATTTGTAGATAGAGAGGAGGTTATGAAGACTTACATTGCTGACATCATAGCTTATTTAACAGTTCTACAACTTCTTTTTGCTCATTTAGTCTCTGTAAAGACGCATGGAAGGAGCATTCTTCCAGAGATAAACAATCCACTTTCTATACCTGATGACCTTATCGAGAAGATTGAAGAAGAGATGCGTTCGTTACGAATATACGAAGAATATAAGAGCATCATAGGGTCATTGCCATATCTTCTTGAAATATTAAGAGAAGTGAAGGCAAAAGATAGGGGAGTGTTTATAGCATTAGGACGGTATGTATATGCCATAAAGGTGCTTAAACCTGAACACGTCAAAGAAGAATTGATGGGAAGGATTTATCAGGAGTGTTTACCGCAAGAGACTAGGAAAAACTTAGGCGCATTTTTCACAAATCCTAAGGCAGCAAGAATACTTGCTGAGTTAGCTATAGACCGATGGGATGAGAAGGTTTTAGATCCAGCATGTGGGTCGGGAACCTTACTTGTAGCCACATACCATACAAAGATGGGAAGGGCTAAGGAAGAGGGTGTTGGAAATGAGAACGACCTTCATAGAGAATTTATTGAGAAGCATATTTTTGGAATCGACATAATGCAGTTTGCAAAGGAGTTGGCAACCATAAATTTGGCATTTCAAAATCTACGGGTTAAAGTTACGCCTAAAATATATTTTGGTGACGGAATTACTAAAATGATTCATGCGGTTACCAGTGGGGATGTGGATCCCTTACCGGTCACGCTTGCTGAATATTTTGAGGGGGTTAAGAAGGAGTATAAAGGGCTCGAGCTACCCCGTGAGAACATCGACGTAGTAATTATGAATCCTCCATTTACTAGAAGAGAAAGAATACCTCAAAAGGAAAGGAAGGAACTAGAAAAAATGCTTGGGGATATTGTACGTGGAAAAGTAGGCTATTGGGCTTACTTCTTCACGGTTGCAGACAATGTAATAAAGCTGAATGGGAAGCTTGCTTCGGTGACTCCGGAAGAGTTCTTTGCAGGTGCCTCGGCAGAGAGCGTTAGAAGATTCCTGTTTCTCGGCGAGGTTTATGACAGTAGATGCGGCACCTACGTTGGGAAATATGACAGAATTTACATACCTCGTGTGGTGGTTAGAAGTGGTGTTGAGATTGCCTTTAGTGAGAGAGCCCATTATAGAGACTACCTAGTGGTCTTCGAGAAATGTTTGAAAGATGATGGAAAACCTTTAACCTTTATAGTCCTTAACAAGCGGTTAAGCGATATCATGGATGTCGAGCTAACATCAAAGCAGATACGTAAATTCATGGATTCGAGAGAAGATGCTACAGCTAATGAAGTATTCATGGCTAGAAAGGTGCACAACATTAGTACCATTATCAGCAAACATATTGGAAACTTAAAGCCTCTAGTCGGCCTTAACAGCATTGAAACACAAAAACTTATCCTAGAGCTTTTAGAAGATATCTCGCATAATCCAACATTGAAAGACTGCGAAGATAGAGGATTGATAAGAATTAGGGACTATAATCCGGGCCAATACGTCACCAGAGGGGTTGAAGAGTATGCTCGTAGATTGTTTATAAGCAGGTACGGAGGCAGAGGAAAAATATCGTTTACGTGGGTTGAACAGACAGACAATTGTGTAAAGTTAAAAGTTAAGAGAGGTAAGAGCGAGTTTAAAATAAGTAAGTTATCATGTGTCCGCTCCCTTAGAACTCCTGCAGGTGTCAGACACATGGACATTACAGATGAAGAGGAATATGCGATTATCGATCCACAAGAGATGCCTGACGATTTACTAAAAACAACCGGATTAGTCGATAGATCAAGGCTCATAGCAGCCTCCAACGACATTAAGCAAGCATATGGCGACTTAGCAGGGAATATTCTACTAGTCAGAAGAGCACGACTAACTTCACCTAACATTTACTGGCTAACGTTCTTCTCTAGAAACAAGGTTATTGGTCCATCAGCACCCATGATCTGTGTAAATACAGAGAAGTTGGGGCTAGATTGCTCAAGCTTACTAGCTCTCTACCTAAATAGCAGCATTACGTTATTGCAGTTACTGGCCTACGCTGTAGAAACAGAAGGCGCCTGGATAGCATTACAAGGGGATCAAGTCTGGTCGCATATCCATGTACCCAACATGTCAGACATTCCTCTAGACGTGAGACAGTCAGCTCTCAAGAGATTTAATGAGGTAAGTAAGGAAGACGTCCCCTCGCTTTATGAGAGAATTAGACAGAGACCTGATGTTCAGAAAAATATTGATGAGATATCTCTAAGCATGCTAGGGCTCAACAATTGGATTAACAGACTTGATGAAATATATGATGCCATTATTAGGGAACTAGATATTATGCAAAAAGTCCTCGAAGAAAGCCGAAAAGAAAGAAGTGGTGAGCGTATACAAATGGGAAAGAGGCGTGGGAAAAAACCCTCTTCTGAAGAAGATGTTAAAACGACGCTCAATGAATGGTTCGAGAAAACTTAAGAAGTTTCTTAGAAAAAACAGTGGAATCTTAACCTTTTTAAACGTCAGACATTTAAGCTTGCCATGCATCTGACGTATAATTCCATTATCCTCTACCTGTAAGTCTTTATCAGCTCAATTTAGAGGCAACCAGCACACTTTCAACAGCATTATACACAAAACTTACAGCATAAGTGCTAGCGATTTTCTTGAAAAATGCTGGAGCGGTTCACGGCTTAGAGTAAAAAGTATACATGGTCAGCTCTCAGTAAAACATAAATTATGTCGGTGACAATATCTTTAATTGAGAGCGCTTTTCATGGATTTGAGCTTAGCTGAAAAGGTCGCGGGGGAAATAGGGAAAGAGCTTGCGTATAGTCTTGGGACTGCGTACTTGGAGCAGAAAGTTAGAGAGTTTCTAGAAAAGGGAAAGCTACCTCTGGGGCTTATTACATATTATGCCTCCCGCCTCATTAAGCCTCTAGACTTGGAGTATCTGAACACGCTTATAGGTGATGTTTTAAAGAGTCTCGGCGAGTTCGGTAAAGCCCCCGTATCGGATGCAAATATCATAAGGCGTAACGGGGCTGAGTTTGAATATGCTCTGTATTGTTATACGGTGTTTGAGGAGTTGATGGGTGAGGCGTCTATATCCGGAATGGATGCCGAGGACTTTGAAATAAGTATGGAAGAAGTTTCTGAAGCTTTTAGAATTCAAAGCGACGCTCTCAATTCTGTGTCTAGTTTTACCTTGGCTATAGCAGCCAGGAATGAAAAGGCGCAATCAGAGCTGAAAGTGGTTGCTCCTAAAATATACGATGGGCTTATGGAAAAATTAGCTAATTGTCCAGTCTTCGTTAAGATTGTGGCGATCAGCAATAGAGATAAACTTAGAAAAATAGTAAAGGAGCTTACCAAGTTCGACGTTGACGTAAAGCTTATGGAAGACAAATTGATTGTCAACCTTAAACCGTCGCATATTGGAAGACCAGAAATATACGATACAATAGTTAAACCGAGAAGACTTTTAGGATTATTTTAACCTCACAAGCCCCCTACGCTTGAAGACCTCAATAATTTTAGATATTTCCCGTGCAAAAAATTCATGCTGCATTGCCTTATATGAGTATACAGTTCCTTCGGAACCTATCAAAATAATGACGCCCCTTTGCTGATCAATCAATCTTGCGGCCTTTATCCGTCCCCCTCTTTTAAGTAAGTCCTCTATATAGTCAGAGTCCTGAAGCCGTATTCCATGAAAACCTGCCCCCTTCACATGAGCATTTGCAACTTCAGCTACGTACACCCACCCCATAGATCCAAGATCCTTCACGACCTCTAGGCCCATACGTCCACTCGGCAACTCTACAAACACCTCTAGAGGATAAAGGCCTTGTTTTTTAAGAAGTCTAAGGGTGCCTTTCACCGCCTTGTTGTCTTGTGCAAGGATTACTGCGAAATTCTCTATCTCTGGCTTAGCATAGTGTAAGATATGGCTTCTCTTGACCTCTTTCACACGCCACAATCCTTCAAAGCTCTCGTGCTCAACTGGAACTTCGATGTCCAGAATAAACTGCTCTTTCCCCAGAATAGATTGTAGAAGATCCTCCTGGATACCGATTTTCCTACATTCAAAGAGTAAGGGTATGGTCAAGTTTATGTTATATTCGTCCAAGATCCACTGGATTTCATCATATTTTCTCATTCCACCTGTCAAAGAGTCTAGGTTGCGTAGAAAATTCAACTTATTCTCAACATTACTAAACATCAAAAGGCATGCAAAAACGCCCATTCAAACAAACACCCTTTAACTGTTCTCACAATAGATTTCACATAGTATTTATTTAAGCTTTAAGCCTTTTCATAACAAATGTCCGTAGATTTAGAGTTGCCATATAAGTAGGTATCTATGACGTTAAGTTCGAGTTAAAGAATTTTTCCTCACAAAATATCATATAACATTAAGACTGGCAAAGTTTAAGCTTACAATAGTACTCCTCATATTTGCCCATAAAGGATTTAAATCAGAGGCGTGCATAAGTGTATGGTGGTTGAGAAATGGTTGAAGACATAATTGAGATTATTAATAGAAACGCTGGTTTCTTCAGTTTTATCGCGTCTGTTGTTATGGCTATGATCGTGTATTACTTTAACCGAAAGATGTTGCAATTAGATAAAAAGGATAGAGAGCGCCCTCGCATAATTGAATTGTTGCGGTTTTGCGTGATCCCGCTCAGAGAATGGCTGGATTACCAGAAGAGCAAGTATGATTTTGAAGAGCTTGATTTAGGAAAATTGCTAAAAACAGGTAAGCTTAAAACAGAAACACTTGGGATCTTTGAGCGCCCTTTACGGCTCTATCAGGAACTGCTCACTACAGATTTTAATTCTCTTCTCGAAAGACTGCGGTATAAGAGTGAATGGGATAGAAAAGTACAAGACTACAATAAACTTAAATCTGATTTCGACCAGAAAAAGAAAGTTTTAACCGAGAAATTAGAGAAATTTCTAGATGAAAGTCCAGATGTGAAAAGAATTTACTATGAGACTAAAGCTAGTGAAATATACAGTTTTGAATCTTTTAAACGTGATCTGGTAGACAGCTTTTACGACGAGTACAGGCATAGCTTACTGGGTATTGAGCTGGGTGGTGCATGGAGTTTCGCAGGTAGGCAATTACTCGATCAAGCCAAGTCCAACGTCGAGCCGATCATCGAAGAAATAGAAGAGTTAAGAGGAAAGATAAATAATGCATTAGAGAGCTTAGCCTCCCTGCTAGAAAGAATACGGAAGAGGCTTGAGAAAGAATATAACATCACCCTCTCGGAACAGGCGCCTCTAATAAGTATAATAGGTGAAAGTTTCTTACGTAAGTGAGCTCCAGCCGAGGGCTATCAGCAGTATGATGGCGAGGGAAAATGCGAGGCTTACCAGCAACAACGGTGTGAAGTAACCAGCTGAGGCTGTGAGCGCCAACCCGCCCAGCACATCGATTATGATGAGCACCACCGCTAGGTATCCGCCAGACTTCTTACACTTCCAGAGCCAGTTTGCAGATGTTATGAGTAGAGCTCCGAGTATCAGCCCTACCACTGAGTATGGCAATATTACTGCTGTGAGGAGCTGGCCGAAAAATGGTATGCCTATACCGGATTCGCTCATGTAGATGCAAGCGAAGAACGTGAAAGCGCCAGATATCACGCATAGAAAGCCTATGAGCGCGAGCAAGATGGCGGCGATGCTTATAGAAAGCGGTCTAGATGGCGGAGGCTTAACCGGAGGAGGATAAGCTTGCTGGAGGAAAGCCCTCACCTGGAAACCGCAGTAGGGGCATATATTAGCATCGTCAGGGATCTGCCCACCACAATTGGGGCAATACAAGCAGATCACCTCTCGAGCGGACTTTTAGACAGCTCTTCTAAACGCCTGCGGACGGCATCAGCTACAAAATCCGCAACACTTGAATAGCCTAGGTCTGGTCGTGCATCAATCAACTTTTCTATTTTCTCAACGAGCTCGGCTCTAACGCTTACTTTCCTCCAATTACGCCTACCCATACATACGTCATATATGCTCTATGTATAAGTGTAATATAGAAGTTTTCTGGTTCACAGGGGTTCCACAAGTACCACAAAACTTAAATATAAGTTCGACTCGTATTCTACCGGTGACCCACTGGTGGCCAAGTGGAGGAAGATTTCAATCCGCGACGAATTGGTCAAGGATATTGAAAGGTTAATTAAATTAGGTAGGTACACCAGTGTCGCCGAATTCATCCAAGAAGCCGTCCGGCTTAGACTTGAAGAGATTTCTAAAAGTTTCGGACTCTATACCGTTTCCCCAGAAGAAGCTCCTAGAAACATAGTTCTAGCTCAGAAGAGCGGTTAGATGGAGGGTTGCCCCAACTCTTAGCCCGTGAGGACTAGGGTGGGGAGTCGGCCCTCCCAACTAGGGTTCCTCTAGCTAACCAGCCACCCGACCCGAGAAGCTAGGGGAGCCCTGGGGCCAAGTAGGAGGGACCGACTCCCATGAAGAGTATTGGAAAGTCGGAGTATTTAGGTCTTTCGGAAAATTTGGCTATGAGCGGGGCAACAACCCCAGCTTGCCTCGTTAGCCTAGTTTCCCAAAAGGCTGGGGAAGATGTTTTGGAAAGACTTCAGAGGGCGCCTCATTTACAGCAGTTGCTGTTCCGGATGGCAACCGTCGATCTTCTGAGGATTGCCAAGCAACATGTGACGTACAGGGAGCTCAGCAGGATCCTCGGCAGGCAGATCACAGTGATTTCACAGTACGTCAAAGGCCACGTCTTGCCCAACTTGAAGCGCAGTGTTGAGATATGGAGGGAGCTTGCCCCCCTCTACGGGCTTAAGAGCGTGCTGATGGAGCTGGACGTTAAGCCTGGCGGCATCGTGGACACTTCGAGCGTGCTCGGCGATCCATCTGTCCTGAGTATGGTTGCGGCCGACTGCGTAGCCAGGTATGCGGGCTACAGGGTCACTAAGGTTCTCGCGGCCACTTGCAATAGCACCCCTCTGGCCACTATGGTAAGCTCCGTGCTTATGACTCCTATGGTGATCGCCAAAGAATACATGGATATTGGCGTGGATAGATTCTTAGAGTCCATACGTGGCATTGCCGGTGAGAGGTTTGACACGCTGTACATACCGAAGGGCTCCATAGCGAAGCGGGACTCCGTGCTCATAGTTGAAGACGTTGTGAGGACTGGCAAGACCGTGAATGCTCTGGCGGAGCTTGTAGAGCATGTGAAGGCAGAGGTCGCGGGCGTCTACTGCCTCGTCGCCTTCAAGCAGGGCTTGGAAAGGTTGAGGGCTATGGGCTTGAGGGTTGAAGCGGCCATGGAGGTGGTCGGATGAAGGTCAAGGAGGTGCGTGTTGAGAAGCTGTTCAGCCTCGAGAGCTACAACAACGAGCGGATCGGCTTCGTGGCGGAGCTGTCTGAGGCTGAGGATGAGGGTAAGGTCGTCGCTGAGCTGTTCTTCAAAATATGCCAGATAGAGGCGTGTCTGAACGCGTACAGGTACATTGCGAGGTCTCACTGTCTGGCTCTCGAAACGCACCGTAGCGACAGGCTTACTGTTGACCAGCTGAAGAGGGAGGCTGAGGAGCTGAAGGCTGAGCTTGAGAAGACCGCGGACGAGCTGGAGCGCGTACAGAAGCTGATACGTCTCAAGCGCCTCACGGAAGACCTGAAGGCTAGAGAGGAAAGGCTCGCCAGAGCCGAGGAGGAGCTTTCCAGGCTTGAGAGGGCTAGAGAGGAGCTGAAGAGACGCATCAAAAACGGCGAGTACACGCTCGAAGGGCTCGGAGTTCCAATGGACGAGCTGAAGAGGATGGAGGTGGCGTAGGATGCCCAGCGTCAGGCTGAGCCCGGAGCTGGAACACTTCCTTGGTAAATTAAAGGAAAAGTACCGCATTGAGGAGGCCGACTTCGCCAAGTTGCTGTTCCTCTTGGACGACTGGAGCGAGGAAGTGCACGACAGGGCGCTTGAGAAAGCCATGGAAGTCGTGGGGGTGAAACTGTGAAAAGCTGGACATTGCCAAGGCGCGGGGACTGGACTACCACGAAGACCCCTCAGGAGCTCAGGAAGGTTGCGCTACTCTCTGGGTTTACAGAGCGGCTGAGGCTGAGGGAGGAGCTGAACTGTGCAGAATACTTCCTTAGAAACTATGAGAAGCACGGGGCTGAGCTGGCTAGGCGTGGGATAACGCGGGAGCAGATCGAGGCTGACATCGTCAGGATGCGATTGGAGCTCTACGGGTTGGCTGGCATGTCAGAGCTGTTCTAGGGTGGTGGAGCATGATAGTGCTGGATCCCCTGAACGTTTCTTGGAACCTCATCGTTTTGACGCTCCTGTGCGTGGGTTTCCCAATGCTCGTGGCATCCATAGCCTACATGCTCGAGAAGCTGAAGGGGTGATGGAGCGATGCTGGATCTCAAGAGCCGCTACGTCTGCACGGATAGACGGGGCATTGGAACCGCACGGGAGTTGCTGGTGGAAAGCGCTCTGAGGCTGCTGGGCTTCCACGTGGAGCGGACGGGCTTTGGAGTCGCAGAGAACGGCTACATAGACGGCTGGTCTCAAGGCCGGGACGCCTTCGACTTCAAAGCGACAACCATCTGGGAAAGCGGGAAGATAATTCAATTTTATATTGAAGTTACAGGCTGTCAGCTGACGCTCCAGCAGTCGCGCAAGATCCTGCACGGCCTTCTAAAGCTCGACAGGCCAGGCGTACTGGTGCAGAAGAGCAAGCTCGAGAAGGCTGAGAGGCTCAAGCCAGACCTGCCAGTAGTGCTCGTACACGTCTGGGATCCAACGCTCAAAATCGAATGGACATGGCTGGAGCTCGTCAGGCGGAACAGCATAGCCGAGCTGAGGCTGAAAGACGAGCCGACACCATACCTGGTCACGCCACTGGACATCTGGAAACCCCTCACGGAGCTACGCAGTAGGATCCAACGCAGACCTGCCGTAGGCATAGCGGACCTGATGCCCAGGAGGAGGTGACGGGTGTTGGATCCAATGCCGTATATGGACGTTGTGCTGGAGGAGCTCAACCACGCCTTCAGCACGCTCTACCACCGCGTCTTCAAACGTCACTGGCACAACGGAGTATACAGCTACATGCCTAGGAACTACGCGGACACGGACTTTGCAAGCGGAAGATACACGGTGGCTTATCCGACCTTCCCAGACCGCTATGGGATGCGCTACAGCCTCATAAACGTGAAGGTCTTCGATAAGCCGATAACCCAGGAGGAGGCTGACGCCTGGTTTAAACAGCTCTACCGCGAGGGGCTTGTGAAGCCGAACGGGGCTGTAGACAGCAGATGCCACATAGTGATAGCCCCGGCCAGCACAGACAGAAGACATCTGAAGGGGTGCTACAGGGCTAGGGGAACCATGCACTTGCTGGTCGTAGACCCCGACCCGCTGAGGGCGGTCGTCAGAGTCATAAGGCAAGTGCTGACGTTCATAGCTTGCCGGCTGAAAGGCTTCTTCAACAAGACGCACCTAGACCACCTGTGGGGCGAATTCTACACCAGCCAGCTCCTGACCCCAGCAGACGGTGCAGACGAGGAGGATAAGGGACTATGGACTTCTATTAAGAATATTCTTAGTAGAAGATCCATCGAAATACTAGCAAACTCTGTAATGTGCCTAACCAGGCTCTTCAGAAGACTGTCTCAAAGCCTGAGGGAGGTCATGCGCAAGTTCGGCTTCGTAAACACCCACATCAGGCCGGTGAGACCTGAGCCTGAAAAAGTCAAGCTCATGGTTGAAAACCCGCCACTGCTCATGGAAATCGAGCGAACCCTCAGGTTGCAACTGAACGTAATCCGCAAGAGGCTCAGGGAGCTTGAGGACGTTAAAAGGGCGTCCAACATCCTAACCGGGAGGTACGAGGTAGAATGAAAACTGAGGAGCTTCAGAGGATACTGGAGCGTTACGGTTTCAAGCTGGTCAGGTGCGAGCGGAAGAAGATAGTGGTGGAGTGCCCCGAGGGCATATTCCTCAAGCTGAGCTTGCGCAAGCCCGTGGATAGGATGAACAGCCTCGTCTTGATGCGCTGGATCCTAGGACGCGACCTCTACAAGAAGTTCCTGGAAGAAGGAGGGTTCCAATGGGACAAGTGAAAGCCGTAATGGCCTTCCGTACGTACGAGGAGTTCTGGGCATGGTGCAATAATCAGTGTCCCGACCGTGCGGTGGGTTGCGCCAACAAGTGCATAGTGCGCAAAATGCTAGGAATACCACCATTTGGCAAGACGTATGAGGGCAAGCTCCATGGACCCGTAAAGGTGGTTGGATGAGGAGGTACCGCTTCTCGCCATTCGACCGTAGAAGAATCAGCAATCAGGATGCTAGGACGCCAGAGGATCTCTACAGGCAACTCGATGAAGAGTTCCACTTCGACTTCGACCCGTGTCCCAACAACCCGTCCTTTGACGGTTTGAAGGTTGAATGGGGAAGGTCTAACTACGTGAACCCTCCATATGCCAGCAAAGTGCCTTGGATCAGAAAGGCTATCGAGGAAAGCAAGAAGGGCAAGACGGTTGTCATGCTCTTGCCAGTTGACACCTCGACCAAGTGGTTTCATGAACTCATCTTGCCGCATGCAGACGAAATACGGTTCATAAAAGGTAGGCTGAAGTTCCCACCGTACGGACAGCCAGCCAAATACGCCTCAATGGTGGTCATCTTCAGACCGAAAAAGGTGGTTGGATGAGCGTGGCGGTTGAGGAGTGTTTGAAGAAGGCTCTGACGCGTACGTTTGAAAGGCCCAGACTGGGCTGGTACTACCCGAGCTTGCTCCCGTCATGCTTGCTGAGGCAGTACTGGATCTACAGAGAGGGACACGTGGTGGATCTCGAGAAGAGCGGCGTTTTTAAGATAGGCGAGCTTTTCCACGGGTTCCTCAGAGAGGCTCTGAAGTCCAACGGCGTATCCGTGGTCGAATCCGAAAAGCCAGTCGTCATAGCCTTTAAACGCGATGGAGTGTGGGTCAGGATCTCGGGACGCGTGGACGCGCTGATAGAGCACGAAGACTCCAGAATGATTGTAGAGGTCAAGAGCATATCCAGGCTCCCAAGCAAGCCATTGGAGCACCACGTTATGCAAGTCCAGCCCTACCTCTTGGCTTTAGGAGTTGAGAAAGCCGTACTCGTCTACCTCGGCAAGAAGAGCCTGTCCTGGCGCATATTCGAAGTCGGCCTCGACGAAAACCTCATAGACGCGCTCCTAGACAGGGCCGTACAACTCCACAGGGCTCTAACCGAGGACAGGGCTCCAACGGCCGAGAAATCATGGGAATGCAGGTACTGCGAGTTCAAAAGGAGGTGTGTGGAAAATGTCGGAGCATGAAGGCCAGAAGTACTGTTGCCCGGTCTGCGGATGCTCTACAGCCCTCATAAACGACCCACGGAACATAATCGACATGAAGAGGCATCTGCGCAAGTGCCCCAAGTGTGGTGCCGTCCTAAAAGGCTTGGGAAGAATATACACAGTCGTTGGGAAAACCCGCACCCTAGACACATGGGGGAGGACGTAAATGAGCGTTGGATTTTCGCTTCCCACGGTGACCTCTTGCATGTGGCATCCTAGGGAAAAGCTGATGCGGAGGTGGCTCTGGCACTACGGCAGAGACAGGTTCACATTTGAGGAGGCTCTCAGAGCCCAGAGCTTTCCAGCCGACTGGCTCTTCCCCGAAAGCAAGACGAAGCGGTGGAAGTGGCTTGCCGAGGCCTTCCCTCCAAAGGTGGCCGAGCACATTTTTTCCAAGCGTCTGGAGGGGTCGGGGTACGTCCTCCTCGACCTCTTCGCGGGGATTGGGGGCTGGAGCTTGGGAGCGGTCTGGAGTGGCAAGTTCAGGAAGATAATCATGGTAGAGAAGAACAGGGAAAAATGCGTCTACCTGCAGGAAAACTTCTCACGGTACAGCATACCCTATGAGGTCGTCTGCAGGGACGTTAGAAGCCTCAGAGGGGTTGAAGCTGACGTTGTAACCGCAAGCCCTCCCTGTGAAGACATGACCATGCTCAAATACCTCAACAACAACCGGATAAACGTGGGGACAGTCCCGTTAACAGTCGCCACGAACAGGCTCGTTGACGAGGTTAAACCCCGCCTCGCCCTCTATGAGAACGTCTACAGGAAGCCGCTCGCAGACCTGCTGAAGAGCCTCGGATGGAAAGTGGAAAGGCTCGACATGAGCAGTATAATACCCCAGAGGAGGGTCAGGCTCATAGGCGAACGGACATCCTCCAGACAGACCCGCTTCAACGAGCCAGACTTCTACAGGAAGCTCCTAGAGGGTGTTGCAGATGCCAGAGGGGCTTAAACTGGTGAACTTTCAGCTCCTCCTCTACATCGCGGATCTGATTGAAGAATTAGCGGAACAATTCCTCAGCCGCAAGAGGGGGATCCTATGTTGAGGTTTTACACTTTCCCTCCGTCTGGAGTCCAATACCCATACTTGCTCGTCAACCCTAGGAACTACAGGGTGCTGTTCGAGAGGAGGTTTAAACATGCCATCCTCGACTGCGGAGTAGAGCTGTTCAAACACAACCCCAACCTGAGGGACTACCCGAGGGGCTTCCTGGAACGCTGGAAGTGGACGGCTAGGCAGTTGACGGAGGTCTTCGGGGACAGGCTCTGGGTGACCATACCGGACTATCCTGACGACTACAACCCTGGGCAGTTCGGGGACAATGTTGAGAAGACGCTGAGGAACATAGAAGAGTTCATAGCCGTGGATGGTGTAAACTGGCTCCCAGTCATCCAGTCGCGCTGTCTAGACAGGTTCAGCTTCCTCGAATCATGCACAAGGGTTAGAGAGCTGATCGGCAATTACCCCCGCGTGGCTGTCGGGACTGTCTGCAAGACGAACAGCCTCAGCTTCATAGAGTACTGTTGCAAGATGGTGAAGAGGCATTTTCCAAACAGCCACATCCATGCCTTCGGATTGACCCTGAAGGCCCTTCCCAAAGTCGCCAGATCCATAACGTCGTGGGACAGCCTCGTCCCCGAATGCGGGAGGAGGAAATGGAGGTACTGGCTCCTCGACAAACCTTACGCACAGCTGTACGGGAACTTGGACGAGAGGCGCAGGTTCTTCTACACCTACTTGGAACATATAAAAACGCTTGGAATCCAGCTTGAAGAAACACCGACAGGGCATTTCGCTGGAGGGTGAAGCCTATGACCCATGTTCCCTTCAACCGGAATACTCCGGATGCACTTAAAAGCTTAAACACTTTGAACGCGGACTATCTAACGATATGTATGCCCAAGCCTGGCTACACCTGTATAACGGTACCAGTACAGCTCTACAATATGCTCAAATCGGAAGCCTCAAGAATAGGATGCTCCATACCCGAGCTCATACGCCGAAAGCTCGGTACTAGTACCTTCTTCGAAAGTACTAGTACCCCCATCAGAAGTACTAGTACCAATGGAGGAGGAAAAAGCCACAATTTAAGCCTCTTTTCACGAAAACAAATGCCGCGGGCCGGACTTGAACCGGCGACAATCCGGTCTTCAGCCGGACGCTCTCCCAGGCTGAGCTACCGCGGCTTAGCTTGAGATTTTTATTGTTTCACTCATTTTTAAGTGTTTATCTTCTAGTTAGGGTTTTATTTCTCATGCTTTCTAGTTTTCTACTGGTGGTTTGGTTGAGGTTGGAGTATGTTGTAGATCTTCATGAGGATATCGGGTATTACTATGCTACTGGTGGTCATGATGGTTTTCCTGTTGAAGATTTCTCCATAGATTTTCCAAACAGGCATGGTGATATACCTAAGTATTTTAAGGCTGGGGTTAGGCTTGTCTTTGCGTCTATTTTCCCACTCATGCCGTCTTTCAACCCTAATCTGTCGAAGCTTGTTTGGGGAGGTTATGAGATGAAGCCTCTACCTTTTGTGAATTCTCCGAGGGCTGTTAGGGAGAATGTTATGGAGCAGATAAAGATATACCATAGGCTTATAGCGTTTCATCCAGAGTTGGAGCCAGTTTCTGAGAAAGGTGATGTCGATAGGCTTTCAAGTGGTGGGAAGATAGGTTTTCTAATAGCTTTAGAGGGGGCTGAGGCTTTAGATGAACCCGGTGATTTAGAGCTCTTCTACAGGCTTGGTGTTAGAAGCCTCCAGCTGACTTGGAACTACGATGTTAAATACGGTAGCTCATGTATGAGCGTTAAAGACTACGGGTTGACGGGCTTCGGCGAAGCACTTGTAGAAGAAGCCAATAGGCTTGGGGTCATACTCGACATTTCACATGCGGGTGAGAAGACAAGCCTTGAATTGATAGAGGCTTCTAAACTACCGGTTATAGCGAGCCATGCGAATGTGAAAGCCGTTAAAAACCACGTTAGAAACCTAAGCGATAGGGTTTTAGAAGCCCTGTATGCGAAGAACGGTTTAATAGGGTTCACTCTAATACCTTCAACGATATCGGACAACCCAACTATAAAAGACTTGGTCAAACACGTACGCTACGTCTATGAAAACTACGGCTCAAAAATCCTAGCCCTAGGAACAGACTACTTCGGACTTATAGCTGCAAAACCTCCAAAAGGCTTAGAAGACGTATCTAAGCTGAACAACCTATGGAATGCTCTAGCCGAAGCCGGACTTAGCGATGAAGCTTTAAAAGACATGGCTTATAGAAACGCTCTAAGAGTGGTTAAAACGCATGAGGAGAATTGGAGAAGACTTAAACCATAACGTATTGGCTAAATAATCTTGCAGACTTTAGCCGTAGAAACGTTAACGTTCCATGCCTCCACCGTCCGACATACTCAAAAATATCAGTGTATTCTCCCCTGTATTCTAACCATTTCATAGGCCGTTGCTTCTTTAAAAAGATTGATACGTAGGTTTGTGGAATTTGATAGCATAGGCTAAGATGGCGACTATAAAGATTCCCAAGGGGATTTACGAGAAGTTGAAGAAGGTTGCTGAGGTTCAAGGCTTCTCAATTGAAGGCTACGTATTAAGTCTAATAGTTGAATCCATTGACCCGGACAGAGTGGCCGAATCCTACTGGAGCATTTCAGAGGATTTGTTGAAGCAGGCTAGAGAGGAACTGGCTAAGGGAGACCTAAGGCGGGCTGGAGAGAAGGCGTGGGGGTTGCTGCGCTTGCCTTAAAGGGTTTAGCCTACCAGAGGGATGCTGTGAGGCTTGTAAGCCACGGCGAATTGTGGCAGTATGCGAGTAAACTTGAAGAAGAGTTTCAAGATAAGGAGCTTAGTAGGCTTTGGAGGTCTGCAAGCTCCATGCATGTGAACTTTTACGAGGGTTGGGCGGACAAAAGGCATGTTGAAGGGGCAATCGAAGACGTCGAGAAGCTACTGGAAAAATTGAAGAAACTCCTTACTCCACATGCTAAGTCTGAAAGATAGAGCAACTAAGACTATGCTTGACGTGATGAGAGTACATTCATATATAGAAGTCTTGTGGATATGGTGGATGTTTGGATAAGGTTTAATATTCAAGTTTTTCAAATTTAAAACGGATTGGTTAAAGTAGTTGTATTCGACTACGCTGTTGGAAATCTTAGGAGTATAAAGAATGGTTTGGAAAGAGTGGGTGCTGAAGTCTCTATTACGAGTGAAGCCGCTGAAATTGAGAAAGCGGATGCCGTTGTGCTTCCAGGTGTTGGAGCCTTCCCAGAAGCTGTTAAACGCTTGGCGTCTGAGGCCGACCTGATCAAAGGCTTCATAGCAGATGGAGGAGTTTTACTTGGAATATGTTTAGGTATGCAATTATTGTTCACCGCGAGTACTGAAGGTGGACTGTACAAGGGTCTAGATTACTTTAAAGGTTTAATCGTGAAGCTTCCATCTAATGTTAAGATTCCGCATATAGGCTGGAATACGATTAAAATAAAAGACTACGACTGCCCCATTTTAAAGGGGGTTTCGGATGGAAGCTTCCTATACTTTGTCCACTCATACTATGCCAAAATGGCGGATGCAGAGGTCGATAGTGTAGATGCTGAGACCTTCTACGGTACAACCTTCCCCTCGGTCGTATCTAAAGGGTCTGTTTTCGCAACTCAATTCCACCCGGAGAAGTCTGGAGAAGTTGGGCTTAGAATACTTAAAAACTTCATAGAGTACATTAGGAGGTAGATTGTATGCTTGCAAAGAGGATAATCCCATGTTTAGACGTCATGCAGGGGAGGGTGGTTAAAGGCGTAGGGTTTAAAGAGCTTAAAGATGCTGGAGACCCTGTTGAGCTTGCAGTAAAATACTGTGAGCAGGGCGCCGATGAGCTAGTATTCCTAGATATAACGGCCTCCTATGAACGTAGAGGTACGCTCATACCGCTTGTAGAGCGTGTTGCAGATGTACTTTATATACCGTTCACAGTCGGCGGGGGGATAAGAAGCATAGAAGATATTCGTAGAATCCTAAGCGCTGGCGCCGATAAGGTTTCGATAAATACGGCGGCTGTGCAAAACCCAAACCTAATTAGAGAAGCCTCTGAAGTATTTGGAAGCCAGTGTATAGTAGTATCCATAGACGTTAAACGCGTCTATGTAGATGAACAGCAGTCTATAGATAAAACCGTTGTGGAGACTGAAAACGGTTACTGCTGGTGGGACGTGTACATATATGGTGGGAGGCAGCCGACGAATATGGATGCGTTAAAGTGGGCTGAGAGGGCTGTTAAACTTGGAGCTGGTGAACTCTTGGTTTCATCCTTAGACTTTGATGGTACGAAGCAAGGATACGACTTAAACCTTTTAAAAGAGCTTTCCAGAAGGGTCTCAGTACCTATAATCGCCAGCAGTGGAGCCGGAGACTTAGATCACATTTTAAAAGCTTTAACTATCGGGGAGGCTGACGCCGCTTTAGCAGCCAGCATATTCCACTATGGGAAGTACACGGTTAGAGAAGTTAAACAGTACCTAGCTCAGCATGGTGTGCCGGTTCGATTATAACCTAGACGTTCTCCTTCTCTAAAAGACTAGGGTCTGCCACCCCTTGACGATGAGGGTTAAGGATTTTAACCGGATATGCGTATTCAATAGTGGTGTTTGGTTTTGAAGGTTGGATACGCATCGTCCATAATCACTCCCCCTGTTGGGGTGCGTCTTTCAGGCTACGCGTCTAGGATTCAACCGTCTGAGAACGTTCACGACAACCTTACATGTCGTGCCTTGTACCTAGAAGATGAAGGTGAAGCCTTCGCGCTTGCAGTCTTAGACCTCATTGGAGTAGATTCTGAGCTTTTAGAGAGTTTCCAAGACTTGACGTCTAAAATGTTAAATATGGATAAGAGTAGGCTTACAATTGCCGCTACACATACGCATGCGGGTCCAGAGCTTAACCAAGAACTCAGCAGATACTTCGCTAAAGTGGCCGCTGGAACAGTCTACATGGCTAGTAGAAGGCTTGAAGAAGTTCAACTCTACTCTGGAATAGGCTCTGTCAGCGCCGTTACGGTGAATAGGAGGAATCCAAGCTCCGGCTTAGTAGATCCAAGGGTTCACGTAGTAGCTTTCAAACGTGGTTCGGCATATAAAACTCTACTAGTCAATTTTACATGCCATGCTGTTGTCATGGGGCATAACAATCTTCAGATAAGCGCCGATTATCCGGGTGCTTTAAACCGCTATGTGGAAGCGCTTACAAATGGTTCTTCACTATTTTTAAACGGTACATGCGGTGACGTGAATCCGCTTACACCTAGGACAGATTTAACTAGGGTGTATGATAGAAGTATTGGGACGTTTGAAGACGTAGAGTGGATGGGGCGTATTCTTGCATGTGAAGCCGTTAAAACGGCTGAGCTATCTACGTTTGAAGAACCGGCTCTGAGAGTGAAAAACTCTACTGTTAAGGCTAGGGTTTGGAAGCCTTTAACCTTAGAAGAAGCTAAGCGTGAGCTTGAGGCTTTGGAGAAGTCTAAGGAGTCTTCAGACGTTTATAGACGTTACATGATTGAAGCTAAAATCCACATATTGGAGAAGTTTAAAGACGTAGAATACCTAAGCCTTCCAGTAGCAGTTTTAGCGTTATCAGACAGTACTGCTATTGTAATGCTTCCAAGCGAGATACTGGTTGAAGTAGGTCTTAAGATAAAGGATTCTTCTCCCTTTAAAAACACGCTTGTAGCTGGCTACTGCAACGGATACTTCGGCTACATCCCCGTTGAGAAAGCGTATGAAGAGGGTGGATATGAAGCAACTTTCCCAACGTGTATGGTTGAAAGAGGTACTGGGGAGAAGCTTATAGAAGAGTCGCTGAAGCTTCTATCGGATATCCGCTGACTATTTAACGCATAAGATTAAACCTTTAAATACAATAGTTAAGAAATACTATACACAATGTCTTACTCAAATGAACAGAGGGAAATCACCATAGAAGATTTGAAGAATACTCCAAGATATGAGCTGTATAGGAAAATGTCCGCTATGATGAAGGGTTCTCCAAAGCCTGGACGCTACGTAGAATTCCTACCGACGGTCTTCAGCACGGTTTTAGCTAGGAGGGAGAAGGATCCAATAATCATGTTCGAGGCCGTCATAGATGAACTTAGAAGGTTGTGGAATATCTCACCTAGAATGCCCGTAAGCGGACCTTGGCATCATGCAATCGTTCCAGGTGTTTTAATAGCCTCTCTTAGAAACAACGGCTACCCCTTTACAGACGAGGATGTAGAGGAGGCTTTAAAAAGAGGTTCTCTCGTTCCAGCCGCAGCCTGCGGTTTTCTCGGAGCATGTGGAGCCGCCGTTGGATTGGGGATAGCCGTAAGTGTGATAACCAAGGCTACACCATATCATGATAAGGAGAGAAGTCTAACCTTAAAGTATTCAGCCGAAGCGATTACGCTCGTAGCTAGACATGGCGGCCCCCACTGTTGTAGACTTGCATCTTACGTTGTCATACTCCACGCAGTCAGGGTTTTTGAGAAAGAGTTTGGATACAAGCTTCCAACGCCAAGCCCTAAGGAGCTTACGGGTAGATGTACACTATGGGAGGAAAATCCCGTATGTCATATGGAGAGGTGCATGTTTAACCCATTAGTCCGTAAGCTCGCTGAGGAGAAGAAAAAGGCTGCTGGAAGCTGAGGCTTTTAATCCACTTCAATACTTAAGATTATGAGGTGTGCTCATGTCCCTGTATGATGATGTGGAAAACGCTATAGAAACCATAGCAAAGCAGCTGAATATGTCTAGAGAAGACGCTAGACGGCTTTTACACAGATACGTCTGTACTGGGCTCTGCGGATGGTATGAAAGAGAAGCTGAAAAAACGGGGTTTGCAACTTTAAAGTTAACAGAAGAACAATTCAAGGTGGTAGAGGCTGTTGTTCAAAGAATCGTCAGCGGTGAATCTTCAAAGGAGCGTATGAAGAGGATTCATATATACTTGTGCCCAAGGGGGCCATGCTCTAGGTGAAGATGAATCCTTAAAGCCTTTGATGAAGTGGCTTCAAATGTGGGCATAATCGTCGCCTAGCATTAGATGAATAAGTCGTAGGCGTGCATTACCCATTTTTGCAACTAAGACTTAGTTATTTTAACCCATCTCCCAGGGTCTCCTTGAATTACTTCAAATTTTGCAACCCCAGCTTTTCTAAGCCATTCATCTAATTTCCAGCTCTCCGGGGGAGGATACTGTCTTCCCCTAGGACTGTTGAAGAATTGCCGTATTCTATATCCAAGTTCTCTCCTAACGTTTTCAGGTAGATTTCTAGTCAATCCTCCCCCTATGAAGGCCCTCCCACCTCCAACTAGTGCATCGTATATTTCTCTGAAGGCTTTCACATGGTCTTTCCAAAAGGGGATAGATCCTCTGCTAACAATCAAATTTATTGAATTCGACTTAAACGGTAGATTGTGTACATCTGCTCGAATGGCTGAAACCCTTCCTTTAACTTTGAAATGCTCGGCATTCTTTAAACTACCTATTAAAGCCTTTTTATCGACATCTAGAAGTAAGACTTCAAGTTGGGTTAACTTGGCAAGCTGTATTCCAAGCATACCGACACCGCTACCTATATCGACGCATAATCCTTCTACAATATTACACTCTTCAATTATCTTCTGTGCCAAAGCCTGGTATACGATCAATGGGAAAAGAGGAGGACTGGGTAAGTCTTCTCTAAGCAAGTTAGAGTTGTCCATAATCTATGAGCCCTCTTGCCCAGCATCTTCATCCATACGTTCAAACCTACAGAGGCAACGGCGTGCCAAGATTACCTCCGTTGGAATACACATTTTTACAAAACCCTCATCTATTGGACTTTTTACGGATAGGATTTTAACATCGACGCCATATGCCTTCTTAAGGTTCTCCTCCGTTATAACCTGCTCCGGCCCTCCCACGGCTAGGAACCTCCCAGCCATCATTAAACCCACCTTGTTGGAGTGGAGGAAGGCATGGGTTGGGAAATGTGTAGTCATTATTACTATTAAACCTCTTTGCGCAAGCCCACTTAATATTCTAAGCACTATAGCCTGGTTTTTCAAGTCCAATTGAGAAGTAGGCTCGTCTAAGAGTAAGATTTTAGGCTGTTGGGCCAATGCTCTAGCGATTAATACGAGTTGTTTTTCACCACCGCTTAACTCAACGTATAGTCTATCCTTCAAATGGTATGCCCCCACTTCTTTAAGCGCTTCTTCAGCTATTCTATAGTCTTTATCCGAGGGCGTTGAAAACATACCTAGGTGTGGGGCTCTACCCATGACTACGAAGTCTATGGTTCTATAGGGGAAAACAGACCTATGCTCTTGAGGTAGGTAAGCGACGTTTTTCGCATACTCAGCCTTAGACATCAAGTTTGCATCTACATTGTCTAAAAATATAGAGCCCTTAGTAGGTTTTAAAATACCGCATAAACACTTTAGAAGGGTTGTTTTACCGCATCCATTTGGACCGAGTATGCAGAAAATATCCCCACTCTTTACTTCAAAGGATACTCCTTTAATGACTTCCTTACCATTAGGGTATGAAAAATGTAAGTCTACAACCTTCATCTCCATCCTAACCTCTCCCTCCTTAAAAGGTAGAAGAAGAAGGGTGCCCCTATTATGGCGGTCAATATACCTAAAGGTATTTCAACGGTCGATACTACTCTGGCTACTGTATCGACTGCCAGTATGTATGCAGCCCCTACCGATATTGAAGCTGGCACTAGAACTTTATGGTCTGGACCCACGAGCATCCTGCATACGTGCGGTATGACTAGCCCAACCCATCCAATTACGCCAGCTATGGCAACGGCGGCACTAGTCATCAGCGTACAGCAGCTTATTACAAGCACTCTCATCTTTTCAATATCTACGCCTAATGCTTTAGCCTCCTCCTCCCCTAGGGAGAGGACGTTCAACCTCCACCTTATCATGACGATTAATATGCAAGAGGCTATCATCGGTATAAAACTCCAAGAAAGCTCTTTAAATGATACCCCTGCAAGGCTTCCCATAAGCCAGAAGACTATCGAAGGAAGCCTCTCATATGGATCAGCTACATACTTTACAAGCGATGTTAAAGCGGAGAACAATGCTCCAACAACCATTCCGGCTAAAACAAGAGTGAGAACCGGCGTCTCCTTGTGCACTCTACTTATAGCATAGGACATGACTACAGCTGCTATTCCAAATCCGAAGGCTGAAATTTGAACAACCGCCAGGTCTCCGGATAATAGTAGGGCTAAAGCAGCTCCAAAGCCTGCACCTGAAGCAACACCTAGTATTTGAGAGGAGACTAGAGGGTTTCTAAACAGGGCTTGGAAGCTCGTTCCCGAGAGTGCTAAAGTAGCACCTACCAATGCGGCTGCTATAGCTCTTGGCAGTCTAACCTGAATTATCGTTATTTCAATCGGCTTAGGAATATTATATGAATGTGCAATCGGTAGTATTTTTGAAATAAGAGTCATAATAACCATGCTTGGTGGAATCTGATACCTACCTACGAACAGTGATACGAAGAAAAAAAGTATGGGCAGTAGAATTAAAACTACTGTTGAAGTTTTTCTCCCTCGAATTTTCTCAAGTATTCGCCTATACAGTTGTGACATATGTACCACTCAAAATCTTATCAATCTGCTCCTCTGAAACAGTATAGTTTAAAAACCTGCTGTAAAATTCCCTAACGTCGTCTCTGCTGAAAGTGAATAAGTCTGGGTGGAGCTTTGCGGCAAGCCACTTAGCACCTAAAACCGCTTCAGGCTCGGGTATAATCCACTCTCTAACGCCTCTAGGTAGCACGTAAACCCTACCGTTTTTAACAGCGTTTATATCCGACCACCTTGGGTCTGATAGAATGCGCTGTTTAACTTTGGGATCCCAAGCTATTATAACGTCTGGGTTCCAACTGAGTATAGTCTCCATAGAGACCTGTACTCTCGGCGGTCCTCCAGCGGGTGCTGTGAGGTTTTCAGCTACGCATATTCCTCCGGCAACCCATATCGTATCCTTCGAAATGAGTGATACATGAGTCGTCAACCCGTCACCCATGGCTATGTAAACTCTCGGTCTTTCACTCTTAGGAATTTTAGACGTTACGTTTAACAGGCTTTCCACAACACTTTCACAGTAGGATGTCAACCCCTCTGCCGCATTCCTTCTACTGACAACGTCGCCTATGAGTCTAAGAGCTTTGTAAAGCTGTCCATACTTGAGATCTCCCATGTTGATTACTATGACGGGTATCCCGATTTTTTCAAACCTCTCAACAACTATGGGACTCCCTACTAAGACAACGTCTGGATTTAGGCTTAATATGTATTCCTCGTCGAACTCCGTCAGGAAACCAGCCACAGGTATATCTTTAATCCTCGGATAAACTATCTGTAGGAATTCAGAAGTCGGAGAGATTCTATCAACACCGACCAGTAGGTCTCCCGCCCCCTCCATGATTATGGAAACCGTAATTACTGGGACGAGGCTTACAACCCTTCTAACGTTTTCAGGTATTACGACGCTTCTATTCGCCCAATCTACAATAACCTTATACTTCACAACAATCTGCTGAAGCTCTTCAGGAACGTCTCCAAATCCTCTTGCCGGTGTTACAACAGTACATAAACCTGCATAGATCTTAGAATTTTCCAACACAAACCTCACAAACTCTAAGGCTTGACTTGAATGGGTAGAGCCTTTAACCACGGCTATACAGTATACGCTTCTACTCCTATTGGCGAACTCTACAAACCAGTCTACATATCCATCTCTACGTAAACCCTCAGCAACATCAACATGGTCTAAGACGACAACGTCTACTCTTTCTGAACCTAAAACTTCGCGAATATGTTCACCATCGGTATACACTTTAAGGTTCACCCCTGTAAACCAATTTCCATCCTCAAACTTAGCCTTCAACTCGCTAAATATGTCGGATGCATCCTCAGGATAGAGCACGGAAACTCTAGTAACCCATGGTTTCGTATAAACCATAAAGTAGACGACAGCAGCGATCAATACTATAAGGAAGACGGCTATAATTTTTCGCTTCATATTCTCTTAAAAGTTTAACTTTTAAGAGTTATATAAATGTTTTCTAGCCATATCCATTGCCCTCTATAAATGGTTGAAGATTTAGACTTCTCTTAGCAGTCAACAGGAATATGGTAAACAACTTCAATTTTGAAATTTTGGCTTAAGTTAAGCCAGCATAATGGCTCTATCAAGTTTCTCAGGTTAAAGTCTTTACAAATCTCCTATAGGCTACATAGTAGAGTCCTATCGTTACCGCTATTAATACTGTGAAATCTACGGTCAACATCACTACATCGTTTATTCCAACTATAGACTGGTAGACTGCATCTACGGAATATGTTAAAGGCAGTAGGTAGGCTATGAACTTCAGAGAAGGCATGAACAGGTAGATTTCATCTATAGGCATGAACACCCCTGAGAAGAATATCATGAAGAATCTTACGAAGTTCATAGGCCACATAACATCGGCCACATCATTGGCTGACGCTGAGAACGCTAAGCCGAAGGCGCATGAAAAGATTACGGATAAAGCTATGGAAATCACTAGTAGAAGGGGGTTGAGATTCCAGAACCCGGTGAATGGAAGTATTATTGAAAGGACTAGAAGGGTTATCGGAAAACTGAATGTGAAACCGGCTAGGCTTTTCCCAAGTAGAAGCGTCTTAAAAGAAATGGGTGCCAAGATAAGCCTATCTATTGTTCCACTCCTCCTTTCAAGAGGAAGGATAACCGCCGCTATTGTTGTTCCTCCGAAAAAGGTAGATAAAACCGTAACTCCAACTACTCTATACTCCTCCGTCACGCATGGTCTTCCAGCGAGGAATGCTCCAAAAAGTGCAAAAGGCAAGACAATACCATAGAATAGTGAAGGCGGCTTACCATAGTATGTTTTAATGTCTTTCGCCGCTATAACAAACATCTTTTTCAAATTTAAAGATAAACCTTTACTCATTCCCTACCCCTCCCCCTTCCAGAGGGTCTGATAAGCTCAAGCCTTTCAACGTCAACAGCCGTAAGCCCTGTGAGCTTAACAAATACATCTTCAAGGCTTGGCGTTAAAGTTCTAACCGATACTATATTCCACCCCTTCATACTGGCTAGTTTAACAAGCTCAGACAGCGTTGTTGATGGATTCTCAGTGTAAATTATAAACTTGTCTCCAGTCTTCATAATATCGTTTGCGACTTCTTTAAGCTCTTCCATGCTTGGCATAGGCTGAAGCGATACCTCAACACTTAGTCTCTCTCCAATCGCCTGTTTAAGTTTTTCGGGCGTATCCAAAGCCACTAGTTGCCCCTTATTTATTATGCCGACTCTACTGCATAAGTTGTCGGCTTCATCTATGAAATGCGTAGTCATGAAAACCGTTACGCCATCCCTGTTAAGCCTTCTAACGACTTCCCTAATGTTTCTAGTACTTTGAACATCTAACCCACTCGTCGGCTCATCTAGGAACAAAACCCTTGGATTGTGGATCAATGCCATAGCTATAGCCAGCCTCCTCCTCATACCCTTGGAAAAGTTGGCGGCTTTGTCATGACGCCTCTCATATAGGCCGAAGACCTCTAAGAGTGTTTTAGCCCTCTCAAAGGCTTCATCTCGAGAGACATCGTAGAGTTCAGCTGCAAATATGAGGTTCTCCCAAGCAGTCATCTCCACATATATATTGGAGACTTCAGGTACAACCCCTATAATTCTTTTAACGTCGATAGGCCTCTCCATTATATTCGCACCCATGATAAGCGCCTCCCCCTCAGTGGGTTTGGTGAGCCCTGTAAGCATTTTAACCGTCGTCGTCTTACCAGCTCCATTAGGCCCAAGTAAACCGAAGAACTCCCCCTCGTGAACTTTAAGGTTTAAATTGTTTACCGCCGTGAATTCCCCATACCGCTTGGTTAAATTCCTGGCTTCAATTGCTACTCTCGGCTCTACTGCTTCAGCTTTACCTGCACTTCCACTATGCATTCCGATAATTTAATTAGCAAGGTTTTCTATAAACCTTTTTAGAATGGATTACGACGTATTGGCCTCTTTAAGGAAGCTGGGGTTGACAACCTATGAGGCTAAAACTTATCTTGCTCTTTTAAGATTCGGCGCATTAACGGCCTCTGAAGTCAGCTCAATAACAGGTGTTCCATATCCGAAGGTCTACACATCCATTGAAAAACTCAGAACCCTTAACTTGGTAAGCGTCGTTGAACAGAGACCCTTAACGTTTAAAGTTGAACCTCCGTCAAAATCCTTAAAAGAGCTCAGAGATAGAATCATTGAAGACATTCAGAAGACCTCCGACTTCCTAATATCCGAATTTACCCCCCTCTATACTGCGATATCTAAAATGAGGTCTTACGGTCGTATAAACGTGTTAGGTAAAAGCCGTATAAGCCGCATCTTATCAAAAATAATCTCTAAAACGTCTAAATCAATTTCAATATCGCTACCCACTTACGAGTTAATTCCACATGGTAAATTTCTACGGGCTCTTTCAAATCTATCTAAGAAGGGTGTTGATGTTAAACTTATTGTTCAGAGCGATGAGCTTGAGAAAAAGGCTAGAGACTTAGGCCTTCAAGTTAAAAGTACTGTAGCCCCACTACCCTTAATGGTAATATCTGACGATAGAACGGTAATTGTCGTTAACAAGTTTGAATTAGAAGACGGATTGGAACAATGGAGTGGCGTAGTATCCTCATGCCCAGAATGTATAAGAAACGTTACAAAGGTCTTTCAAAGCGCCTGGAATGGTGAAATTTCAAAAGTTGAAGTTGAAAGGACCTGTTTAACACAAGATGAGATAAAAGCTCTCATGAAGTATTTAAGGGGATGGCCTTCGGAAAAAGATATAAGCAGAGTCGTTAACTCCTCTTCTCTCTAAGCATACCGTACATAACTGTCCAAAAAGCTACGGCTAACATTCCGAAACCAACTTTTGTAAGTATGGCCTTCTCCTCAGTGGGGTTTCTAGGAGGTGTTTTACTCACTCCTACCTTCACTTCAACTAGTTTTTCCAAACATTGACCGAGATTGCTTAGAAATATGATGTATGTCCCATTGAGTTCACTATTCCAATGGGTCAGCATGTAGTTAGCTGTATGCTCAACGTTAACAATACTGTTGTAATCTTCACCCCGTATGAATTTCTCATAATTCATTTTATCCATAAACTTGAAATCTATACAATGCTCATATGCTATAACGTTTACAATTATTGTCGTATTTGGATTAAAATTAACCTCTATAGTATATGTTTCATTCTCAAGTAAATCTATATTTTCATCATAAATCCATCTATCTACACTTACGATAGTAGATAAAGATTGTGCGGCTAGCAACACATATATGCCTACGATTAAAACAGCTACACCTAGATATATTATCTTCCGTTCCACTTCAGACTAGAATAAAATAAGATTGCAAATTTAAACCTTTTTCCTCAGGTTCTCCGCGGCTACGAGGAATCTGCGAATTAACCATCTTAAGAGAAAACCCTTATATATCTTTTCTCCACTTTTAATCTCAGGTGTTTCATGTTGAAAAATTTAAAGTCTTCAACTGGTAGTCAGAAGTCAAAAGTCCTCTCAGTATTCCTTACGGCTGTAATAGTTCTAGCCTTAGTAGAATCCACCATGGTATCGCCAGCGTATTCGCAACTACCAACCCAGAGCGCAGAACTCATCCCCATGTTTAGAAACGTCTTAAGCAATATAGACGAGGAAGAGATAATGCGTCACATCGCATTCTTTGCAAGTTGCGGTTCTAGGGTAACAGGCTACCCGGGCTTCTTCAACGCGGTAGACTACGTTGTGTCTGAATTCAAACGCTACGGCATTCAACCCTATGGAGATGACGGATACTTCGAATACTTCGATATAACAGTACCGGTGGATTACGGTGCTAAGATAGTCCTTGAAAACGGTGAAACGATTAAAGGATACAACCTCTGGCCAAATCTTGTAAATCCATCCCCGTACAAAAGCCCAAGTGAAGGCGATACCTTAGTCTACGTTGGTAAGGGAGACTTCGACGACCTATCAAAAGTCAACGTTACTGGTAGAATCGTATTGATGGACTTTGACGACAGTAGATGGTTCTTCAGACTGGCCATGATGTTCGGGGCTAAAGGCGTCATATACATCGGCAGTGGAAAAGAGTCTAGAATGGAGGCCTTCCAGAAGCTCTACAACTTACCAGTAGCATTCCCGAGAATATACCTGAAACCTGAAGACGGCCTCCGTTTAAGAGAACTTTGCGAGAAAAAAGGCGAGGTCAAAATATGGATAGATTCACTCATGAAGTGGGAGAACATTCGTGTGCCAAATATAGTCGGCTTCATAAATGGGACGACATATCCAAAAGAGATATGCGTATTAACGGCATATCTAGACTCTTGGTCTATAGTACCAGCTCTAGCTCCGGGTGCAACAGACGCCTTAGGTGTATCCGCGCTGCTAAACCTAGCCAAGTTTCTAGCTCAAAATCCGCCTAAACGCTCAGTAATGCTTATTGTGTTCGCTGGACACTGGCAGAGCTTATGGGGTGCTAGGGAGTGGGTTGACAAACACTTTGGAATGCTTAGAAATGTGAAGTTTTTCGTAAGCCTCGACCTCTCCGCTGGAAGTCAGCAGCTGGCTGTATACAACCGTGGCAACGTATACTCCTACACAAACACCCAAGTTTTAAACGGCAGATATACTCAGCTAATATCCCTACTATTCCAAACGTATCTACCAGCTTTAAAGGAGATCCTTGGAGCAAGATATGGTGAATACTTCCTAGATCAAATACTCTTAACGTATCCTCCCTGGATAAGCGCATGCCCGCCGACAGAGTTCATGGGTGCTACGTACTTCGACTCCGAGCCCTATGTAGCTGCATGCTACGGTGGAGGTTTCGCATTCCACACGACGAACGATGCTCGACACTTCATGAAGACGCCTGCCGATACTTTTGATAGAATCCAATGGGAGAACTACTGGCCTCAAGTACAGTTCATATTCACATCATTATACGCGTTACTAAACGAGCCTAGGATAGACCTTCCGCAGTCGCCCTCAAGGATGGAGGCTACGGGTGAATGGGGATACTGCAGATTGACTATAAAAGTCGTCAGCTACAATATGACAACGGCTTACTGGGATCCCTTTGATGAATCTAGACATCCCGAAGCCATAAATGATCTTGTCGTACACTACCAGTCCGCCTCAGCGCCAGCTCTTACGGCAGTCCCATCCTACGCCGCCTTCGGTGCGGCATTCCTAGCCGGTATCTTAGATGTCGTAGTTAAACCAAACCGTAATGGTGAAGTCGTGATTAAAGGCGTTAAACCCTACACTGGCGGCACCGTAAATGCCTTTGTAATCAACAGCACAAACGGGCATATAGAGTGGGCTACTGATGTAGGTGTCTGGTCGCCATACCAGTCGAACTACGCCTCCGTAACTACAATAGACGCATCATACCTAGTATCCATCTTCAGATGCTCCAGCATAGTCTTATTCGCCCTCTTCAACCCGTCAGACCTAAGCTCAATGCCAAGCCTAGCATTGTACAATAGATTAGCCCACGGCCCTCTAATTCAGCAGAGCGCTTTAGCTTCTCCATATGGAGATGTCATGGGCTTTGTAATGCCCAATACACCTGTTGAAATACTCGTAATGAGGGGACGCGCGTATGGAGCGGCCGGCGGTGGTGGAGGTGGAGGCGGTGTAGCAATCGGAACATTTGGATTCATAGGTGCAGCTTTCGGAGGAGGTGGAGCTGGAGGTAGATTCCCAATGGGTCTTCTACTAAACAGTACACCTGAGAACCCGGCTGGATACGGATATACAGTTAAACCTGGGGAAACGTTGGTGATACCGTTTACACCTTTGATATACGCCAGAGACATATACATGATGAATGATGGCAGGGTTAGACTTGCTGCACAATACTACACATTCAACCCCGTTACAATAATGTTCCACAATTTAGCCACTCAGTATCTCAACCAAGCTATAGAAGCGGCCCGTATGAGGGATTACGGTTTAAGCTACTCGGCGGCTTACGCGTCTTGGGCTTACGAGCAACAGGCATACTACTCAATGATGGATCTAATATGGCAGGTCATATACACGATAGTCGTAATATCAATAGCTGTAATACCATTCGCTTACGCTATAAGCCGGCTCATAGGGTTTGAGAAGCGTAAACTGTTAGCGTCAACTATAATAGTCTTCGGAATCATGCTGATCGTACTGAATACATTCCATCCAGGATTCCACTTGGCTACAAATGCAGGTATGGCTATCCTAGCGTTCGGTACAGCTATAGTGATACTACCTCTACTGGGCTTCGTAGTAAGAGAAGCCATGATGAGCGCTAAAACGTTGAAGGAGAAAATGGTCGGTATGCACACGGCGGAGATAAGCCGCTCAGCAATAGCCTTCCAAGCGTTCTCACTATCCATAAGCAATATGAGAAGACGCCGCTTTATGACCGGGTTAACGCTGACATCAGTGATAATCCTAGTCTTCTCGATGGTTACGTTTACGTCACTCATGGCCGCTCCAAGACCGGTGGAAGACGTACGTGTAATTTCCGAGGGTGAAGAACCGCCGTTATATCAAGGTATACTGATAAGGAGGCCCGTATGGTCTGCAATACCGGAGGAAATGTACTACCAGGTCATAAACCAGTTTAAAGGCACGGGGATATGTTCAGCCAGAGGATGGCTATTCCCACCGCCGCCGCAGAGGGGTTTAGGCTACTTCGCATTCTCAGATAAACTCATAACTAAAGTCGGCGCGGTCCTCTTTCTAAGCCCTGAGGAGAAGGAAATATCTCACATAGATGAAATACTGCTACCCGGTAGCGATTGGTTTGGCCCAGACGATGTATATACGTGTCTGATAAGTAAAACGATAGCTGATAACTTGACGAAAGAGCTTGGTAGAGAGATAACGATAGGCTCTACGTTACCGTTCTTAGGTATGGAGCTTAGGGTTATAGGGATATTCGACGGAGACCTACTTTGGTCTGGAAGCACTGGTTTAGTGGACTTAGATGGTGAGCCTATAACTCCACTAATGCCACTGATAACTACGGGTGCTGGTAGAGCTGTACCATTCCACTTCCCTGGAAGCCAGATAATGATAATGCCTCTTAAGGCTTGCCTTCTATTGAGAGAAAGGGCTTACATAGTGAGTATAGCATACAAACCTTATAATGCGTCAATCATAAGGGATGTGGCGCGCAACCTGGCTTTAAGAATAGCTACAGACGTATACTACAGTGATGCCCCCAACAGACTCGGAATAGTTCGATATAGGCAGTGGTTTACGATCACGGGCTTCGAGACATTCATACTCCCAACGATAATATGCAGCTTTACGATTCTAAACATGATGCTGGCTAACGTATACTACAGAACGAGGGAAATATCGATATACATGGCCGTAGGACTATCGCCGCTACATGTTTCAACACTATTCCTAGCGGAGTCTCTGGTGTACGCGTTGCTTGGAGCAGTAATGGGCTACGTGTACGGGGTTATCGGTTGCTGGCTATTTGCATCGTTAAACATGTACCCTGAGGGATTCTACCCGAACTTCTCATCATTCTACGTGTTCATAGTACTGGGATCAACGTCATTGGTGACAATACTTTCAACGATTTATCCATCGATCAGAGCGTCTAGGCTTGTAACACCATCCCTAGAGCGTAAGTGGAAGGTTCCACCGCCTCGTGGAGACGAGTGGGAGATTAAAATGCCATTCGTCTTCTCAGGTCGGGAGATATATGGATTCCTAGCGTTCGTGCATGAGTACTTCGACGCCCATAGAACCGAAGGCGTAGGCGCATTCGCCACCTTCGGCGACATAGAGTGGAAGTCTGAGGAGAACATAGCTGAAGATAAAGACCTTAAACTACTCACGGCAAACGTCAGGCTTGCACCCTTCGACGTAGGCATCACTCAACAGGTTTCACTGATCGCAGAATCCCAGAGGAAGAGACCTTACGGGCTTACTTTATACTTGCGTAGGACTACAGGTCTACTGAGCGACTGGGTTAACTCAAACAGACCGTTTATAGACAATATGAGAAAGCAGCTTTTGATCTGGAGGACGTTGAAGACCGACGTTAAAGAGAAGTACATTGAAACGGGCTTAGAAATATTTAAAAAGAAGGGTTTCATAAGTCCTGAGGAGTTTAAGAAGGGTTCCGATGTAGAGAAGAGGTGATTGAATGTCCTCGGAGGGTGAAATTCGACGAGGGCTAACGTGGAGGTCATTGCTTGCTCTAATATTCTCACTCGCCTTAATACAGCCCGTTATGATATACTACTACCTCATAAGCGCGCAGTGGTTTCCACTACAGGCTTGGATCGTAATCCTACTATGGTCTGAAATCGCCCACTACCTAGGCTCACCGCTAACTAAGCAGGAGCTTTTCATCTTACTCAGCTTCCAGTGGATGGCTTCGTATTATGCAGCCCTCTACAGCATGGGTGGTGCATACGACTTCCTGAAAAACATGTACATGGCCTACAGCCAACCGTCTTATGCATTAGGCGTTGCCCAGTACGTTCCATCATGGTGGGTTCCGCCAGAGACAGAGGTACTTAGAATATATCGAGACGTTAAATTCCTATACTTCGACCCGGTGTGGCTTGTCCCATTGGGTATAACGTTGCTTGCAATGATATTCGGCTTCATCGCGGATATATCTATGGGATACTTCACATATTCACTATACGTTAAAATAGAGAAGCTTCAATTTCCAGCCGCTAGAGCGGCTGCAGAAACGGTGTTAACACTTGGGGAAAGAGAGCCAACCCACATGAGGATTCTGATGCTTTCAATACTGTTTGGAGCGTTGTATAACATGTTCGTAAGCTTCCTACCATACCTCCTAGGACCATATCTATCAAGTGGTGGAATCGCAATATATGCGACAATACTTCCAATAGCTGGAACGTATGATATGACGCCTATACTCGCCCACTTCCTACCCGGATTCGGCCTCAGCTTCACATTAAACCTGATGTACTTTATACCCGGCTTCCTACTACCCTTAGATATATGCCTAGCACAATTCCTAGGAGCCTTCTCCTACTACTCCATAGGAACCTATCTGATCACAAGGTTCAACCTATGGCCTGCTGAAAGCCCATACGACATATCATGGCCGATGATGATGCTTGTTCAAAGGTCTCAACTCTACTTCTACGCAAGCTTTACAATAGGACTTGCCCTAGCAGCAGCATTCCTGCCGATCATAATAAGACCTAAAACGTTCATAAGAGCCTTCAGCTCTCTAGGTAAGGCTAAAGGAGGGGAAGGTGAAGGCCCCTCACTCAACCTACTACTGCTGGCATTCATAGGAGCATGTTCCGGAGGCGTGCTACTAGTACACTTCCTAACGGGATTCCCGATATGGATATTAGCGTTATTCATGATCGGCGGCTCATTCTTCGCATCATTCCTAGGAGCCAGCGCAGCCGGTGTAACGATTACTGGCTTCAACGTTCCCATGCTCAGAGAACTGATGATATATGCCAGCGGGTGGGCTGATAAACGTATATGGTTTGCCCCTGTGAGCATTTACACCGGGGGACCCGGTATAGCTCAAGCGTTCATGCAGGCGGATATACTTCAAGCCAGTAAGTCGGAGTACATCAAGACGTACATAATCGTGTTCTTCGCCGGAATACTGGTGACGTTGCTATTCGTATCGTACCTATGGAGTCTATCGCCGATCCCGTCGGGTGCATACCCCGCGACGATAATATACTGGCCTGTTGATGCGATGAACTGGGCTAGGTGGCAGGTATGGCTTTGGACGGGCTACTTCTTCAGAAGAGAGCTTATCATCGGAGGGTTTGCAGCAGGGTCAGCCATATACCTACTGACGTCTCTACTATTCCATAAACCGTACTTCCTAGTAGCCTTCATAACGGGTGCATTCGGCTCCTACCTAGGATACAGTATGCAGCTTGAGGGGACAATGGCCATGCTCATAGGCTCAATAATCGGAAATAAAGTCGTAAGCCGCATCTTAAGCAGAAGATCGAATATACCCTACGGCGTCTTCGTAAACAGATTCTACATGGGTAGTGCCATAGGCTGGAGCCTAATGGAATCTATACGTGCGCTACTGATCCTAGTAAGCAGGAGCATGTGGCTACTGCCATATTAACCCTCCCTCAAATTTTTTAAATCTCTTAAGAGCACTTTTTCCCTCATATACGAGTATAATTAAATTTTTAAATAGTCAGCTTATATTTTAATTGTGTTGAGAAAATGACTGAGGAAGTTAAAGAGTTTAGGATTAGGCCTTCTCTAATAATTCCACTTGCCATCTTGGCGGCGTTGCTGAGCTTCATAGGCACCGTGGAAATAGCCTTAAACGGCTCAGTAGGCGGAGCATTCATGTGCCGTTACGCGTGGGGCACGGTTTCAAAAACCATGGGAATACCGGTAATATCCCTACTTGTTCTCCTACTGGCATACCCGTTTAAATACTTTAAAGGTAAATTATCACAATCATTTCTAATATCAATATACATAGTGGGTGCTGCTGTTGGAATGTACGGCATAGGTCACTACGAAACCTTCGCATGCTGGCCAGTCGGCTTCAGCAGAACCCTCCTATACACGGAGCCTGAAATCTTGCCTATGGCTCAGAGTTGGTGGTGGATGCCTCCGCTTGAAGTGGTAAGACGTATAACGGTTGGTGGTGCCGCTGTGGATTGGAGTGCTTGGGCCGGAAGCATAGTATTCTGGTCCCTATACTTTCTAGTATTCTACCTCTTCGGCTCAAGCGTAATGCTCCTACTCAGACGCAGATGGCTAGACGTTGAAAGAATTCCATTCCCATACGTGATAGCAACATATGACGTCGTAAGCAGGGTATCGGGGGAGCCCGGTTCGAAGAAGACTATGAGATGGTTCCTCATAGGTTTCCTCGTAGCGTTAATCTTTGAAGTACAGGTTCTATGTACATATGTCTGGGCTTGGTGGCCCGATCTACTGGCTTGGAGGGGTACAGCGACAACGACTACGAGTCCCCAGGGTTGTGTTGGTGTATATGCCAGCGATCCGATTGAAAGTAGCCTAGTATGGTGGCCCGGTTATACGAAGAACATTCTACCATTCCTAGTATACTACCTAGCTCCTTTAGAAGTACTGTTTTCAGTTTGGGTGTTCTTCATCGTAATAGTGATATTGGCTCAGATAGCTTACATAATGGGGTATTATACTGGCGTCTTCAGCAATGGAAGTTGCTGTAGAATTCTGGGATGGGCTGGGTCAAGCATATCTCCACTCTTCGGTCCACCCTATTATTGGATGTGGGTGACTATGATAGGTGGAACAACGGCTGTGACTGTTATGATGCTGTTTCATGCTAGGGGTTATATTGCTGAGACTTTGAGGCTTGCTATGCGTGGAGGTAGATCTCCTGAAGAGGCCCGTGAACCGTT